>Ga0126306_10000281_pt1 | contig 21700 bp, 22 predicted proteins | sample Plot27_FD_92592 | JGI IMG/M metagenome (GOLD analysis project Ga0126306, IMG submission 92592) | Serpentine soil microbial communities from UC McLaughlin Reserve, CA, USA - Plot27 | ecosystem: Environmental > Terrestrial > Soil > Grasslands | place: USA: UC McLaughlin Reserve, Lake County... | reverse complement strand
GATCGGCCTGGACGAGCTGCGCGACGCCCTCGGGCGGCAGCGCTTCTTCCAGGAGTCGGCCGAGCGGACGGCGATCCCGGGCGTGGCCACGGGCCTGTCCGTGACCGGCGCCGGCGGCGACGTGCTGTTCATCGAGGCCACCAGTATGCGGGCCCACCCGCCCAAGGACGGCCTTGTCCTAACCGGACAGCTCGGCGACGTCATGAAGGAGTCGGCACGGATCGCGCTGTCGTACGTGCGCGGGCACGCCGACCAGCTCGGCATCGACGAGGACGCGTTCGACGGCCGTGAGTTCCACGTGCACGTGCCGGCGGGTGCGATCCCGAAGGACGGCCCGAGCGCGGGCATCACGATGACGACCGCGCTGGCGTCGCTCCTCAGCGGCCGCCCGGTGAAGCACACGGTGGGCATGACCGGCGAGGTCACGCTCCAGGGCCGGGTGCTGCCGATCGGTGGGCTCAAGCAGAAGGTGCTGGCCGCGCACGCGGCGGGGCTCACGGACGTGATCCTGCCCGAGCGGAACCGCGCCGACCTCGACGACGTGCCGGAGGAGGTCCGCGAGGCGACGGCCTTCCACCCGGTGATGACCATCGGCGAGGTACTGGAGCTGGCGCTCGAGCCGGCTCCGGCGACGGCCATCGCGGCCTAGTCGAGCCGAGTCATCTTCACGCTGACATCGTGCTCGGCCTCGCCTCTCGCCGGCAAGGCGGGGGAGTAGTCCAGCCGCGTGCTGGTCGCGATGCCTAGAAGGCAAGCAAAAGCAGCAGCGCCACGACGATGACGAACGCCGCCAGGGCGACGACGGCGATCAGCCGCGGCGTCCAGCGCCCGCGGGGAGGCCGGAGATCCTGCGGCGGGGGCGCCGGGCGAAGCGGTCCCGGCCGCTGGCCGATCTGAACGGTGCGCCGCTCGCCGGCGGGCGAGGGAGGCCGCTCATCAGGCACTGCCACGAGCTGGGTGTCCTCCGGCTCAGGTGCAGGAGGGGCCGGCTCCCGAGGAGGTGCGGGGGTTTGTGGCGCCGGCACCCGTTCCGCGATCGGCGCCTTTCCGCGCGCTTCCGCCGCCGAGGCGCGTGCGCGGGACATCCATGCGTTTCGTTCCTCGCGAGCGCGGTCGCGGGCCTCCACCAGGGCGTCGCGCTCGCTCGCAGCGGCGGCGAGCTCCTTCAGAGCCTCGTCGCGGTCGGCGCGTGCCGCCTCCGCCTCCGCCTCGGCGCGGTTGCGGTCGGCGGTCGCCGCGTCGCGCTCCTCGCGCATCGAGTCGAGCTGGCGGCGGCGGTCCTCCTCGGCCGCCCGGCGCTCGCTCTCGACCTCCTCCTCGGCCGCGGCCATGCGGCCACGTGCCTTCTCCAGCTCAGCCTCCAGCTGCTTCGCCTTCTCCTGCGCGGTCCCCGCGCGCTCGCGCAGCTCGCGGGTCGTCTCCGTGTGCGTCTCGCGCAGCTGCGCGAGCTCCTCGTCGCGCCGCTCCACCTCGGCGAGCGCCGCCGCCAGCTCATCCTCCAGCACGGCGGTGCGCGGCCGGCGGGCGGGCAGGCGCTCCGCGGTGGCCACGGTCGTCTCGGTGACAGCCTCGTCCGAGTCCGGCACCGGCAGCTGCACCGCGAGGTCCGGGCTCACGGTGAGCTCGGCGTCGTCGAGCCGCGCACGCTCGCCCGCCCATGCGAACGCCGCCACCCACTTCTCGCCCTCCTCGGCCGCCCACGGCTTGTGCTCGAGCACCGCCAGCATGCGCCGCCGCGCGCCGCTCACCTCCACGTCGAGCGTCGGTCGCAGGAAGCGATGGCCGCGGAGGCCGAACCAGCGCCCGACCACCTCGAGCCGGTCGTCGCTCGCCCACTCGAAGCGCTCGACCTCGAACGTCACGCTTGGCAGTGCTGGTGCTGGAGCGGTGCTCATAGGGAGTTCGTGAGCCCTCCGTCAACCAGGAGCGTAGTGCCCGTGATGTAGCTGGCCCGCTCGGAGCACAGGAACACCGCCGCCGCGGCCAGCTCCTCGGCGCTGCCGAGCCGCCCCGCCGGGATCTCGTCGCGGGCGACCTCCTGCGCCTTCTCGATCGAGCCGTGGAGGTGGCTGATGCGGTCGGTGGCGATCCGTCCGGGCAGGATCGTGTTGAGCGTGATGCCGTCGGCGGCGAGCTTCTTGGCGAGCACCTTGAAGGCGCCGAGCAGGCCCGGGCGGTGCGCGCTCGACAAGAGCAGCGACGGGATCGGCTCCTTCGCGGCGGAGGACGAGATGCTCACCACCCGGCCGAAGCCGCGCTCGCGCATGCCCGGCACGACGAGCTGAATCATCTCGATCGCGGCGACCACGAGCTCGCGGTGCGCCGCCTCCCACTGCTCCCGCGTGAACTCGAGCGGATCGCCGCCCGGCGGGCCTCCGGTGTTCGTCACGAGGATGTCGATGGGGCCGAGATCGCGCTCGACCGCCTCGATTAGGCCCGGCGCGGCATCCAGATCGACCGTGTCGTGGACGTAGCCGCGGGCGCCGATCTCAGCCGCGGCCGCCTCGATCTTCTCCCGGGTCCGCGAGCTGATCGCCACCCGCGCGCCCTCCCGCGCCAGCTCCGTCGCAATCCCGAAGCCGATGCCCTGTGACGCGCCCGTGACGAGGGCGACCTTTCCGTCAAGACCGAGATCCATTTTGGCGCAGAGTACCGGGGCGGTACCCCATTTGGGGGAACAACCGAAGCAGTCGCCGCTCCGATGTGCTTGGATACACGACCTCTGATTCGAATTGCCGAATCTCCGCTGTCCCGACGGCGGGGAACGGGGGACCCAATTGCGGCCGGATGTTCGGCCGCTGGGGCGAATCGCGACCAGCGTGTCGCGTAGCGCCACTTTCCGGCGCGAGCCCGTCAGCTCACCTCGTAGGCGCTGGAAAGGGGATTTGTTGGTGGCAAGGATTCTGCATGCCGTGCGTAGTCAGCGCAGCGCCGTGTTCGCGGCGTGCGTCGCGCTGCTCTGCGCGGCGGCCGTGCCGGCTCTCGCCGATCCGGGCGCAGCCGCGTCCGGCGGCGCGAGCGCCACGACCGAGATCGTCGTCAAGCGCGGCGACCGCGGCTCGGCGGTCCGCAGCATCCAGCGCCAGCTCGGCATCCCCGTGGACGGCGACTTCGGCCCGATGACCGAGCGCGCGGTGAAGCGCTTCCAGGCGCGCCACGACCTCGTCCCCGACGGCATCGTCGGCCCGCTCACCCGCGGAGCGCTCGGCCTCAAGCCGTTCAGCGCCCGCTCGCTCCGGCGCGCGAGCAGCCGCAGCGTCCGGATCCCGGCGATCCTCCAACGCATCGCGGCGTGCGAGTCGGGCGGCAACCCGCGCGCGATCTCGGCGGGCGGCACCTACCGCGGCAAGTACCAGTTCAGCCGCTCCACCTGGCGGAACCTCGGCGGCACCGGCGACCCCGCCGACGCGCCCGAGTGGTTCCAGGACAAGCTGGCGCTGAAGCTGTACCGGCAGAGCGGCACCGCGCCCTGGCCGAACTGCGCCGGCTAGGTGCTGAGCGCCTCCTGACGGCGCCGGCTTAGCGTCAGGCCGACCAGCGTCGTCACACAGAGGACCGCGAGCGCCGTGTACGGCACCGTGTCGGTGGTGGCGTCCGCCACCGCGCCGCCCACACCCGCGCCGAACACGTGTCCGAGCGCCCACGCGAGGTTCGAAATGGCGAACGCGAGCGCGAGGCCGAGCCCCGCATCCTCGGCGGCGTCGGAGAGCATCGCCATCCCCGGCGCCCAGAAGCCGGCGATTGCCACGAATGTCAGCGCGACGCACAGTCCCACCAGCACGGCCGTGCGCGGAATCGGCAACACGATGGCCATGATCGCCGCCCCGATCAGCCCGGCGCGGATCGGCGCCAGGCGCCCCGCACGGTCGGAGAAGCGGCCGGCGAACGGGCTCACCACGGCCTCCACCGCCGCGCTCAGCAGGAACACGACCCCGATCGTGGCGCCGGACACGCCGAGGTCGTCGAGGTGGAGGGGCACCAGCACCTCGATGACGCCGCTGAACAGCGCCGGGATCGTGAACACCCAGAACCCGATCAGCACCGCCGGGCGCGCGAGCGCCCGCAGCATCGCCCCGATGCCGGGGCTGTCCTCGGGTTCCACGCCGGGCATCGTCCACGCCCACGCCGCGAGCACCGCCGCGACGATCGCGACCGAGCTGAAGACCAGCTCGGGGCTCAGCACGGACGCCGCCCCGCCCAGCACCGGCCCGAGCAGCACCCCCACGATCGCCGCGCTCAGCGCGGCGCCGATCAGCTCGCCGCGCCGCTCGACCGGCGCGGCGGATATCAGCCACGCCATGCCCGCGGCCCACATGCACGCGCCGCCGACGCCCTGGATGAAGCGGGCCGTGTCGAGCACAACCACGTTCCCGGCGAACGCGAAGCTGATGCTCGCCAGGCCGAGCATGGACAGTCCTAACAGCAGTGTGGGCTTGACGCCCCAGCGCACGGCGAGCCATCCGGACGGGAGCGCGCCCGCGAAGGTGCCGGCCGGATAGGCGGCGGTGAGGATCCCCGCGCCGGTCTTGGAGAGGTCCAGCTCGTCGGAGTAGTGGGGGAGCAGCGGCGCGACCGCGGCAAAGAACATCGTGTCCACGAGGACGACTGCCGCCACGAGCCAGAAGAGCCGGCGCATCATGCGATCCTACGGCAGTCATGACGACCATCCGGGAGGACCTCGAGGACTGGCTCCGCATCCCGTCCGTCTCGACCGGGGGCGGCGACGCCGACGCGCTGAGCGCCGCCTGCGACTGGGCGATCGAGCGGATCGAGGCCGCCGGCGGCAGCGCGGAGCGCGTGTCCGTGAACGGCAGCCACCCGATGGCGATCGGCGAGTTGCGCGCGAAGAACGGCGACGCGCCCACGATCCTCTCCTACGGCCACTACGACGTTCAGGACCCGGGGCCGGTAGACGCGTGGGAGTCGCCGCCGTTCGAGCCCACCGAGCGCGATGGCCGCCTCTACGCGCGCGGCGCGGCCGACGACAAGGGCAACTTCCTCCCACTGCTGCACGTGGCGTGCGAGCTCGCGAGTGCGGGCGAGCTGCCGGTGAACGTGAGGTTCCTGATCGAGGGGGAGGAGGAGATCGGGAGCGAGGGGGTGCTGCGCCACCTGCGCGAGCAGCCGCCCGAGGTGGACGCGGCGATCGTCTTCGACTCGCTGATGGCCGACGAGCGCACACCGGCGATCAACACCGGCTCCCGCGGCCTGGTCCAGGGACCGGTCGAGGTGCGCACCGGCGCGCGCGACCTCCACTCGGGCCTCTACGGCGGCGCGGTGCTGAACGCCACGCACGTGCTCATGGAGGTCCTCAGCACGGTGCTTCCCGATGCCGCCGGCCGCACGCGTGAGGAGCTGCGCGCCGGAGTGGCACCGCTCGAGGATGCCGAGCGCGAATCCTGGTCGCGGCTGCCGAGCGGCGCCGACATGATCGCCGAGGCCGGCGCCGTGGCCGTCGGGGACGGCGCGGCGGACGAGTTCTGGGAGCGCACCGGCGCGGAGCCCTCGGTTGACGTGAACATGCTCACGGCGGGAGAGCCGCGCACGGTGATCCCGTCCACCGCCCGCGCCCAGCTGAGCATCCGGCTCGCGCCGGGCCAGCGCGCGGCCGAGATCGCAGGCGAGGCGGAGCGGCTGCTGCGCGAGACAGTCCCGGACGGGGCCGAGCTGTCGGTGCACTTCGACCTGGCGGAGCCGGCGCTGTTCGACGCGAACGAGCCGGCGCTGCAGCTCGCGGCGGGCGCATTCGAGCGGGCATGCGGCACGGCGCCCGCGTTCGTGCGGCTGGGCGGCACGCTGCCGCTGCTCTCGGTCCTGGCCGAGCAGGGCGTGCCCACGATCGTGAGCGGCTTCGCGCTCGGCGCCGACGCGTTCCACGCTCCGAACGAGAGCTACCGGCTCGAGAGCCTGCGGATGGGCGAGCTCACCGCCCGCGAGCTGTACCGCGCTCTGGCCGCCCTGCCGCGCTAAGGGTCGTTCGCCCACCGCCGATAAGGGGAGGGTGGGCGTCCCAAGGCGGCATCTCAAGGCTGTAGACGGCACTGGCTTCGCTCCTGACCCATGGGAGCAGCGCTTCCAGCTGCTCGCGGGCAACGTGCGCGCGCTCGTCTCCGTGCATGACGCGGCCGGCGCGTTCCTGTACGCCTCGCCGCTCGTCTCCGAGCTGACCGGCGTTCCGCGCGACACGCTGCTGGGCAGCCCCGTGCAGGCGCTGATCCATCCCGAGGACAGCGACCGCGTGATGTCGCTCCACCGCGGCTGGATGCGCGGTCCGGGCGCCGAGACCGTGGAGTACCGGCTGCTCGCCGCGGGCGGCGGTTGGTGCCCCGTCGAGACAACCTTCGTTGCCGGGGACGCCTCCGAGGTGCAGTGGGTCACGAGAAGGCTCGACCTCGTGGGCGCCGACCCGCAGACCGCCGCCGAGATCGATCCCGCCACCGGCCTCCCTACCCGCTTCTCGCTCCTCGACCGGCTCGCCTGGGCGCTGCACCCGGCCGGCTCCGGCGCCGCCGGCGTCATCGTGATCCGGCTCGACGGGCTCGAGCGGATCGTCGAGGACCGCGGCCGCCCGGGCACCAGCGTGGTGCTCCGCGAGCTGGGCCGCCACATCGCATCGGCTCTCAGGCCGCTCGACCTGGTCGGGCAGCTCGACGAGGAGCGGCTCGCCGCGGTTTGCACCGGCGTGCACGACGGCACCACCGTCGCCCGCATCGCCGAGCGCATCCTCGACGTTGCCCAGCGCCCGATCGGACCGGGTGGCCTGCCGGTCGTGCCGAGCATCGGCGCCACCTGCGGGACCGCGGGCCAGCGCCGTCCCGCCGCGCTGCTCCAGGCCGCCCTTCAGGCCGCCGACCAGGTCGGCGAGCACGGCGGCAACGAGTTCGCCGTCGTCTAAGACAGTCGCTGCGCACCGGGCACCGCCCGGTGCTTGCGCTAGGCGCCGGCTGTCCGCCTGAGGCGGTGGATGAGCACGCGCCGCGCGCGCGGGCTCGCGACGCTCCACACGGTCCAGCCGAGCTCCGGCGCCGCGGCCAGGAAGCGCTCGGCCGGCACCCGGCCGGGATCGGCCAGCAGCACGAGGCCGGTCTCGTCCACGAGGCGCGGCAGCAGGTCCAGCAGCAGCTCCACGTTGCGGCGCTCGTAGAGCACGTCGCTGGCGAGCACGAGCGGCCACGGCGCGCGCTCCACGATCGCGTCCGGCTCGGCCCAGGAGCACTCGAGCGTCTCCACCTCCACGCCGTTGCGCTCCGCGTTCCCAGCGGTGGCGCGCACCGCGTCCGGCGACCAGTCGGTGGCGAGCACCCGCCCGCCCGCCAGCGCGGCGGCGATGCTCGGCAGGCCGAGTCCGCAGCCGAGCTCGAGCGTGGGCCTGCCGCGCAGCGAGCGCAGCGACACGTCGTGGGCCAGCGCCACCGCGCTCGCCCACAGCTCGGCCCAGTACGGCAGGAACTCCTCGTGCTCGAACGACTCCTCCGAGATCAGCGCCTCGGCGTCGGGCGGCCGGATCAGCTCGATCTCGGCGCCCGGGAGCGCTATGTGCTCTGCGATCAACCGAGGCGCCCCGCCTCGCGGGCCGCCTCCTCGGCGGCGTCCAGCTGGCGCTCGATCAGCTCAAGCCCCGAGCTCCAGAAGCCCGGGTCGGAGAGGTCCACGCCCACGATCGAGCCGAGCTCCTCCGGCGGCCGCGAGCCGCCCGCGCGGAGCAGGTCGAGGTAGGACTCGACGAAGCCCTCGCCCTCCTCCTCGTAGCGCCGGTACACCGACAGCGCGAGCAGGTGGCCGTACGCGTACGCGTACACGTAGCCGGGCGCGTCCACGAAGTGCCAGATGTACGACCACCACGTGCCGTAGTCGTCGTCGAGCTCCACGCTGTCGCCGAGCAGGTCGCCCTGCGTGCCGAGCCACAGCTCGCCGAAGCGCTCCACGGACAGCTCGCCGCGCTCCCGCCGCTCGGTGTGGATCGCGTCCTCGAAGCGGTTCATCGCGATCTGCCGGAACACCGCGGCAACGGCGCCGTCGAGCGCGCCGGCCAGGAGGTCGAGCCGCTCGGCGGCGCCCGGCGCGCGCTCGAGCAGCCGCTCGAGCACGATGTTCTCGCCGAAGATCGACGCGGTCTCGGCGAGCGTCAGCGGCGTGGTGAAGTGGAAGATGCCCTGCGGCCGGGCCAGCGTCGCGTGCACGCCGTGGCCCAGCTCGTGGGCCATCGTCAGCACGTCGTGCGGGCGCGAGGTGTAGTTGAGCATCACGTACGGGTGCGCCGACGGCACCGTGTACGAGCAGAACGCGCCGCCGCGCTTGCCGGGCCGCGGCGGACCGTCCATGTAGCCGGTGAAGAACTCCTCGGCTGTGGCGCCCAGCTCGGGCGAGAAGGTGCGGTAGCAGTCGAGCACGATCTCCTCGGCCTCGCCGTAGGGGATGCGGTCGTCCGAGTCCGACACCGGCGCCATGCGGTCGTAGGCGGCGAGCCGGTCGAGCCCGAGCAGGCGCGCCTTCAGCGAGTACCAGCGCCGTGCCAGGTCGTATCGCCCCTGCACCGCGGCGATCAGCGCCTCGACCGACTCGTCGCTCGCCTCGTTGGCCAGGTTGCGCGAGGCCAGCCAGTGCGGGTAGTCGCGCAGCCGGTCCTTCGTCGCCTTGTCCTGCAGCAGCGTGTTGAAGACGAACGCGCGCGTGCGGAGGCCGGGGCGCAGCGCGGCGGTGACCGCCTCGGCGGCCTCGCGGCGGCGCTCGCGGTCGGGGTCCTGGAGGAGCGACAGGCCCTCCTCTAGTGAGGCGGGCTCGTCGCGGCCGGGCAGCGGCACCTCGAGCGCGGACGTCTGCTCCGTGAACAGCCGCTGGAACGCCGAGCCGCCGGTCACGTCCGTCTCGGTGAGAACGCGCTCCTCGGGCTCCGTGAGCTGGTGCGGCCGGTAGCGGCGCAGGTTGCGCAGATGGTGGGCGGCGAAGCCGAGCTCCGGCGCCGCGACCAGCTCGTCGGCCCGCTCGTCCGGCACGTCGTTCCACTCGAGGTCGAAGAACAGGAGCTGCGTCTCAATCGCCGCGCCCAGCTCGCGCGCCTTCTGCAGGCGAGCGCCGCGCTCCGGGTCCACGGTGTCGAGCGAGAAGCTCAGCATCGCGTAGGAGCCGGCCCGGCCGCCGAGATCGTGGATCGCGGCCAGCTCGTGCATCGCCTCGGCGAGCTCCTCCGAGCCGAGCTCCGTAACGCGGCCCTTGTAGGTGCCCGCGAACGCCTCCGCGCGCTCGCGCGCCTCGGTGAGCATCTGCTCCACCGCCTCGGGGCCGCGGTCCTCGACCAGCGGCTCGAGGTCCCAGTTGGCGGCTTCCAGCTGCTCGTCGACCGTTGCGCTCACGCGGTCGAGATTAGCCGTCAGTATCCGTGCAGTGACCGATCTGCCCACACCGCTCGAGGAGGCGCCGCGAGAGCTGTCCGGCGGCCGGCAGCTCTACCTGAAGCGCGAGGACGTGCACGAGCTGGGCGCCTTCAAGTGGCGAGGCGCGCTGCCGGCGCTCGAGAAGTACCGTGCGGGCGGCGGGGACGCCGTGGTCACCGCCTCGACCGGCAACCACGGCGCGGCCACGGCCTGGGCCGCCGAGCGGACCGGCATGCGGGCGGTCGTGTTCGTGCCCGACGGTGCGAGCGCAGCGAAGGTGGCGCTCCTGGAGCAGCTCGGCGCGGAGCTGCACCCGGTGGGGAGCGACCTGGACGAGTCGAAGGATCTCGCCCGGGAGCACGCCGCCGCGAACGACCTGCCCTTCTTCGAGGACGGCGCGGAGCCGGCGCAGTTCGGCGGCTACGAGGCGATTGGCGAGGAGATCCTGCGCCAGCTGGGCCGGCCGCCTCATCGCGTGATCGTTCCGGTCGGCAACGGCGCGCTCATCATCGGAGTCCAGCTCGGTATCGGGCGGGTGCTCGGCGTGGTGGCGAAGGAGGCGCCGGTGATGGCGCTCAGCGTCGAAGCGGGGCATCCGGTGGAGTGCGAGCGCTGCGCCACCTTCGCGGACGGAATGGCGGTGCGCGTCGCGATCCCATCCGCGGTCGATGCGTTGCGTCGGGGCGGCTATCCGATGCTGATGGTGTCGGAGCGCGAGCTCGCGCACGCGGTCAGGGACTACGCGGCCGCCGACATCCGCGCGGAGGGTGCCGCGGCGTCGGCCCTCGCCGCCTATCGAAAGCTCCCGGCCGAGCTGGAGCCGATGGTGCTCGTGGTGACCGGCCGCAACATCGACGACGAGCTCCACCGCCGCTGCGTCGAGGATCCGGACAGCTTCCCTGACTAGGAGGAGTAGTCGTAGAAGCCGCGGCCGGACTTCCGGCCGAGCAGGCCGGCCTCGACCATCCGGTTCAGCAGGGCGGGCGCCACCGAGGCGCTGTCGCGGAACTCCTCGTAGAGCGATTCCGACACGGCGAGGAGGGTGTCCAGTCCGATCAGGTCCGCGAGCTGGAGCGGGCCCATCGGATGGGCGCAGCCCTTCATCATCCCCTCGTCGATGTCCTCCTTCGACGCGAAGCCCGACTCGTACATCCGGATCGCGGAGAGCAGGTAGGGGATCAGGAGCGCGTTGACCACGAAGCCGGCGCGGTCCTGCGAGTGGATCGTGACCTTGCCGAGCGTGTCCTCGGCGAACGAGGTCGCGCGCTCGAGGGTGTCCTCCGAGGTCATGATCGAGCGGACCACCTCGACGAGCGGCAGCACGGGCACCGGGTTGAAGAAGTGCAGGCCGATCACCCGGCCCGGGTGCGAGGTCTCCGCGCCGAGCTTCATGATCGGCACCGACGACGTGTTCGAGGCGAGGAACTGCGCGTCCGGCAGGATCTCGTCGAGCCGTTTGAAGACCTCTCGCTTCAGCCTCTCGTCCTCCACCACGGCCTCGATCGCGGCGTCGGCGCCGTCCACGTCGGCGAGGTCGCTCGTGAACGCGAGCCGGTCGACCGTCACCTGACGATCGCCGGCCTCCATCTTGCCCGCCTTCACGGCGCGGTCGAGCGAGCGCTCGATGGCCGCCTCGGCGCGGGCCACGCCGGCGTCGTCGGCCTCGACGACGGTCACGTCGACGCCTGAGCGGGCGCAGACCTCGGCGATTCCCGAACCCATCAGGCCACCCCCCACGACACCGACTCGCATCGCGCGGACCTTATCTTCTGAGGGGTGCCCTTCTCCCTCGGCGACCTCGAGCACCCGATCGTCCAGGCACCGCTGGGCGGCGGCCCCTCGACACCCGCGCTGGCGGCGGCGGTCTGCGAGGCCGGCGGGCTCGGGTTCCTGGCGGCCGGCTACAGGACGCCCGACGCGGTGCGCTCCGACATCGCAGCGCTCCGCGGGCTCACCTCGCGCCCGTTCGGCCTGAACATCTTCGTGCCCGGCCCGCCCAGCGAGGACACGGACGGAATCGGTCGCTACGCCGCCTCCCTCGCCGGCGAGGCGCAGCGGCAGGGCGTCGAGCTCGGCGAGCCGCGTCACGACGATGACGGCTGGGAGGCGAAGCTCGCGCTGGCGCGGGAGGAGGCGGTGCCGGTCGTCTCGTTCACCTCCGGATGCCCGGACGCCGCCGAGGTCACGCGGCTGCAGGAGGCCGGCTGCGCGGTGTGGGTCACGGTCACGACCGCGGGCGAGGCGGTGGCCGCGGCGGACGGCGGCGCGGACGCGCTGATCGTCCAGGGCGCCGAGGCGGGCGGCCATCGCGCCTCCTTCGACGACGCCGCACCCGGAGACGACGGCCTGCTGGCGCTCCTCCAGCTCGTCCGGGCGGTGACCGACTGCCCGCTCGTCGCCACCGGCGGCATCGCCACGGGCCGCGGGGTGGCCGCGGTGCTGGCCGCGGGAGCCGCCGCGGCACAGCTCGGCTCGGCGTTCATGCTCACCCCGGAGGCCGGCACGTCGGCGGCGCACCGCGAGGCCTTCGGCCGCGCCGCGCGCACCGCCATGACCAAGGCATTCACCGGCCGCTACGCGCGCGGCATCGAGAACCGGTTCATGCGCGAGCACGAGCACGAGGCGCCGCTCGCGTATCCGGAGGTGCACAACCTGACCGCGCCGCTGCGCGCCGCGGCGCGCGAGCGCGGCGACGCCGATTCGTTCCACCTCTGGGCCGGCCAGGCCTACCCGCTCGCCGATTCGGTGCCGGCGGGCGAGCTGGTCCGGCGGCTCGCGGACGAGGCCCGCGAGGCGCTCCGGTCAGCCGAAGGAGCCCTCGCTCATCGGCCGGAAGGTCGTCGTCAGGATCCGTAGGTTCCGCGGGCGCGTCACGGCGAAGAGCACGACCTCGGCCACGTCCTCGGCGCTCATCATCTTCTCCAGGTCTGGATCGCCGCGCTCGCGGCCGGTGCCGATCGCGAACTCCGTGTTCACCCCGCCAGGCGCGATGTTCGTGGCACGCACCCCCTGTTCGCGCAGCTCGTGGTCGAGCGCGCGCGTGAACCCCACCTGCCCGAACTTCGACGCGTTGTAGACGGCCTCGCCCGGGAACGCGCGCACGCCGGCGACGCTGGCGAGCGAGACGAAGTCGCCCTCGCCCGACTCGACCAGGTGCGGGAGGGCCGCGGCGGCGGTGTAGAGCGTGCCCTTGAGGTTCACGTCGATCATGGCCTCGAGGTCGTCCGGGTCGAGCTCGAGGAACGGGCCGTAGGAGCCCACGCCGGCATTCGCCACCGCGATGTGGAGGGCGCCGAAGCGGTCCACGACCTCCGCGGTCGCCCGCTCCACCGCGCCGCGGTCGCGCACGTCGCACGCGATGCCGAGCCCGCGCTCGAGCCCGAGGTCCTCGCCACGCCGCGACAGGAGTCCCACCGAGGCACCCGCATCGTGCAGCGAGCGCGCCACCGCCGCGCCGATCCCGCTGCTCGCGCCCGTGACGAGCGCGACCTTGCCGTCAAGCGGAGGCATGTGCCTTCTCGAGCCCCTCCACGAGCTCCGCGACCGACTCCACGATCCTGGAGGGCAGGTACGAGTAGCGCTCGGCCTCGCCCGGCGACGTGACCCCGCTCAGCACGAGGATCGTCTCGAGTCCTGCCTCGAGGCCGGCGACGATGTCGGTGTCCATGCGGTCGCCGATCATGGCCGTGGTCTCGGAGTGGGCCTGGATCGCGTTGAGCGCCGAGCGCATCATCAGCGGGTTCGGCTTGCCGACGTAGTACGGGTCCACACCGGTCGCCCGGCTGATCAGCGCCGCCACCGAGCCGGTCGCCGGCAGCGGGCCGTCGGGCGTGGGGCCCACGTTGTCGGGGTTCGTCGCGATGAAGCGCGAGCCGGCGTCCACGAGCCGGATCGCCTGCGTGATGCGCTCGAAGCTGTAGGTGCGCGTCTCGCCGAGGATGACGTAGTCCGGGTCGCGCTCGGTCATGGTGTAGCCGTGGTCGTGCAGCGCCGTCGTCAGGCCGGACTCGCCGATCACGAACGCGCTCCCGCCCGGGCGCTGGTCGCCGAGGAACTGGGCGGTGGCGAGCGCCGACGTCCAGATCGACCCCTCCGGCACGTCGAGCCCGGTGCGGCGGAGCCGCGCGGCCAGGTCGCGCTGGGTGTAGATCGAGTTGTTGGTGAGCACGAGGAACGGCAGGCCGAGCTCGCGCAGGCGCGTGAGGAACTCGTTGGCGCCGGGGATCGGGTCCTGCTCGCGGACGAGCACGCCGTCCATGTCCATCAGCCATGACTGGATTGAGCGTCGGGTCATCGCGCGTAATTCTCGCTGCCCATGACGTGGAGAGATATGTACGGCTCGTTGCCGACCACCCAGCTGTCATGTCCCGGCGGCACGTAGAAGAAGTCGCCCGGCTCCATGATGCGCTCCTCGCCGTCGTCCATCTTCACCGCCGCACGGCCGCTGATCACGAGCCCCACGTGCTCGACCATGCAGGAGCTCGCCCCCGCCGGCTCACCGACGTGCTCGGACCACTTCCAGCCCGGCTCGTAGGTGGCGCGGCCGATCGTCATCGGGCCGACCGAGTAGAGCTCGAAGCGCCCGCGGTCGAACGTGCGCGTCTCGGTGGGCTGGTCGAGGTTGAGAAGCGTCAGGTCCATGGGGCCTCCTATGCCGGCGGCCGCTCCGGGTAACGCGGCAGCCCGTCATCGGGAATCGGCTCCCAGGGCGCGGCGTAGGCGACGAACTGGCGGAACGAGGGGCGTACACCGGGGTCGCCGTCGAACGCACCCATGCGCACGGCCATCTGATCGTGGTCGTCGGGGTTGCGACTGAAGAGCGCCGAGCCGCAGTTCGAGCAGAACGCCTTCTCGAAGCCCTGGTCGGGACGGTAGAAGGCGATCAGCTCCGCTCCCTCCGTCACGTGGAACGAGCCGGGCACGGGACGGGCGCTGATCGCCGCAGCCGTACCGGTGCGCCGCTGGCAGCGAATGCAATGGCAGTAGGACGCGTACTCCGGCGGGGCGGTCAACTCGAACCGTACGCCGCCGCACATGCATCCGCCTGTGAGTGATCCGTTCACCGTCGCAGCGTACCGAGCGGGGCGAAAGCTCCGGGCTCGCGGCTTCTCCTCGCATGGGGGCGCTCGATGACCTCGCCGTCGCGCTGCGCGAGCGGCTGATCGAGCGGGCGCGCGCGGGCGAGTCCGGCGGCGCCGGGCTCGACCGCGAGGTGCGCTCGCTCGTGGAGCGGGAGGCCGGATCGCTGCCGGGTGAGGAGCGCGACGCGCTGTGCCGGCGGGTGCTGCTGCTCGCGACCGGGCTGGGGCCGCTCGAGCCGCTGCTGTCCGATCCCTCGGTTGACGAGGTGATGGTGAACGGGCCGGGGGAGGTGTACGTGGAGCGGCACGGGCAGATCGAGCCGACCGGCGTCTCATTCGGCGGCGAAGCCGAGCTGATGCACGCGATCGAGCGGATCCTCGCGCCGCTCGGGCGGCGGGTGGACGAGGCGTCGCCGCTGTGCGACGCGCGGCTGCCCGACGGCTCGCGCGTGAACGTGGTGATCCCGCCGCTCGCGCTGGACGGTCCGTGCCTGACCGTGCGGCGCTTCCGGCACGAGGGGTACTCGCTGCGGGAGCTGGTGGAGCTGGGCACGCTGCCGGGGGAGGTGTCTGAGCTGCTGGCGCTGTGCGTGGCGGCGCGGGCGGCTGTGCTGGTGAGCGGCGGAACCGGCTCCGGCAAGACGACGACACTGGGAGCGTTGTCCGGCGCCATCCCCGGCGAGGAGCGGATCGTGACCATCGAGGACGCGGCCGAGCTGCGGCTGCGGCAGCGCCACGTGGTCCGGCTCGAGTCGCGGCCGCCGAACGTGGAGGGCCGCGGCGAGGTGACGATCCGGCAGCTGGTGGTGAACGCCCTGCGGATGCGACCGGACCGGATCGTCGTGGGCGAGGTGCGCGGCCCGGAGGCACTCGACATGCTGCAGGCGCTCAACACCGGACACGACGGCTCGCTCACGACCGTGCACGCGAGCTCGCCCGCGGACGCCCTGCGCCGGATCGAGACGCTGGCGCTGATGGCCGGAGTCGGGCTGCCGCACGCCGCGATCCGCGACCAGGTGGCGAGCGCCCTCGATGTGGTGGTGCACCAAACCCGCCTCCCCGACGGATCGCGCGTGGTCGAATCGGTGAGCGAGGTGCTCCGCGTGGCCGGCGGAGCCGGGACCCGCGAGCTGTGGGCCCGAGGAGGACGCCTGCGCACCCCCGGCCCGGGCGAGCTGGCCCATCGACTGGCGGCGCTCCGCAACGGATGACCGCCGCCCTCGCCTTCGCGGCCGCCTCATGCGGAGTCCTCGCGGTCCGAGACCTGATGGCCGGCCGGCTCAAGGTGCTCACTTCACGCGGACCCCGCTGGCTACGTGCGGTGGCGGAGCTCGTCCAGACGGTCATCCGGGCTGGCCGGGAGGGGCGCGATCCCGGCGCTGCCGAGCGCCGGCGGTTGCTGCTCGGTGGCGCGGCCGTTGCCTTCGCGGCGGGTGCCGTCACGTTCGGGCCGCTCGTCGGGCTGGTGCTCGCTGCTGCCGGCCCGTTCGCCACCGGTCGCGTGCTCGCCGCGCGGCGGCGGCGCTACCGGGCGGCGGTCGATGCGGGGGTTCCGGAGATGGCGGTGGCGATCGCCGACGCGCTGTCGGGCGGCTGTTCGCTCCGGTCGGCGATCGCGGAGTCGCCCGGCGGGCTCGATGGCGCGACCGGCCACGAGCTTCGGCGCACCGCCGCCGAGCTGGCCGCCGGCGCGCCCACCGACGACGCGCTCGAGGCGATGCGGCGGCGGGCGCGGTCGCCCGGCATGGACACGCTCGTCGCCGCCTGTCTCCTTCAGCGGCGCGCCGGCGGCGATCTCGCCCGGCTGCTCCGGGAGGGCGCCCGCGCGCTCGAGGACCAGGCCCGGCTCGAGGACGAGGTCCGCGCCGCGACCGCCCAGGCGCGCTTCACGGCCCTGATAGTCGTGCTGCTGCCGCTCGGCGGCGGGCTGCTCGCCGAGCTGGCCAGCCCGGGCTGGTTCGCGGGCCTCTGGAGCTCGTTCCTCACCGCCTGGCTCGTGGCGATCGCCCTCCTCCTCCAGGCGGTGGCCGCCGTGCTGATGAACCGGATGGCCCGCGTCCGTTGGTGAGCGCGCTCGCGTTCGTGGCCGCGGCAAGCGGCGCCACAGGGTTGCTGCTCGTGCTGCCGGGGGTGCGGGTTGCCGGCCGCGCGCCGCAGGGTCGCGGGGTGCGCGGCCTGCGGCTCCTCGCCGCGCTGGGCAACCGCCTTCGGCAAGGACGGGCACCCGCGGATCTCCGCGGCCGGATCGAGGCGGCGGGGAGCCCGGCCGCACTCGGGATTCGGGAGGTGATGGCGGCGAAGGTCGCGGCCGCCGTGCTCGGGGCGGTCGCGGCCGTTCCGCTAGCCGCACTCGCTCCCGGGCGGCTCGGCGTCGTGATCGCGCCGCTCGCTCCGGCCGCCGGATTTCTCCTTCCCGACCTCTGGCTCGGACGATTGGCGGCCGAGCGCGCCCGCCGTGTTCGCCGCGACCTGCCGGCCCTGCTCGACATCCTGCGGGTGACCATCCAGGCGGGCGGCTCGCTGTCCTGGGCGCTCGGGGCGGTCGGGGAGCGGGCCGAGGGTCCGCTCGCGCGCGAATGGGCAGCGCTGGCGAGTGAGGTGGCGCTCGGCGTCCCGCTGGCAGAGGCGCTGAACGGACTGGCATCGCGGCTGCCTCAGCCGGAGATCCGCGCCTTCGTGGCGGCGCTCCACCGCGCCGCCCGCCACGGCGCGCCACTTTCCGACACGCTCGAGGCGCAGGCCCGCGCCGCCCGGTTCGCGCTCATGCGGCGCATCAAGGAGGACGCAGCGAGAGCCGGGCCGAAGATCCAGCTCGTCGTGGCGCTCCTCCTGGTGCCGTCTGTTCTGCTGCTCGTGGCCGCGGCACTGGCATCGGCGCTGCTCGACGGCAGCTCCGATGCCCTGCCGCTCTAGACGCCTCTCAGCGGGAGAGGATCATGGCTACCCCAACCAGGGAGCACCGGCCCGGTTGCGGCACTCAGGCGAAGTCTGCAAGACGACCCACCAACCCGGTGTTCTGCACGCAAAGTTGCATTCAAAAGCGGCGTCTGCACGCGAAAACGCGGCTGGCGCGGGTGCCCGTCCCACCGCTCACCACTGGCAGTTTGCCGCTCTGTAGAGCCAAAAATCCCGAGCAGTGAGCTTGCGCTGCGCGTCCGTCGGACGGAAAGGTGGGGAATCGTGTTGCAGAGTGGGAGATAGTGGGGTACCGTGGCAACAGCAATCGACCGGAGTGGCGGGGCTCCTCCCACTCCGCCACTCCGGTCCGAATCTTCTCCCGGGGATATGACCGTTGGCATTTCGGGGCCACTTCGAGCACTCGCTGGACGCGAAGAACCGGCTCAGCATTCCGGCCCGGTTCCGCGCGGCGTTCTCCAGTGGAACCGTTCTCGCCAAGGACCCGGAACCCTGTGTGGCGGTCTGGACCGCCGATGCGCACGAGCAGATCATCGAGCGAGCGCTCGGTGCGCTGAACCCGATCAGCGCGGACTACCGGCGCGTCTCGCGCTTCTACCAGGGCAACTCCTTCGACATCGAGCTGGACGCGAGCGGCCGCGTGACGCTGCCGCCGCCGCTCCTCACGCACGCGGAGATCGAGAAGGAGGTCGTGGTGGTCGGCGTGGGGGACCACCTCGAGGTCTGGTCGAAGGACCGCTGGCAGGAGCAGCAGGAGGCCCTCGACGCGCAGATCGAGGAGGTGACGGAGCGCCTTGGCAATCCTTCTTGACATGACGCGCGCGCACGTACCCGTCCTGGCAGGCGAGCTCATCGAGCTCACGGCGCCGGGAGCGGGGGACACGGTGGTCGACTGCACCTTCGGTGCGGGCGGTCACGCGCGTCTGATCGCCGATCGAATCGGCGCCACCGGCACGCTGATCTGCATCGACCGCGACCCGCTCGCCGAGGAGCACTTCGACGAGCTCGCGCGCGAGGTGGCGTGCGAGACGCGCTTCCTGCGCATGGACTACGCGGACGGGCTGGCGCTCCTGCGAGACGAGGGGGTGAGGGTCGACGTGGTCTACCTCGATCTGGGCATCTCGTCGATGCAGGTCGACGCTCGCGAGCGCGGCTTCTCCTACTCGTACGACGCGCCGCTCGACATGCGCATGGACCCGGGCCAGGACCTCGACGCGCGCGAGATCGTGAACACCTGGGACGAGCGCCGGCTCGCGCAGCTGTTCAGGCGGCTGGGCGAGGACCCGAACTCCACGCGGATCGCGCGCGAGATCGTGAAGCGGCGCGAGCGCGCGCCGATCGAGACGACCGGCGAGCTCGTTGCCGCGATCGAGGCCGCGCTGCCGGCTGCCGTGAGGCGAAGCTTCGGCGCCGGCAGCCCGGCCAAGCGAGTGTTCCAGGCGATCCGCATCGCGGTGAACGCCGAGCTCGACTCGCTCGACCGCGCGCTGCCGCTCGCGTGGGAGGTGTTGCGCGAGGGTGGCCGGCTGGCCGCGATCTCGTTCCACTCGCTCGAGGACCGGCGCGTCAAGCGCTTCCTCGCCGAGCGCGCCCGCGGGTGCGTGTGCCCGCCCGACTTCCCGGTCTGCGTGTGCGGCCGCGAGCCCGAGGCCGAGCTGATCACCGGCCGCGCGGTCGTGCCGACCCCGGGCGAGGTGGCCGACAACCCGCGCTCCAAGTCGAGCCGCCTGCGCTCCGCCCGCAAGCTCCGAACCGCGGCGAGCGCCTGATGGCACGCGCGGCGGCAGCAGCGGCGGCACCCGCCCGGCGCGCTCGCCCGAAGGCGGCACCCGCGAAGCGCGCGCCGGCGGGCGCCCACGCGAAGCGCGCCGCCTCGGCCGCGCCCGCTGGTCACACCACGCGCCGCCGCTCGGCGCCGGCACATCGCGCACCCGCCCGGCGGGTCTCCGGCGGCGGTGCCGCCGCGGTCGCGCTTCCGCTTCCGGTCCGCGTTCTCAACGCGCCCTTCACCCGCGCTGCTCGCCGGCGCACCAGCGGGGTCCTCGACGCCCTCCTCGCCGGCCGCGGCTGGATCGCGCTCGTGTTCGTACTGCTCGTGGGGATCGTCTTCTTCAACGTCGACCTGCTCCGGATGAACCGGGAGATCGCGGCGAACGCGGACAGGATCTCGGTGCTGAAGCGGCAGATCGCCCGCGATCGCCTCGACGTCGCCCGGCTTGCATCCACGCAGCGCATCCAGGAGTCGGCCGCGCAGCTCGGCCTCGTGCAGCCGGCGCCGGGTGAGGTCCGCTACCTCAAGGCGCGCCCGCGCCTCGACGCGCACATGGCGGCGAAGCGGGTCACCGCCCCGAACCTCGCGTACGTGCCGCCGCCTCCGGTGGACACGGCGCCGGAGCCGCCGGCCACCACAGACTCCGCTGTGACAACCGATCCCGCGTCCACCGCCACCCCGGCGGGCTAGCCCGTGCCGACCGCGCAGCGCCGCCCCCCGACCCGCCGCCCGAGGCGCGGGTCGGGCCTTCCGCCGACCCGGCTGATCGAGAAGCGCATCGGGCTGCTGTTCGCGATGTTCCTGATGCTCCTCGCCATCGCCGCTCTCCGCGCGACCTGGCTCGGAACCGTGCGCTCCGGCTCGCTCTCCGACCGCGCGGTCAGCCAGCAGATCGAGAACGTCGAGGATCCGGCGGAGCGCGGCACCATCTACGACCGGCACGGGGTCGAGCTCGCGGTCTCCGAGGACTCGGTCACCGTCTTCGCCAACCCGATGCAGATCAAGGATCCGGCGAGGGTGGCGGCCCGGCTCGCCCCGCTCATGGGCATGAAGGAGGACGAGCTGCTCCGCAAGCTGTCGGATCGCAGCACCGGCTTCGTGTACCTGCGCCGCAAGATGGACTCGACGGCGGGCGAGCGCGTGAAGGAGCTCGCGATCGCGGGGATCGGCACCACCACCGAGCCGAAGCGGGTCTACCCGCAGGGCTACCTGGCGTCGCAGGTGCTGGGGCTGGTGGGCACCGACAACGACGGCCTGTCGGGGCTCGAGTACTCGGAAGACGAGTCGCTCAAGGGCGAGGACGGCGAGCGCCGCCTCGTCAAGGACGCGCTCGGCAAGACGGTCAGCGTCGTGGAGACGCAGCGCTCGAAGGCGGGGGAGAACCTCCACCTGACGCTCGACGCGCGCATCCAGGAGCGCACCGAGGCCGTGCTGTCGGAGGTGGGCCAGACGTACACGCCGCAGGGCGCCACCGCGGTGGTGATGGACCCGCGCACCGGCGAGATACTCGCGCTGGCGAACTGGCCGCGCGTGGACGGCAACAACGTGGACGGCGCGCCCGCGTACGCGCGCCGTAACCGCGCGATCCAGGCCAACTACGAGCCGGGCTCGACGTTCAAGGCCTTCACGGTGTCGGGGGCGATGGAGGAGCACCTGGTGCAGCCCGGCACGACGGTGACGGTGACGCCCACGATCACGGTCGCAGACCGGACCGTCGGTGAGGCGCACGACGGCGGCGGCGGCATCAAGACGGTGGCGCAGATCCTGAAGGAGTCGTCGAACGTCGGGTCGGTGATGGTCGGGCTGAAGCTGGGCGCGAAGCGCTTCGACAAGTGGGTGCGCCGATTCGGGTTCGGCCGGCCCACGGGGGTCGACCTGCCCGGCGAGGAGGGCGGCATCGTGCTGCGGCCCGAGCACTACTCGGGCTCGTCGATGGGCAACATGCCGATCGGCCAGGGCATCGCGGTGACGCCGATGCAGATGGCGACCGCGTATACCGCGATCGCCAACCACGGCGTGATGCGGCGCCCGTACATCGTGAAGGGCGACCAGCCGCCGCCGAAACGGGTGCTCACGCGGCAGACGGCGGAGCAGGTGTCGCACATGCTCGAGGGCGTCCTGGCGGCGGGCGGGACCGCGCAGGAGGCGCAGGTCGAGGGCTACACGCTGGCGGGCAAGACGGGCACGGCTGAGAAGGCGATCAAGGGCGGCTACTCGAAGACGGACTTCATCGCCTCGTTCATCGGTTTCGCCCCCGCGAAGAACCCGCGGCTGCTGGTGGCCGTGATGGTCGACACTCCACGCGGCGACATCTACGGCGGCACCGTGGCGGCGCCCGCCTTCGAGCGGATCATGGAGTTCGCGCTGCCGTACCTGAAGATCCCGCCGCGCTAGGCGGACGGATCGGCGTCTTCGCTCGCGTCCTCGCCGTCGAACGGGGCGAGCGCCTCGCGCATCCGCTCCTGTGCCTGGCGGAGCTGCTGGGCTGCGCGCTCGGAGGCGAACGCGGCGCCCTGGGCGGCGGCCAGCTGAGACTCGAGGCGGGCGAGCCGGTCGCGAGT
>Ga0126306_10000280_pt1 | contig 21727 bp, 28 predicted proteins | sample Plot27_FD_92592 | JGI IMG/M metagenome (GOLD analysis project Ga0126306, IMG submission 92592) | Serpentine soil microbial communities from UC McLaughlin Reserve, CA, USA - Plot27 | ecosystem: Environmental > Terrestrial > Soil > Grasslands | place: USA: UC McLaughlin Reserve, Lake County... | reverse complement strand
GTGCAGGTTCACGTTCGTGTCGGGGCCCTTGAACACGCGGTGCTCGTACCACTCCGGCTCCCGGATCACGACGCGATAGCCGGCCGCCTCCAGGTCGGGCACGTACGACGTTTCGTCCGCCGAATCCGGCACCTCGAGCACGATGTCCACGATCGGCTTCGCGGGCAGTCCCGGGACGGACGTCGACCCAGCGTGATCGATCCGGACGACGCGGTCGCCGAGCACCGAGCGGATCCGCGCTTCCTCGCGCGCGTAGAGCTGCGGCCACTCCGGGTCGTACTCGCGGATCTCGATCGGTTGCGTGAGCCGCTGGGCACCGCCGACCGTCAGCTTATCCAGGTACTCGTCGTACCAGGCCACGTCGTACGGGTCGCGCGGCATGTCCCGGCTCATCTCCGGTCAAGCTCCAGCTCGATCCAGCGGCAGATTGTCGAACACGTTTCGAGCACCGACACGGAAGGTAGCTTTCCGGTGTGCGTGTCGAGATCCACTACTGCCCCGTCTGAGGGGGCTACGACCGCCGGGCCGCGAGTCTCGCAGCCGAGATAGCGGAGCGAACCGAGCACGACGCCGAGATCGTCGAGGGCGCGAAGAGCCAGTTCGACGTGCTCGCCGACGGGAAGCTCGTCTTCTCCAAGCAGCGGGAGGGCCGGTTCCCCGAGGTGGACGAGATCCTCTCGGCCCTATAGCATTCTCGCTATGGCCGCGCGCAAGCCGGCGATCGAGCGGCTCCGCGAGCGGGCGGCGCAGGCGATCGCCCCAAAGGAGGGGTATCTCTTCGCTCAGATTGCGGACGACGTCGCGACGAGACGGGCGGAGCAGAAGCTGTCGCAGCGCGAGCTCGCCGAGCTGACCGGAACGACGCAGTCCGCGATCGCGCGGCTCGAGCGCGGCGGGCGGCCGCCGCGAATCGACACCTTGCTCCGCATCGCCGAGGCGCTGGACTGCGATCTCCGCGTCGAGCTCAAGCCCCGCTGAACTTCGGCGCGCGCTTCTCGAGGAACGCCGCGACGCCCTCGCGAAAGTCATCGGTCTGCGTGGCGGCCGACTGCAGCTCGGCCTCGAGCGCGAGCTGCTCGTCGAGCGTCGCGTTCTCAGCGTGGTCGAACAAGCGCTTCGTCATCCCGATCGCCTTCGTCGGCAGCGAGGCATAGACGCCGGCGAGCTCGGCGACGCGACCGAGCAGGGTTTCGGCCTCGACGACCTCGTTGACGAGACCCCACTCGCGGGCATCGGCGGCGCTCAGCTTGCGATTCGTCGTCATCCACTCGAACGCCCGCGCCGTGCCGAGCAGGCGCTGGATGAAATACGAGCCGCCCGAGTCGGGGACGAGACCGATCCCGACGAAGCCGGGCACGAAGCTCGCGGCCTCGGAGGCGACCCGCAGGTCGCACGCGGCAGCCAGCGAGAGGCCCGCCCCGGCGGTCGGTCCGTTGACCGCAGCGATCACCGGCTTCTCGAGCGCGCGGATCGCGCGGATGTTCGGGTGGTACGTACTCTCGAGGCGCTCGCGGATGTCGTTCGCGACCTCGCGAAACTCCGTGAGGTCCTGCCCCGCGCAGAACCCGCGCCCGGCGCCCGTGATCACGACGGCGCGAACCTCCGACTCGGCGGCGTCGCTCACCGCGTCGGCGAGTCGAGCGTGCAGGGCGGCGTTGAACGCATTGAACACCTCGGGACGGTTGAGCGTGATCGTGAGCACCGCGCCCTCGCGGCTTGTCTCGACCTCGGCCACTAGCGCCCCCGAAACTCCGGCGGGCGCTTTTCCATGAAGGCGTTCAGGCCTTCGTGCGCGTCCTCCGACGCGAACGCGAGGTAGAGCGCCTTGCGTTCGTCGGCTACGCCTGCCCCGAGCGGCGTCTCGTCCGCGTGGTCGACCAGCTCCTTCGCGATCCTCGTCGCGATCGGCGCCTTCGACGCGATCGCCTCAGCGACTGCTTTCGCCTCACCCAGCCAATCCTCCGCGACGCGCGCGACGAGCCCGGCGCGAAGCGCCTCCTCGGCGGTCAGGAAGCGACCGGAGAGGATGACGTCCATCGCGAGCGACTTGCCGACGGCCCGCGTCAGTCGCTGCGTGCCCCCGGCGCCCGGGATAATCCCGACCCCCGTCTCCGGCTGGCCGAACTGCGCCGTCGGCGACGAGACGATCAGGTCGCACGCCATTGCGAGCTCGTTGCCGCCGCCGAGGCAGTAGCCCGAGACGGCCGCGACGATCGGGGTGCGGACGTTGCGGATCCGGTCCCACGCGTCGATCCGGTCGCGCAGCGAATACATGTCCATCGCGGAGGCGGTCGCCATCTGGCCGATGTCTGCCCCGGCCGCGAACGCCTTGTCGCCTCCCGCGAGCACGATGCAACGCAAGTCCTCGTCGCGGTCGGCCGCCTCGAACGCGTCGACGACGAGGCCGATCAGCTCGTCGTTGAGCGCGTTCAACCGGTCGAGCCGGTTCATCGTCACGACCACGACGGGCGGGTCGCTCTCGACGAGGACGAGCTCACTCACGCTCGAGGAACCTCTTCACCGCGGCCTGCGGTTCTTCCGTGGCCATCGACAGTGCGAGCCAGTCGCGGGCGTGGTTGATGGTCTCGTGCCAGGCGAAGTCCTTCCAGAAGTTCAGGTGCTGCTTCGCGTAGCGCGTCGTCTGCGGGAGCTTCCGTTCGAGGTTCTCGACGACCGCGTCGACCTTCGCGTCGAGTTCCGCTGCCGGCACCGCCCAGTTGACGAGACCCCACTCCTCGCAGGTCTTCGCGGGAATCGGCTCGCACATCAACACGATCTCGCGTGCCCGGCGGTCGCCCACGAAGATCGTGAGCCACTGCGTCGCACCGCCGGCCGGCACCGAGCCGTGCTCCGGGCCGACGTGTCTGATGAACGTGTCGTTTGCCATCACCGCGAGGTCGCACGCCATCTGCAGCTCGTTTCCCCCGCCCACGCAGACGCCGTTGATGCGCGCGAGCGTCGGCTTGCCGATCTCGCGCAGCCGATCGTGTGCGTCCTTGAACGCGCCGAACCACTTCCAGTACTCGTTGGGCTTGCCGAGGTAGTCGTCGGCCCACGACTTGAGGTCGGCCCCGACGCAGAACGCGCGACCCTTGCCGGTCAGCACGACGACGCGGATCTCGTCGTCCCACGACGCGTCCTCGCAGGCGCGCGCGAGCTCGCGCAGCATCTGGAAGTCGAACGCGTTCAGGCGCTCGGGCCGGTTGAAGGTGATCGTCGCCCGGGGGTAGGACTTCTCGTAGACGATGCGCTCGAAGCCGAGCTCGCTCGGGTCGCGCGGCGCAGGGTAGTCCGGCTCGGTCATTCGACTTCGGTAAAATGAACGTGGAACGGAACGCCCATGTCCATCGCGTCCTTGCCGGTCGCCATGAACTCGTCGGTGCGGGCGGCGGCCCTGAACGCGACACGGTCTGCGAACTCCCACTCGGCGTAGTACGGGAACTTCGGCTCGCCCATCGGAGCGCCGAATACGGTTCCGTGCCGGAACGTGCCGCCCGGGACCTGACGGCAGAGCTCGGCGTGCCGTTCGTAGCGCTCGGCGTCCGGACGCTGCTCGTAGAGGACGAAAACGCGGACCACTGCACCTCCTCGTCGTGAACGGAGCGACGAGCGTATAACTTGCCGCCGTGTCCGGAGGCACCGCGCTCGCCGTCGCGATGACCGCCGTCGCGGGCCTCGCTGGTTCGGTGCAGGTCGCGATCATGGGCCGCTTCGGCGAGCGCGTCGGGGTCTTCGAGGCGCTAGCCTTCTCGACGCTCCTGACTGCGGTGCTGTCGTGCGCCGTCCTGCTCGCCGCACGCCAGACCGTCTCGGGCTATGCCGATGGAATTCGCGCGCCGCTCTGGCTCTGGGCTGCCGGAGTGATGGGGCTGATCGTGATCCTCTCGATCACCTTTGCGACGCCGCGGATCGGGGCGGCCGCCACGATCGGGCTGCTGATCGCGGGCCAGCTGGCGATGGGGGCGGCGATCGACCGCTTCGGGCTCTTCGGGCTCGAGCGGATCCCGATCAGCTGGGAGCGCGCGCTCGGGATCGCGCTCCTCGCAGTGGGCGCGACGCTCTCCTTGCGGAAGTAGTCACGCCCGGACGCGCCCGAGGAGCACCCAGCCCGCGAGCGGCGCGAGTGCTGCGAGCGCGAAGCCGGCCCGCCAGGAGCTGAACGCAACGAGAGTCGCGAACAGCGGTGGCACGACAACGCCCGACACGGAGAGCACCGTTTGCTGGAACCCGATCGCCGCACCGCTCCGCGCTGTGCCTGCGAGCTCGGCCGCGGCGACGAACGAGAGCCCGTTCCACGCAGCTGACAAAGCAGTTGCGAGCACGAGCAGCGGCACGACGACGGCGTTCGACGCGTCGAGCAGGATCGCCGCGGCCGCGAAGACGATGGTGGTCGCAAGACCGATCCGCCGCAGCGGCACGATCCGCGATCCAAGCACGTCCGACCAGCGGCCCGCGCCGATCCGCAAAACCATCGCGATCGCCTGCGACGCGGCGAGCACGCCGGCCGCGCCGGCGGCCGAGAAGCCTCGCTCGTCGTGCAGGTAGAGGACGAGGAAGCTGAAGAGCACCATCTGCGCGGTCACGTAGAGGCCGCTCCCCCCGCTGAGCAGCCAGAGGCGCCGGTCGCGCAGAGTCCACTCGATCTCCGCAGGCTGCACGCCCTCGCTCGGCAGCTCACGCACGACGGCGTAACCGATCAGCGCGGTCACGAGGCAGAACCCGCCGAGGAAGAGGAAGGCCGCGCCGACGCCGGACGACTCGGCGAGGCGCGGAAGCACCAGCGCACCGACCACCCCGCCGACAGGAACGGCTGTCTGCCGCACCCCGAACGCGAGGCCCCGCTCGCTCGGACCGAACCACTGCATGACGGCGCGGCCGCTCGCCGACTGCACGCTGCCACCGGCCGCCGCGGCGACCGCGAGCACAGCGCCCGCCGCGAGCGCCGATTCGAGCAGTCCCATCGACGCGACCAGGACACCGCAGCACGCGAGGCCGATCGCGAGCGCACGACGCTCGCCGATCCGGTCGGTGACCAGCCCCCACGGGAGCAGCGCGAGCGTGAGTCCGACCCACTCCGCCGCGAGGAAGAAGCCGACGCCCTGCAGGCTCAGGTCGTACTCCTCGCGAAGTGCCGGCGCCATCGCCGGCAGCCCGAGCGTGATCGTTGAGAAGCTCGCCTGCGCCGCCGTGCCCGCGGCGAGGACCGCCCAGCGGTAGCGGGACGCGCCTACAGGCCGAAGGGGTTGTACGGCCGGGCCGATGTCGACACGAGCACGCTCTTCGTCTCGAGGTAGAGCTCGAGCGTGTCGAGGCCGAGCTCGCGGCCGAAGCCGGACTGCTTGTAGCCGCCGAAGGGGATGCCGGGGAAGGCGGTGTACGGAGTGTTGATCCCGACCATCCCGGACTTGATCTGGCGCGCGAGCCGGTGGCCCTTCGCCGGATCTCCGGTCCAGACGGTCGCGAAGAGGCCATACTTCGTGTCGTTCGCGATCCGGGCCGCGTCCTTCTCGTCCTCGAACGGAATGATCGTGACGACGGGGCCGAAGATCTCCTCCTGCGCTACCTCCATGCCGCTCTCGACCTGCGCGAGCACGGTCGGCTTGTAGAACGCGCCCTTACCGTCACCGTGCTCGCCGCCGGTCACGATCTCGGCGCCCGCGTCGCGTCCACGCTCCACGAACCCGTGGACGCGGTCGCGGTGACTCTCGCTGATCAGCGAGCCCATCTGCGTCTCGGGGTCGAGCGGGTCGCCCATCTTGATCGCGCCGGCCTTGTCGGCGAATTGCGCGACCACATCGTCGTAGATCGAACGCTCGACGAGCAGCCGCGAGCGCGCCTCGCAGCTCTGTCCTGCGGAGTAGTAGATCGAGTAGGCGGCGCTCGGGATCGCGTCGGCGAGGTCGGCGTCGGCGAAGACGAGATTCGGGCTCTTGCCGCCGAGCTCCAGGGTCAGCCGCTTGATCGGGTCGGAGCAGAGACGCATGATCTCGCCGCCCGTCTTCGTCGAGCCCGTGAAGGCGACCTTGTCCACGCCGGGGTGGGTGACCAGGTGCGACCCGGTCGTCGGACCGTCGCCTGGGACGACATTCACCACGCCCGGCGGGAAGCCGACCTCGACTGCGAGCTCGGCGAGACGCAGCGCGGTCAGCGGCGTCTGCGGATCGGGCTTGAGCACGATCGTGCACCCGGCGCCGAGCGCGGGCGCAACCTTCCACGCGGTCATCATGAACGGGTAGTTCCACGGCACGATCTGCGCGCAGACGCCCACCGGCTCCTTCAGCGAGTAGAAGAGGAGGGAGCCCCCAATCGGGTTGGAGCGGCCGGCGATCGAGGCGATCGCGGAGGCGAAGAAGCGGTAGTGCTCGGTCGCGAGCGCGATCTCCGCCTTCACCGACGAGATGGCCTTGCCGACGTTGCGGGACTCGAGCTCAGCGAGCTCCTTGCGGTTCGCCCCGATCGCGTCGGCGAGCGCGTGCAGCAGGCGCGACCGCTCGTTCGGCGGCGTCTTCGCCCAGGGTCCGTCGAGGGCGGCCCGCGCGGCCTCGACCGCGCGGTCGACGTCCTCCGCTCCGCCCATCGCGGCCCGCGCGAGCGGCTGGCCGCTCGCGGGCTCGACGAGGTCGCGGACCTCTCCGGAGGCCGGCTCCGCGAACTCCCCGGCGATGAAGAGGCCGTACTCGCGCTCAGTGGCGACCGCCATCGCGGGACACCCTAACGAAGCGCGGGTTTCCAGCGTCCTGGATCCAGGGTAGGGTCGTTGCATGTCCGAAACCGTTCATGTGGCGGCAGCTCGGATCCCAGATCGCGACCGGCTGCTCGCGACGTTGCAGGAGCACGGCCTCCCCGCCCGCCCGCTGGGCGAGGTCGAGATCGAGATCCCGCTGGACGGCGACGACGCTGGGGACGAGGTCTACGCCCAGGTGGAAGAGGTCGTGATGACGCTCGGCGCACCTTTCGTGCCGATCAAGCACGAGGGCGTCATCTACATCCGGCCACCCGTCGGTTAGCAGAGGAAAGTGCTTCGCACTTTCCTCGGTTGAGCGCAGCGGACCCTCGGCGGCAGTAGCTCACGGCGCGGCAAGCCACGCCTCCGCGGCGAGCTCGCGCTCTCGGACGACCGTCCTAGACCACACCGCTATCGCGGGCGCCCAAAAAACCAGCGCTCGAGTGGGCCGAGGAGCTCCTTGCGCGTGAACGGCGTGACGTGCTGCGGCCGCCCGTCGTCCTCCGAGACGCGGAGGTCGTCTTCGAGCACCTCGTTTGCCTTCTCGAGGGCGTCCTCGAGCTCGTGGCCCTCGAAGACGTACTCGTCGCTGCGCGGCTCGGCCGAGGAGCGGTGCTGGGGATCGACCGCACGGCCCACGGCCCAGAGCGCCCCTTCCCGTCGCTCGATCCAGACGACGATGCGCTCGTCGGAGCCCTGGTCATCGAATCCGCGGATCTCCCGCTCCGCGAACCGACCCGAAGTCGCCCTCCGCCTCACAGGGGTCTACGATACGGCTTCGTGGTCAGCCTCTCGCAGTTCTTTCGGAACCCATTCGCGTTTCTCTTCGAACGCCCGAGCCAGGAAGACCGGCTCGCTGCGTACGTGATCCGCGAACACGATCGTGGTCGATCGCTCGAGGACATCCTGAACGACCGCTACATCCTGAACCGCACGTCGCCCCAGCAGCTCCGCCGGCTGCTGGAGAACCCTGACCTCGTCCGCGCGCTCGGAAACGACACGATCGAGTCCGTGCGGACGACGATGACCTCCACCTAGAGCGTTCGGCCGACGCCGCGCTCGCGCGCGAGCTCGAGGACTGCCGCGCCGGCGGCGACGTCCCACGCTGCGATCCCGTTCGACTTGAAGACGACGATGTCCTCGTCGCTCTCGCGTCCGCGGACCTCGCCTGCGACGACGTCCTGGAGCTCGTGCACCTCGAGCCAGTCGAGCAGGCCTTGCACGACGGGCTCGATCAGGTCGCCCGACTCGAGCTTCGCCTGCTCGCGCGAGTCGCAGCAGACGAAGGTCGCGCGTTCGAGGACTGCGTTGTCGAGCTCGCGCGCGTTCGGGTCGTTCGCCCCGACTGCACAGACCAACGCCCCGGGCTGCAGCCACTCGCCTCGCAGCACGGGGTCCTTCGACGTCGTCACCGTGACCACGATGTCCTGCTCGCCTGCATCGCGGTGCGACTCCCCGGCCTCCGCGCCGACGCGCGCGCAAAAGTCTTCGAGGCGCTCCTCCGAGCGGCAGTAGACGACGACACGCTCGATCGTCGGGACCGCCTCGCGGATACACGCCATCTGCGACTCGGCCTGCCGGCCGCAGCCGATCACGCCGAGCGTTCGAGCGTCGGTCTTCGCGAGGAAGGTCGCGGCGACGCCGCTTGCCGCGCCGGTTCGAAGCTGCCCGAGCTTGTCGGCCTCGATCACCGCCGCGAGGTTTGCGCCCGAAAGGTCGAAGAGCAGGACGACGAACGGTGTGCCGTCCGGAAGCCAGGCATAGGTCTTGAGCCCCGCGAGACCAAGCTCGCGGTCGGCCGCGGCCATGTAGGCGAAGACGCCCTCCTCGACGGGGATCCGCGTCCGGGGCCGATTCTCGACGACGCCGCGGGCGAGCCTGATGAAGCACGCCTCGATCGCGTCGAGCGCCTCGCGCGGCGAGAGCAGCTCGGCGACTTCTGCCTCGCTCAGGTAGAGCGGCACGTCAACGCTTCTTGATGAAGCTGAGTTTGCCATTCGACTCGAGCACGGCCCACCGAATCTCCTCGAGCGAAGCGATCTGCTGAAGGCGTGCCTCGGCCAGCAACTCGTCGACGGTCATCCGCTCCTTCCGGAGGTTGGACTCGATGACGTCGCCGTCCTGCACGACGATCAGCGGTTGCGGATCGAGCAGCGGCTGCAGCCCGCGGAAGCGGAAGCCGAGGTAGGAAACCGCGAGCACGAGCACTGCGAACGTCCCGGTGGCGAGCACTGCACCGGTGAACGACATGTCGCTCTGCGTGATCCCCTGCTGCATCAAGTCGCCCACGACGACGAGCAGGATCAGGTCGAACGGCTCGAGCGACGAGAGCTCACGCCGGCCAATCAGCCGAGTGAGCAAGAAGACGAACAGGAACGCGAAGAATGCTCTGACGACGATGTCCATAGATCAGGGCCAGATCGTGAGGTCGCGCTCCGCGGTCGCGAGCAACTCGGTGTCGTCGTAGAGCCGAACCTCCTGGCTGCGACGGCCGAGGTTGTTGGGGTTCACCTGAAACTGCAGATAGACCGTGATCGAATCGCCCGCAGCGACGCGGCCGAAGTCGAGCGCGAGCTCGCCGTCGCGGCTCGCCTCACTGATCGGTGACGGCTCGATCGTGTTGATGTGCAGCGACTCGAGCCAACCGGAGGTGAGCACCAGCGTCGCCTTCGCGATCTCCTTGTGCGCGCTGATCCGGAAGCGGCCCTGAAAGTAGAGCCCGCCGCGCACATCGACCGGTGCGGACACCTCGAGCAGGGCGACGGGCGAATCGACCTCCGAGCCCGTCGGGCTCTGCCCGTACGTATTGGCTAGCCCGAGCACCAACACGCTCGTCAACAGCACGAAGAACGCGCGCCGTGTTCCGAGCTCGAAGACCTCCGTCGCGTCGCGGTTGTCTTTCGGGTTGAGCGACTGGGGCATCTCGGCCACCAGCAACGGTTCGCCGTGCGTACCCTTCGCTCCTCTTGCGGGTCCTACCGGGTCTTGGTGCCGTCGCGGACGACGACACCGCGGACATCGGCGCGGACAACCGCTGACCACGGCACGACGTCGCGGCCGCGCAGCCGCGAGCCGGAGCCGGGCGCGCCGAACCCGAGCCGCTCGAGGAAGCCCAGCCGGCCGACGACAAGCCCGGTCGCCTTCAGCGTCCTCGGCGTCAGCTCCCCGCGCACGTCGTGCACGCGACCCAGCCGGTCGCCGGACTCGGTGGTGACGTGCAGGCCGAGCAGCGCGGAGACCCTCACAGCGACGACCCCGGCACTTTCTCGACCCAGCGCGCCGCGGCGTCGCGGCCTCGTCCGAGCCCGAGCTCGGCCGCCGTTCTGCGTAGCCGGATCTCCGCGCCGACTTCCGCAACCTCTTCCCACGGGATGAACACCGTCTTTGTGTGCACGAGTGCAGCTAAGAGGCGGCCCACCCGACCGCGCCCGCGCCAGCCGCCAGCGCCCGTGACGATCGCGCGGACGCGCGGGTTCCCTTCGCGCACACCTTCGAGCTCGAGGTCGTCGACCTTTCCACAGCGGTGATCCTCGGAGTCGATCAGCTGGTGGTCGAGGACGCCGAGGCCGAGGTCGATCTCACCCTTGATGTTCATCCCTGACCCATGTTGCTCGCGATCAGCAACGGGATCGCGACGACGGCGATCACCAGGATGATCACGAGGTAGAGGCCGCCGAAGATGTTCCCGAGCACTCCGTTCGCGTAGCGGCCCATATACGCGCGGTCGTTCGCGACGAGGAAGATCGGCAGGTACGTGAGCGGCAGCGCAACGACAGCGAAGATGACGGAGAACTCGGTGACCAGGATCGGGTCGACACCGGTCACGACGATCAGGAACGCGAGGATGAGCATGACGCTCCACGCGATCGTGAACCGGGGCGCGCCAGCGTTGTGGCGATACTTGCCCCACTCCCACCCGAAGAACTGCGCGATGTTGTAGCCGCCCGAGAACGCCGAGTCGATCGCGGCGCCGGACACTGCGAAGAGCGTCCCGACGAGCGCGAGGATCAACCCGAGCTGGCCGATCGGCGAGGCGGCGACGAGCGAGACCGTGCCGAACAGGTCAGCGTGGATGCCCCTCGGCAGCAGCAGCGCGCCGGCCGAGATCATGAGCGCGAAGGAGAGCAAGCCGCCGAGCGCGTAGCCGATCAGCGCGTTCGCGCGGTTGATCCCGAGGTCTTTCGGGCGCCAACGCTCCTCGACCGCTCCCGACGAGTAGAAATAGACCTCGTACGGGATCATCGCGGCGCCGATCAGGCCGACGACGTAGTACGCATAGACGACTCCGTTGCCGCTGCCCGTGCTGGGGACGAAGCCGTGCGCGACGCTCCCCCAGTCCGGATTGAGCTTGATCGCAGCGACGACGAAGACGAGCAGCGCGAGCCCGCCGTAGCCGAAGATGCGCTCGATCCAGCTGAACGGCATGGCCCAGAGCACGACGAAGAGTGCGAAGACCCCGAGTACGAGTAAGAGGCGGTACGGGAGTCCGGACAAGAACTGCAGCGTCAGCGCGACACCGCCGATCTCCGCGGCGAGCGTGAGCAGGTTGACGAGCTGCCCGGCGACGAGCGTCACGAGCCCGACCGAGAATCCGAGGCGCTCGCGCACGACGTCGAACACGGCCTTCTCCGAGACCGCGGCGACGCGCCCGCACATCTCGGCGTACGTGATGATCCCACCGACGCCGATCACGACCGCCCAGAGGAGCTGGTAGCCGAACACTGCACCAGCGGCAACGTTGAACACGATGTCGCCGATGTCGACGAACCCCCCGATCGCGGCGATGATGCCGAGCGCGATCGAAAAGATTTTCCTCACTTCGCCAGTTCGTGAGCCTGCTTCGCGATCCGCTCGAGCCGCCGTTCGACTTCACCCGCGCCTCCTGATTCGTCTTCGAGCGCCGCGAACTCGGCATCGGCGTCCCGAAGCAACCGAGCGAGCGTGTCGACCTGCACCTTCGGCTCCAGCTGGGACAGCTTGGTCCGCAGTGCCTCCGCGTGCACGCGCGCAAAGGTGCCCGTGACGTCCCTCTCCCCGACCTCGTGCGCGAGCAACGCCCCTTCCGCGGAGATCGACGAGATCTCCTCCGCCTGCTTCGCAGGCTCCGACGGCACCAGGCACCCGGACAGCAGCAGTGAGCAGATGACCAGCGACCAGCGCCTCACAGCGGCAGTTCTGACCAAAGGGCCGAGGTTCTATGCGCCGTCAGGTCGGGCTGTCCCCGATCTGACTCAGAGACGTCGCGCGGAGAGAGGAGCCTCAAAAAGTTGAGGCGCCTTCCGGCGCCGACTTTTTGCGGCGATGCGCCCGGCACGATTCGAACGTGCGACCTCTGCCTCCGCAGGGCAGCGCTCTATCCCCTGAGCTACGGGCGCGAGGCGGCCTAGTGTAGCCGCGCCTTCGCGGCGCCGATCTCGAGCACGGCGTCGTCGGGCACCTCGGTGCGCACATAGGCGAGTGCGAGGCCCGGCACGACGCTCGTCACGCGGCCGACCGCCTTCTCGCCGAGCCTGATCTCAGAGTCGGGGTCGACCTCGCCCTCGAGCTCGAGCACGCGCAGCCGGCGGTTGAGCTTGCCGCGGTAATGCTGGCGCGCGATCGGCTCCTGGCCCGGGTAGCAGCCCTTCGAGAAGGAGACTGCGCGCTCGGTCAGGCCTGCCTCGGCCGGGAGTACGCGGTCGTCGATCTCGGCGCCGAAGCGGGGGGTGCCTGCTTCGATGCGAAGCCGCTCGAGCTCCTCGGGTGCGATGGGCTCACCGGCGACCTGAGCGTCGAGCACTTCCCAGGCCTCGAGGCCGTAGTCGGCGTTGGGGACCGCACCTTCTGGGCGCTTGCCGAAGACGAGCGTCGAGGTGTGCTCTTCGGGCTCGACTTCGGCCTTCGCCGCGAAGCGCATGCGTACGAGCTCGACCCGGACGCGATCTCCGAGATCCGGCTCGGTGAGGAGGAGAAAATCGTCGGCTGCCCGCCGTAGGACGCGGAGCGGCGCGATCACGCGCGCCTTCGCCGTCAGCAGCAGCGCCTCGCAGCTCTCGCCGGGTGCGAGCGCCTCGACGTCGTTGGAGAGCATCCGCTGCAGGTAGTCGGCGGCGTCAGGGCCAGCGACGCGAACGAACGCGCGCGGCCTCGGTGTAACGATTGCCATCGCAACTAGTCTAGGCACCGTGTTCAGGGGCAGGGCGGAAAAGAAGGTCGCCGACGCCGGATACGACCCCGTGCGCCTTCCGCCCGGCCAGTACCTGACCGAGTAGTGGCCGGTACTGCACGCGGGCTCGGTGCCGGACACCGACCTCGCGACCTGGGACTTCCGCGTCTTCGGAGAGGTCGAGAACCCGATCACGCTCAGCTGGGAGCGGTTCGGCGCGCTGCCGAGGGCGGAGAACGTGCAGGACATCCACTGCGTCACCCGGTGGAGCCGGTTCGATACGCGCTTCGGCGGCGTCCACTGGCGCGAGCTCGCGCAGCTCGTGCGCCCGAAGTCGAGCGCCCGCTTCGTCGTCGCACACGCAGAGCAGGGCTTCACCTCGAACGTGCCGCTCGCGTTTCTCGAGGACGACCTCGCGCTGCTCGCGACGGAGGCCGACGGGGAGCCGCTCACCCCGGAGCACGGCTGGCCGCTCCGACTCGTCATCCCTGGTAAGTACTTCTGGAAGAGCGCGAAGTGGCTCCGCGGGATCGAGCTCAGGGCGAGCGACGAGCCGGGGTTCTGGGAGCGCTACGGCTACCACAACGACGCCGACCCCTGGCGCGAGGAACGGTACGGCTTCTAGGCACGGACGAGCCGGGAATCCCTCGAACGGGGAATCAGCGTGTTTTCGCAAGCGCCGATATTGGGTGTGACCCCACCTCCCCCACCCCTCGAAGAGACCGGCCCCCTCGCCGGTCTCTTTGCATTCTGGAACCAAGAAGGACGAAGGGGCCGGCCTAGCCGGCCCCTTCGAGCAGGAACCTGAAAAGTTGAGCGCCGAAGGCGCGACTTTTCAGGTCTCTACATCATGCCGCCCATGCCGCCCATGTCGGGCATGCCGCCGGCAGCACCGGCCTTTTCGGGCGCCTCGGCGACGATCGCCTCGGTCGTGAGGATGTTCTTCGCGATCGACGCGGCGTTCTGCAGCGCCGAACGCGTGACCATCGTCGGATCGATGATCCCGGACTTGACGAGATCCTCGATCTGGCCCGTGACCACGTTGAGGCCCTCGCCCGGCTGGGCCGAACGGACCTTGTCGACGACGACCGAGCCTTCGAGGCCCGCGTTCTCGGCGAGCTGGCGAACGGGCTCCTCGAGCGCACGGACGATGATCTGCGCGCCCGTCCGCTCGTCGCCCTCGAGCTCATCGGCGTTGATCGAGCCGATGGCGTTCAGGAGTGCAACGCCACCACCCGGCCCGATGCCCTCCTCGAGCGCAGCCTTCGTCGCCTGCAACGCGTCCTCGACGCGATGCTTCTTCTCCTTCATCTCGGTCTCGGTCGCAGCTCCGACCTTGACGACTGCGACGCCGCCGGCGAGCTTCGCCAGCCGCTCCTGCAGCTTCTCGCGGTCGAAGTCGGAGTCGGTGTTCTCGACCTCCGCCTTCAGCTGCTTGATCCGGCCCTTGATCGCCTCCGGATCGCCGGCACCGTCGATGATCGTAGTCGAGTCCTTGTCGATCACGACCTTGCGGGCACGGCCGAGCTGGTCCAGCTTCGTGTTCTCGAGCTTCAGCCCGAGCTCCTCGGTGATCACTTCGCCACCGGCGAGGATCGCGATGTCCTCGAGCATCCGCTTGCGGCGGTCTCCGAAGCCGGGCGCCTTGACGGCGACGGCCTGGAAGGTGCCGCGCAGCTTGTTGACGACGATCGTCGCGAGCGCCTCGCCCTCGACGTCCTCCGCCACGATCAGCAGCGGGCGACCGGCCTGGATCACCTGTTCGAGCACCGGCAGCAGGTCCTTCACGGCACCGATCTTCTGGTTCGCGATCAGGATGTACGGGTCCTCGAGCACGGCCTCCATGCGCTCGGCGTCGGTGATCATGTACGGCGACAGGTAGCCCTTGTCGAACTGCATGCCCTCCGTGAACTCGAGCTCGAGGCCGAACGTCTGGCCCTCCTCGACGTTCACGACGCCGTCCTTGCCGACCTTCTCGATTGCGTCGGCGATCACGTCGCCGATCTCGCGCTCACGCGAGACGACGGCGCCGACCCGGGCGATGTCTTCCTTGCCCGAGACTTCCTTGGACTGCGACTTCAGGTGCTCGACGACCTGCTCGACCGCGGACTCGATCCCGCGCTTGAGACCCATCGGGTTTGCTCCTGCGGCCACGTTCTTCAGACCCTCGCGGACGATGGCCTGAGCGAGGACGGTCGCGGTCGTCGTGCCGTCGCCGGCGACGTCGTTCGTCGACGTGGCGACCTCGCGCACGAGCTGCGCACCCTGATTCTCGAACACGTCCTCGAGCTCGATCTCACGTGCGATCGTGACGCCGTCGTTGGTGATCGTCGGCGCGCCGAACTTCTTGTCCAGCACCACGTACCGACCCTTCGGGCCAAGGGTGACCTTGACCGCGTCGGCGAGGACGTTCACGCCGCGCTCGAGTGCGCGCCGTGCATCCTCGTTGAACTTCAACTCCTTGTGAGCCATGCGTTCCTTTTCCTCCTGCCTACGCGTTCGCCATCGCGCGATCGCCGACGACCTTTGCCAGGACGTCCGACTCGCGCAGAATCAGGACCTCGTCGGTACCGAGCTTGATCTCGGTTCCGCCGTACTTGGAGAAGATGATCTCGTCACCCTCCTCCACGTCCATCTTGATGTACTCACCGTCTTCGTCCCGCGGGCCCGGCCCGACCGCCAGCACGCGACCGCGCTGGGGCTTTTCCTTGGCCGTGTCCGGCAGCACGATCCCGCTCGACGTCGTCTCCTCTTCATCGAGGACCTCGACGATCAAGCGGTCACCGAGCGGCTGGAGATTCATAGGTTTCCTCCGTCTCTTTGCCGACTTTGTGACATCGTTGGCACTCTCAGCACTGGAGTGCCAGGGCATTCTAGCCATCGCCGGACCGCGTTCGCAAGCCTGCCGCGGAGACGTGTTACAAACCAGGAGTGCGGCGCGAGTTCTCGGCGGGCGGAGTGCTCGTCCGGCGGATGGCGGGGCGAAGCTGGCTGGCAGCCATCCGCCCCGGGGGGAAGCCGGAAGGGGTCTGGGCGCTCCCGAAGGGCCTCATCGAAGGGGAGAGCGCGGAGCGAACAGCGCTCCGTGAGATCGAGGAGGAGACCGGCTGCCGCGGCGAGAGCCTCGGGAAGCTCGGCGACGTGCGGTACGTCTACACGCTGCACGGCGAGCGAGTCTTCAAGGTGGTGAGCTTCTTCCTCGTCCGCTACCAGGGCGGGCGAATAGGCGAGATCCCGCAGGAGTTCCGGAAGGAGGTCGCGGAGGCCCGCTGGCTCCCGCTCGACGAAGCCCCGCGCCGGCTCGCGTACAAGGGAGAGCGGGAAATGGCCCAGAAAGCGCTTATGATGCTCGCGGCCGGCGCCCCCTCGTGACCGCTATGTATGCCCTCAACTTCTATTCGCCGATGGTTGCCGATCAGCTCCGCAGCCATCGCAAGACGGCGACGATCCGGCTGGGCGACAAGTCGGGAAAGTACAAGAAGGGGATGGTCGTCTCGGTGCTATGCGGGGTGCGGTTCGGCCCACGCGAGAAGGTCTTCGATGCCGTGATCGACAAGGTCGAGGTGAAGGACCTCCGTGAGCTTTCACCACGCGAGATCGAGCACGACAACCCCGAGATTCGGCGGCCCGAAGACCTCGCGTCGTTCCTCTCGCAGCTCTACAACCGGGAGATCACGGAAGACGACACGGTGACCGTGATCCGGTTCTCGCAGATCGTTAGCCGATGAAAATCCTTCGGATTTTCATCGGTCGCTAACTCTTTCGGATCTTCGTGCGAAAGAGCTCGGGCCTCCGCAGGGCCGTCCCGCACTCCTCGCACTCGACAGCGAAGGCCGACGCGAAGCGGGCGCCACAGGAGGGACAGCTCGAGCGCACCACACCCTCGCACTGTGGGCAGGCCACCGGGAGCTCGGCCTCGAACTGCTCGAAGTAGCGGAGCGTGTGGCCGCAGCGGAGGCAGAAGGCGGTCCAGTCGCCGAGTGTCTTCCGGCGCTCCTCCTTGAGCCAGTCCGCGGCCTTGCCCACCCTACGAGCGTACCCGGCTAGGATCGCGCGCCGTGAGATTTCGGCGCCTCGCGGCCGTCCTCGCCGCCGCTGCCCTCGGTGGCTGCTCCGAGGCGGAGAGCGAGCGCTTCACCGTCGACAGCCGCCACGTCGGGCAACAGCTCGAGCAGACGCTGATCGTCCCGAAGAGCGGCGGTGAGGGTCGGCCGCTCCTCGTCCTGCTCCACGGCCGCGGCGACAGCGACCGCTCGCTCGTCTTCGACGAGCTGCTCGACGGCCTGGACGACCTCGGCGACCGCGCGCCGGTCGTGCTCCTCGCAAACGGCGGCGACCACAGCTACTACCACGACCGCGACGACGGTCGGTGGGGGACGTACATCCTCCAGGAGGCGATCCCCGCCGCGCTCGACCGCTCGGGGGCCGACGCGGAGCGCGTGGCGATCGGCGGCGTCTCCATGGGCGGCTTCGGCGCGTTCGACCTGGCGAACATCCGGGGCTTCTGTGCGGTCGGAGCGCATTCGGGATCGTTCTGGTTCAGCGCGGGTGAGACGCCGGAGGGAGCATTCGACGACGCGGCCGACTTCAGTCGTCACGACGTCCTCGCGCGCGCCGCCGCCCGCCTGTACGTCGACATGCCTGCCTGGATCGACGTCGGCACCGACGATCCCTTTCGCGCCGCCGGAACAGAGCTCGCTCGGCGGCTGAGGGCCGCACGTGGTCGGGTCGAGTTCCACCTCTGGCCGGGAGACCACTCGAGCGCCTACTGGAAGCGCCACATGAGCGACTACCTCGCCTTCTACGCCCGGGAGCTCGACCGGTGCTAGCCGTTAGAGTCTCCTCGTCCGTATCCGACGACGGGGGTTTGCGCATGGCCGTCAGAGAGGCAGAGCCGGTCGCCTCGCTGAGCGAAGTGAAGGAGGCGGGCCTCGACCGCGAGGACCTCCTCCAGATCTATCGAAACATGGTGCTGACGCGCGGCGTCGAGGAACGCGGGCACATCCTCTACCGGCAGGGCAAGATCCCCGGCTCCTTCTATACGGGCCGCGGCAACGAGGCTTCATCCGTCGGAGTCGCGACCGCGATGGGCACGGACGACGTCGGTACACCGCTGCACCGCGACATGGGCGTCCACATCACGCGTGGCGTCGAGCCGTGGCGGGTCCTCGCGCAGTACATGGGCCGGCGCGACGGGCCGACCAAGGGCAAGGACGGCAACGTGCACATGGCCGACGCGCGACTCGGGCTGATCGCGATGGTCAGCCACCTGCCTGCGATGCTCCCCGTCGCGGTCGGCTGCGCACTCGCCTTCCGGATCAGGGACGAGCAGCGGGTCGCCGTAGGCTGGTTCGGCGAGGGCGCCTCCGCGCGCGGCGACTCGCACGAGGCGATGACGTTAGCCGGCACTCGCCGCCTCCCGATCGTCTTCGTCTGCGACAACAACCAGTGGGCCTACTCGACACCGACACACCTCGAGTACGCGACCGAGCACGTCGCCGACCGCGCGGCCGCGTACGGCTTCGACGGCGTCGTTGTCGACGGCACGGACGTGCTCGCCGTCTATCGCGAGGCGAAGCGTGCGATCGAGAAGGCTCGCGGGGGCGGCGGTCCGACGCTGCTCGAGTGCCTGACGCTGCGCATGGAAGGGCACGCGGTGCACGACGACGCGTTCTACGTCCCGAAGGAGCTCTTCGAGGAGTGGGCCAAGCGGGACCCACTCGAGCGCTTTCGTCTCTGGTTGCAGGAGCACGCGAACATGACGACCGAGGAGGGCGAAGAGATCTCCGCCGGCGTGAAGAAGCTCCTGAACGACGCGCTCCAGCGAGCCGAGGACTCGCCGCTGCCGGATCCGTCCGAACTCCTCGACGGCGTGTACGCGACGCCGGAAGACCTCGACACCCCCCACCACAAATAGGGAATGGCGGAGAAGACCTACCTCCAGGCGATCAGCGACGGCCTCCGACAGGAGATGCGTCGCGACAAGCGCGTCTACGTGATCGGCCAGGACGTGGGCGTGTACGGCGGGGCGTTCAAGGTGACGCTCGGCTTCCAGGAGGAGTTCGGCCCGTGGCGCGTGATCGACGCCCCGCTCGCCGAGGCCGCGATCGTCGGCTCGTGCACCGGTGCAGCGATGATGGGTCTGCGCCCGGTGGCCGAGATGCAGTTCGCCGACTTCGTGTCGTGCGCCTGGGATCAGCTCGTCACCGTCGCCGCCAAGCAGCGCTGGCGCGCAGGGACGCCCGTGCCGATCGTCGTGCGGTGCCCATCGGGCGGTGGTTTCTCAGGCGGCCCGTTCCACTCGCAGAACCCCGAGTCGTCGTTTGCGCACATCCCCGGACTGAAGGTCGTGTGCCCGGCGACCCCGGAGGACGCGAAGGGCCTGCTCGTCTCGGCGATCGAGGACCCGAACCCCGTCATCTACATGGAGCACAAGCACCTCTACCGGCGGATCAAGGCGGACGTGCCGGACGAGCGCTACACGGTGCCGATCGGCAAGGCGCGCACGCACCGGGAGGGCGACGACGTCACCGTCGTGACCTGGGGCGCGATGGTCTACACGGCCGAGGAGGCCGCGAAGCAGTTCGACGACCTGTCGGTCGAGATCGTCGACCTGCGCACGGTGCTCCCGTGGGACAAGCAGGCCGTGCTCGAGTCGGTGCGAAAGACGTCGAAGGTGCTGGTGCTCCACGAGGACACGCGGACGGGCGGTTTCGGTGCGGAGATTGCGGCGACGATCGCGGAAGAGGCGTTCGAGGACCTCGACGCGCCGCTGAAACGAATCGCGGCGCCCGACTCGCCGGTGCCGTTCTCGCCGCCGCTCGAGAAGGCGTTCATCCCGCAGGTCGAGGACGTCGTCAAGGGGCTGAAGGAGCTGGCTGAGTACTAGTGGCCGTCGCAGGCGCAACCGATGTCGTCATGCCCCAGATGGGCGTCTCCGTCTCCGAGGGGACGATCACGAAGTGGCTCAAGCAGGTCGGGGAGCAGATCAACGCCGACGAGAGCCTGCTCGAGATCTCGACCGACAAAGTCGACACCGAGGTCCCGTCGCCGGCGTCGGGCGTGCTCGCCGAGATCCTCGTCCAGGAAGGCGAGACGGTCGAGGTCGGCACGAAGCTCGCTGTGATCGCCCCCGAGGGCACCGAGGTCGCGCCGCCGTCGTCCGACGGCGACATCCCGGAGCCGGCGACCGCGCAGGCGGCCGCCGAGTCGAACGCCGCGAGCGACTCGCCGGCGACGACGCCGACCGCCGACACCGTCGAGCAGGCCACGCCCACCCCGGCGGCCGGATCCGAGACGACGAGCGAGCCGGTCGAGACGAGCGAACCGGCAGACGCGAGCGGCAACGGGAAGAGCTTCGTCTCGCCCGTCGTCGCGCGCATCGCCGCCGAGCACGGCGTCGACCCCGGCCAGGTGCCGGGGACGGGCCGCAGCGGCCGCGTCACGAAGAAGGACATCCTTGCGTTCGTGGAGGGTGGGTCTGCGGCTGCACCACAGACGAGCCCCGCACCGGCGCCTGAGTCCGCACCGCCCGCGGCACCGCCGCCGGCCGCAGCTCCGGTTGCTCCGCCCGCACGTCCGGCAGCGCCTGCACCCGCTGGTGCACAGCCGCAGGCTGCCCAGGGCGAATCCCTCGAGCCGATGAGCGCCATGCGCCGCGGGATCGCCGAGCACATGCGGCGCTCGCTCGACACGAGCGCACACGTGACGAGCGCGACCGAGGTCGACATGTCGAAGGTGGTCGCGATCCGCGGGAAGCTGAAGAAGGAGTACCAGGCGGACTACGGCGTCAACCCGACGTACCTTGCATTCATCGCGCGCGCGGCGGTGGAGACCTTGCGCGAGTACCCGTGGGTGAACGGCGAGATCCGCGGCGACCAGATCGTCACGCGCCCGTACGTCAACCTCGGCTTCGCCGTCGAGCTCGCCGATGGGAAGGGCCTGATCGTCCCCGTGCTGAAGAACGCCGAGACGCTGAACCTCCTCGGGATCGCAAAGGGCGTAACCGACATCGCCCAGCGAGCACGCGACAAGAAGCTGCTGCCGGACGAGGTGCAGGGCGGTACGTTCACGATCACGAACCCGGGCGGCTACGGGACGTTCCACGGCACGCCGGTGATCAGCCAGCCGCAGGCGGCGATCCTCGGCACGTACGCGGTCGTCAAGCGGCCCTGGGTAATCCAGGACGAGCTCGGCGAGGACGTGATCGCGATCCGGCCGATCATGAACCTGACGCTGACGTACGACCACCGGCTGGTCGACGGCGCGCTCGCCGGGCGGTTCCTGCGCGACCTGCGGGCCAAGCTCGAGAGCTGGGGCGAGTCGGACTACTAGAGAATCGCCTGCGTCTGCGTGACGCGGGCGACGTGCTTTCCGTCGGCGTCGCGCAGATCGGTCTCGATCACGATCGTCGTGCGCCCTTTGTGCAGCACGCGCGACACCGCCTCGACGTGTCCGGCCGACACCGGGCGGAAGAAGTTCGTCTTCGACTCGATCGTGGCCGTAGCGTTTGCCCCCTCGGGGAGGTTGAGGTAGGCGCAGAGCCCGCCGGTGCAATCCGCGAGGCCGATGAGCGCCCCGCCGTGGAGGATCCCGCCGGCCGTGCATCGGGTCTCGTCCCACGCAAGGCGAGCGCGCACCTCGTCCGGGGAGGCGCTCAGGCCCTCCACGCCGAGCAGGCCGGCGAACGGCATCGCGTCGAGCAGGCTCACCGCTAGGCTGGTTCGGTGGCCAGGGGCGCCTACCTCCTGAACCTCGGCGTCACTCCGTACCTCGAGGCGTGGGAGCTGCAACGCGCGCTCGCAGCTTCGGTTGCGAGCCGCGAGCTCGCCGACACCGTGCTGATGGTCGAGCACCCG
>Ga0126306_10000279_pt1 | contig 21738 bp, 18 predicted proteins | sample Plot27_FD_92592 | JGI IMG/M metagenome (GOLD analysis project Ga0126306, IMG submission 92592) | Serpentine soil microbial communities from UC McLaughlin Reserve, CA, USA - Plot27 | ecosystem: Environmental > Terrestrial > Soil > Grasslands | place: USA: UC McLaughlin Reserve, Lake County... | reverse complement strand
TAGTGCGGGATCGCGAGGATCCACTTCACGAGCCAGAGCCAGCGGCTCAGCCCGGTGTCCAGCTGTCCCTCGATGCGGACTGGATACGGCTGCGGTCCGTCCACCCACTCTCCTCCGTGCTGGCCGGACCCTATGGGATCAGGCCTCGAGAAGCGAGGAGTTCGAGACCGTGCCGCGCGCGCGCGTTAGCGTGACGCCGTGCGCGAGCTACGGGCTGGTCTCTGGGTGAAGGCTGAAGATCGCCGATTGGCTGCGGGCCGGTGTGAAGAGCGAGGCGGTCGCGGAGCGGCTGCGACCCCGACCTGTGCCGTGGGAGCGAGCATCCTGACGAGGAGGACGGCAACTGCCACCGCCAGGCCGCCGACCACCCCCGCCGCCGCGCCCCCGCGGGTCGAGAGGCTGGCTGCAGCGACCACGGCGGCCGACCCAAGCAGCCCGAGCGCCCCGGTCAGAGCGATTCGCCGTGTCAGGGCTCGCAGAGGCGCGGCTTCAATGCTCGAGCCCGGCGGAAGCCGGTGGCGCAGCTCTCCCGCTTCGTACACGACGAGCAAGCCGACGGCGAGGAGCGGGATGTTCCAGAGGGCGAGCTCACCGCGATGCACCAACACCACGAGCTCTGCCCCGTAGAGGGAAATCGCAGGTGGCAGCAACAGCGGAGCGAAGATCAGCGCCCCGAGGGCGGTTGCGCTCGCCACGAGCGCCAACCCGCCCTCCAGCGTCGGCGAGAGCTCGGGCTCGATGAGCAGCGGCAAGCCGCCCAAGAGCGCTGCGCCGACGACGGCAACCGCAGCGGCGGTGCGTCGGAGGTTCGTGTCCGCTACCGCTTCGATGCCAAGTCCTCGACGGCAGCGGCAAGCGGCGCATCTGTACTCCACCGACTGACGGGTATGCCGGCACGCAGAAACCGGTGCCGGATCAGCTCGCGCTCGAGCAGCCAGACCCGCCACGCCTCCTCGCCGTACATCGTCCGTGCAGGCTCCGCGAAGCTCCGCGGGTCTACTTCGATCAGCGCGAGGTCGTATCCGCGAGCGCGTAGGTTGAGAAGGGCGCGGTTCACCCGCCAATCGAGTAGCGGTGTGAGCCCAACGATCAGCGACTGCGGAGGCAGAACGCGACGCGGAATCAGGCGGGGGTTGTGCCAGCGGTAGAGCCGAGCACTCTCGCTCGAGAGCACTGCGTCGACGATCCGGTACTGCTGACGCGCGCCCGTGGAAGGGAGCACCCACTCCAGCTCGCCGCCGAAGTTGAGAAGGCCGACTCGATCGCGCTGGCGCAGATACTCGGCGACGAGTGATGCGACTGCGCGAACTGCGAAGTCAAGCGTCGATTCCTGATCGCTTGCGGCTTCGGTCAGCGAGTCCAGGAACAGCACGACGTCGGAGCTGCGCTCCGGAAGCCGATCGCTGACGAGGAGCTGTCCACGGCGAGCGCTCGCCCGCCAGTTGACGCGCCGGACGCGCTCGCCGGCGCGAAACTCGCGGATCTCGGCGAACTCGATCCCTTCACCGCGTGAAGCCGCCGGCCGGTTGCCGCTCGCCGGACGGGTCGCGAGCGGCTTGACGAGACGTCGAAGCCGCTCGATACCCGGGTACACGCGCACTAGAGGCGCCGGATCCGGGCTCGCCCACGAACGAACCATGCAGAGGCGATGCAGGCCCGTCAGGTACACCACACCTGCGGGATAGAGGCCCCAGCGCGGGCAGTCGAGGCGGTAGCGGAGTGTGCGCACTTCGCCTGCCTCGAGGCCGAGAATCAGCCGGCCGGTACCTTCGGCCCGGGGCGATCCAGCCGGAACGCGGAGGTCGAGCTCGAGCCAGTCGATCGACGCTTCGGCGGCGAGCTCGAGCCGCACCTCGAGGCCGTCGCCTTCGAGTAGGCGCTCAGGTGAGGGCTCGATGCTCGACTTCGGTAGCACGGGCCGCGGGGCCGCGAGTCCGTAGATGGTCGGGAGCAGGAACGCCGCGCCGATCGCCACGGCGGCCGGCTCCGCGGCTGCAAGACCAACGATCAGGCCGAGTACGCCGATGGCGGTGAAACCGACGACTCGGGGCTCGGGCTTCAAGGCTCGATCTCGTCGGCGACCGGTGCCGCCACGGTCGCGACGATCGAATCGACAAGCTCCGCGGGGTCGGTGCGCTGCACCCACAACTCCGGAGAGAGCGTCAGCCGGTGGCCGAGTGCGGGAACTGCAACCTGCTTCACGTCGTCCGGCTTCACGAAGTCGCGCCCGTGCAGGGCAGCGCGAGCGCGAGCCAGCTTCATCAAGGCGAGCGATCCGCGCGGCGAGGCACCGACGGACAGCTGCGGCGACTCGCGCGTCGCATGCACGATCGAGACCGCATAGTCGGCTACCGACTGGGAAAGGTGGACCTGTTCGACCGTCGCCTGGAGGTCGAGCAGCGTCTCGCGGTCACAAATCGGATCGAGCTCCACCAGCTCGCGCTGGCGTCGCGCCCGGGCGAGCAGGAGCTCGCGCTCCTCGGCTGCGTCGAGGTAGCCGAGCGAGATGCGGACGAGGAAGCGGTCGAGCTGGGCCTCCGGTAATGGATATGTCCCCTCGTACTCGATCGGGTTCTGGGTGGCGAAGACGAGAAACGGTGGTGCGAGCGGACGAGTCTCGCCTTCCAGCGTCACCTGTCGTTCCTCCATCGCCTCGAGCAGCGCCGCCTGGGTCTTCGCCGGCGCGCGATTGATCTCGTCGGCGAGAAGGATGTTGGTGAACACCGGGCCGGGAATGAAGGCGAACGAGGCAGTGCGCTGGTCGTAGACCGAGCCGCCCGTGACATCGGCGGGCATCAGGTCGGGTGTGAATTGCACCCGTGCGAACTCCATCGAGCAAACCTGCGCGAACGAGCGCGCGATCAGCGTCTTCCCGACACCCGGCAGATCCTCGATCAGCACATGTCCATTCGCCAGCAACGCGAGGAGAATCAGCTCGAGCGCGTCGCGCTTGCCCAGAATGGCCCGCTCCAGTTCGTCGAGTATGCGCAACCCGACGCTGTCGACATCTGAGCGGAGCTCCATCACTAGATACGCTCCAATCGCTCGATCAAGCCCTGCAGTCGAGCAGCGGAAATCCCGCCCGCGAATCGGTTCGAGCCGCGCGGGCCGTCCGCTCTCACGAGGTCCCACAGCTCGTCGCCGAGAATCGCTCGCGCCTTCTCTTGGTGGCGGTCCAGGTCGACGCCACGCCAAGCAAGGCGCATCGCGGCGATCGACCGAAAGAGCGGTCGCAAGTCGCGCATCAGGCGAACCTCAGACGCCTGAGCTGCCGCAATCGTCTCGCCGACTCGTCGCAGCTGTTCGAGAGGCGGTGGATCGGCGATTCGCTGGACGGAGCGAGCTGGAAAGTCGGCTCCGGCAGCGAGGTCGAGCGTCGTGATCAGCGAGACGAAAGCGGCGACGGCGATCGTGGTGGCCGCTCCAACCTGCGCGGGATAGCCGGTCAGAAAGCCGCCTCCGACTGCGACTGCCGCGAGAGCGGCGACGAGCCCGATGCCGCGCGTGCCGATCATGGTCGCTCGGCCAGTTCCCGCTCCACTCGATGGAGTGAGGCAAGCGCCTGCTCGCGATCGGCTTCCGTGAGTCGGTGTGTGCTGAAGCGCGCCTCTTCGAACCGGTCCGTCAACTCAGTAGCGGCGCCTGCGCTCATCGGAAGCTGCAGCATCGTTCTACCCAGGAACTCGCTCGCCGTCTCGTCGCGGGCGCGGACAACCTCGACTCTCCGGAGACTGTGCTCCATCCGGGCGTAGGCGCGCAGGATCGCCTTCCGCGGATCGCGCTCGGACTCGAGTGCCGCAATCGACGCTCGCACTGCCCGCCCGATCGCGCCTGGCTCGTCGGCGTCGGCCTCCTGGCGCTGACTTTGCAACCGCCGACGAATCAGAACAGCCGCTGGAGTCAGAATCGCGAACGTGACAGCGATTGGGAGCAGAAGCCAGCCGAGGTTCAGGGACGGCGTCGCTTTCCGTCCGTCGCCGGGCACCGGCCTAGCAGACGCGGGCGGCTGGGCGCGCATTCGGTCCTCCGAGGGCACGGAGGGGCGCGCGAGAAGTGGCAAAGCGGCAATACAGAAGATGGCGAGAGCGAGCAGGACGGCCGCCGCCGTCTTGGACGCCGTCCAGACCGACCCGCCGAGCTCATCGAGCTCATCGCCGGTCGGCGTTCGTCTGTCCCTCTTCGGCGATGGTGTTCTCGGGATCTCGACCCAGGCGAGGAGGAGGGCAATCACGAGCACAACTCCGCCAGCCACTGCCAGGCCTCGCAGAGCAGTCGTTGGAGCATCCGCCGCGACAGATGTCGAGTGCCAGGCAGAGGCGGAGCTCGCGAGGCCGGCTATGCCGAGAAGCGCAAGCGTGAGAGCGGCGACTGCCAGCGCGCGAAGCTCGGGCCACGATGCACGGTCTTCGGCCGGCGTCTTGACTCGCGCGTCCGCCGATTTGAGTCTCACCGACCGTCCTCCCACGCCTCAGGCCCTCCACCCTCGGACATGCGGACACCGTACTGCAGCGCTTTCTGCGCGAGCTTCGTCTGGCCGAGATCGACGGGCAGCGCCGTGATTGAGCCGTCCTGTGGGTCGGTGCGCAGCCGCGACCAGGCGCGAAGTTGCCGCGGATGCCCTCCTTGAACCAAGATCGCCGATTGGCTCCGGGCCGGCGTGACGCGCGAACCGGTCGCGGAGCGGCTGCGGCCCCTCCTCTAACGGCCGGTCGAGGTCGTGCTGTGCGCGCACGGAACACCTACGGACCGGGCCGCGCTCGAGCGCGCCGCGCATCCTCCTCGAGGGATCGGCGAGGGCCTGAAGCCCTTGAAAGGTCAGATTGAGAGCCAGCGACGCCTCCCAGACGATCTCCGGCGTGGTGGAGAGAAACAACGGTGCCGAGGGCTGCTCGAAGAGCCCCGAACGAGCCGCCGGCAATGCAAGACCTCTCCGCCCGGCGCATATAGGTACTCGCGCGCGCAAACATGCGTAGCGGCCTCCCATGACCACGCGGCGGCCCGGACGTACGTTGGATCTGCCACTCTGAGAACTCTGAGAAGGGAGAGACTCGTGACGTCCATACCAGCCTCCGACCTGCCCCAGGCCGACGCGTCGACGCTCGTCGATCGTCAGGAGCTCGAGCGGCGGGTTCAGGAGATCTACCGCAGCGTCGCCCGCGAGCCCGAGACGCCGCAGCACTTCGAGACGGGCCGCGGGCTCGCGCTCCGGCTCGGCTATCCGGAAGAGCTGCTCGCCGCCGTTCCGGAGCCGGCCCTGGCCTCGTTCGCCGGCGTCGGCTACCACCTCGACCTGGCGGCGCTCGCGCCGGGCGACCACGTGCTCGACCTCGGCTCCGGCGCGGGCACCGATGCGTTCTCCGCGGCCTCGCTCGTCGGCGACACCGGTCGTGTCGTCGGCGTCGACTTCACCGATGCGCAGGTCGAGAAGGCCACGACGCTGGCCGAGACCCACGGCATCGGCAACGTCGAGTTCGTGACCGCGAGCATCGACGCCCTGCCGTTCGACGACGGCGCCTTCGACGTCGTGATCTCGAACGGCGTCGTCAACCTCTCGCCGATCAAGCACCGGGTCTTCGCCGAGGCGGCACGTGTGCTGCGCCCCGGCGGCCGGCTCGCGATCGCCGACATCGTCAGCTCGACCCCGCTCAAGGAGACGACGCGCCGCAACACCGACCTGTGGGCGGCCTGCATTGCGGGAGCCATCCCGACAGCCGCCTACCTCGACGCTATCTCCGGCGCGGGCTTCACGGTCACCTCTACGCGCCGCAACGAGTACCGGTTCGTGAGCGAGCGGGCCCGCGAGGCCTGCCTCACGTACGGCGTCCAGAGCACCAGCATCGCCGCAACCCGCGAATAGGTACGCCCTCGCGGAAGTTAGGTAGCCGCCGCCGATGACGGTGCCGCGGCCCCGACCTAGCGTCGACTGAGTCCCACCCACACACCAGGAGGCACCTGATGACAGAGACCCTGCAACCGACCACGCCCAACTTCGATGCGATCAAGCAACGCCAGCAGCAGACGTGGGCGAGCGGAGACTTCCACACCGTCGCGGCGCGGATCATGCTCGTCGCCGAGCACCTGGCCGACACGGCCGATCTGCACGCCGGCTGGCGCGTGCTCGACGTCGCCACCGGCAGCGCCAACGCGGCCATCGCCGCGGCGCGGCTCGGCACCATGGCGGTCGGGATCGACTACGTGCCGTCGCTACTCGAGCGCGGCCGCGAGCGCGCCGCCGCAGAGGGCCTCGACGTCGAGCTGATCGAGGGAGACGCCGAGGCCCTGCCGTTCGCGGACGCGTCCTTCGACGCCGTCATCTCGGTGTTCGGATCGATGTTCGCGCCCAACCACCCACAGGCCGCCGCGGAGCTGCTCCGCGTCTGCCGGCCGGGCGGGACGATCGCGCTTGCCAGCTGGACGCCCGACGGCTTCATCGGCGACCTCTTCCGCACGCAGGCGGCCCACGTTCCGCCGCCGGCGGGCGTGCCGTCCCCGATGCTGTGGGGCACCGAGGCCCACCTCCGCGAGCTGTTCGGCGAGGACATAGCGTGGCTCGAGGTCGAGGAGCGGACCTTCACGTGGAGGTTCGTGTCGGCCGAGGAGTTCGTCGCCTTCTTCCGCCGCTGGTACGGGCCGACGCTGAAGGCCTTCGCGGCGCTCGAGGGCGACGCCCGGGACGCGCTGGAGCGCGACCTGGTCGAGCTCGCCCGGGGGTCCGACCGGCTCAACTCCGCAGACGCCATCGCAATTCCAGCCACCTACACCGAGGCGGTCGCGCGCAAGCGCTGAGCCGCCGCTTCCAGTCACAAGAGGAGGAACTCCCCATGCAGTCACCCACCGTCATCCTTCGATCCGGACGGCGCCGCGCGGCCCTCCGGCTGCTCATCGGCACGGTGCTCGCCGCCACCGTGGCCGGCGCTACGAGCCGGCCGGCGAACGCGGCGGTCACCGCGTCGTTCGGTAACGCAACGGTCACCGTCTTCGGTGACTCGCTCAACAACACGATCACGATCAGTCGTGACGCGGCCGGAAAGATCCTGGTGAACGGCGGCGCGGTCGTCGTGGCAGGTGGCACGCCGACGGTCGCCAACACGAGCCTGATCCAGGTCTTCGGCCAGGCCGGCAACGACACGGTCACCCTCAGCGAGGCCAACGGCGCGCTGCCGCGGGCGAACCTGTTCGGCGGCGCGAACAACGACACGCTCACCGCCGGCTCCGGTGGCGATCAGCTGTTCGGGCAGGCAGGGAACGACACGCTGCTCGGCAAGGGCGGCTTCGACTTCCTGTTCGGCGGCAGCGAGAACGACACCCTGACCGGTGGCGACGCCGACGATCAGGTGTTCGGTGAGAGCGGCAACGACCGGATGATCTGGAACCCCGGCGACGACACCGACCTCAACGAGGGCGGCGCGGACAGTGACACGGTCGAGGTCAACGGCGGGAACGGCGCCGAGGTGTTCACCACCACGGCGAACGGCACGCGTGTGCGGTTCGACCGGCTCGAGCCGGCGCCGTTCTCGATCGACATCGGCACCTCGGAGAAGCTGACCCTGAACGTCAACGGCGGCAACGACAGCTTCTCCGCGACCGGCAACCTGGCCGCGCTGATCGCGATCACCGTCGACGGCGGCACCGGCGAGGACACGATCCTCGGCAGCAACGGCAACGACCTGCTCCTGGGCGGCGACAACGATGACTTCGTCGACGGCCAGCACGGCAACGACGTCGCCCTCCTCGGCGCCGGCAACGACGTCTTCCAGTGGGATCCCGGCGACGGCAACGACACGATCGAAGGTCAGGATGGCACCGACACGACGCTGTTCAACGGCTCCGGCGCCGCCGAGGTCTTCGAGGCCTCGGCCAACGGCGGGCGCGTGCGCTTCTCCCGCAACCTCGGCAACATCGTCATGGACGCCGACGACGTCGAGGTCATCGACCTCAACGCGCTCGGCAACGTCGACACGTTGACCGTGAACGACCTGTCCGGAACCGACGTCGTCGAGATCAACAGCGACCTGGCCGGGACGCTCGGGGGAGCCGCCGGCGACGCGCAGGCGGACACCATCATCGTGAACGGGACCAACGGCGACGACATCATCGACGTCGTCGGGTCTGGGACTTCCGCTTCGGTGCTTGGTCTGTCGGCCCGGGTGAACATCACCAACTCCGAGGGCGCCAACGACTCTCTCGTCGTCAACGCGCTGGGCGGCGCCGACGCCGTGACAGCGACCACCCTGCCGGCCGATGTGCTCAAGCTCACGATCGACGGCGGCGCCGGCGACGACGACATGTTCGGCGCTCAGGGCGCCGACGTGTTCCTCGGTGGCAGCGGTAACGACGTCGTGTTCGGCGACAACGGCAACGACCGGGCCCTGATGGGCGCCGGCGACGACTCGTTCCAGTGGAACCCCGGCGACGGCAACGACACGCTGGAGGGCCAGGACGGCCACGACAGCATGCTCTTCTTCGGGGCCAACATCGGCGAGAACATCGATATCTCCGCCAACGGCGGGCGGGTCCTGTTCTTCCGCAACGTGGCCAACGTGACGATGGACATCGACGACGTCGAGAGCATCGACTTCCGGGCCCTCGGCGGAGCGGACAACATCGTCGTTGGCGACCTGAGCGGCACGGACGTGACTTCGAACAGCCTCGACCTGAGTGGGCCGAACGGCGGCGGCGACGGTGCGGCCGACACGGTCGCCGTCAACGGCACCCAGGGCATCGACACGTTCGGCACCGCAGGCAACGCGGGCGGAGTGAACGTCGTCGGGCTCTCGGCTGCGACCCACATCTCCCTCCCGGAGCAGGCGAACGACCGGCTGACGCTGAACGCACTCGGCGGAGACGACGTCGTGGACGCCACGTCCCTGGAGGCCGACGGCATCGAGCTCACGATGAACGGCGGCCTCGGAGTCGACGTCTTGCGCGGCAGCGGGGGCGACGACCTGATCAACGGCGGCGACGGCGACGACGTCGCCCTGATGGGCGCCGGCGACGACTCGTTCGTCTGGAACCCGGGCGACGACAACGACACGCTCGAGGGCCAGGATGGGTTCGACGAGATGCTGTTCAACGGCGCGAACATCGCCGAGCACATCGACGTCTCCGCCAACGGCGGGCGTGTGCGGTTCTTCCGGGACATCGCCGGCGTGACGATGGACCTCGACGACGTCGAGAGCATCGACTTCAACGCTCGCGGCGGCGCCGACACGATCGTCGTCAACGACCTCAGCGGCACGGACGTCACCGAGGTGAACACCGACCTTGCCGGCGTCCCCGGCGGCGTCGGGGACGGTCAGCCCGACAACGTGATCCAGCAGGGCACCAACCGTGACGACGTGAGCGTCGTCTTCGGCGACGCCTCCGGCGTGGCCGCCATCGGACTGGCCGCGCAGGTGAACATCACCGGCGCCGAGGGGGCCAACGACCGGCTGACCCTCAACATGCTCGCCGGCGATGACGTGGTCGACGCCTCCGGCCTGGCGGCCGGGGCGATCCAGCTCACGGTCGATGGCGGCGACGGGAACGACGTCCTGATCGGCAGTGACGGTGATGACGTCCTCCGCGGAGGCGCGGGTGACGACGTACTCCTCGGCGGACTGGGGATTGACGTCATCGACGGCGGCGACGGCGACGACATCGAAATCCAGAGCATCGGCGTCGACAACGTCAGCTCGGCGACCACGGTCGGCGAGGACTGGCTGGCGACCCACGCCCGCACGGTCAAGGGAAAGACGGTGCTCGAGATCGACGGCGAGAACGTGCGGCTCCCCCGGGCGGAACTCTCCCAGCTCGTCCAAGACGCGACGTCCGCCTAAGACGACGGGATCAGGCGCGCGTCGGCAGACCCAGCTCCGACGCGCGCCTGACCGCCTCGCGCCGCGACAGGGCGCCGAGCTTCGACAGCACGGCGGCGACGTGGTGCTCCGCCGTGCGCGGCGAGACGACGAGACGCTCGGCGATCTCAGCGTTCGTCAGCCCTTCGACGAGCAGCGCCAGCACCTCCAGCTGGCGCGCCGTAAGCCCTGCGGGATTGGCGCGCGTCGCCTCCCGCGGCCCTGTGGGAACCCGGATGCCTAGCTCGCGCATGCGCGTCATGACGCGCCTTGTCAGCGGCTCTGCGCCGAGCGCACGGGCGATCTCGAGCGCCTCGACGAGCGACTCCTCGTCCTCGAGCATGGAGAGCATCAGCCCGCGGTCGTACGTCCACCCCACGGCGCCGAAGGCCTCGGCTGCTTCACGCCAGTCGCGGCGGGTCATCGCGGCGTGCGGCGGCGACGTCGGCCCGTCGACGTCGTGCTCGATCCCGGCAACGGCAGCCCAGGCCGCTAGCCGCATCGCGAAGCGGCCGGAGCGAATACCGCCGGTCGGCAACTCGACGACCTTCTGGAAGCGCTCGACCGGCATCGGCGCGCCGGTCGTCAGTGCGCGCTCGACGGCGAGCTCGAGGAGCGGGACGATGCGCTGCAGCTCGCCAGTGCGGTCGGCCTCGGCCATGAGCTCCTCCAGTCGCTCGCCGGCGTCCGGATCGCCTCGGCGAACGCCGAGCTCGGCCAGAACCGTCTTCGCGAGCAGCCGGACGACCCTGCCGCTCTCCGTCTCGCGGCGCGTCAGGCGCTCGGCTTCCTCCCACTCGCCGGCGCGGAGGCGCAGCCAGGCGATCACCGTCGTGGAGTACGACGCGATGATGAGCAGCTCGTGTTCCAAGGCATACGCCTCGGCCCGCTGTGCGTAGCGAAGTGCTTCCTCCGGCCGCACCCAGTAGAGGAGGCTCATGCCGAGGTTCTCGAGCGCCCGCGCCGCCTCGTGCGGGTCACCGGCCGCATCCGCGGCAGCATGCGCGTCGAGGAGCCCCGCAGACTCGCACTCGGCGTTGATCTCAGCGGTGGCGATGTTCACGAGCACGTAGGCGCGCGTCCGTTCGTCCCCGAGACGTGTCGCTAGCTCCAGCGCCCGGTTTCCCCACGTGAGCGCCGGGTCCGCGTCCTCGGACAGCATCGAGAGCTGCGAGACGACGCCATACGCGCGCGCGAGCTCGACCGAAGGTCCGAGCGGCTCGAGAATCGCGATCGCCTCGAGGGCCGTCGTGTGCGCGCCGTACCCGTCGCCCGCGACCCAGTGGTAGCGCGACAGCGCCCGCAGGCAGCGGCCGACCGCCTCCTCGTCCCCGAGCGCCCGGTAGACGTCGATCGCCCGCTCGATTCCGACGAAGGCGCCGTCCAGCCGGCCGACCGCGTACGCGACAGAAGCCAGCTCCTCGAGCACCCGCGCCCGCTCGGCCGCGGGGAGCCGGTCGACGAACTGCGACGCCCGCCGGTAGTGCGAGTAGGCCTCGCGGTTGGACCCCAGCGCCGCGGCCCGCCGCGCGGCGACGCGGGCGTACTCGGCCACGACGTCCTCGGCGCCCGCCGCCTCGGCGTGGTGGACGACGAGCGACGGGTCGGCGTCGACGGCGAGGAGGGCGTGGAGGATCTCGCCGTGCAGGCGGCGCCTGGCAGCGATCGGGATGCTCGACCTGATCGCGTTCCGCGCCAGCTCGTGCCGGAAGCGGACGTACCGGGTGTCGACGTCGAGCAGCTGGCGCCGCTCGGGCTCCTCGGCGGCCGCGGCCCAGTCCGGCATGACGGAGTCCAGCAGCGAGATCGGCACGCGGCTCGGCACCACCGACGCCAGCTCCACGAGGCGGCGGGAGGCGTCGTCGAGCCGGGCGGCGCGGCCCAGCACGGCCTTGGCGACGGACGGCGGCAGCTCGTCCGTCGTCCGGGTTGCGAGCAGCTCGGTGACGTAGAACGGGTTGCCGCCGGTGACCTCGTACACGTCGGGGGCGTCGCCGCCGGCGAGCGAGGACACAGCGCTCTCGGACAGCGGGGCGAGGTCGAGGAAGACCGAGTCCTGCGCCCGGATGGCGCCGAGAACGGCGTGGAGCGGGTGGCTCGGCGGCAGCTCGCCCGCGCGGAAGGTGAGGATGAGGAGCGCCGGCAGCGATCCGATCCGGCGCCCCAGCACGGTTATCGTGTCGAGCGTCGCGTCGTCGGCCCAGTGGACATCCTCGAGGACGAGGATCGTCGGCCGCGGCGGCAGCTCGACCTCCTCGATCAGCAGCGACTGGATCTCGTGCGCCGCGGAGCCACCGGATAGGGCTCGCTCGAGGGGCACCGATACGCTTCCGACCAGGTCGCGGAGCGCGCCCAGCGGCCGTGGGATCGAGAGGTCGTCGCACGTGCCGGAGAGGACCCGGGCGCCCTCATCCAGCCCGCCGAGGAACCCGGTCACTAGCGAGGTCTTGCCGATCCCCGGCTCGCCGGTGACGACGACGACGCGGCCCTCGCCGCGCGCCGCCGACTCGCGTGCCTCCGCAAGCGTCGTCAGGGCCTCGTCGCGCTCCAGCAGCTCCACAATTCGAGAATAGACAGGTCGCCGCGCTAATCCCGGCCCTGCAAGTACGCGAGCACCGCGAGCACGCGGCGGTTGTCGGTCTCGGAGGGCGGCAGTCTCGGCTTCATGAAGATGTTGGCGACGTGCTTCTCGATCGCGCCGGTCGTGAGCACCAGCTGCTCGGCGATGGCCGCGTTCGAACGGCCCTCCGCCATCAGCCCGAGCACCTCCCGCTCTCGCGGCGTGAGCCCCTCGAGCGGGCCGTCCGCGCGCCGGCGCGAGAAGAGCTGCGACACGACCTCGGGATCGAGTGCCGTTCCGCCCTTCGCGACGCGACGGACGGCGTCGACGAAGTCGGCCACCTCCATCACCCGGTCTTTCAGCAGGTACCCGACGCCGCCGCGGCCGTCGGCCAGCAGCTCGGTCGCGTACGTCGACTCGACGTACTGGGACACCACGAGGATCGCCGTCTCCGGGTGCCGCTCGCGCAGCTCCACAGCAGCGCGTACGCCTTCGTCGCGGAAGCTCGGCGGCAGGCGGATGTCGACGATCGCCACGTCCGGTGCCTCTCGCGCAACTGCGTGGACCAGCGCGTCGCCGTCCCAGACCGCGGCCACGACGTCGAAGCCGTTGTCCCGGAGCAGGCGCGTTAGATCGTCGCGCAGGAGCGCGAGATCCTCGGCGATCACGACGCGCACGGCAGCTCCGCCCGCACGACGGTCGGACCTCCTTCAGGACTCGAGACGTACAGCGTTCCGTCCAGCGCAGCCACGCGCTGCCGGAGGCCTTTCAGGCCGCGGCCGGCGGGGTCTGCGCCGCCCCGGCCGTCGTCCGAGACCTCGGCGTCGAGTCTCCCGTCCACCGTCGCGATCCGGATCTGCACGCGCTCCGCGCCGCGTGCTTGATCGAGTTAGCGAGCGCCTCGGAGACCGTGAAGTAGGCGGCGGTCTCGACCGCGGGCGAGGGCCGCCGCCCGATGTCGACTGTGAGCGACACGGGCACCGGGCTACGCGCCACGAGGGCGCCGAGCGCGGCCTCGAGCCCGCGGTCGCCGAGGATGGGTGGATGGATCCCGCGCGCGAGGTCGCGCAGCTCCACCAGCGCCTCCGCCGCGCCGAGGCGGGCCTCCGAGATCAGCTCCCGGACCGCCTCCGGGTCGGAGTCGAGGTGCTGCTCGGCCAGGCCGAGGCTCATCCCGAGCGCGACGAGGCGGGCCTGGGCGCCGTCGTGCAGATCCCGTTCGATGCGCCGGAGCTCGGTCTCCTGGACCTCGACCGCTTCCGCCCGCGCGGCCTCGAGGGTCTCGATCCGGTGATGGTGGCCGGAATAGACGACGGCCGCATGCACGGCAGCCGCGAGAGCTAGCCCCAGCGCGGGCCACATCGGCCAGAAATATGCGTGCGTGGTGATCGCCCAGACCGCGACGAGGAAGCCCTCGATCACGGCGGAGACGGCAAGCTGGATCGCCAGCGCCTTGCTTCCTCCGGCGAGCCGCGCCGGCACGGGGCTCTCGAGTACGAGGATGACCGCGCCGGGAATCCCGACCACGAGGGAGAGCGCGAGGAGGGGCCAGATCGGCCAGAAAAAGCCGTCGGGCGTGGTCAACGCCCAGATCACCACGAGGAGGGCGACGACGCTGGTCGCCACGAGGGACGTGATCGTCAGCGCGCGCCGGCGCACAGCGCTCGTCTCAAAGCGCGACCGGACGACGACCGGGCCGTCGCTGTCCAGGAGCGCGGTCGCGAGCTTGCGCGAGAGGGCCGCGAGCGGAACGAGCAGATGGGCGAGGCCGACGAGCAGGCCGACCCCCAGCGCGAAGAACGGCAGCGTCTCGGCGAAGCTGTCGACCTGCGATCCGAAGACGTCGGCGCTCCCCGCCCAGCGGTACCAGACCGGCAGGCTGATCATCTGGAGCGCGAAGCTCAGAACCGTGAGCGGGACGAGCGCGATCGGCCACGCGAGCAGCAGGTGGACCTGCTGCTTCCAGAATGCCGGGTCGCGGAGGACGGCGGCGCCGCGATTCCAGAAGCCGCGGCCGCTGGACACGATCGGCGTCCGGGCCCGAGCCCCGAGCAGGCCGCGTGCCACCGACGCCTCGGCCCGAGCGAGCAGCCCGACCGCCGCGCGGAGACCGATCAGCAGCGGGATCACCAGCGGGGTGATCGCGCAGACGAGCGTGATCGGCCATCCGGCGACGAGCAGGGTGAAGCCGGCCACGCCAAGCACGAGCTCGGCAACAAAGAAGACGAGCGCCCGGTAGGTGGCGCGCTGACGGAACGGTTGGAGAACTCGCATGACCCCAAGTGTCGCCGCGGCGCCCCGCCTGGACAATGGCGATCCCCGGCGTTTCGCCGTTCGGGATAGCCCCAGGGGCTTAGCTTCGTCATGATCGCGGTAGCGATGGCCGAGGCGATCGACGACCTCCGCGCCGCCCAGCCCGTCCTGCTGACCCTGCACAAGGCGCTGCTCGACGCCGAGCGCGCACAGGTCGAGAGCGTCCACGGGGCGATGAGCGGCGCCGAGTTCCTCCAGCTCGTGTCGGACCCGGTCCGCTACGGCTGGTTGAAGCCCTTCTCGCGACTGATCGTCGCGATCGACGACACGCTCAACCCGCGCGAAGACGCCGAGGTGGTGGCGCCCGGCGAGCTGCTCGATCAGGCCCGCGAGCTCGTGTCACCGCCTAAGGAGGACGCGCCCTTCGGCCGACGCTACCGGTCGCTGCTGCAGAAGGACCCGGCGCTCGTCATGGCGCACTCCGAAGCGGTGAAGGCGCTGGGCCGGCCGGGGTAGCCGCCGCGATCGGCAGCGCCACGGTAAAGCGGCAGCCGCCGTTCGCGTCCTCGACCGACAGAGTGCCTCCGTGGGCGTCGATCAGACCTTTCGCGATCGCAAGCCCGAGCCCGGTAGAGGAGCCACCGACGCCGGACCCATCGTGACGGCGTAACGAGGCGACGTCGAAGATCGCGGCCAGCTCCTCGCGCGACACGCCGCCGCAGCCGTCGGAGATGGCAACGTACGCCTCCGCGTCGCGCTGGCCTGTGTCGACCGAGACGACGCTCGCGTCGCGGCTGTACCGGATGGCGTTGTCGAGCAGGTTCGAGATCGCCCGCTCGATGTGGTCCATCGACGCCCGCACGACCGGCTGCGCATGCAACTCGGTCTGAAGTCGGATACCCCGCCCCTCGGCGATCGGGACGAACGCGGCGACGAGGTCCGATGAGATCGGCGAGCTCGAGCTCCTGAAAGTTCAGCGTCGGCGCGCCGGCGTCGATGCGGCTCAGCTCGAACAGCTCGTCGACGAGACCGGTGAGCCGGCCGGCATCCCCGCGAAGCCGCTCGTGGAACGACGTCACTTCGTCGGAGTCGGTCACGACGCGGTCGTCGAGGGCCTCCACCATCGCCCTGATGCGAGCAAGCGGGGTGCGGAGATCGTGCGAGATCCAGGCGACCAGCTCACGGCGAGAGCGGTCGAGCTGGGCAGCGTACGCGCGGCTTTCGTCGAGCCTCCTCGCGCTCAGGTCCAGCTCGCGCGCGAGCCGGGCGAGCTCGTCGGTCTCGGGCCGATCGAGGACGAGAGCCGGCGCGCTCGTCCCGAGCGTGCGCGCGGCCCGGGCGAGCGAGTCGCTTTCTTTGCGGACGCGCTCGCTCAGCGACAATCCGATGAGAACGCTCGCCGTGCCGGAGGTGACCAGGACTAGCGCCAGCGCGGCATAGGGCCGCTCGGCGGCGAACATCGTCTGTGCTGACGAGAGCGCCCGCGGCGACGGCACCGACCGTCCCGAGCGTGATCACCACGAGCTGGCTCGCGATCGACGACCGGCGCAGCGCCCGGAGCACGAGCGCGACGATCAGGCCGACGGCGACGGACGCGCCCCCCGCCTCTGCGGCGAGAACGAGGGCATCCCCGGCCAGCCGTCCAGGAACAGCGCCGTCGCGACGACCCCGAGGGCGCCGAGCAGGAGCAGCGTGGCCACGAGGCGCGTGCTCATGAGTCGAAGCGGTAGCCGGATCCCCAGACGGTCGTCACGTGCTCGGGGTGCTCGGGATCGCGCTCGATCTTGCGGCGCAACCGCTGGACGTGAACCGTCACGGTCGGCGTGCTGCCGAAGGTGTAGCCCCAGACCTGCTCGAGCAGCTCGGCGCGGTCGAAGACCTGACCCGGGTGCTGCATGAGGAAGGCGAGCAGGTCAAACTCGCGCGTCGTCAGGTCGACAGCACTCCCGTCCACCGTGACGGACCGCGAACGCGGATCGAGCACGATCGAGCCGGTCGCGATCGGCTCTCCCAGGCGCCGCGGGCCGGCCCGTCGGAGCACCGACCTGACCCTGGCCACGAGCTCCCGCGGCGAGAACGGCTTGACGACGTAGTCGTCTGCGCCGAGCTCGAGGCCCATGATCCGGTCGCTCTCCTCTCCTCGCGCCGTCAGTATCACGATCGGCAGGCGGCGAGCCTGCAGGCGCCGGCAGACCTCGAAGCCGCTGAGCTTCGGCAACATGACGTCGGCACGACCAGGTCCGGCTCGCACGCCTCGATGCGCGCCAGCGCGCTCTCGCCGTCGGCGACGGAATCGAGCGCGAACTCCTCGCCTCCATGTAGCGCCTGACGATGTCGGCGACCGTCTCGTCGTCCTCGACGACGAGGACCCGCGTGCGCCGGGACTCCTGCACGGCGGTCCTTTACCCCGGCCGCCGCCCGCTTACGCAGGCGACGGCCGGGATGACGATTCGAGGGCTCACGTTGCTACGTGGCCGCGATCCCCTCCATGCCCGGTGGCAGGCCGGTGATCGAGCCCAAGCGGGTCAAGGCCCCGTTGGCCTCGATGCGGAACTCCTCCATGGTGCCAGCGGTCCCCGTCTGCGCATACAGGAAGCCCCCGGAGACAGCTCGAGACGTAGTAGAAGCCCTGCGCACGGACGATCCAGCAGAGCGCGACCTGCCCGTCGCTGAGCGACTGAGGCCCGGACAGGCGCCCGTTACCCTGGACCACGTAGGTCGTGACGGAGCTCGTTCCCGCTTCGCCGGAGACGAGCCGTCCCGCCGGGTCGAACGTGAACGCGAACGGGACCGGCGTCGCCGACGGGTTCGAGACCGGCGTCCGCGACAGCCCGTCGCTTTGGACATGGAAGATCTCGATCGTGCTCTTGCTCGCCTTGGTCGTAACGAGCAGCTTCTTCCCGTCAGGTGTGAAACCGACCTGGCCGGGCGACGTGAGGAAGTTCGGCGGGTCGGTGTTCGCGAGCCCGAGCGAGAGGGTCGATCCACGGAGCGGGTGCAGGTGGTTGCCGTTGATCCGGAATCCCTGCAGCCGGCCGTCGTTCCCGGAGTTCAGGACGTAGACGAGGTCGCCGTAGACCGCAATGCTCGCCGGGAAGTCGCCGCCGGACGAGTCGATGTCACTCAGCCGGAGCCGTTCGCCGCGGACACGGAAGACCGAGATCGAGTCGCTGCCGGCGTTCACGGCGAGGAGCAGACGGTGCCCGGCGTCGTAGACCAGCGACCCCTGCGACGCCAGGCGGTCGGATTCGGTTCCGGGTGCAGCGATGCCGCCCCTACCCCCGCTGGCGTACGTTCCCTGCCGGTCGAGACGGCCGTCGGCCTGCCGCTCGAAGACGACGATGCGGTTGCCCTCCAGCTCGTTCGTCTGGACGAAGACGAGGTCGTCTCCGTCGTTGCCGCGATGCCTCCCGTCGCCGTACGCGGCCTGCGCCGAGACTAGCGCGGTCAATGTGAGCGCGATGAGCGCGAGAAGCGTGCTGATGCGCTGCATGGTCCGCCCTTCGATTAGAGGTCCCTCAAGCTAGGGGCGACCGCGCGAGATCGCGCTCACAATTCTCTAAATTCGACTCACTCCGCGCTCGAGCGGGCCCAGAGGTTGAGATCGGCGTCGGTCGCGTGTTGGTCGATCTCGCTCAGCTCCTCCTGGGTGAAGTCGAGCCGCTCGAGCGCGCCGAGACCGTCCTCGAGCTGCGCCACGCTGCTCGCCCCGACCAGAGCCGATGTCACGCGCTCGTCGCGCAGCACCCACGCGATCGCCATCTGCGCGAGGGACTGACCGCGGCTCGCAGCGATCTCGTTGAGCGCGCGGATCTTCGCCATCGCCTCGTCCGTGAGCAGGTCGGGCGAGAGCGCGCTCCCGCGCGTGGCCGCGCGCGATCCTTCGGGAATCCCGTCGAGATACCTGTCCGTGAGCATCCCCTGCGCGAGCGGCGAAAAGACGATGCAGCCGATCCCGAGCTCGCCGAGGACGTCCAGCAGCTCCGGCTCGATCCAGCGGTTGAGCAGCGAGTACGACGGCTGGTGGATGACGAAAGGCGTCCTCAGCTCGCGGAGGATCGCCGCCGCCTCCGCGGTCTTCGTCGCCGAGTACGACGAGACGCCGACGTAGAGCGCCTTGCCGGCCCGAACTGCCGAGTCCAGCGCGCCCATCGTCTCCTCCAGCGGCGTGTCCGGGTCGTACCTATGCGAATAGAAGACGTCCACGTAGTCGAGGCCCATGCGGCCGAGGCTCTGATCGAGGCTCGCGAGCAGGTACTTGCGCGAGCCCCACTCGCCGTAGGGTCCGGGCCACATGTCGTAGCCCGCCTTCGTCGAGACGATCAGCTCGTCGCGAAAGGGGCGCAGGTCGGTCTCGAAGATGTGGCCGAACGTCTCCTCGGCCGAGCCGTACGGCGGACCGTAGTTGTTCGCCAGGTCGAAGTGAGTGACGCCGAGGTCGAAGGCGCAGCGGACGATCTCGCGACTCGTCTCGAGCGGCCGCTCGCCGCCGAAGTTGTGCCACAGGCCGAGCGAGATCGCGGGGAGCAGCAGCCCGCTTCGCCCGGAGCGGCGGTACTCCATCCGGTCGTAGCGATTGTCCGCGGCGACGTACGTCATCGCGGAATCGAATCAAGAATGCCCGCGAAGTGCTCCACCGCGGCGCGGTGGAGCAGTCCACCCCAGCTCACGCGGGCGACGCCGAGCGCCGCGAGGTCGGCGACGGGCGGCGCCTTCGGAAACGCGAGCGCGTTCACCGGACCGCCGGCACCCTCGACGAAGGCACGCAGCGCGCCGGCGTCCCAAAGCGCGATCGGATACACGCAGTCAGCGCCGGCCTCGAGATAGGCGCGTGCGCGCGCGAGGGCGTCGGGCACGAGCTGGGGTTGCGGCACGTCCGCCGCGGCGGAGAGGAAGACATCGACACGGGCGTTGACCACGAGCCCGTAGCCGGAAGCGTCCGCCGCCTCCCGGACCTCGCGGAGCCAGGCGGCCTGGTCGTCGGCGTCGCGGAGCGCGCCGGCGTCGTGATCGGTGTCCTCGAGGTTTGAGCCCGCGGCGCCGACCCGTTGAAGCTCCTCGACCAGCTCGGCCGGTTCGAGCCCGTACCCCGCCTCGGCGTCAACGGTTACGGGGACGTCCACCGCCCGGGCGATCCGCGCAGCAGCGGCGAGCATCTCATCGCGGGGCGCCCCCTGGTGGTCCTTGTAGCCGAGCGCATTCGCAACCCCGCTGCTCGTCGTCGCGACGACCGGGAAACCCGCGGCGACAACGGCGCGCGCAGAGGCCGCGTCCCACGCATTCGGGAGCAGGAGCGGCCGTCCCGGCACGTGCAGCGAGCGCAGGATCTCGCAGCGATCGTCCGTCACTCGGCCGCCACCTCCTGGACGAGCTCGTGCCGGACCCGGTCGCGGGCCTCGGAGAACCGCACGGCCTCGTACGCGATCAGCGCCGAGAGGAGCGCGGCGACGAGCGTGACGGCGGCAAGAGCCGGGATCTCGACCGCGGCGGGGATCAACGCGAGCAGCAGCGCGCCTATCAAAAGACGTCGTCTGCTGAGGGTGCGGACGTTGCGGAGCCGGAAGCAGACGTGCGCCAGCAGATATACGGCGGTACCGCCAAAGAGCGCGGCTGCCGGCACGAGCTTGAGCGGCTCGCCGACGTCGCCCAGGGTCTTCTTCATCCCGAGTGCGACGAGGACGATGCCCGCGACCATCGGATAGTGGAGGTAGGAGTACGAGTCGCGCGCCAATGAGTTCTGCTCGCGGCCGGGCGTCGTCCTCGCCAGTCGCCGCTGAGCGACGAGCGCGACCACGTCGAAGTAAAGCCACCAGAGGCCGGCGGCGACGATCGTCCCGGCGGTGGCCGCGGCGACGACACCCGCATCGACCTCGCCCGATACGCCCACGCCAATCGCGACGATCGACTCGCCGATCGCGATGAGAACGATCAGCCCGTGGCGCTCGGCGAAGTGGCCGGGAACGATCTTCCACCCCTCGACGCCGAAGAACGCAGGCCCGCTGATGTCGAGCAGGAGCGCGACCGCCCAGAGCGCCGCCTTGGCCCAGCCGTCCACGAAGGCAGCCGCGGTCAGCAGGCCGACGCCGAGCGCGGTGCTCCCCGCGAGCGTCAGGACGGAGTAGCGCAGCCCCGGGTCGTCGCGGCTCGCGAGCACGAAGAGGAGGATGTGCGCGATCCGGACGGCGCCGTACGCGAGAGCGAAGATCAGGGCCGAGTCGTCGAAGGCGCCGGGGACGCACAGGGCGGCAACTAGGAGAGAGGCCATCGCGCCGAAGATGACGAGCCGGACGGCGCCCTCTTCCGGGTCGACGACGCTGGTCAGCCACGCGTACGCACCCCAGCACCACCAGAGTACGGCCAGCACGGCCAGGCCTTTTGCGAGCCCCGTCCAGGTCGGCTGGCCCGCCATCAGCGCCGTGCACTGGGTGATCGCCAGGACGAAGACCAGGTCGAAGAAGAGCTCGAGGGGCGTCACGCGCTCCTCTTCGCGCAGGACAGCGGTCAGGCGGCGGGTCGCGGCGGGCGCTTGGGTCATGCCGCGATTGTCGCAGCGGTCGCCGACGGGATTCGCTGGGTTTAGTCAGACGACACGCTCGCAGGCGCCGGGTGTGCGGGAACGTGCTGCTGAAACGCACGCAGGGACAGGCAAACCTCGTCCGAGGCGTTGCAGCCTTCGTCGGCAGCCGTCCGACGAAAGAAACAGCGAAACCGTCGGCTAGGGAGACCGCTGTGGACGCATCGTCACACACCTGTGACGAGCTCCATGTACCCGCGAGCCATGGCGAGGGGCCAGACCCTGGACACGGCGCGAAAGGCCTTGGCCGCCGCGGACGAGCCTCCGGGCACGAAGAGGCCCGCGCAAGCCGCCGAGCGCGGGCTTTCGCCAACGATCGGCAAGCCGCGATCCGGAGCGGGAAAGCGTCCGTCCGTCTTCGAACAGCGCACCGGGTCGATGCCTCTACGCTCGCCGGTGGCTGGCATAACGGGGAGACTGGGAAGGATCGCGAACGTCACGCGCCAGGACACCGCTGGCCTTAGCAGCGAAGTGCCACTCGACCTTACCGCGATTCAAGAAGCGTGGCCCGCCTT
>Ga0126306_10000278_pt1 | contig 21751 bp, 24 predicted proteins | sample Plot27_FD_92592 | JGI IMG/M metagenome (GOLD analysis project Ga0126306, IMG submission 92592) | Serpentine soil microbial communities from UC McLaughlin Reserve, CA, USA - Plot27 | ecosystem: Environmental > Terrestrial > Soil > Grasslands | place: USA: UC McLaughlin Reserve, Lake County... | reverse complement strand
GAGTACGTGCTCGTCGAGTTCGAAGGCGAGCGGACGATCGACGCGGTCGTCTCCGATCCGGAAGGCGGCACCGGCGACGTCAAGTATCACCTCGGCGCCGAGGCGACGCGCTCGACCCGCTCAGGCGAGATCCAGCTCACACTCGCGTCGAACCCGAGTCACCTCGAGGCGGTCGATCCGGTCGTGGAGGGGATGACGCGCGCGGAGCAGACCGACCGCGGCACGCGCAAGGGACTCGCCGACCCGACCGTCGGACTCCCGGTCCTGATCCACGGCGACGCCGCGTTCCCCGCTCAGGGCGTGGTCGCGGAGACACTCAACCTCCAGGCGCTGCGCGGCTACTCGACAGGTGGCACGCTGCACGTGATCGCGAACAACCAGGTCGGCTTCACAACCGATCCCGGCGATGCACGCTCGACTCGCCACTCGAGCGACCTCGCCAAAGGCTTCGACGTGCCGATCATCCACGTCAACGCCGACGATCCGGAGGCGGCGCTCTCGGCGGCGCGTCTCGCGACGGCGTTTCGTCGACGCTTCTGCCACGACGTCGTGATCGACCTCGTCGGCTATCGGCGGCACGGTCACAACGAACAAGACGAAGCGGCGTACACGCAGCCGTTGATGGCGCAGCTGATCGCGCGCCACCCGCCCGCGCGCGAGCTGTACGCGAAGCAGCTCGTCGAGGAGCGCGTCGTCACGGAAGAAGAGGTCAAGCAGCTGGTCGAGTCGAAAGAGGCGAAGCTGAAGGAAGCCCATGATCGCCTCCGCGAGGCGATCGGCAAGCCGACGAAGGAGCCCGACGGGCGGATCCCCCGCTCGAGCACCGCCCCCGTGATCACCGCCGTGGGCGCGGACCGGCTCCGCGAGCTGAACAACGAGCTCCTCACGGTGCCCGAGGACTTCACCGTCCACCCGAAGCTGATGAAGCAACTGCTTCGCCGCGGGGAAGGGCTCGGGGCGGGCGGTATCGACTGGGGACATGCCGAGGCGCTCGCGTTCGCGTCGCTGCTCGTCGAGGGCATCCCGATCAGGCTGTCCGGCCAGGACACCGAGCGGGGGACGTTCTCACATCGCCACATCGTCCTGCACGACGCCGAGAACGGCGGTGTCTACGCACCGATCCAACACCTGCGCGACGGCACTGCGTCCTTCGAGGTGTTCAACTCGCCGCTCTCCGAGTACGCAGCGGTCGGCTTCGAGTACGGCTACTCGGTCGCCGCCCCGGAGGCGCTCGTGCTCTGGGAGGCGCAGTTCGGGGACTTCGTCAACGGCGCCCAGATCGCGATCGACCAGTTCATCGTCGCCGGCCTCTCGAAGTGGGGCCAGACCTCCCGGCTGACGCTGCTCTTGCCACACGGGTATGAGGGGAACGGCCCCGAGCACTCGAGCGCCCGCCTCGAGCGCTTCCTGCAGCTCGCCGCGCAGGAGAACATCCGGATCGTCAACCCGACAACAGCGGCGCAGTCCTTCCACCTGCTCCGCCGACAGGCGCTGGATCCAGCGGCTCGGCCACTCGTCGTCATGATGCCGAAGGGGCTGCTGCGCCTCCGCGCGGCAATGAGCACGCTCGAGGAGCTGAGCGACGGCGGCTTCCGGCCGGTGATCGACGACGCGGAAGCCGACCATGCAACGGCGCGCCGGCTCGTGCTTTGTACCGGCAAGCTCTACTACGACATCATCGGCCACGAAGCGCGGGCGGCTGCGAGCGACGTCGCGGTCGCGCGTATCGAGCAGCTCTACCCATTCCCTGCCGAGGACGCCGCGGAGCTCGTGCGAGGTTACGACGCCCTGGAGGAGATCGTCTGGGCGCAGGAAGAGCCGCAGAACATGGGCGCATGGCGCGCGATCCGCCATCGGCTGGAGGACGCGACCTCGGTTGCGGGTGTGCCGGTCCGCTTCGTGGGCCGCCCGTGGCGCGCGAGCCCGAGTGAGGGCTATCCGACGGCGCACCTCCGCGAGCAGGACAGAATCGTCCGGGGGGCGCTCGGAAAGACCTAAGAGGTCTCTAGCGGCGCGGCGGCCGGCCGCGCCAGTACCTGAGGGCCGCGGCAGCGGCCCGAGGCGCCTGCTTCCGCGTCGCGTCCATGAGCTGTCGGCGCTGCTCAGGCGGGAGCCGGCGCCACACCTCGATCGCGGTGAGCGCGAAGCCGATTGGGCCGGGAGGGCGCAGGCGAGGCATCCGGGACATCCTCGCACGTCGGCGCGATTCCGAAACCGCCCACGATTGCCCTCATGTTTTCGCGCCAGGCGGCCGAAATCACTCGGATGAGGTATCGACGCCCAGAGCAGCGCCCTTGACCCGTCTCAGCCCCCGTGGTTTCAAGTTCAAGCTAGTCGTCTACTTCGTCCTGCTCTCCCTGCTCCCGGCGGCGGCTGCCTTTTGGGGCTTCACTGCCGTCGCCAAGCAAAGCGAGGTGCGCCGTGTCGACGCGCGGCTCCAATCAGGACTCCGCGCCGCTCTCACCGCATACGGCGAGGATCTCGATGCGGCGACAAGCAGGGCGTCCGCATTCGCCAACGACCCGGTCCTGCAGCATGCGCTCGCCCGCGGTGACGCGGCGAAGACGCAGCAACTGCTCCAGCATGCGCGCAACGTCAGGGTCGAGACCTCCGAGTTCCAGGTCGGCGACCGTCCGGGACTCGCGGCCGAGCGCCGCGTTCGCGTCGTCGGGCCGAACTCACTGCTCGGCTACGTGATCGCCTCTGTTCCGTTCGACCAGGCGCTCCTCCGCAAGGCAAAGCAGCGGTCCGGTCTTGGCGAGGGCGAGCAGTTCGTCGTCGTGCATCGAGGCAGGCTCGTGGTGGGCGCGGGGTGGACTCAGGCTAGGCTCGACGTCCCGGCCGACCGGCCCACGACCGTCTCGATCGACGGCGGGCGCCGACGGGTTCTCGTCGCGGCGACACACGGACACACCGGCGAACCGACGCTCGGTGTGATCGCTCCGCAGGACGCGATCGACGCAGCGGCGCGGGGCATCCAGCAGCGGCTGCTGGCAGGCATGCTCGCCGCGCTCCTCCTGATCGCGTTCGTCGCATATGTCGAGGGCCGCTCGGTGGTGAGAACCGTGTCGAGCATCGCGCGCGCCGCGAACGCCATCGCGCGGGGGAAGTACGACCAGCGTGTCCCGGTTCGCGGTCGCGACGAGCTCGCGAGGCTCGGCAACGCGTTCAACCAGATGGCCGACCAGCTCCAGTTCCGGCTTCAAGAGCTCGAGTCGGAGCGGCAGCGCCTCCGCGTGGCAATCTCCCGCTTCGGCGATGCGCTCGCCGCGACGCACGACACGGACCAGCTGCTGCGCGCGATCGTGGAAACCGCTGTCGAGGCGACCGGGGCGACAGGCGGAATGCTGATCGGCTCCGACGGGCAGGTCGTCGAGGTCGGCACGCCTGGGAGAGGGACCGATCAGCTCGAGCTGCCGCTGCGAGCGGGTGAGAGCACGTTCGGGACGCTCTTCCTCTTCGGTCGGAATTTCGACGACGAGTCGCGCGTGACGGCCGCGTCACTCGTCGGCCAGTCGGTAATCGCGCTCGACAATGCCAAGTTGCACCGGATCGTCGAACGCCAGGCATTCGTGGACGGCCTGACCGGCCTCGCGAACCGCCGCCAGGCGGAGGACGCGCTCGCGACCGAGCTCTCGCGCGCGGCACGGTTCGGCGGGCCTCTTTCGATCGTGATTGGAGATCTCGACGGTTTCAAGGCGGTGAACGACGACCACGGGCACCCGGTCGGAGACACTGTGCTCCGCGAGTTCGCTCGCATGCTCGAACGCTCGGTCCGCGACGTCGACGTCGCCGCCCGCTGGGGGGGCGAGGAGTTCCTGCTCATCTTGCCGGGGACCGACGCCGACGGCGCCATGCGCCTCGCCGAGCGGATCCGCGAGCATCTCGAGGGCCAGACCCTCATGACCCCAGACGGGGCTGTCCGGGTCACGGCAAGCTTCGGGGTAGCGGAGGCCCAGGAGGAGAGCGGCCCCATCCAGCTCGTCGCCGCGGCCGACGCGGCCCTCTACGAGGCCAAACGGAGTGGAAAGAACAGGGTCGGGCGGGCGCCGGCAGGCAGTGAGGTCCGCAATCTGCGCTAACCTCCTGCCCCAGGATTCGTCAGACTTCACCGTGGCCTTACAAACGGCCCCGCCCCCAGACCCGGAGGAGTTATGCCAGTAGAGACCCCGTCGTTGTTCGCACAGGTCATCCAGGAGCATCTCGAGCTTCGCGATCGCAACTCGCAACTCGAGAACCGGATGCCGATCGATCGGTACATGTCGCAGGATCCGTTCGAGAACCACCCGCTGTTCAAGACCGAGGAGCAGGCGCGAATCGAGGACACCATCGATGGTCTCGAGGCCACCGAGGTCGTCTCGGTCGCGACGTCGCTCGCTTGGCCCGGCGAGGACGTTGCAGCTGGCGAGGAGACCGAAGAAGGTCTCTGGACCCGCTCGCGCGACTTCGACTGGGGCGACTGAATAGCTGAGCGCTTCACGTTTCCATCGCCCGGGCTGGGGTAGACGACCCTTCGTTCACCACGATCGAGAGGGGTTGACGATCAGATGAAGTTCTTCAGGCTTGCGGCGCTCGGGGCAGCGCTGCTGTACCTGTCCGACGCGGCGCGTCGGGCCAAGCTCCGCGACCGACTGCTGGAGCTCGTCAGAAGCACTCGGAAGGCCGCCGGTGCGACGGGGGAAGGCGGCATCGTCGACGACCAGACGTTGAAGGCGAAGGTCGAGTCGGAGGTCTTCCGGGGAACGGACGCGCCGAAGAAGGACGTGAATATCAACGTCGAGCTCGGCGTCGTCTATCTGCGCGGAGAGCTGGAGGACCAGTCGCTGATCGAGGAGCTCGAGCAGCGCGTCCGCGCGGTGCAGGGCGTCAACGGCGTCGAGAACCTGTTGCACACTCCCGGCACGGAAGCGCCGAGCCAAACCCAGCGCTAGACCGCGACGACCCGTTCGAGGTCGGCGACGAAGCCCGCGTACTCGGCGTCGCGGTCCTCCGCGCGGAGGATCGCGGATGGGTGGATCGTCGCTATCACGACCTCGGCGAGCGGGGAGTCGACGGGGGTGCCTCGTTGTTTCGTGACGCGGAACGCGCGACCGAGGAGCGCTTGCGCGGCGGTCGCGCCGAGACAGACGAGCACGCGCGGCTGCACCACGGCGAGCTCGGCGTCGAGCCACGGCCGACAGGCGGCCAGCTCGGCGGCGTTCGGCTTCTGGTGGATACGCCGCTTGCCGCGCGGCTGCCACTTGAAGTGCTTCACCGCGTTCGTCACGTAGACGCTCGAACGGTTGATCCCCACCTGCTCGAGCGCCTGGTCGAAGATGCGTCCCGCGGGGCCGACGAACGGTCGCCCGGCCTTGTCCTCTTGATCCCCCGGCTGCTCGCCGACGAACATCAGCTGCGCGTTGGAAGGGCCTTCACCGAAGACGGTTTGTGCTGCATTCCGCCACAGGTCGCAACCGTGGCACACTTTTGCGGCCTCGCGGAGCGACTCGAGCGTGAGGCGCTCGGGCAAGTAGTCGGCTGCCGTCACGTCACCCTCGCAGGCGTCGCGTCGACGAGCTCGTGCTCGCCGGACTCGACCAGCCGTGCGAGCCGGTCGACGATGTCCCACGCGTCGACGAAGCGGGTGTAGAGCGGGGGAAGCCCGAACCTGATCGAGTCGGGCGCCCGGAAGTCGGGGACGACTTCTGCGCGTTCGATCAGCGCGCGGCAGATGCGCCAGCCGTCCACGTGGCGGACGGACACGTGACCGCCGCGGCGCTCCGGATCGCGCGGCGTGCCGAGCTCGAACCCGAGCGGTGCGAGGCGCTCGTCGTGGAGCGAGACGACGAGCTCGGTGAGCGCGACGCTCTTCCGGCGCAGTGCTTCGATCCCCGCGTCTCGGACGAGCTCCGCCCCGATCTCCACGGCCGCGAGCCCGAGGATCGGCGGCGTCCCCGCGAGGAAGCGGCCGATCCCCGAAACCGGGTCGTAGGCGGGTCCCATCGCGAACTGCTCGCGCTGCCCGAACCAGCCCCAGATCGGCGAGCGCAAATCGTCCTGCAGTTTCGCGCGGACGTAGAGGAATGCCGGCGAGCCGGGCCCGGCGTTCAGGTACTTGTACGTGCAGCCGACTGCGAGGTCGACGCCCGCAGCCTCGAGCTCAATCGGCGCGACCCCGGCCGAATGGCTCACGTCGAGCAGCAGGAGTGCGCCGGCGTCGTGCGCGACGTCGCTGATCGTACGCACGTCTGCGAGCGCGCCTGAGCGGTACGCGACGTGCGAGATGCACACGAGCGACACGTCACGTGCGGTGCACGCGCGCGCGACGTCGTCGGCCGTGGGCCCGTCGATGGGGTCGGCGTCGAAGGCGACCAGCTCTCCGAGCCCCTCGAGGACGTACCGGTCGGTCGGAAAGTTGTCGGCGTCCGTGACCAATGTGCCGGGCCTGCGCGCGAGTGCCGCCGCGGCGAGCTTGAACAGATTCACGGTCGTCGAGTCGCAGACCAGCACCTCGCCGGGGCTCGCCCCGAGCACGTCTGCAAGCAGGTCGCCCACGTCGAGTGGACGGTCGATCCACTCGGGCCAGGCGGTCACGAGCCTCGAGCCCCACGTGTCGACGACGCCTCTCAGCCTGTCGACCATGCCGTCGGGAAGCCGCCCGAGCGAGTTGCCGTCCGCATAGATGACCGGACCCTCGATCACGAACTGCTTCCGAAAGTGCGCAAGCGGATCCGAGCGGTCCAGGGCCTCTGCGTCGGCCCGCGTCACGGCAGCCGCTCGAGGATCGCGGCCCAGCTCTCAGAGGCGGGATCCAGGCACTCGAAGTGTCCCTCGTCCGTCTCGACGAGCTCGACCGCGTCGCCGCTCCGGCGGGCCTGCTCGGCGTAGACGCGGCTCATCTCGGCGGGGACGGTATCGTCGCGCCGCCCGTGGACGAGGAGCTGCGGGACGCCCAGCGGCACCCGCGCCGCAGGTGATGCCTCGGCATAGCGACCAGGCACCTCGTCGGGCGTTCCGTCGAGGAGCTCCTCGGGCGCGCGCCGGCTCAGGCCGAGCCGCCAGGCCTCGACGAGGTCGACGACGCCCGCCACCGAGACCGCGAGCGTGGCGCCGCGCTCGGCCGCGAGCCAAAGCGCGAGATGCCCGCCGGCCGAGTGCCCGAGCGTCACGAACGGCTCTCCGGCCTCGGCGACAGCCGCACGGACGTCCTCGAAGGTCGTCGGCCAGCCGCCCCCCGCGCCGAGTCGGCGGTACTCGACGTTCCAGGCCTCGTACTCCCGCGCAGCGAGATCACCGCAGAGCGCATCCATGAGGTCGGCCGCGTACGGCGCCCGCCAGAAGCCGCCGTGGAGGACCGCGACGACCGCGCGACGTGCTCCCGCGGGCGCGTACACGTCGACGTGCTGGTCAGGGTGTTCACCGTAGCTGCGTCTCACGCGAGAATTGACACGTGCCTCACGGCACGAGGCTACCCTCGGCGGGATGCTGCCCTGTACAGCGGTTCCGCAGGCCTTCCGGCCGGCCGGGTGTCTACCCGAAGTTCATCGCCCGGGCGGACGTGATCGGCTTCGACCTGTCCCGCTGCAGGTCTGGTGCCGCCGCGACGCGTCTCCAGGCCGTCTACGAGGCACAGCGCGAGCTCGCGGCGCTCGCGGGGGTCCTCGCGCGACCTACCAGTGGATCGAGGTGGGGCGGATGGAGTTCTGCAACGGGCGGCCGGAGCTCGATCCGACGCCGCTCACGATCCGCGCCGAGACGTGGCTCGCGATCGCCGGCGGCGCGAGGGGAATCGGCTATTTCCCCGACCACTGGCAGGCCCCGGTCGCGCAGGCGGTCACTCAGCTCAACGCTGAAATTTCTGCGCTCGGTCCCGCGCTTCTCGCTCCTTCGACTCCGGCGACCGCCTCGGCGGGGCCGGTGCGCGTCGACGCGCACCGCTTCAACGGCGCGACGTACGTGATCGCGGTGAACACTGGTTCGCGCCGCTCCAGGCGCACGTCTTACGTCGTCGTTCCTTAGAAGGTCGCCAGGGCTAGCCGCGGCCGCAGACGCGGAAGCCGTACGCGCTGACCCGGCGATTGAGCTTGAGCGTGAACTGGAGGTAGGCGGGGAGCGCCGAGGCGAGCGAGGTGAGGCGCCGGTCCGCGAAGGCGTCCCGGATTCGACGGGCGAGAACGACGCCTTGGTCGAGCTGGGCCAGGAGGCTGCGGGCGGTCGCGTCTTTCGGCGGCGCGCCGATCGCACGGAGCCGCTGGTTGAAACGAACCTGGATCCGGATCTGGTCGCTCCAGATCGCTGCCACCGCCGCCCACTGCTTGTCTTGCGGGAGACTCTTGGCAGCCTCGGCGCGGCGCTTCAGCGGTGCGAGCTCCCTCGCCATGCTGGTGCAAAGCGCGTCGCCGCGTTTGATGAACTCGGCCTTCGTCGTGGCTGCGACCGCCGTCGAGGCCGTTCCGGCAAGCGCCAGCGAGGCGAGAGCGACGAGGACGGGTATTCGTCGGCGCACGCTTCGAGCTTCGGTGTGTGCAAGGGATCGGGCGATCACCCGAACGGGTGCTCCGACCGGAAACCGGCGCACGGACGCATCGTAGGCCGCCCCGTTTTGGGAGGACGGGCGGCGGGAACTGTCCGGCGAAGCTGACTTCGAGGAGGGTCGAATGCCGAGCAAACGGGCGAACGTCAAGAACGAGAAGCAGTACGAGGCGCTGAAGGACAAGGGGATGTCGAAGGAGCGCGCCGCGCGGATCGCGAACTCCCCCGGCGCGTCCAGCCGCGGGGGGAAGAAGTCGCACTCCAGCTCGTCCCGGTCGTCCTCGAGCCAGGGCGGCACCAGTGCGCAGAAGAAGGCCGCCGGCCGCAAGGGCGGCAAGGCCACAGCGCGCAAGCGCTGAGGCGAAGTGTGAATTGGACGACGGAGCCGGCACGCCAGGCGCCGCCTCCGCCCCTGAGCTAGCGCCTCACCAGGTCCAGTTCGCGAACCAGTCGAAGACCGTCGCCGTATCGGCGGTCGGCTCAACGACCTCAGCAACCGGATCGACCGTCGGCGCGAGGGTCGGAGCGGCCGCCTTCGGCACCGCCAGCGCAGTCGTCGGCGCGCAGAGCGCCGCGACCGCGGTCAAGCAGACGATCGCGCGACGCCACCGGCCCTCACCCTTACCCCAAAGCGCAGAAGCCCTCGATTCCCCATGCCCCATGTGTCTCGCCCTTTCTCCTTGGCACCGCAGTGCGTTGTTGCCCCGGACCCACCGTAAGCGGATGCGGGGAGCCAACATCCCCCATCCGAGGGAACCTCGCGGGTGGGTACCGGCTTTGCCGGCGCCATCACACCGACCGTGTAGGGCGGGCCGCCGCGAGAAAATTGAGGGCACGCCGAAGGCTCGCGATCTCTTGCGGCAGTGGAGCGTGCCGGGATCGAACCGGCGACCTCCGCCTTGCAAAGGCGGCGCTCTCCCAGCTGAGCTAACGCCCCGAGCGGGGGAAGTGTAGCCCCCGCTCAGGGCGTTTTTGGTCTGTTTAGGCCGCGCGCTCCAGCCGCTCTTCCAGGCGGGCCCGCTTGACGATGGCCTCGGGGTCGCCGAAACGCATTCGGGCACGGAGAGCGCGATGCTCATTCCAGAGTTGGTCGAGACGGGCGTTGAGCTCGCTGAGCTCGGCCGCCGTCTCCGGGTTGTGGTCCTCGGAGAGCAGGCGGTAGAGCTCGGTGCGCCGCTCGCTAGCGCGCTCGATCTCGGTGTGAATCTCCTGCGGTGTCATATCTCTGAAAACGAGAAACCTATCTCCGAGTATTCCCCTAGCGTCGGGGACCAAAGAGGAACCAGGCAACGACGCCGAAGCCGACCACGGCGGCCGCGATCGCGACGCCCAGGAGCACCGAGTCGCTCACTCGTAGCCGAGCTCCTCGAGCCGGCCCTCGTCGAGCCCGAAGTAGTGCCCGAGCTCGTGGAGCACGGTGATCCGGATCTCCTGCTCGAGGTCGGCCGGGTCGGGGAAGTCGGCTTCCAGGGGCAGGCGGTAGATCGTCACCTTGTCAGGCATAAACTCGCCGCCGCCCTCGAAGAGACCGAGCAGGTCGGGCTCTTCTGGGTGCTCGTCCTCGACGACGATCGCGACGTTCTCCAGCCTCCGGGCGATGTCCGCGGGGAGGGCGTCGAGCGCCTTGGTGACGTGCTCGTTGAAGGTCAATAGCGTGGGGTCAACGGTGCGCGCTTGCGGAAGAGGAAGACGGTCAGCACCCCGAACGCCATCCCGCCCAGATGCGCGAAGACCGCAACCCCGCCGCCCTCCGGTGGGTGCAGGAATTGGAAGCCTGCGTCCACAAGCTGGAAGACCAGGTAGACGCCGAGGAAGAAGACGGCCGGGACCTCGCGCAGGAAGAAGATGAAGCCGAGGAAGAACACCGTCAGCACTTTGGCCCTGGGCAAGAGCACGAAGTAGGCGCCGAGCACGCCGGAGATCGCCCCGGAGGCGCCGAGGTTCGGGATGTCCGCGGAGTCAGGCGCCGTCCAGAGCGTGATCACTGTTTGGACGGCCGTCGCAGCGTAGCCGGCGAGGAGATAGAAGAGCAGGTAGCGCACGCGACCCATCGCGTCCTCGACGTTGTTGCCGAAGATCCAGAGGAAGAGCATGTTGCCGGCCAGGTGGATGATGCTGCCGTGCATGAACAGCGCCGTGAATGAGGTCACCGGCCAGTCCTCGCCTGTGACCGGGCACGAGTCGTTCACCTCGCACGGCTGATACGCGAGCTGGGCGACCGAGCCCTCGAGATCTGGTGCCTGGTAGAGGAAGAAGACGAGCACGTTCGCGACGATCAGCCCGAGGGTGACGATCGGGAAGTTCCGCGTCGGGGCGTTGTCTTTGAGCGGAATCAACGCACAGTCAGGGCGAGGAGCGCCTTCTGCACGTGCAGCCGATTCTCGGCCTCGTCCCAGAGCGCTGACTGCGGGCCATACGCGATCTCTTCCGTGATCTCCTCGCCGTAGTGCGCCGGCAGGCAGTGCAGGACGATCGCGTCGTCCTCCGCGAGCGCCAGCAGCTCGTCGCGGATCCCGAAGCCCGCGAGGTCGCGCAGGCGGCGTTCGCGCTCCTCCTCCTGGCCCATGCTTGTCCAGACATCGGTGTAGAGGACTTCGGCCCCCTCGCTTGCCTCGCGCGGGTCATGGACGACGCGCACGGCTGCTCCCGTTTCCTCGGCGGCGGTGCGCGCTGCGTCGAGCGCGCCCTCGTCGGGCTCGTAGCCGGGCGGGACGGCGGCGGTGAAGTGCATCCCGAGCTTCGCCGCGGCGACCATCAGCGACGCGCAGACGTTGTTGCCGTCGCCGAGGTAGGTCAGCCGGACGCCCTCGAACCGCCCCAGGCGCTCGCGGATCGTCATCGCATCGGCAAGCGCCTGGCACGGGTGCGAGCTGTCCGTCAGGCCGTTGATCACCGGGACCGTCGCGTTGCGGGCGAGCTCCTCGACGTCCGCCTGGTCGTAGGTGCGGATCATGATCGCGTTGAGGTAGCGCGAGAGCACGAGCGCGGTGTCTTTCACGGTCTCGCCGCGGCCGAGCTGGAGATCGGAGGCCGAGAGGTAGAGCGCAAGGCCGCCGAGCTGCCACATGCCGACTTCGAACGACACTCGCGTGCGCGTCGACGACTTCTGGAAGATCATCCCGAGCGTCCGGCCGGGGAGGAGGCGGTGCTCCTCGCCCGCGGTCTGGGCCCGCTTCAGCTCGTCGCCCAGATCGAGGACGCGCAGGAGCTCGTCGCGACTCCAGTCGGCGATCTTCGTGAAGTCGCGGCCTTTCAAATCGTCGGCAACGGCAACCACGGGACGATCCTAGTGCCCTTCCCCGCGGCTCTTAATCGCAGCCCACAGGAGCACGCCGCCGATTGCGACCGCGGTCGCGATCTCGACGATCAGCCCGGCGGTCCCGCCGTGGCCGAGGATCAACCCCGCGAGAGCAACCATAGGCCGCCCACCGTGTACAGCACCATCAGCCCCAGCATCGCGTACTGCGTGCGCAGCGCGACCCTCGACGAGCCGAACAGCGCGAGCGCCTTGTCGTGGGCGATCATCAGCCCGAGCACGTGTCCGGTCACGAGCGCACCGGCCTGCACATACCAGATTTGATCGGCACTCAGCGGCTGCACGTTGACGCGGTAGTCGAGCGTCCCGAACAGGTCCCACCCGGTGCCGAACGGGTCGGACGCGAGCGGGATCGCGAGCTGGCCCTGCACGAGCAGCAGCGTGGCGTAGTGGGCGATCAGGTATGCGAGCGCGATCGGGATCAGGCTGCCGATGAACGCCTGCTCGAGCCGTGCCCGCTCGCGGCCGATGCGTCGCGCGACCTCGACCGCGCCCACGTACGCGCCCGCCACGAACGCGACAGCCACGACGAGGCCCAAGAGGTTGAACGCGATCGCGCCGAGCTCGCTCTCGATCCGGAAGAGCCGGTCTTGCCAGAAGCTCGTGCGGCCGAAGCCGTCGAACGCAACCGAGCCGAGCATGACGGCGACGAACGCGACCGTGCCGGGTGGCTCGCGGTCGCGCGCGACGTTGTCGAGCGGGTCGCGAAGCGCGAGCCGTCGCTGGCGGAGCGCCAGGATCGACAGTCGTGAGAGCAGGCCGAAGTAGACGGTGAACGCCTCGCCGTTTCGCAGCCAGACGTCTCGACCGAAGGCCGCCATCGCCACCCACGTGATCCAGCTGTAGATCGCGACCGCGAGTGCGAGCATCCGCGGATCGGAGGGATCCGTGTACGCGAGCTCCATCGCCGCGAAGCAGAACAGGAGAAACGCGGCAGGCCAGCGGCCGAGGAGCTCCGGGCACGTGAACGGCGGCTCCCACTCGAGCTTCGCCCGGTGCCAGCACCACGCGACGAGGTCGGCCGCGGCGCGCCACGGGTTGAGCCACGACCAGACGTTCCCGAAGAGGATTGTGACCGGTACGAGGCCGAGCCAGAAGATCACCCAGATGAAGGTCGGGGCGAGGTTCGTCCCGACCGAGCGTTCGCCGACGAGCGCCGCGGCGAAGACGACGACGAAGAGACCGAGCCCCAGCGCGCCGAGGAGCACGCGGAGAACGGCGACAGGAATGGGGAGGAGCGCGCGAAAGCGCTCGCGCTCGAGGAGCGGCGTCTTCCAGAGCGCACCGAGCGCGGCGAAGGAGAGCACGAGCACCGCGGCGCCGCCGTAATACGCGAGCCACATCGGGATCGGCGGGTCCTGCACGCTGCCGATCCCGTGCGCGAGCGGGAGCAGTGTCACGGAAGGACGGTCAGTTGGGCGATCTGCTTGCCGCGGCCCTCGAGCTCGATCTCGAAGCGGCCGGTGAGCGTCGCAGTGAACTCGATTCGCACCGGCTTGCCCGGCGCGACGTCTGCCATCAGATCGTAGCCGTGGACGTGAACCTCGTCCGCGACGTCGGAGCGCACGACCACGACGACCGGCTCGTCTTTGTGCGCCTCGGCGCGGACGATCCCGTCGGCGGGCTCGCCGCCCCGGATCGTCACGACGAGTTGCACCGGCTCGGGCGCCGCCGTCGTCTCGGTCTCGGTGCTGGTCGGCTCGAGCATCGGCGGCGCGGTCAGTGCTGTGGACGTCGTGGCTGCGCCTTCCTCTTCGTCGCCCCCGGGGCGGAGGACGAGGAACAACGCGACAAGCACTGCGAGCACGCCCAGACCGGTCAAGAGCCGCATGCCTCTCATTCGTCGACGATACGAGTACCGGATCTTCCCTCCAAGGCGTCGGCGAGACCTGCCGCCGAGCAGATCAGCGCCTCCCCTCCGGTCTCCCGCGCGAACCGCGCGGACGCCTCGACCTTGGGGCGCATCGAGCCTGTTGGGAGCTCGGGCAGGAGCTCGTCGGCCTCCGCTGGGGTGAGCGAGCGCACCTCTTCCTCAGCCGATGTGCCGTAGCCGCGCAGCAGCGCGGGCACATCCGTGACGACGACTAGGCGCCGCGCGTTGAGTGCGGTTGCGAGCAGCGACGAGGTGAGGTCTTTATCGATCACCGCGTCGACGCCGTCGAGCCGTCCGCTCCGCTCGACCACCGGGATCCCGCCGCCGCCGCACGCAACCGCGACAATCCCGTCGTCGAGGAGCCGCCGCACGGCTTCCAGCTCGACGACCTCGCGGGGTCCCGGCGAAGGCACGACGCGCCGCCAGCCCCGTCCAGCGTCCTCGACGAGGCGCCAGCCACGCTCGGACGTCACCCGCTCCGCCTGCTCGCGCGAGTAGAAGGGCCCGATCGGCTTGGTCGGCTCAGCGAACGCCGGATCGTCTTCGTCGACGCGGACATGTGTGACGACCGTGGGGACCGCACGCGCTGCGAGCGCGCCCAACTCGAGGCCGATCAGCGAGCCGATCTCGGCCTGCGTCTGCGCGACCGCGAGCCAGAGCGGCAGCGGTGGGGCCTCATCGGCCGCGCGCTCGCTGCGCAGGAGGGCGGCGCCGACCTGCGGCCCGTTTCCATGCGTGACGACGAGCGGTCCGTCGAGCAGCGGCACGAGCGCCGCGCAGTGCTGGCGCAGGTTCGCGCGCTGTTCCGCGACCGTGCCCCGCTCGCCCTCTCGGACGAGCGCGTTGCCGCCGAGCGCGACGACGGTCGCACTCACACTGGAACCGGCTCGAGCAGGCCCTTCTCGGCGAGCACGTCGGCGAGCGTCGGCTCGCCGACTTCCTGAAGCCGATAGGTGACGCGGAGCGCGGGACGGTCGAAGTCGACGAGCTTCCGCAAGTCGATCGGCGTGCCGATCAGGACGAGGTCGGCGTCGGACGCGTTGATGGTCTTGCGCAGGTCCTTGATCTGCTCGTCTCCGTAACCCATCGCGGGTAGCAGCGTCCCGACGTGTGGATAGTCCTCGAAGGTCTTCGCGATCGTGCCGAACGCGAACGACCGAGGGTCGACGAGCTCCGCGGCGCCGTGCTGCTTCGCCGCGAGCACGGCCGCGCCGTAGGTCATCTCGCCGTGCGTCAGCGTCGGGCCGTCCTCGATCGCGAGCACGCGCTTGCCGCGGATCTCGGACGCATCCCCCTCGACGTGGAACGGCGACGCGGCGAGGACGACGGTCGCGTTCGACGTGTGCTCGTGGATCGAGTCGAGGACGGCGTCGATCCCCTCCTGCGGCGCGCTGTCGATCTTGTTCACGACGCAGACGTCGGCCATCCGCAGGTTCGTCTCGCCCGGGTGATAGCGAAGCTCGTGTCCGGGGCGATGCGGATCGACGACGACGATGTGCACGTCGGGCCTGATGAACGGTGTGTCGTTGTTTCCGCCGTCCCAGAGGATCACGTCGGCCTCCTGCTCCGCCTGCGCGAGGATCGCGGCGTAGTCGATCCCCGCGAAGACGAGGTTCCCCTCGGCGAGGTGCGGCTCGTACTCCTCGCGCTCCTCGATCGTCGCATCGGCCGCCTCGAGGTCCTCGTAGCGCTCGAAACGTTGCACGGCCTGCTTCGCCAGATCCCCGTAGGGCATGGGATGGCGGAGAACTGCGACGCGCTTGCCGGACTCGCGCAGCAGCTCGGCGACGCGCCGTGTCGTCTGGCTCTTGCCGGAGCCGGTACGGACGGCGCAGATCGCAACGCAGGGCTTGGTCGACGCGAGCATCGTGTCGCGCGGCGAGAGCAGCAGGAAGTCCGCCCCTGCGGCGAGCACGCGTGAACCAACACGCATGACGTGCCCGTGCGTGACGTCCGAGTACGCGAACACGACCTGATCGATCGCCTGCTCGCTCACGATCCGTTCGAGCTCGGGCTCAGGCAGGATCTGGATCCCGTCGGGATACGCCTCCCCGGCCAGCTCGCGCGGGTACACGCGTCCGTCGATGTTCGGGATCTGCGTCGCCGTGAAGGCGACGACCTCGACGTCGTCGCGACTGCGGTAGACGACGTTGAAGTTGTGGAAGTCGCGGCCCGCGGCGCCCGCGATCACGACCCGGGTCGGATTCATGCATAGAGCCTATTCAGTCGCCGGGACGGGCTGCGCTACCGTCTGCTGCCGTGGCGCACAGGCCTCTGCTGCTGGGACTCGCGGCGCTCGCCGCAGTGCCGGCGCTCGCGGCGGTCGGCGCGGCGCAGGAGCCCCCGGACGCCGGGGTTCGTGCCCAGGCGACCGTAGAGCGCATCGCGGCGCTCGGTGCCAGACCCGCCGGTGCGCCGGGAGCGGAGGCGGCGGTCGCCGAGCTCGTCGCCGAGCGGTTTCGCAGCCTCGGATATCGCGTCGTGCTGCAGTCTGTCCGCCTGCCGAACGGGCACGTCAGCCGCAACGTCGTCGGGGTCCCGGAAGGGGCGCCGCGAGTCGTGCTGACAGCGCACTACGACGGGGTGCGGGGAACGCCTGCGGCGAACGACAACGGCTCCGGTATCGCCGTGCTCCTGGAGCTCGCCGCCGCACTCCGCGACCGGCCCGGTGTGCTCCTCGCTGCGACGGCGGCCGAGGAACGCGTGCAGACGAGATCGAAGCAGCACCTCGGCTCGCTCCGGGTTCTGCAGAGGATTTCGCCGGCGGCGCGCCGCGGCGTTCGGCTTGCTGCGACGATCGACATGGTCGGCGTCGGAACGCTGCTTCACGTGCGGGGGGTGGAGGCGAGACCGAATCTGAGTGCGGGGCTCCTGCTTCGCGGCGGCGGGGCGAGCTACCTGCGTGATTCCGGGCTATCCGACCACGCGGAGCTCACCCGGGGCGGGTTGCCCGCGGCCTGGGTCCAATGGCGAGACGACCGCTGCTGGCATGCACCGTGCGACGTCGCGCGACGGGTGAACCCGCGTCGGCTGCAGGCCGCGTACGAGCTCGTGCTGCGCGCAGCCGAGGCCGCGCTGGGCCGCTAGGCCGCCGCCGTCTCGCGCACGCGCTCGGCGACCGATTCCAGCTCGATCGAGTCGCCGGTGACCTCGCGTAGAAGCTCGTCCGCGTTCATGCGCTGCCCCTCGGACCACAACTCGCGCACGAGGGAGCCGGCCGCGCGGTGCGTGTACCAGTCGCGCCCGAACTTCTCCTGCAGGAACGTGGAGAGCTGTGACTCGAGCGCCCACGCTCGGAGGTACGCGTGCACGTAGAAGCGCCCGTCCATGTCCCAGAGATAGTCCTCGGGGGCGGGCGTGATCTTGAGCGCGTCAGTCTGCAACTCGACGTAGCGGGACTGCAGCGCCGTCGGGTCGTCGGCCTGGTGAAACTCGATCTCGTAGAGCAGTTTCGCGGAGTAGCGGCGGACGAAGTAGAGGAGAACCGCGGCGCCCTCGGCCGCGTATTCACGCGGCTTCGGGAAGTCGAGCATCCGCGAGAGCCAGCCGGCGTCGCCGGTCAGGTGCTCGAGGAGCATCGCCCAGCCCTCGGTGACGGCGTTGTCGCCGAGCCGCTTTTCCTCGACCGCGAGCAACGACGACGTGTGCGCGAAGTGCTCGGCGTGGCCGGCCTCGTGGAAGAGCGCGCTCCAGTCGTCGGCACCGCCCGTCGGCTTGATCACGAGCATCACCTTGTCCGGCACCTCGATCGGAGAGCAGAACGCGCGCGGGTCCTTCAGCGGCCGGTTCTCCACGTCGAGATGGACGTTCTGTTGCCCGTCGAGGTCGACACCGAGGTTCTTGAGCGTTGCGCGGAGCGCCGGGATCATTCGGTCGGCGGGAAACCCTGCGTCCCAGGTCGTCGCGCGCATCATCCGGTCCTTGTCCCAGCGCTCGGCCTCGGAGAGCGGCATCCCGACGCGGTCGCGGAAGAGCTTGTCGCCGAGCTTCGTGTGCAGCTGCTCGGTCGAGGCGAGGAACGCGCGGCATTGGTCGGCGAGGCTCTCGAGGTCGAAGCCGAAGTTCTTGTAGAGCTCGAGGTAGTTGTCGGCGCCGAGCTGTCGCACCGCGGCCCGGACGCGTGCGTGCGATTCGAGGTAGAGCGGGTTCAGATGCTCGTCCACGAGCTCGTTCCGGATCCGCTCGAGGCGCTCGCGCTTACCCCGGTCGGCCTCGTTCATGATCTTCGGCTTGATCATCCGGAACGGGATCTTCTCTCCGTCGACCGTCGTCGTGAGCTCGGCCTCCGTCCGGGCGAGCTTCTCCTCTAGCTCCTTCGTCAGCTGACCCAGATAGCCCTCGCACGCGAAGCGCCAGAGCTCTCGTATCCCCGCGCTGCCGTTCACCGCCGCTCCGATCGACTGCGCCTGCTCCAGCGTCGTCAGCTCGGCGAACTCGCCGTAGATCGCTTCGAGCTCGAGCCGCTCCTTGTGCCCGGCGAAATGCAGGTAGTACTCCTCGTCGAGTCGGGCGATGAAGCGGTCGGCTCGCTCGCGGTACTCGTCGAGGTCGCGTGCGGAGGCCGGAGCGACGGTCGTCATCGGGTTCGTAGGATAGTCAGATGCGCGAGATCAGCCTCTCCACCGACCGGCGAACCCAGCTCGTGGACATCACGGGACAGGTTCAGGCGGCGCTCGACGGCAATGCGGCCGCCGCATCCGCCGCGCTCGTCTTCGTGCCCCACACGACGGCGGGCGTCACGATCAACGAGCACGCCGACCCGGCGGTCGCACGGGACCTCGAGAAGGCGCTCGAACGGATGGTCGCGGACGAGTGGGGCTGGGAGCACATCGAAGAGGGCGAGGAGAACGCGCCCTCGCACATCCGCGCGGCTCTGATGAGCTCGCAGGTGCTCGTGCCGATCCGGGACGGACGGCTCGCCCTCGGGACGTGGCAGGGCATTTTCTTCTGCGAGTTCGACGGGCCCCGCAAGCGGAGCGTCTACGTTTCCACGCTCCGCTGATGATCGAAGTCGAGAACCTGACAAAGCGCTTCGGCAAGGTCCTCGCGGTCGACGGCCTGTCGTTCCGCGCCGAGCCGGGGAAGGTGACCGGGTTCCTCGGCCCGAACGGCGCGGGCAAGACGACGACCCTCCGGGCGCTCGTGGCGCTGCTCCATCCGACGTCGGGCACCGCGACCGTGCTGGGCCGTCGGTACGCCGAGCTCGAGAACCCTGGCCGCCGGGTCGGGGCGATCCTCGAGGTGAATGCCTTCCACCCGGGACGCTCCGGCCGGAACCACCTCCGGACGCTCGCGCTCGCGTCGGGAATCGATCAGTCCCGCGTCGACACGGTGCTAAGGCTCGTTGACCTTTCGGCCGCGGCGAACCGCAGGGTCAAGGGCTACTCGCTCGGAATGAAGCAGCGGCTCGCCCTCGCGGGCGCGCTCCTCGGCGAGCCCGAAGTGCTGATCCTCGACGAGCCGGCCAACGGCCTCGACCCGCAGGGCATCCGCTGGTTGCGCGACCTGCTCAAGCGCCTCGCCGACGAGGGGCGCACCCTGCTCGTCTCCAGCCACGTGCTCTCGGAGATGGCGCTGCTCGCGGACGACGTCGTGATCATCGCGAAGGGCCGCTCGGTCACGCAGGCGCCGATCGAGGCGATCCTCGCGAGCGGCGGGCGCGGCACACGCGTCCGCACGCCGCAGCGGGACGCACTCGCCGCCGCACTGAAGCGCGAGGGCATCGAGGCGACTCCGCTCGAGGACGACGCGCTCGTGTCGAGCGCCGAGGCGCCGCGGATCGGCGAGCTCGCGGCTCGTGAGGACATCGTGCTGCACGAGCTCGCGGGGGTGGCCGAGTCGCTCGAAGACGTCTTCCTGCAGCTGACGGAAGGCGAGAGCTCGCCGTCGTGAGGTTGCTCGCCGCGGAGTTCCTGAAGCTGCGCACGACGCGGACGCCGTGGGTGCTCTTCGGTATCGCGGTCCTCATCAGCGGCCTGATCGCGGCCGGGTTCGCCGGCTTCGGCGGATTGGACGCGGAGAATGAGGACACGCCGGCGCTCGCACTCGCGCAGGCGGCGTCCTTCTTCGCGATCCTCGCGACCGTGGCCGGGATCCTGCTCGTCACGAACGAGTACCGGCACGGGACGGTGATGACGACCTTCCTCTCCGAGCCAAGGCGCGAGCGCGTGCTGGGCGCGAAGCTCGTCGTCGCGCTGCTCACCGGCGTGGCGTTCGGGCTGGCCTCGATGGTGGTGTCCACGCTCGTCGCGGCACCCTGGCTCGCGGCGCGCGGCGAGTCGTCGCTGCTCGGTGGAGAGCTGCTCGAGGGGTCCGGGCGCGTCGTGCTCGCCTATGCGCTCTCTGCAGCGCTCGGCGCGGCCGTCGGCGCCCTCCTGCAGAACCAGGTCGGCGCGATCATCACGGTCTTCGTCTGGTTCCTCGTGGCCGAGTCGATCGTCAGCGTGCTCTCCGGGCTGATCTTTGCCGACGAACTGGGCGACCGCGACCCGATCACGCCGTACCTTCCGGGCTCCGCGCTCGGCGGCATCGTCGGCGGCGAGGGCAACGACTTCCTGCTGCGCGGCGGCTGGGCCGCACTGCTGGCGCTGGCCTACGTCGCGGGGCTCTCGCTCCTGGGAGCGCTCTCGATGACGCGCCGCGACCCGTAGCTACGCTCAGTCGATGGCACCGCCTGTCACGATGGACCAGGAGCTCGAGCTCCAGATCGACTCGCTCGCGTACGGCGGGAACGGCGTCGCGCGGCTGAACGGGTTCGTCGTGTTCGTCCGTCGTGGGCTCCCGGGCGACACGGTGCGCGCGCGCGTCACGAAGGTCAAGCGCAACCACGCCGAGGCGATCGCGACGGAGGTCCTCGCCCCCGGACCGGCCCGCGTCGACGCCTCGTGTGCGCATTATCCGGCGTGCGGGGGCTGCCGCTTCCAGGACCTCGCCTACGAGGCACAGCTCGCGGCGAAGGCCGACCAAGTCGCCGACGCGCTGCGCCGCCTGGGCGGGATCGTCGACCCGCCGCTCGAGCAGATCGTGCCCGCCGCGTCCGTCTTCCACTACCGGAACAAGATGGAGTACTCCTTCGCGCAGTACGAGGACGGGCCGACGCTCGGACTGCACAAGGCAGGGCGCTGGGACGAGGTGCTGGAGATCGAGCGCTGCTGGCTCACGACCGACCTCGGCAACGACGTGCGGAACGCAGTGCGCGCGTGGGCGCGCGAGGAGGGGCTGCAGGCGTACGACCAGGGCGCCCACACCGGCTACCTCCGCCACCTCGTCTACCGCGAGGGGCGCAACACGGGACAGGTGCTCGTGCAGCTCGTGACCGCGGAGGGCGAGCGCTTCGAGACCGGCTACTTCGTCGAGGCGATGCGCCGATTCCCGGAGGTGCGGTCGGTGCACTGGGCGATCAACGACTCCCCTGCCGAGGTGACGAACCTGCCGACGAAGCTGCTGTGGGGCGACGACTCGATCGAGGAGCAGCTGTGCGGCCTGCGCTTCCGCGTCAGCCCGAACGCGTTCCTGCAGACGAACGCGGAGATGGCCGAGCGCCTATACGGGATCGTCGGGGAGTACGCGGCGCTCACCGGCCGTGAGACCGTGTGGGACCTCTACTGCGGGATCGGCTCGATTGGGTTGACCCTCGCTCGGAGTGCGCTGACCGTGTGGGGGATCGAGGTCTCCGAGGAGTCGGTGGCTCGAGCGATCGAGAACGCGGAGCTGAACGAGATCACGAACGCCGCGTTCTTCGCGGGCAACGTCGGGCTCGCGGTCGAGGAGTTGCAGGACCGCTCGGGGCAGCCCGATCTGGTCGTCGTCGACCCACCGCGGGCGGGGCTCGCGGGCAAGGCACTCCGCCGCCTCGGGCGCATCGGTGCGCCCAGGATCGTCTACGTCTCGTGCAACCCGACGACGCTCGCCTCTGACCTCAAGACGTTGCGTGAGCAGTTCGGCTACGAGCTGCGCCGCGCCCAGCCGGTCGACATGTTCCCGCACACACCGCACGTCGAGTGCGTGGCGCTCCTGGACCGTGAAAACCGGTCCTACGCTCGAGCCGTAAG
>Ga0126306_10000277_pt1 | contig 21789 bp, 20 predicted proteins | sample Plot27_FD_92592 | JGI IMG/M metagenome (GOLD analysis project Ga0126306, IMG submission 92592) | Serpentine soil microbial communities from UC McLaughlin Reserve, CA, USA - Plot27 | ecosystem: Environmental > Terrestrial > Soil > Grasslands | place: USA: UC McLaughlin Reserve, Lake County... | reverse complement strand
CCCGCGGCCCTCGGCCATAACAGCGCCGCCTACCTCGACACGTACGCGGCTGTGACGGAGCAGGCGTACTACGAGCGCTCCGCATACGCAGCCGATCCGGAGATAGCGTCGACCCCGCTCGACCGGCTGCTCTCGGAGGCCTACTGGGAGCAACAGGCCGCGAACGTGGCATCGGCGACGGCATCTGTCGCCAATAGGGAGAGCGCCTCGATCGAGCAGGCGACTCTCGCCGGGGAACAGGGGCACACCACGCACTTCGTGGTGGCTGACGGAGAGGGCAACGTCGTGTCAGCGACGCAGACTCTGGGTGACATCTTCGGGAGCAAGGTAATGCCCGAGGGAACGGGCATCTGGATCAACAACTCCATCACATACTCGCAGTTCGAGCCTGCGGGTAACCCGCTGGACGTCTTCCCCGGCCGCCACCGCCTACCCGGGATCTCGCCGACCATCATCTTGCGCGACGGCAAGCCCCGGATCGCCCTAGGGACACACGGCGGTTACTACATCCCGCAGACCATGGCGCAGATGATCGTGAACCTCATCGACTTCGACATGGACATCCAACGGGCCATCTCCGCGCCGCGCATAAGCTTCGTCGAACCGAATTCGATCGCGATGGACTCCGGCATCCCGGCGTCAGCGGGTAACGCCTTGACGGCCTCGGGATACGACGTCTTCGTGGACGATTACGGGCTCGGCAACGCCCACGGCCTGACCATCGAGTACGGCCCGGGCGAAGCCGGAGATCCGGTCCGCTTCACCGGAGGAGCCGACCCAAGGGCCCAAGGGGTGGCAACCGGCTACTGAACAATGTGCAGAAGCGCCCGCGCGAGCCTACCCCGGAATGTAAGTACCGTGTCCGCTGCTAATGAGTTCTCGGTTGTAGCTCCTCAGGAGGGCAAGCGGCACGAAGACCCGTTATATATCCGAAGAACCCGCGTCGTCGCCGGCAGAGCCGTGCCTTTCGTTCAGCGGCGAGAGAATCGGGCGTTGCCACGGCCACGGCGCCCGTTAACATAGGTGTATGCTCCGTGCGTACGACAAGGGTGCGGCCGAAGGGTTGCGCCGGAGGGTGGTCGAGCTCTCCGGCTTCACGTCCGAGAACGTACTCCTGATACCGCCGCGCGCGAGCGCCTGATGAAGTCCTCGTTAGACGAAATCGACCCGACAGACGAAGGAGGATCGAAGTGAGGAAAGTGATCGCAGCGGAGTTTGTGTCATTGGACGGCGTCATGGAGTCGCCGGACCAGTGGCACTTCCCATACTTCAACGACGAGATGGGCCAGACGATTGGGGAGGGCTTCGCCGCCTCGGATGCTATGTTGATGGGCCGCGTCCTCTACGAAGAATGGGCCGCGTACTGGCCGCAGCAGGACCCTGAGGAGAACCCTGTCGCCGAGCAGATGAACGGCGTCCAGAAGTACGTGGTCTCGACAACCCTGGAAGAGCCGCTCGAGTGGCAGAACTCCACCTTGATCCGGGGAGACGTCGCAGAGGAAATCTCCGAACTGAAGCGGCAGCCCGGCAAGGAGATCGTGATCTCCGGCAGCGGCGCCCTCGTCCGGTCGCTGCTCCGAGACGGTCTCATCGACGAGCTCAGGCTCATGGTGCATCCCATCGTCGTGGGAAGCGGCAAGCGCCTCTTCGAGGAGGACGAGGAGCAAATAGCCTTAGAGCTGGTGGATTCCAAGACGTTCGCCACGGGCGTCGTCTACCTCACCTACCGGCCAGCCAGCGAGTAAGGCAACCCGGAACCTCCCGAGGCGACCGTGGGATCACTTCGGGAGGCGACACTTCGAGCACGGCGTGCCGTATCCGGATCGCGCCCACGAACGGAAAGCGGGCCCTATGGAACAGGTGACTTCGAAAGACGGCACGAAGATCGCGTTCGACCGGTCGGGCGAAGGGCCCCCGATCATACTGGTGGGCGGCGCGCTGAACACCCGCTCGTTCGGCCCGAACGGGTCGCTGGTCCCGCTATTGGCCAGGCACTTCACCGTCGTCAACTACGACCGTCGGGGCAAGGGCGACAGCGGCGACGCTCAGCCTTGGATGGTCGAGCGCGAGATCGAGGACATCGAGGCCCTCATCGAAGCGGTCGGCGGATCAGTGTCCGTGTACGGCATCTCCTCTGGCGCGGTCCTAGCCCTCGAGGCGGCGTGCCGCGGCCTCGCCATCGAGAAGCTGGCGTTGTACGAGGCGCCGTTTATCGTCGATGACAGCCGCCCCCCGCTTGCGGACGATTACCTGGCGCGGCTCGAAGGGCTAGTGGCGTCTGGTCGTCGGAGCGATGCGATCAGGCTGTTCATGAGAGAGGGTGTGGGCCTGCCCACGGTGTTCGTTGTCCTGATGCGGTTCATGCCGGCGTGGTCGAAGCTCAGGGCCATCGCCCACACGCTCCCGTACGATGCCGCCATCGTTTACGACTACCAGAAGGGCCGGCCACTACCCACCAAACCGTGGGCCTCGGCCACGATGCCCACGCTCGCGGTGGCCGGCGGCAAGAGCCCCGACTGGATGCGCCACGCGATGAGGGAGCTCGCGGAGGTCCTCCCCAACGCGAGGCACCACACCCTCGAAGGCCAGACGCACATCGTAAAGGCGGAAGTCCTCGCCCCCGTGCTGGTGGAGTTCTTCGAGAGCCGAATCGGCATCACCCCCTGAGCAAGCGAACGGGAACCGGAGATCCAGGTGAACGCGGAGCCCCGGCGCAACCACGTGGAAGCTGCTGGCCTGCGGCCTCGCTGCCAGTCTGGTGTATGTGACCATGGGTGCGACGGCCTGGGGGGACGGATCCTCCGCGTCGACTGGTAGGTCATTCGAGCCATTCGGTGAGAAAGCGGTCGCTGGCGTGTATATCCACCTGCCGCAATCGCCCTGTCCCCGAGTTCACGAACTTGTGAGGGACGCCTGCCGGCACCACCACGACCTGCCCGCCATTCGCCTCCATCTTCTCGTCGCCGGCCGTGAAGGTGGCGGTGCCCTCCTGCACCACGAAGACCTCCTCGTAGGGGTGCCTGTGCAGCCGCGGGCCGCCTCCCGGCGGCACGTCCACGACGATCAAGGAGACGTTCGCGCCCAAGTGATGGCCCTGGAACTCGTTAGGGTCATCACCGCGCGCCGGGTCGGACAGGTCGATGACGCGCGCGTCATCCTCGTGGGTTAGCTTGCCATTCGCTTCCGGTTTGTCGTTCACGTCATCCTCCCTCCGCGTGGTGCCACGCCTTGGGGCGCCACTTACCCTTTCAGTCGCCCGCTTCTTCATTTGCCGGCCTATAGGTGAGGACGAGGACGCCGTCCGGGCCGACCTGCCTGGTGCTCACGAGCTCTAGGGTCTTCATTTCTTGCGTTTCCCCGAACAGTCGCTTGCCTTTGCCTACCACTACGGGGAAGACCATCAAGCGATACTCGTCGATGAGGTCGTGTTCCATCAGCGTCCTGGCCAGCTGCCCGCTGCCGAAGACGAGGATGTCCTTTCCCTCTTGCTGCTTGAGCCTGGAGACCTCTTCGGCGAGGTCGCCCTCGATCAGGGTCGAGTTGTTCCACTCCAGGGGCTCCTGGAGGGTCCTCGAGACCACGTACTTGGGGTAACCGTTCATCCAGGCACCGTACTCGCCCGCCTGCTCCTCCATCTGGGGCCAGGCGGAGGCGAAGCCCTCGTAGGTGAGGCGCCCGAGCAGGAGGGCGTCGGCCGAGGCCAGCTCGTCGAACTTGAACTCGTTCCCTTCTGTTCCGCGGTCGAACTGGAAGGACCAGCCTCCCCGATCTAATTCTCCGGAGCCGCCAGGATCTTCGATGATGCCGTCCAGCGACACGAACTCCGATACCACTACCTTTCTCACGATACCTCCTCGAGGTTGTTTCCTGCCTACAAACCCAAGACGAACGGGCCGTCCCCACATCGACAACGTATACCCGAGAACTTTCGAGGTTTCGTCCATTCTAAATCGAAGTCGCCCGGTACTGTACGGAAAGGCCGGCCAGGCTGCCGCCTTTTCCGTGAACCCCACCGGTCATCGTCGGCGTTTTTCTCTTTACCCACCTAGTTCGCCGTGTCGGGTAGCTGCGGTCACACGAAGGCGAGACCTCAGTCAATCTGGCCAAAGGGAGTTTTCACGACCGCCCCGGGAACGGGGTGGCCACGGCCTCCCGCGTGTCCTCGGCCACAAGATCTGCGTTGATAGCGGCCCCGGCCATCGCGCCGGCACTGGCGGACCCGAGGACATGCGCGGTGAGGTCGGTCACGTTCCCGGCCACCCACACCCCGGGCACGGCGGTGAGGCCCGTTGCGTCGGCCTCGACGTGCTCGCCCATGCCGGAGGGATGGTCGGTCGTCTCCAGACCGAGACCGGCGAGCATCCCGGCGCGGGCGGCGAAGCGCGGCCCGACCACCACGGCACTACGTGGGATGACCTCGCCGTTTTGCAACCTGACACCCGTGAGCCGGTCTGCGTTGACTTCGAGCGAAGCGACCTCACCCTCCACGACCGTGATGCCGCGCGCGGCGAGCTGTTCGACTTCTTCGTCGGTGGGCCGGGGCCCAGTGTGCAGGAAAAGCGTCAGGTCCGCCGTCAACTGCCGGAACAGTAACGCCTGATGCACGGCCATGGGTCCCGATGACAGGACACCGATCGACCGATCCCGGACCTCCCACCCGTGGCAGTAAGGGCAATGCAGCACGTCGCGCCCCCAGCGCTCCCTGACCCCCGGAACGTCCGGCAGGTCGTCGACGAGCCCCGTGGCGACCAGCAACCGCCTGGCGCCGACCCTGCGGCCGTCCTCGAGCATCACGGTGAAGCCGCCGTCGACAGACTCGGCCGAGGCGACGCGTCCATCGAGCACCTCCGCTCCGTAGCCACGGACCTCCTCCCGCCCGGCCTCGAGCAACGCGGCCGGGGCCATGCCGTCCCTGGTGAGGAACCCGTGGACCCCGGCGGCTGGCGCGTTGCGCGGCTCGCCCGCGTCGATGACCAACACCGAGCGCCGGGATCTACCAAGGATCAGCGCGCCGCCGAGGCCGGCGACGCCACCACCGACCACCACGACATCGTAGGTTATGAGGCCCCGGGCGTCCGTCACCTGCATCTTGTTCTCCTTCTTCCAAAATATTCGGTTCCGTACCACTCGATGCGCTTCCCAAGGGAGATGTAGCCTCGGTGGCCGCGCGTTTCCTGGCCGATCAGACCCCCGCGGGCCTTCCCCGCTGCCGATATGAGCCGACGGAATCTGCACAGAATGCCACTTCGCATGCTGGATCGTGCAAGATCCCTCCGGTGAGGGCCTGGCGATCGGACCGTCCAGCGGTCCAGGCATCGAGTCCCGCCCGTGGGCGGCCTTCCACCGCTCCACGTACCCTTCGTCGTCCTCCGTGCTCGACCTGGGCAGCCCGTCGTCGGTGAAGAAGGGACCCACGTGGCCCTCGAAGCCGTAATGCGCCACCGGACGCAGGCGTTCCGGCTCGTCGAGGCTGCCGACCGTCAGGTGGATCTCTCCTGATTCCGCATCTTCGAAGGAGAGCGGCGTGCCACACTCCCGGCAGAAACCGCGGCGCGCGATCTTCGAGGAGCGGTAATAGGCCAGGGAGCCGGCCTCCCACTCCACGGTGTCCTCGAGCGCGAAGAAGAAGGCGCCGAAAAGGTTGCCGAAGGCTTTCTGGCACATGCGGCAGTGGCAGTAGTAGGCCTCGTCGTCCTCGACGAGCGCCCTGTAATGGATCGAGCCGCACTGGCAGCCGCCCCGCAGCTCGAGCCCGGCGGCGCCTGATCCTCGCTCTGATTCCAAGGTATGACGTCCCCGTGTCGTTGGCGCGTGCTCCGCCCGGAGTCTACACCCGTGCCTCGTCGAGGACCATCCACGCAAGAATCCGGAAGTGCCCTCCCGTCCGTGACCGAAGGGGGCAGATGCTACTTGGGAGTCCGCAAAAAGCCTCGTAAACTGCTGGCATGGCCGCTCGGGACCAACTGCGAGCGAGGGTATAGGTCGCTCCGCCGTTTCGTCGCGCGGCGACACCGATCGTCGGAAGGAGACGCCATGGCTGCCAAACCGGACCTGCCGATCTTGCCTTTCGCCTCCCGCGAGGCGTGGGAGGCCTTCCTGGAAGACCGGCATGCGACCTCCGAGGGGCTGTGGGTCAAGATCGCCAAGAAGGGTTCCGGCATCGGGAGCGTGACCTACGATCAAGCCGTCGAGGTCGCCCTCTGCTACGGTTGGATCGACGGCCAGATGCGCGGATTCGACGAGTACTACTATCTGCAACGGTTCACGCCGCGCAGGACCAGGAGCAAATGGTCGAAGGTCAACCGCAAGAAGGTCACGGAGCTCATAGAGCGGGGCGAGATGAAGCCCGCGGGCCTGCGGGAGGTGGAGCGGGCCAGGGCCGACGGCCGGTGGGACGCTGCCTACGACCCGCCGAGCACCGCAACGGTGCCAGAAGACCTGCTAAGGGAGCTGGAGAAGAACGAAGAGGCTCGTAGGTTCTTCTCCGAGCTCGACAAGAGGAACAGGTACGCCATCTTGTACCAGATCCAGGACGCCAAGAGGCCCGAGACGCGGGCGCGACGCATCGCCAAATACGTGGCCATGTTGGCCAGGCGAGAGAAACCCTACCCCTGATACGCCCCGAGGCTAGTAGAAAAGTCTGAAAACTGATGGCTCGCAAAGGGGCTCGAAGCTCCTTTGCAAACTGCCCTTAGAAGGAGACCACGCTACGCTCCGAGGCCATCTGCGAGAAACCTACAGGATCGGTGAACTGCGCTTGCAGCTCCGTAAGATCTTCTTCTGTCACCCCACGGGCGACCGCGCACGAGCCTCAGACATACACCGGTATCTCGAAGTCTTTGACCTTCTCTACCAGTTCCCTGAGGGGTGGGAAGCCTACGCCATGCACGGCGTCGATCATGCCAGGCTTCACCAGGCTGGACGCCTCTCCCAACAGCGCTATGCAGCAGTCTATCTCCGCGCTCCCCGCACCCGTGGCTATCAGGAACGGCATCGTAGCAAGCGTGGGATCGTCGGTGCCATGCGTGGCCACGTACATCAAGGGCCTCTGGTCGCTTTGCTCCACGATCTACTCCCCTTTCACTATCTCGAGCCGGAAGGTCTTGCCGTCGTCGTCGGTAATCTGCCAGGAGCATCCCCTCTGCTCGACCAGCCGGGGAATGGTTTGCCGGGCAGGGAGATAGTCCGAAGTCACGGCCAGCCTGCCTCCGGGCGGGAGCTCCTTCAGCGCCGCCAGGGTATCCCCTGTCGGGCCCGGACAAATGCTCCCACGAAGGTCCAGTTCCACTATACTCCACTCGCGCTCTACTTCTGCCGACATGGGCGATCTCCTCGTATAATGCCGAAAGGTTTCATAGCGCCAACTTTCGTCCCCACGCTCCCCACCGGAGAGATTGCAGGCAAGATAACAAAACTGTGGTACCGAGTCTACTGCTCCAGAGAACGCCACCGGCATGAGACAGCGAGCCTTCGACCTCGGGACTTCTCCTCCTACCAGTGGATTCCCGCTCCCCGCTTTCGCTGGGACAGATCCCGCGGGAATGACGGCTATAGGAGGGCGTAGGTCTGCCCGCATCTCGAACGCCGCTCTGCCAAAGCAGACTTAGTATTACTTCGTGGAGGCACCGCATACGAGGTATTGGGGTATAGGCTTCGAACCGGCCTAAGCGCCCCCCAGCACGCCGGTCGCCACCAGCAGCGAGTACGCTGCGCACACCGCCGTCACGACCGCGATCGCGATCAGAACCCAGAAGCCGGCGTCGCGGCCACCCTCCTCCTCGCCGCCGACTTCGCGGTCGTAGGGGGCGCTGGCCACCCCCACCTCGGGCTCCACGAACGCACGCCCCTCCTCGGTTATCCTCCACGGGTCGGCCCGGCGAGCCTCGTCGTCTTCCGTCGCGGTAGGAGGACCGGACGGAGAACCCTCCACGAGGCCGCGGGAGGCCATTTCCCCCAGGCGCGAGCGTATGCCTTCGATGTCGACTATCTCCCCGGCGCGAGTGAGCGCCCCGGCCAGCCGGTAGGCGCTCTTGGGACCCTCGCGCAGCAGGTCGAGGATCTCGAAGTCGAGGTCTGTCTGTCGATCGTGGGGGTCCACACCATCATTATGCCCGTTTGGCGACCGAGATCGCACCCCTCGTGCGGGCCAGCTTATCCTTGTCTACCCTCACGGGCGAGACGTACCGTCTCGTTGTCGAGGATGCCCCAGACTACGACCGCCAGTATCGCTACGGAAAGCGAGGAGAACCAGAACGGCGCGGTGAGGCCGAAGCCGCGGGCGAGGACACCGCCGAGGAGGGCTCCCACGGACATGCCTCCGAGCCCGAGCAGCCGGTAGACGCTGTTTACGCGTCCGAGCAAATGCTCCGGGATGATCTGCTGGCGCAGCGAGATAGTGATGACGTTCCAGACGATGGCGTGGAAACCGAAAAGAGCGAGCATGGCCCCGACCACGAGCGGCTCGCGCGAGAGCGCGATCACGCCTGCGGTTACGGCCTCGATCAGGAGTCCCATGCGCATCGTCGTGCCCGCGCCGAGCCACCCGACCAGGTGTTCCGCCAGCAGGCTACCCGCGACTCCGCCGACGGCTATGGATGTGAACAACACCCCGTAACCGACAGAGCCCAGGCCCAACCGTTCCTGGGCGAAGAGCACGAAGATCGAGATCGTGGCTGTACTGGTCAGGTTCATGATCCCGAGCGAGACCGCCAGGGTACGCAATAGTTTGTTCCCCCACAGCCACCGGAGGCCCTCGGAGATCTCTGCGCGCATTGTGGTTGGCGGTGTTCCTTCCTGGCGTTCGGCCTTGAACTTGCCGCGCATGAACAGCACGAGCACCGCGGCGACGGCATAGGACCCGGCATCCAGGAAGAAGGGTACGGAGGCCGCTACGGCAAAGAGAAAGCCACCCAGTGGCGGAGCAGCCAGCTGGTTGGAGACGATCTCGGCACCGAACAGTCGTCCGTTTGCCTTCTCCAGTTTCTCGGGGGGCACTACAGCGGGTAGGATGGACACCGAGGCTGTATCGAACAACGTCTCGGCCGTGCCCATCAGGAAGAAGACTACGTAGAGCAGCGGGATGCTCACAAAGTCCAGCAACACGGCCAGGCCGAGGAAACCGAGCAGCACCGTGCGGAACCCGTCCACCGTCCACATGACCCGCCGCCGGTCGAGCCGGTCGACCAGTGCACCGCTTATCAAGGAGAAAAGCAGCCACGGCAGCTGCTGCGCGAAGGCGATCCCGGCGACCAGAACCGGGTCGCGGGTCAGGGAAGCGACGAGCAGCGGTCCGGCGACCAGGGTGACTCCGTCGCCGAGGTTCGAGACCGTACTCGCCGTCCACAGCTTCCTGTACTCCGGTCCGAGACCGCTCCTCGCCAAACTTCATACCTCCCCGTCTCCGTTCCGGAGACACCGTAGGAGAAGAGTATATGCGCGCCGGCATTAGGATACGGTTCGAAACAGATCCTGACAAAGGTCAGAGTCTGCTGGGGGCCCGCTCACAAAGCCTGCACCGTCTCTTACTGGGTTGGTTTAGGGCGTTGAACCTGCTCCGATGAGCGGTCGAGGAGCACGAGTATGAGAGCCGATGCCACCATCACCGCGCAGATAAAGAAAGTCCAGAAGAACCCGATCGCCGAGATCACGAACCCGAACGAGAAGGCTCCTATCCCGGTCCCTGCGTCGAAAGCCGCGTTCCAGAGCGTGCTGCCAAGCCCGTACTCGGATTTCGAGACACGCCCCATCATCATAATGAGGGTGGCGTTCTGGAGCAGCCCGAATCCGGCCCCGAAGAGGACGGCGCCGAACAGCAGGATCACACCCCCTAACGGAAGGCAGACCATCCCTATGGCGCAGGCGATGAGGCCGGGGGCGAGCAGGAGGCGCGGGTCGTTGCGGTCGCCGAACCTTCCCGCCCACCAGCGGCTGGCTGTCGTGGTGATGCCGAAGACGAGGAGCGCGCTCGCGGCGGAGAAAACGCCCGACTCCGTTACCGCCAGGGGCAGGAAGGTCAGGACGACCCCGGCGGCCATCGTCGTCGCCGCAAACAGGATGAAGATGCGCCGTAGGGGACCCCGCCCGAGTCCCGCGAAGAAGCCGGCCCCGCTCTCTTCCCCTTCTTTCCTCGCCGGTGCGGCGAAGCGGATCCAGGGGATCATACCGAGCCCCAGCAGTGGGGCGAAGCCCCCGAGTAAGAAGACGACCCCGAAGCCGAACTCCCCCGCCAGCCAGAGCCCCAGCGCATTACAGAAGATGGTCGGCAACGTGATGGCGACGCCGAGGAGCCCGAGGGCTTCCCCCCGACGATGGAGAGGGGCGAGCTCGACGATCAGGGCCGCGAAGACCACGGTCACGACCCCGAACCCCACGCCCCTCACCAGCGTGACGGCGAGTATCGGGACCAGGGTTCCAGTGTACGTGTAGAACAACGCCGGAACCCCGAGGAACAGGAGTCCGGCCGCGAGCGTTCGCCGGTAGCCGTAGCGCCCCAGGATGCGGGGCATCTGGATCTGGGTCATCACCGTCGTGAGCATAAAAGCCGCCGTCGCAAGCCCCGCGCCCGAGCTGCCACCACCGGCCTCATCGGCGTAGAGCGGTACGACGGAGAGCAGCAGCTGGAAGCCGAAAAGGGCGGCAAATGCCACGAGGGTCAGCAGGATCACTGGCCGGGTAAATAAGGTCTCCCGCTCCGGCGCTCCGCTCTTTTGTTCCGGCACGTTCACGCACCTTACTCTACCCGCCTCAGCGGATAAGGGAAGGGTTGGACCCTTCCCTTATCCGCGCTGGTCAGCACGCTCCGGCTTCGCCTCCGCTTGTCAGCACGGCGGCTGCGCCGCCTTCTCAGCATTTCAGCTTTCTGTTCTTGCTGACTTGCTGACAAGCGGAGGCCGCAAGGCCCGAAGCGTGCTGACTAGCTGAACTTTCCTCTGGGTGGGTGTACGACGTAGACTACGCGTCCTTGTATGGTTACGTCTTCGGCGGGCACTACGAGGTCTTCATGATCCCCGTTCTCAGGTCTTAGCCGCAGGAGGTTACCCTCCCTGTAGAGCCTTTTGACGGTGACCTCTTCGCCGCCCCCGATGAGGGCGGCCACGACGGCGCCGTCGGGCGGGGCTTCGTCCTCTTCTACGACCAGGAGGTCCCCGTCGGCTATGTGGGCCCCGATCATGGACTGCCCGACTACCCGCAAAAGGTAGCGCCGCCTGCCCGAGCGGGACCCCACGAGCTCCGCCGCCAGCGAGTAGGCCTCATCCCCGGCCGTCACGGCCTCGAGCCCGCGTCCGGCGGCGATCCTACCCATCAAGGGCATCTCGCCAGCGGCCTCCCATCCCTTCTCCGTCAGCCTGATGCCACGCGCCCTTCCACCCTCACGCTCGATGTACCCGGCCTCCTCCAGCTTCTTGAGGTGCTTGTACGCGGTCTGGGAGCTCCTCAGGCCCACGGCCTCCCCCACCTCGCGCACGCTCGGAGGCCCCCCTCCCCTCGCCTCCGCACGTGCCAGACGCCGGAGCATCTCCATCCTTACCTTCCAGTTCTCAGGGACCATCATCGCCTCCTCGGGCCGTCCCACGATGACACTCTATACGATTTTGCCGTAGACTGCAAACAATAGTTTGTGGTAGCGTAGAGAAGAAAAGCGAAGCAGGAGCGCCCCCACCCCGGGCCTCGCGGGCCGACCGGCGACCAACCAGTACCGGCCTGCGAGGATTAGAAGGAGGCGAGGACGCCTGCTCTTCCGGATTATATCCGGGGGCGCGGGTTTCTCATCCCCCGGCTCTGGCGCTCCCTGGAGGGAGGAGACTTATGGAGGTGAGCGTCTCGGAGATACACCGCTACCCCTTGCGGCCCGAGGGTTTCGAGGAGCCGCTTTTCCCGACGCGCGAGTCGAGAATAAAGGTCCTGGATCACCTGCTGCGGGCTCCCTGGCTCGCGCGGGCCTCGGAGATGGAGGGTAACAACACCAGCGGGCAGACGGCCCATGCCAGGCGGGAGCCGGTCGAGTTGGAAAACCATCACGGACGCATGCGGATCGTGCGGTCTCCGGGCCGGAGACGGTGCCGCAAGGGGCGCCACGTCGTCGAGGTCCTCGGACGCTGGCGGGAGGTCAGGACGTGGTGGGACGAGGAGCGGGCCAGGGAAAGGAGCCTCGTGAGGGTCCTCCTCTCCGACGACTCGGTCGTCGACCTGGCGCGGGAGAACGACGGAGCGTGGTTTCTCGTGGGGGTAATGGATTGAACGAGGACCCCTCGCGCGGCTTCGTCCATCTGCACGTCAGGAGCGGGTTCTCCTTCGGCTTTGGGGTCGCGAGGCCAGAAGAGCTCGTGGAGGGTGCGGCGAGGATGGGGATGCCTTCCCTGGCGCTCACGGACCGCGACGGGCTCTACGGCATTCCCCGCCTCCTCGAGGCCGCGAACGGAGCTGGCATCCTTCCCATCGTTGGGGCCGAGGTCTCCACGGCGGGCGGACACGTCGTGCTGCTGGCCGAGTCCATGCAGGGATACCGTTCCCTGTGCCGGCTCATCACCGCTTACAGGACCTTTTCGGAGAACCGCCGGCGCCCCGTTTGCCCGCTGGGGAAGGTACTGGAGTACGGGGAAGGTTTGATCTGCCTCACGGGAGCAGTCCCGTTCGGGCTGATCCCCAGGTTGATCCTGGAAGGACACGTGGAGGAGGCAACAGGGATTCTGCGCCGCCTGCATGAGGCATTCGGAGACCAGCTCTACGTGGAGCTGACCGACGACGAGACGGCGGCCGGGAGGCGGAACTCGAGAAAAGTGGCGGCCTTCGCGAGGGACGCCGGCGTACCGGTCGTCGCCACCGGTGATGTGGCTTACCTCTCCCCCGCCGACCACCGGTTGCACGAAGTCCTCGTCGCCGCGGCGAACCTCACGGCGCTGCCAGGCCCGGGGTACAGGCCGACCGACAGGTTGCATCTCCGGTCGGGGAGGGAGATGCGGCGTTTGTTCGAAGATTGTCCCGATGTCCTGGCGAACGCCGCGGCCCTCGCGGAGAGATGCTCGGGGACGGTGGAGTTATCTGGTGGGGTCCACATGCCGGAGGCGAACCTGCCGGCGGGCAAGACCGCGGGGAGAACGCTGGTCGGACTAGTCGTCGCGGGGGCCAGGAGACGGTACGGGAAGAAGGGAGGACCGACGGCGGCGGAGATAAGAAGTCGTCTGGACCGCGAGCTTCGTTGCATCGACGCCCTCGGGTTTGCTCCGTACTTCCTGATCGCGCACGAGGCCAAAGAGATCGCCAGGGCGAAGGACATCCCCGTCACGGGCCGGGGTAGCGCGGCGAACAGCCTGGTCTCGTATTGCCTGGGACTCTCTCAACCCGAGCCGTTCTCCAACAGGCTGCTCTTCGAGCGATTTTTGCACGAGGGGCGCAAGGACCCTCCTGATGTGGACCTGGACTTCTGTTCCGTGAGGCGGGACGAGGTGCGCTTCGAGATGATCCATCGCTACCGACGTCGCGGCGTCGCCGAGGCCGCAACGGTGCAGACGATGTCGCTGCGGGGGGCTGTGCGGGTCGCGGCGCGGGCACTCGGGCACCCACCGGGTGAGATCGACATCCTCTCCAGAAACGTCCCCACCCGCTTCTCGGACCGTAACAGGGTTTACGCCGGCCTCTCTGGCTGGGACGAGTCTCTCGCGGAACCGGCGATGCAAGGCCATCCGCTGCAAGATAGGGAGAGGTACCGGCTCCTGCTCGAGCTCTCGGCTGGTCTCGCCGGGCGTATAAAGGAGGGGGGTACGCACAGCGGGGGGATGGTCTTCGGGACGGCAGAACATCACCTCTCCGAGCTGGTGCCGCTGGAGCCTTCTGGGACGGAGGGGCTCCAGCGCTGCCAGTACGACAAGGACGACCTGGAGCGGGTGGGCCTGCCGAAATTGGACTTACTCGGCTTGAGGATGCACACCGCGCTACACAGGGCCGGGAAGTCGGCCTCGAAGAGGACGGGTAGGAAGATAGATCCCTACGACCTGCCGCCTGGGGACAAAGAAACCTATGCTCTGATCAGGACTGGTCGTAACGCCGGGATATTCCAGCTCGAGTCCCCTGGCCAGATGCATTTGAGTAGGAGGCTCGGGCCGAGGAGGTTTTTCGACCTCGTCGCCCAGATCTCATTGTTCAGGCCAGGTCCTGTGAGGGGCGACCTCATCACTCCTTACGTGATGAGGAGGAACGGGCGGGAAAAGTACCGGGCGATCCTGCCCGAGGTGGAGGAGATCTTGAGGCCAACCTACGGCCTGCTCGTCTTCCAGGAGCAGGTCCTCGCCGTGGCCAACGCCGTCGCCGGCTTCACCCTTGCGGAGGGAGATTTCCTGCGGCGCGCCATGACCAAGGACCGGGGACCAGGGGCGATGCAGAACCTGCGCCGGGAGTTCCTGCGGCGGGCCAGGGAGAAAGGCGTCCCCGCCGCCGGGGCCGCCGAGGTCTTCTCGTGGATGGAGGGATTCTCGGTCTACGGTTTCTCCGCCGCCCACGGGGCCTGTTTCGCCGAGCTCTCCTACGCGAGCGCGTACATGAGACGCCATTACCCGGCGGAGTTCTTCGCGGGAGTACTCGACTCCCAGCCGATGGGCTTCTACAGCCCGCGGGTACTCTTGAACGAGGCGCGCAGGATCGGCCTTTCCGTGCTCCCGCCTGACGTCCATCTCTCGGGGGATGGTTTCACCGTCGAGGAAGATGGCACGGCCCTTCGCGTGGGACTCCGTTACTGCAAAGGACTCTCCGAGAAAGCCATCTCCTCCATCCTCGCCGGACGGCGCAGGCGGCCGTTCGCCTCGGTCGCGGATCTCTACCAGAGGACGGCCGTCGAGAAGGATGCGCTGGAGAACCTCATCAGGGGAGGGTTCCTCGACTCCCTGGCAGGAGGGTCCGAACGGGCGTGGCTACTAGGCGAGACTGCAGCATTGCCGAAGAAGCGCAGTCGCGGGCGGCAACCGGAGATCCCACAGCCGCATCCGGCGAGCTGGTGGGCCTCGAGGGAGAAGAGGAGCGTGGAGCACTTGCCCCTGGCGGACACGGTGAAGGAGAGGATGGAGTGGGAGGTTCTCGGCCTCAACGTCAACAGGCACCCACTCGCGCCGTACCGCGATGCGCTCGCAGAGCTCGGGGTGGTTCCGAGCGAGGGGATCATGGAACTACCGCACGGGAGCAGGACCCGCGCGGCTGGCCTGATCGAATGCCTCCAGAGCCCCCCTACGAAGAGCGGGTACCGCGTGTACTTCCTGCTACTCGAGGACGAGTGGGGCCTGCTCCAGGCGACCATCTTCCGCTCCGTCTACGAGAGATGCGGCGACATCCTGCACCACGAAGGGGCGTTTCTGATCGAAGGCAGGGTGGAGCAGACCGTCGAAAAAGGCTTCGCCTTCCTCGTTCACCGTATAGAGAGTCTGCGAGACATCCTGTTCGAAGCCAGGGTGCCTGTGCCACGGGTGGCCTCTTCCCCCGGAGCCTTCTTGCGTGCCGGGAGAAGGGGCCGGAAGGCTGGATAGTTCACGGTTATGATGTGCTGGATAGCCTCTTATCTAGACGGTTTGGAGGATCGGATGGGCGAGCGTGCGCAGGAGACCGAAGTGCGGGAGCACCTTTTCGAGGACGACGGCCGCATACCCAACAACCCAACACTGCCGCTGCTCGTGTACCCGCAGGCGCTCGATGGGAGCGATCAGGATCCCTCGCGCTGCAAGGAGCTGCTTGCGGAGAATGGTTGGGGCGGCGCTTGGGTGGACGGGGTCTTCTCCTATCACCACTACCACTCGAATGCCCACGAGGTGCTTTGCGTGGTAGGAGGTTCTGCGAGCATCACATTCGGCGGGCCTGAGGGTGAGACGGTCCAGGTCGAGGCGGGTGACGTGGTCGTAATACCGGCCGGTGTCGGACACTGCAACAAAGGGTCGAACGGTGGATTCTCTGTGGTCGGGGCCTATCCGCGTGGACAGGAATCGTACGATCTACGCACCGGCGAAGAAGGCGAGCGCCCGGAGGCACTGGAGAACATCCGCAACGTTTCCTCACCGAAGTCGGACCCTCTGTTCGGTGAGAAGGGTCCTCTGACTCAGCGCTGGTCGAGATAGCACGGAGCCAGAAGAAGACTTCGGCACTGTCCAGGGGCAGTATGGGTTCCACAGTTCTTCACCCTTGCTCTGCGCGATCGTGGACTATTCCGGGAGGCTTACTCCGAGGGCGGCGAGCAGGCCGCCGTCGACCCTGTAGTCTGCTCCTGTTACGAAGCTAGCCTTGGGGCTGGCGAGGAAGCAGATCACTTCGGCGACCTCTTCCGGTCTGGCGACCCTTCCCAGGGGGTGCATCCTGCCCCAGTCCTCGACCGTGGCCTCGACGGTGCCCTCTCCCCTGAAAAGATCCGCCGCCCACCTGAGCATCGGCGTGTCCACGGAACCAGGACACACGGCGTTGACCCTGATGTTCTCTTCGGCGTGATCTGTGGCCATGGCCCTCGTGAGGGCGTTGATGCCGCCTTTGCTGGCGGTGTAGGCTGCTACTCCTCGTTGCGAGGCTATGGCCTGAACGCTCGACACGTTAACGATCGCGCCTCCCCCGCGCTCTCTCATCGCGGGGATGGCATGCCTGGAGGCCAGGTAGATCCCCTTGAGGTTCACCCCGAGGACTTCGTCCCAGACACTCTCCTCGGTGTCGGCGACCGTCCCGTAGCGCTGGACTCCGGCGCTGTTGACGAGCACGTCCACCCCTCCATAGGTCTCGACCGCGAAGTCCACGAGCTCCTTCATGTCAGTAGATGAGGTCACGTCCCCCCTCATCCCCCTGACTTCGAGTCCCTCTTCGCGCAGCCCGCCTGCGGCCTGTCCGCTTTGATCTTCGCGGTCGCTGCAGATCACGACGGAGGTTCCCTCCTGGGCCAGCTTCCTTGCGGCCGCGAGCCCGATGCCAGCCCCACCACCGGTAACTACCGCCACCTTGCCGCGAAATTCCTCCGCCATGCTCTACCTCCCGTGTTCCAGATCCACGGCCAGGGAGACGAGACTCCCCGCCGGAACGACGAACCGGACGTTCTCGCCATCGACCCTCACCTCTTCCAGATTCTTTTCGAGATGCGACCCTACCCAGGCCCGGGCGGCGCGGAGCAGCCCGAACGAGACGCCGACTTCCTCGTTCTCGGAGGACAGGGACTGGAGCATCATCGTGAGGTCGTGCCCCCGCCTCGAGGGCATGAAGGCTATGAGGTCTATCCGGGGATGGTCTACGGAGCAGAAGTTGCCCCGCTCGGGGAGGAGATTCTCTGCGAACTGCGCAGAGAGGATACCCAGCAGGGGCGTCGTCAGCGCCGATGCGGTCCTCATACCGAGCTCGGGCGTCTGCATATCTTCACCCGAGGCGACCGCGTAGGAGAACTCCATCTCACCCTGCTGGCGCGGGGGGAAGTTGGTGTCCCAGATGTTATTGAGGGCCCAAGAGTAGACGGCCGCGGGGTTGGAGACCTCCGGGTCGATGGTCTTGGGGAAAGGGAGGTAAGGGAGGTGGATGTTTCCGAACTGGACCAGCGGGGCCTCCATGGTGGCCCACGCCAGCCTGACCCTCTCGTTCTCGAGCCCGACCCAGTGCCGGATCGCACGCATGTGGTCGGCCGAGCCGGGAACGTGCGGCGCCTCGGGCGAATCTATCCCCCCCGTTATCTCGTAGTGGAACGAGGGTTCACCGATGGCGAAGGGGAAGGCGAAGTACACGCTCTCCTTCTCCGCAGTACCGGCCTTGCGTATGCGGTTGGTGATATCCAGTCTCTTCACGCCGCGGAACAGGGTCAGCGTAGACTCCACGATATCCGACCCCTCATCGACCAGGCGCACGCTGACGCGGTCCCAGACCGGGTTGGATGAGCGTTCCGTAACCACGGTGAGTCCCCCTGCCGAGCGCCCACCAAGCAACGTCAGGTCGGTAGCCCGAAAGCGGCTGGAGAGATGGTTGAAGTGCGGGGCGCTGGCGTACCTGTCGTACACGTACTCGTTGAAGCCGAACGGGGCGTCCGGATCGACCAGGTTCAGGCCGGAAGGCTTGTCGAGTAGCTCGGTGACCCGACCTCTCACCAGGTCCAAGCGCACCCGGTAGTACTCGTTTTCGATGCAAGGTTCTCCGCCCGACTCCGGAGGTTCGTATTCCTCGTCACCCTCGATGAGGTCGTAGCGCCTGTATCCGCAGGCCGGCACGTCCCTGGCGACGAAGCTGAGGTGGATTCCGCGTGCCCTGTGCGGGGCGTCTTCCTGGCCTTCGACCACGCAGGACACACGCTCTCGCGTGGCGGCATCGACCACGGCGAGGGGGCGCTGAAGTTCGGTGCGGCTCTCCGGAACGAACACGCTTACCGGGTCGGTGCGCTCCCAGCGGCTGGGGTTGAACGCGGTTACGGAGGCCAGGGAGTCAGCGGACCGCCCTAAGGCGTGCGAGAGGCGGTGGATGCCCGACCTTACGAGGGTGTGGGATCTCTCGAGAGCGTCCCGCGCGAAACCAGCCTTTCTCTCCCACTGGAGCGCCCCCGATGCCTTCTTCTCCAGACCATCTTTCCAGGGGTCCGCGGCCCCCCAGGTATGCTCGTCGAAGAGAGCCATGCTCTCGTACGCCCGATCTATCTCCTCCCGCGGATCGGTATCGTCTTCGGTGAGGGCGCTGGCGACGGTGTGCAGGGTCTGGGCCGTCCTTACGTCCGCCTGGGCGCGACGGTTGAAGCCGAGCTGACGCGCCCCCGATCCTATGCCGTCGACCCACCAGTCGGTCCAGTCGCCGGAGTAGGTCTCGATCGCCTCTCCGAGCCGCTCTTCGGCCGCGGTGAAGAACTCGCTGTTGGTCGCCAGGCGCAGTCGCGGATAGGCCCACTTCTCGTTCCATTCGCGCACGATCCCGGCCGGCACTATGCTCGGAGCGGCGTTGTCGGCGAAAGCACCCTGGACCCTCAGGTGGAGCACATCGTGGGGATACGGCTCCTTGGTCACCTCGGAGGCAGGGTCCAGGCCTGTCCACCCGAAGATGCTCTCCCCGCTTCCCTGATAAGGGTAGGGATGCTCCGCGAGGGCCGAAAGGTATCCAGGCAACGCCTCGACTGTGGCCTGGTAATCCTCGGCCAAGCCGACCAGGTTACCCTCCATGTACGCGCTTCCGTGCGGGGAGTCCGTATACCAGACCAGGAGCCGCTTGCCGTTGGGGGCGCGCCAGTAGAAGGGACGCGTAAGCTTCTGACCGCCGACCAGGTCAGGGGCAGAACGGCCCGCGTAGTTGTGGGCCACGGACAGGTAGCGTACGTCCGCATCGACCAGGGAAGTAAGAAGGCCGATAGTCGCCCCTGGCACGTCGGTCTGCATGGCCGTCCGTATGGGCACGTCGTAGCGTTCGCGTAGTTCGTCGGCGAAACGTAGTTGGCGTGCGAGTTCGTCGATCGAATACGCTTCGGTGTGCATGCTGAAGGGGAGGGCGCAGATCTCGATGCGTCCCTCGCGAACGCGGTCGAAGAACCTGCTCCTGTCACTCTCTGGCCTGCTCTCTATCCAGTGCAGCAGCGGCCAGGTGGCCTCTATGTTCCAACGGAACTTCGCATCCTCCGGCCAGTCGTCGGTAGCCGATACAAAGTCCAGGACCGAGTCCAGATACTGCAGGTGATGCTGTAGTACCGAGTTCTGAGTGTCTGTGTAGCCGATGTCGAGGTGCGAATGGTGGACGAGAAAGACCGACCATTTGCGCTGGGGACGGACCTCCACCCCCGCCTCGAACGGCTCCCCTTCCCCGGCTTCGACCCGCAGAGAAAACGTCCTGGGCTCGTAGACCTCGGGGACGAAGAGATCCAGGATAGTGTGACCCTCGTCGATCCTGGCCCTGGCCGAATCCAGGAGGGTATCTCCGTCGGAGACCGTAAAGGTTACGTCTCCGGCTGTAGCTTCGGCCAGCACCACCAGCCGCAAGACCTGCGAGAGATTCCCGTCCTCTGTGCGGCGGAAGAGCGGCAAGCCCACGGCCCGCACGGAGAAGTCGCGGGCGTCGAGGTCGACGCCGGAAGGGCTCTGGATCATCTCCTCCCTGGCGCTTCGCGTCCGTGGATCTTCGCCGATGGGGCGTTTGCGGGGCATCGTACAAGTATGTTAGCTGCTACGCTCCTTTTCGTGCCAGTCTAAGACCAGAGCGCCGGACTTCGGCGTCCCTGAGCCGAAGCGACAGCAGGTAGTCATCGAACTTTCCCGCAAAAGTCCTTGCGGACCCTATTCGTTGCGAAACGTCCCTGGATCGTTGGTGTAAAGCTTGAGCTCTATCAGGTAGCCGTCAGGGTCACGCACGTACAGGGCCTCCCCCGATCCCCGGGCGCCTATGACGTTCTTCGAGGTGCTTTCGATCTCCACGCCGGCATCCGTCAGGTATTCGGCCAGCGCATCCGGGTTCGTACCTTCGACCACCAGGGCGAGGTGATCGTAACCCCCCGTGGAGACGGGTTCGAAGGTGGGATCCGGCCTCAGGTGCAGGATGAACTCGGGCGTTACCCGCAGCGAGACGAGGGGATGCTCCCCGCGCTCGTACGCCTCCAGGCCGAACGGCTCGAGACCAAGGACATCACGGTAGAAGCCCAGAGACCTCTCGACGTCCTTTACCCGCCAGTTGGTGTGGTCAGCATCGGTTATCTTCATGGTTCTTCTGAATCCTTTCGTGGTGATACCAGGCCAAGGTAATATTGCTCACGGGACTCGTGGTCGTGGATTTCCGCTTTCACGGGAATGACGGGTGAGAGGGGTCAGCCACTCTCCCCGCGTCGCACCCTTTCGAGGATCTCATCGATCTGTTGGGTAGCTTCTGCTCTGTCGGTGAACGAGTAGTAGGAGCGGCCTGCCGGGGCGATACCTGGCACTATAAGATCGAAGTCCAGAGAGCGGATCAGCTCCAGGCTCTCGATGTACCGGACCCTGTTGCTGACCCCGTCGAGCACGGCGGCCCTCCATTTGCTCCGGCCGAAGAAGATCGTGTCGCCGGTGAAAAGGACGCGATGCTGCCCCGAATCCCAGAGGAAAGCCGTCGCCCCACCTGTGTGCCCTGGAACGGGGATGACCTCGAAGTCTTCATCTAGCTTGTGGCGTTCCGAGAAGGTCGCGTCCACGTTGCAGATCTCGGCGGCCGCTGCTGCATCGTCTTCGTGGACATGCAGTGGGGCGCCGAACGTGTTGGCGACCCAGTCGCAGGCGGGTGAGGCTTCGTGGTGGTGGTTGAGATACTGGCGCGAGATGCCGCCGAGGCTGTTTACCGTCTCCACGTCTTTCTCGAGCGCAGTGGACCTGTAGACGAGCAGGTTGCCCCCTTCGCGCTGAAGTAGGAAGGCCCGAATCTCGAGCGAAGGGCCGAACCCTAGTGGTTCGGGTTCCGCGGCATACAGGCCAGATATCACGGTGTTCATGGTGCATTCTCCCTTCCTGATTGCGCGCCTTGTTTGTTCCCTTTGACGTTGCCCTGTAGCCCGAACGCGGCTACAAGGGCGACGATCAGGGCGGGGACCATCGCCAGGAAAGCGTCGGAGAAAGGTGCGGCGTCGAGGGCGTACAGGGGATTTATGGCGCTGGAGCCGGCCTCTTCACGGGAGGCCAGGAACGCCCCGATGAGGGCTGGTCCGGTTCCGGCCCCGAGGAAGAAGGCTCCCGCGAAGATGCCCATACCTCCCCCGACCTCTTCGTCCGGGAGTGCGCTCGCGGCAGCGTTGTTGGCCGGGGACTGGATAGAGGCGAAGCCGACCCCAACGCCCAGTATGCCGGCGGAGATCAACAAGGGCGACGCCCCGGCGAAGGT
>Ga0126306_10000276_pt1 | contig 21790 bp, 22 predicted proteins | sample Plot27_FD_92592 | JGI IMG/M metagenome (GOLD analysis project Ga0126306, IMG submission 92592) | Serpentine soil microbial communities from UC McLaughlin Reserve, CA, USA - Plot27 | ecosystem: Environmental > Terrestrial > Soil > Grasslands | place: USA: UC McLaughlin Reserve, Lake County... | reverse complement strand
TTCGCGCCTCAGCTCGCCGCTTCTTTGTGTGCGCCACCCGATCAGGATCGCCTTAGAGGCCTCTTCTGGAGCGCGCCCGACAGGATTCGAACCTGTGGCCTTCGGTTCCGTAGACCGACGCTCTATCCAGCTGAGCTACGGGCGCCCGGCCGCAAGGGTAGCGCCCGACCGGTGAGTACCCCAGCTCGGGGACTGGTGTCACTTTTGCTTACCGGTTAGGGTCGCCGCAGGACTCGGCCTATGCGATTCGCCCTGCACATGCGCGGCAGTCTCGCCACGCTGGCAGTGGCTCTGCTGGTACTCCTCGGCCTGAACTCACTCGCGCAGGCCGACCGTCCGAGGGCCGGCGGCGTGGACGCCCAGGTTTCTGCTCCGTCGGGCAGGTTGGTGCAGCCTCGCGGCCCCGCGGGGTGCATCCATCGCACGGGGATCAACCGGTGCGCGCGCGGCCGCTCCGTGACCAGCCCGGAAGACGTGGTGGTAAGTCCGGACGGGCGGTTCGCGTACGTGGCCTCGTTCGGCAGCCACGCCATCGCGATCTTCGCCCGCAACCGGCGCACGGGCGAGCTCACCCAGCTGCCCGGCCGGCGCGGCTGCCTGCACCACCAGCCCGTTGACCCGCGGCCGCATCTCTGCCGGCGGGCGAGGGCGCTCGGCGGCCCGGCCGCGCTCGTGCTCAGCCCGGGTGGCGAGACCCTGTACGTGGCGGCGGCCGGCAGCGACGCCGTGAGCATCTTCGCCCGCAGCCGCCGGACCGGGGCGCTCACCCAGCTGCCCGGCGAGGCGGGCTGCTTCGGAGCCCGGCCCGGCGGCGGCTGCGCCATCGCCCGGGGAGTGAACGAGCCGACGAGCGTCGCGGTCAGCCCCGATGGCGAGCGGGTGTACGTCGCAGGCAGGCGCTTCCCGAGCGCCATCGCAATCTTCGAACGCGCGGGCGACGGCAGCCTCACCCAGGCCGCCGGGCCGGGCGGCTGCGTGAGCCACCTGGGCGGCAGCGACTGCTCTACCGCGCGCGGGCTCGCCTCACCCGAGGAGGTGATCGTGTCGCCCGACAGCCGCGACGTGCTGGTGGCGGGCAACCGCAGCAACGCGGTGGTGGTGCTCCATGCCAGCGCGGCCGGGCTCACCCAGGACCCCGGCGCCGCCGGCTGCATCGCGCGCGGCGGCGGGCCGGAGGGCTGTGGCGTCGGCAAGGCGCTCGCCGGGCCCTCCGACCTCGCGATCAGCCGCGACGGCCGCTTCGTCTACACCGCGTCGTCGATCGCCGACGCCGTGGCGATCCTCCGCCGCGACACCACCACCGGAGTGCTCACCCAGCGCCTCGACCGCAGGGGCTGCATCGGCCAGTCGGGCAGCGGCGGATGCACGCGCGGCAACGGCCTCGACGAGGTGTGGGGCATCGCGCTCAGCCCCGACGGACTCAACCTGTACGCGGTCTCGTCGAGGGTGAACATGCTGAGCGCGATGGCCCGCAACAGGGCGTCGGGCCGTCTCACCCAGTTGCCGGGCAGGTACGCGTGCTTCATCCGAGGCGGCGGCTTCGGCTGTCCGGAGGGCCGCGGCCTCACCGTCGCGGTCGCGGTGACCGTCAGCCGGAACGGGCGCAACGTCTACGTCGCGTCCGAGGACACCTACCTGGGATCGATAGCCGTCTTCCGGAGGCTCGCCGGGTGAGACGCGCCGCCGCACTAACGGTCGCGGCGATGCTCCTGATCCCCACCGGCGTGGCGTCCGCACAGGACGCCAGCGCGGGCCCGATTGGGCCGAACGTCGTCCTCGTGATGACCGACGACGAGCGCTTCGACGACATGTCGATCATGCCGCGGACCCGGAGGTTGATCGGCGAGGCCGGCGTCACGTTCACCCGTTACTTCGCGTCGTATCCGGTGTGCTGTCCCGCGCGCGCGACCGTGTTCACCGGGCAGTACGCGCAGAACCACGACGTGCGCTGCCTGTACCCGGCATGCGGCGGTGGCTATGGGAGGCTCAACCAGCGCAACTACCTCCCGGTCTGGCTCGAGGACGCCGGCTACGTCACGGCGCACATCGGCAAGTTCCTGAACGGATACGGCAAGGAAGACAACACGCCGATGCGGCCGAACGGCTGGGACGACTGGCAGGGCCTCATCGACCAATCCACCTACCGGATGTGGGGGTACAGCTTCTTCGAGAACGATCACCGGGTGACGTATGGCCGGGTGCTGAGCAGGAACCCGCGGCTCTACCAGACCGACGTGATCACGAACAAGGCCGTGAGGTTCATCGACGAGCGCGGGGGCGGCGAGAAGCCCTTCTTCCTCTCCGTCGCGTACCTCGCCCCGCATCACGAGACCGGTGTCACGCAGAAGCGGACGGGACAGCTGGTGCGCGCCGCGCCGCGTCATCGCGGCCGGTTCGCGCATCTGCCGATGCCGCGGCCTGTCAACTACAACGAGGCCGACGTCTCGGACAAGCCGTCGTGGGTCGGGCGCTACAACCGGCCGATCAGCCCGCGCCGGGAGGCCGCCATAACCAAGCGCTTCCACGAGCGCTGGGAGGCGCTGCTCGCGGTCGACGAGGGGGTGGAGCGGATCGTCGAGGAGCTGCGCCAAACGGGCGAGCTCGACGACACGTACGTGATCTTCGCCTCCGACAACGGCTACATGCAGGGCGAGCACCGCGTGCGCGAGGGCAAGATGCTCCCCTACGACGCGTCCACACATCTGCCCTTCCTGATCCGCGGGCCCGGGCTGCCCCGCGGCCGGCGTACGAGGGCCGTTGTCGGCGATGTCGACCTCGCCGCGACGATCATGGACGTCACGCCCGCCCGCCCCGGCCACGTGCTCGACGGCAAGTCGGTGATCCCGTTCGCGCGCAACACGCATCTGCGCAACCTGCGGCCGTTCCTGCACACAACCGCCGGGCAGGGCTCGCACGGGCGCACCAACACGCGCGAGGGCGGGGCGAAGGGAACGGAGACGCGCGTGCCGGCGTGGGCCGCGGTACGCACGACGCGCTGGCTGTACGTGGCCTACAAGGGCCGCGGCAGCGAGCTGTACGACCTCAAGCGCGACCCTTGGGAGATGAACTCGCTCGCGCTCGACCCGCGCTACCGGCAGCTCCGCAACACGCTCCGGCGCGTGCTCGAGGACCTGAGGACATGCCGTGGCCGTGCCTGCGACAAGCTCGCCTCGGCCTCCGTGCAGTAAAAGAAGCCATCCGCATGCGGCTTGCCCTCGTCGTCCACCCCTCGCGCCGTGTCACGACCCCACTCGAGACCCTCGAGCGCTGGGCGCGGACGCACGACATCGGGATCGTCCAGATCCCGACCGACGGCGGCTCGACCCGCGAGCTCGCCAAGCGAGGCGAGCTGCAGGAGGGCGATCTCGTCATCACGCTCGGGGGCGACGGCACCGTGCTCTCAGGCCTCCGGGCCGCGGCGCCCGTCGGTGTGCCGGTGCTCGGCGTGGCGTGCGGAAGCCTCGGCGCGCTGACCGCGACGCACGCGGACCGGCTCGAGCAGGCGCTCGAGCGGTTCCGCTCCGGCGACTGGTCGGCTCACCGGCTGCCCGCGCTCGCGATTCATCCGAGCGAATCCTCGGACGCGTGGGCCGTGAACGACTTGGTGATCGTGCGCCGCGGCGCCGGACAGGTCGTGCTCAACCTGTACGTGGACGGCGAGCTCTACGTGCGGCTCGCGGGCGACGGGCTGATCATCGCGACTCCGCTCGGATCGAGCGCCTACTCGATGGCCGCGGGCGGGCCACTGCTCGCGCCCGGCACGGCGGGCGTCGTCTGCACGCCGCTCGCCATGCACGGCGGCAACGCGCCGCCGCTCATCGTGCCGGCGGGCGCCGAGATGCGAGTGGAGATCCACCCCAGCTTCGTCGGCTTCGACGCCCAGATCGACGGCCACACCTCCCCGATGCAGGACCTGGAATACCGAATCTCGCTCGAGCCGGGGAAGGTCACCCTGGTGGCGTTCGGCGACGACCAGCACATGCTCGCCGGCCTGAGACAGCGCGGCCTGATCGCAGACAGCCCCCGGGTCGTGGCGCGCGACGCGCGCGCCTGAGGCTACGACCCGGCGTCCTCGCTCCACCAGCCCGGGACCATCTCGCTCTGGTCCTGGCCGGCGCGCTCGCCGAAGGCGATCACCTCGGCTCCGTCGGACCCGGCCTCGAGGTTCCTGATGGTGTCGCCGGCGACGCGGACGGCGTCGAGCTCGCCGAGCTCGAGCACGTCGTCGGCGACCTTGATCCGCGCACTGCCGCGGACCACGACGTAGACCTCCTCCTGATCCTCGTGGCGATGGCCGAACGGGATTCGGAACCCCGGCGCGAGCCGGAAGTAGGTGAGCCCGGTACGTTCGAGGCCCAGGGTCTGCCCCGCGAACCGCGCCTGCATCTCCTGCGGCATTCCGAACTGCGGCGCCATGTTCTCGACGTCCGGAAGGCTCTTGTGTGTGTAATCGCTCATACGAGCGGAGAGGGAGGGATTCGAACCCTCGATGGAACTTTCGCCCCATACTCGCTTAGCAGGCGAGTGCCTTCAGCCACTCGGCCACCTCTCCCGAGGGGCCCGATGCTAAAGCAGGGTGCCCTCCAGGCGCAGTAGGAATTCCTTGCGCTCGAGCCCGCCGGTGTAGCCGCCGAGCGACCCGCCCGTCCGCAGCACGCGGTGGCACGGGACGATCACCGGCATCGGGTTCGCGCCCAGGGCGTTGCCGGCCGCGCGGACCGCGCGCGGGCTGCCCGCGGCCTCCGCGACGCCCGCGTACGTGGACACCTCGCCGAACCCGATCCGAGCCGTGGCGCGGAGCACCTCGCGCGTGAAGCCGGCGAGGTACGACCAGTCGATCGGGGTCTCGAAATCCTCGCGGCGGCCCTCGAAGTACTCGTCGAGCTCTCGCCGCACGCCGTCGAGGCGGGCGGGCGCTTCGAGCACGCGCGGCGACACGCGCCGCGCCAGGTCCTCGAGTACCTCGTCCTCGCCGCGGAACTCGGTGTACGAGACCCGTACGAGGCCCTTCGGAGTGGCGGCCACGACGAGCGGGCCGAGCGGCGAGTCCACCGACGTGTAGGCCACGTCGAGCAGTCCCTCCTCCGCGGCGCGCTCGAGCACCGGCGGCGGGTCGCTCGGCAGGTCGAGCGCCGCCTCTCGCAGCTGATGTTCGATGTCAATCATCTTCCAGTTCCTCTCTCAGGCGCTTCAGCCCCTCGTGGACGTTGCGCCGCGCGGCCTCCTCGCTGCTCTCGAGCAGCGAGGCGAGCTCCTCGTACGGCATGCCGAGCACCGTCCGGCAGAACACAGCCGTACGCTGCTTGGTCGGCAGCTCGCGTAGCGAGCCCCAGACGCTCGGGTCCTCGTCCTCCGGCGGCGGCGACGCCGATTCAGGCACGACCGCCACTGGCACCGCCCGGCGGCCCCGCGCGCGATGTGCGTCGATCGACTTGTTCTGCGCGATCCGGAACAGCCATGCGCGCAGGTTGTCGGCCCGTCGCAGCCGCGGGTAGGCGCGCAGGGCGGCGATCCAGGTCTCCTGGAACGCGTCGTCGGCCTCCGACGGCCCCGCCGTCGCCACGAGGAAGCGGTACACGTCCGCGCGGTGCTCCTGGAGGAGCGCCTGGAATGGGGGCAGGTTCACACTCAACTAACGAGCCGGCGCCGCCGTTCGTGAGGTCAGGCCCTCTTGACGAACACCGGCGTGCCGAGCGGGATGGTCTTGATCAGCCAGCGTGCCTGCGACGAGGTCACGCGCATGCAGCCGAGGCTCGCAGCCTCGCCGAGGCTCGTCAGCTCCCTGGTCGCGTGCACCGCGAGCCGGTCGCCGCCCGGCCAGCTCGGCGGCAGATTGGTCTGATGCCCGCTGAGGGCGAGCACGCAGCAGCCGTAGGGCGAGCCGGGGTCCGTGACTCGCAGCTTGTCGGTGACGGAGAAGCGTCCGCGCGGTGTGCTGTTGCCCGGCCGCCCGACCGCGATCACGAAGCGGCGAACGATCCTGCCGTTGTGCTGGACGTACAGGCGCCGCTTGCTGAGGTTCGCGCGCAGCGCCCAGTGCACGCAGTCGAGTCGGGCGCGGCTCGCCTCCATCCACGCGACCTCGCCGTTGTCGAGCTCCGGCGCCTGCACGGAGATCCACTCGCCGCGGCGCCGGATCACCCCGAGGATCCGGGGCGAGCCCCACTCGGTGCGCGGCGACAGCCGGATGCGCACCGCCCCGCCCGGCTTCTTGTAGAGGGTGGTCTTCCCGTTCGTGGAGGCGACCGAGAAGCACGAGAGCGGCTCGGGGTCGGACGGGAACGGGGCCTCGAACGGGCCGCCGAGCTGCGGGACGAAGTGCTTCATGCTCTCGTTCGGCGGCTGCGCCGCGGCCGTGCCGGGCCCCTGGGCGCCGTCGTCCCACTGCGACAGGCCCACGAACGCCGCCGCTCCGCCGATCACCGCCGCCACGAAGCTGGCGACCGCGATCGCGACGACGCCGCGCCGCCGGCCGGAGTCCTCATCCTCCGCCTCGTCCGCGCCGGGTCCGCGGACGCCCTCGCGCGCCGCGAGCATCTCGAGGACGGGCTCCGTGGGCACCGGCACCACGGGGGCCTGTTCTTCGACCCGGTCCTCGTCTTCGGCCTCCACCGCGACGGGCCGGGACTCCGAGTCGGTCTCCTGTTCGGGGGTAGGCGAGGTGGCCGGGATACCGCCGACCTCCTCCGCATCCCCATTCGTGGAAGCCTCGCCGGCCGTCCACGTGCCCTCGTCGAGCAGCGCCTGGAGCACCGCGCCGAGGTCCTCGCCGCGCTGCGCGCCCAGCTCGTCCGCCAGCCGCTCGATCGCCGCGGCCCGCCGCCGGGCCACCTCCTGCGGCACCACGTCATAGACGCGCGCGAGTGCCTCATCGGGCACGCGCCTCCGAAGCGAGAGGGCAAGCAGCTCCCTCTCCCTCGGATCCAGGCGCGCGAGCGCGCCGGCGAGCTGTTCAGGCGGGATCACGCGGCAGGGGCCTAGCGTACTGACGGCTCCGGCGATGCTCGCCGGCGGGCTTATGCTCGCGTTGCCGTGCAGCCCGCCATCGACACTCTGCGCGAGCGCGACGCCGTGGCCGCTAACGGAGGGGGTGGGATTCGAACCCACGAGGGACCCAGAGGCCCCTTCCGGCTTTCAAGGCCGGTGCATTCAACCGCTCTGCCACCCCTCCTGGGGTCAATGCTAGGCCCCGCCTACGTTGCCGGGGGCTCGATCTGGTCCGTGCCGAGCCGCTCCTGGAGCGGCTCGGGCACGGCCACCGAGCCGTCCGGCTGGAGGTGCTGCTCGAGCAGGGCGGGCACGAGCCGGCTGGTCGCGAGCGCTGACGCGTTCAGGGTGTGGATGAACTCGGAGCGCTTCGAGTCGGGCAGCCGGTACTTGATGTTCGCGCGGCGGGCCTGGTAGTCGCCCGCGTGCGAGGCCGACGACACCTCCTTGTAGGCCTCCATGCTCGGGATCCAGACCTCCACGTCGTAGGTGATCGCCATCGAGGCGCTCGCGTCCTCCGCCGCGAGCAGCGACGTCCGGTAGTGCAGTCCGAGCTCGCGCACGATCCGCTCCGCCTTGTCGACCAGCTCGTTCAGCGCGTCCTCGGCCTGTTCCGGCCGCACGAACTGGAACAGCTCGACCTTGTTGAACTGATGCCCGCGGACGGTTCCGCGCTCCTCCGTCCCGTAGCCGCCCGCCTCGCGCCGGTAGCAGGGCGTGTAGGCGAACACCTTCTTCGGCAGCTCTTCCCCGTTCAGCACCTCAGACGCGAAGACGCTCAGGATCGCCGTCTCGGCGGTGGGCAGGAGGAAGCGCGGGCGCTCACCCTCCGCCGTGGCGAGGTGGAACACGTCGTCGTAGAACTTCGGGAACTGGCCGGCGGCGAAGCCCACCTCCTCGAGCAGCAGGTGCGGGGGCAGGATGAACTCGTAGCCGTCCGCCAGGTGCTCGGCCACGAACATGTCGAGCAGGGCCCACTCGAGCTGGGCGCCGATGCCCCGGTAGAGCCAGAACCCGCGCCCGCCGAGCTTGATGCCGCGTTCGAAGTCGACCAGCCCGAGCCGCGTCGCGATATCCACGTGGTCGCCCATGCCCTGCGGGAAGTCGGGCCGGTCACCCCACTCGCGCACGACCTGGTTGTTCTCCTTGCCGCCGGCCGGGACGCGCGGGTCGGGGAGATTCGGCAGGTCGAGCAGGAGCTCGCGCAGCCGCGTCTCGACCTGCTCCAGCTCCGGGGTCAGCGAGCTCAGCTCCTCGCGCGTCGCGGTGGCGGTGGCTTCGAGCTCGGCGGTGTCCTCCCCCGCCCGCTTGCGCTCCCCGATCTCCTTTCCGATCCGCTTGCGGTCGCCGCTGAGCGTCTGCGCGCGGTCCACGAGCTCCCGCCGGCGGCGGTCGGCATCGAGGATCGGCTCGAGCTCCGCATGCGCTCCCCGCCGCTCGAGCGCGGCGGCCACCTCGTCGGGCTGCTTGCGAAGAAGATCGAGGTCGAGCATCGCGACCCTCCCGGGTGCTAGTTGCTCTTGCCCGAGTACTTGTCGAGGAAGTCGGCCACCTCTTCCGCCTGGCGGCCGGTCACGACGTTGGCGGGCATGATCGCGCCCGAGAAGCCGCCGTTGCGGATGGCGAAGAGGGCGTCCTCGCGCGCCACGTGCCGGACGTCGAAGTTCGGGCCGTTCGTGCGCTCGCCGCCCTGCAGCTGTCCCTTCGGCTTCGAGCCGTACGCGTTCGCTTTCGTGAAGCTGTGGCAGCCGGAGCAGCGCTCGTAGAAGAGCTCGGCGCCGCGGTGTGCGGTCTGATCGCTCTCGGGAACCTTGATCTCCCCGCCGCAGCCGGCGAGCAGCGCGGCCGCGAGGAGGCCGGCGATTGCGATCGGACGCGTCACGGCGCGGCATAGTATCCGCTCGCCTTGACCCGCTCCGCCCTCACCCTCGCGGCCCTCGTGCTGCTCGCCGCGGGTTGCGGCGGGAACGATCAGCCCGGCGGCACAGTCACCGCGCCGGCCGGTGGCAGCGTCCGCGTGACCGGGAAGGAGTACTCGTTCGACCCGTCCACGATCGTCGTCGAGGCCGGCGGCAGGTTCCGGCTGACGCTCGACAACAGGGGATCGCTCGCGCACAACATCAAGGTGGAGAAGGACGGGCGCGTGCTCGGCGGCACGCCCGCGTTCCCGGCCGGAGAGACGAGGTCGGCGACCGTGCGCCTCGCCCCCGGCACCTACGACTTCCTCTGCACCGTCGGCGACCACGCGGACCTCGGGATGAGGGGAAAGCTGAAGGTGGGCTAGGCGGCGCGCCGCTTGGCGAACCGCATCAACGTCCCGCCGTGGCCGGGCCTCAGGTCCACCTCGTCCATGAGGACGCGCATGAACTCGAGGCCGCGCCCCGACTCGGACAGCTCGCCGCCGCGGCGGCTCACCCTGGGAACGAAGCGGCCGGTGTCGAGCACCTCGAACACGAGCGACGCGCCCTCCGCGAGCACGAGGATCCGAATCGGGTCAGCGGGCGAGGACGAGCCATGCTGGATGGCGTTCGTGACCGCCTCGCTCATCGCCAGCTTCACGTCGTAGCGGGCACGGACGTCCAGGCCGAAGTCGGCCGCGGCTCGCTCGGCGAAGTCACGCGCCTCCTTGAGGAGACCGAGGTCCGCCTGTATCGCGTGCTCACGTGGCTCGAAGTCCACCATGTCTGCCCCCGTTATCGGCAAGTGATAGGTGAACGTTTCGACCTGCGAAATCTTGCGAGTGATCCGATTCCGATGGTGTAGCGAAAAGAACCTGCGACGGGAGGCCCGCCCCCAATTCGGACCGGGCCTCCAAGGCTCCCAGAAGGAGGACTCGCCATGCGCAAGCTGCTGCTTGCCGCTGCAGCGATGCTCGCCTGCGCCCTCGTGGTTCCGCTCGCACTGTCGTCGAGCCACCGCGAGGCCCCGGGCATCGCGCTCGATCCATCGGCCGACAACACGGACACGTATGCGTGGACCGCGGCCGACGCGCCCGGCGCGCTGACCGTCGCCGCGAACTGGATCCCGGGCGAGGTGCCCGCGAACGGGCCGAATTTCCACTCGTTCGACGACCGCGCCCGCTACTACATCCATGTCGACAACACCGGTGACGGACGGCCGGACGTCAGCTACCGGTTCCGCTTCAAGACGAAGGTCCGAAACAAGAACTCGTTCCTGTACGCGCTCCCGGGCGCGAACGGGTTCGACGACCCGAAGCTGAACGTGATCCAGCGGTACTCGGTCGTCCGCGAGCGGCACAGCTACCGCCACGGCCGTGATCGGGTGAAGGAGAAGACGCTCGCGCGAGGCCTGCCCGTGGCTCCGCCGAACATCGGGCCGAAGACATTCCCGAGCTACGACAACTTCGTGAGCGCGGCGATCCGGTCGCTGCGTGACGGAACGAAGCTGTTCGTCGGGCAGCGCGACGACCCGTTCTTCGTCGACCTCGGCGCCACGTTCGACGGCATCAACCTCCGGAAGCCCACGGGCAACCAGGGCGAGGGCAAGGACGACCTGAGCGGATACAACATCCACTCGATCGTCATGCAGCTGCCCGAGCGGCTCGTGACGCGCGACCGGAAGGCCGTCTCCGGGCTCGAGGCCGCGAACGCCGTGGTTGGCGTGTGGTCCACCACCGAGCGCCGCAGGCTTCAGGTGAGCGGCGGCCGTGGCGGGCATGGCGGCTGGGTGCAGGTGTCCCGGCTCGGCAATCCGCTGGTGAACGAGGTGGTCATCCCGCTCGGGAAGAAGGACCAGTTCAACCGCACCACGCCGGACCGTGACGCCGCGCTCTACGGCCAGTACGTCGTGAAGCCGGAGCTCGCGGCGGTGCTGAACACCCTGTTCAGCGTGGGCGCGCCCGAGGACAACCGGACGGACATCGTCCAGGCGGTCCTCCAGGGCATCCCGGGGCTCAACCAGCACTCGGGCGTGAAGGGACCGCCCGCCGTCGACACGATCAAGGTGAACCTGGGCACGCCGCCGGCGAGCTCGGAGAACCGCCTCGGCGTGATCGCCGGGGACACGGCCGGCTACCCGAACGGCCGCCGGCTCGGCGACGACGTGGTCGACATCGACCTCCAGGTCGTTGCCGGGTTCCTGAAGGGCAACAAGGTGCCGCTGGGCGACGGCGTGGACAGGAACGACAAGCCGTTCCTCGCCATGTTCCCGTACCTCGCGGGCCCGACGAGCGGATTCGACTCCGCACCGTCGACACGGGTGGAGCCCGGGCACGCTCCGTGAGCAAACTCGCCGCTCCTCTCGCCGTGTTCGGCGCGGTGCTGGTGGCGATGGTGGCGCTGAACCATGGCGCCACCGCGCCGCCGGCGCCGGCGGCGGCTCATGCCGGGCGCGACTATGCCGCGCTCGGCAACCGCTATCTCGCCCGCGCGCGCCAGAGCGGCGACCCCGCGTTCTACTCGCGCGCGGAAAAGGCGTTCGACCTCGCTCTGCGATCGGATCCGGCGAGCGTGGACGGCCTAGTGGGCGCCGGCACTCTCGCCGGGACCCGCCACGACTTCGCCCAGCAGCTCAGGCTCGGCTCAGAGGCGAGGAGGGTGGCGCCGGACCTGGCCCGTCCGCTCACCGTCATCGCCGATGCCCAGATCGAACTCGGCCGCTATCCCGAGGCGGCCCGCACGATCCAGCGGCTCGTGAACCTGAAGCCGGGCCTCCCGGCATACGCGCGCGTGTCGTATTACCGCGAACTGCATGGAGACCTGGCCGGCGCCGTCTCCGCGATGCGTTATGCGGTCTCGGCCGGAAGCAGCGAGGAGGGGACCGCCTACGTCGAGACACTCCTCGGAGACCTTCAGCTGGCGCGCGGCCGCATGGCGGCAGCACGCACCGCTTACAGCAGCGCTCTCCGCGATCGTCCCTCGTATCCGCAGGCCCTCACCGGACTCGCGCGCATCGACGCGGCGCGCGGCTCGCTCCACAGGGCGGCCGCGCGGCTGCGCCGCTCAACCGACCGGCTGCCGCTGACCTCCGCGCTGGCCCTGCTCGCGGAGGTCGAGGCCGGGCTTGGCAACCAGCGAGCGGCGGCGGCCGACCTCGCGGCCGCGCGCGTCCAGCATCGGCTCCTCCGGCGGAGCCGGACGCTGCCCGACGCGGAGGCGGTGCTGTTCGAGGCGAACCACGGCTCGGCGACGCGGGCGGTTGCGCTCGGCCGGCGTGTGTGGCGGCTCGCCCCGAGCATCAGGTCCGCCGACGCGCTCGGGTGGGCGCTGACGCGGGCGGGCCGGCCACGGGCCGGGCTCGTGTGGGCGCGCCGCGCGCTGCGCACGGGCTCGGTTGATCCTTCGTTCCGGCTGCACGCCGGCGTTTGTGCGCTCCGCTCGGGCCGGCCGCGTGAGGCGAAGCGCTATCTGACGGCGGCGGTGAGGGGGGCGGCGGCGCTGTCGCCGTCGGCACGCCGGCTGCTGGAGGAGGCGCGATCGTGACCGTGTCGACGTTTTGCACCTATGTCGTGCATAAGGGCGACACCATCGCCCGGGCAGCCCTCATTGCTGTCGTTCTCGTGCTCATCGGCGCGGCGCCGGCCGCTGCGCATCCGCTCGGGAACTTCTCCGTCAATCACCTGTCCACGGTCTCGATCTCCTCCGATCGGGTCGACGTGAGATACGTCCTCGACCAGGCCGAGATCCCGACCGTGCAGGAGCGCGGGTTGGACAGGTCGGAGATCCTGCGCCGCAAGCTCGACGAGGTGAGGCGCGGCCTCGCCCTCACCGTCAACGGCCGGCGCGTGGGTCTGCGCGCGGTCGAACGGCCGCGGCTCAGCTTCCCTGACGGCGCGGGCGGGCTCGCGACCACCCGCCTGGAGCTCTCCCTCAGTGCCGCCGTTCAGACACCAGGGCGCGTGGCGCTCCACGATCGCACCTTCCCCGACCGCATTGGGTGGAAGGCGATCGTCGCCGCCCCCGGCGAGCGCACCGCCGTCCGCACGAATGCCTCGATCGCCGACCCCACGAACGGCCTCCGCACCTACCCCAAGGACCTCCTTCAGAGCCCGCTCGACGAACGCGACGCGAACTTCTCGGTGACGCGCGGCAGCGGAACGGTCGTGGGCCGCGGTGACGGAGAGGCGGTCGAGCCCGCGCCGGACGAGGCGCGCTCGGACGGCCTCACCGCGCTGTTCGACGATGCCGCCGCCGGGCGGGGAGTGCTCGTACTGCTGCTGCTCGCGGCCCTCGGGTGGGGCGCGCTCCATGCCCTATCGCCGGGCCACGGGAAGGCGATGGTGGCGGCGTATCTCGTCGGCATGCGAGGGAGCGCTCGCGATGCCCTGGTGCTCGGCGCGACGGTCACGGTCACGCACACGATCGGCGTCTTCGCGCTCGGTCTCGTGACGCTCGCGCTGTCGCAGTACGTGCTTCCGGAGCAGCTCTACCCCTGGCTCACGCTCGTCTCCGGGATGCTGGTGGTACTCGTCGGCGCGGGCGTGCTGCGCTCACGGCTGCGCCACGCCCGGACGCACACGCATCACCACCACGAGCACTCGCACGACCACCGCAGCCTGCTCGGCATGGGCGCGGCCGCCGGGCTCCTGCCCTGCCCGTCCGCTCTCGTCGTGCTGCTCGCCGCGATCTCACAGCACGAGCTGGCTCTGGGGCTGCTCCTGATCGTCGCGTTCAGCCTCGGCCTGGCCGGCACGCTCACCGCGCTCGGGCTCGCCGTGGTTCACGCGCGCCGCTTCGTACCGCCTCGCCTCGCCGCCGGCCGGCTGGCCGCCGTCATGCCCGCCGCCTCGGCCGCCCTGGTGATGACCCTCGGACTCGTCCTTGCCGCACGCGCGGTTCCGGACGTCATGTGAATGGAGGACTCGCAATGAGCTTCGACTTCCTGTTCACCCCCGTCGAGCAGCTCGACGATCTGATCACCGGGGTCTTCAACGGAGCGCCCCTGGTCGTTGCGCTCGCCATCGCGTTCCTGCTCGGGCTGCGGCACGCCTCCGACCCCGACCACCTGGTCGCAGTCACCTCGCTGGTCGCCGCGGACGAGGGGGACACGCGGCGCGCGGCCCGGCTCGGCGCCTGGTGGGGTGTGGGACATGCCGCCGCGCTGCTCGCACTCGGCATCCCTCTGATCGCGTTCAAGACGGAGCTGCCCGCATGGCTCGAGAGCGGCGCTGAGAAGGCGGTCGGCGTGGTGATCCTGCTGCTGGCCGGCCGTGTCATCTACCGGTGGGCGCGGCCGCGCGCGCACGTGCACAGGCTGCGAACGAGCGGACAGGCGGTGTCGATCGGGGTCCTGCACGGCCTGGCGGGCACCGGCGCCGTCGTCGTCCTGCTGATCGCCGCGCTGCCCTCCCAGCTCGAGTCCGCGATCGCGCTGGCCGTCTTCGCCCCGATGTCGATCGTGTCGATGACCGCCTGCACCGCCGGCTTCGCCTGGGTGCTCACGCGCCCGGCGGTCGAGCCGCTCTACCGGACCGTGCTCGTGCCCGGCCTCGGCGTGTTCGGCGTGATGTTCGGGCTCTGGTACGCCGGCCTGGGCGTGTAGCCACTTCAGCCGCCCGTCTGGAACGCGCGCAGCGCGAGCGTGAGTATCAGGAGCGCGCCCACCGTCATCACGCCCATCTCGCCGAGCGCCACGCGCTTCGCCAGCGCCACCTGCTCCGAGCGGTCGAGTGCCTCGATGTCCTCGACCTCGTCGAGCTCGCGCTGCGCGACCGCCACGCGCATGCCCTCGCTGAACAGCGTCACGACGAGCGGCGCGATGCCGTAGACGATGTGGAGGCCGTCCGGCGCGGACGCCCCTCGGGCCACCAGCAGGAGTCCAAGCACGACCTGCACGACCACTGCCGCCTGCGCTGCTCGGAGCAGCGGCCAGAACACGATCGACGCGCGCGCGTCCCTGCGCGCCCAGCCGATCGCGCCCCACACCGCGGCGACCAGGTTGGTCGCGAGCACGGCGATACCGACAGCCGCGTGAAAGCCGCTCAGCGAGTGTCCTTCCGCACTATGTGGCACCGCCGCACAAGGGTGCGTTATACCTCCCGATTGGCATGCTGAAGAGCTACCTGCCAGCGCTCGTCTTCCTGCTTCTTGGAATCGGGATCGGCACGGCCTTCACGTTTGCCAACAACGCGCTCGGTCCGAAGCGCCCCGGGGGCGTCAAGCGCGAGCCATACGAGAGCGGCCTGCCGTCCGACGTGAAGAAGTCGTTCCGCTTCGGAATCAGCTTCTACCTGATCGCGATGCTCTTCATCCTCTTCGACATCGAGGTCGTCTTCCTCTATCCGGTGGCGATGAAGCTCGACGCGTTCGGCGTCTTCGCGCTCGTGGAGACGGTCATCTTCGTCGTCCTGCTGCTGGTTGCACTCGTGTTCGTCTGGAGAAGAGGAGCGCTCGAATGGAAGTGACGCGCACCAGGGTCGACGGTGACAGCCTCCGCGTTCGGCAGCTCAAGGCGCAGCAGATGCTGCGCGGCGAGCTCGAGGGCGAGGACCTCGAGCGCGAGGTCGAGCAGCGTCTGCTCTTCACCAAGTTCGAGGAGGCGCAGAACTGGGCTCGCAAGAACGCTCTGTTCCCGCTCGGGTTCGGGCTCGCCTGTTGCGCGATCGAGATGATCACCGTGATCGGCTCGCCGCGGAACGACCTGTCCCGATTCGGCGCCGAGGTGATCCGCTTCTCACCCCGCCAGGCCGACCTGCTGATCCTGTCCGGCCGCGTGTCGGTGAAGATGGCGCCGATCATCCGGCGGCTGTACGAGCAGATGCTCGAGCCGAAGTGGGTGATCGCGATGGGCGCCTGCTCGTCGAGCGCCGGCATGTTCAACAACTACGCCGTCGTGCAGGGCGCCGACAAGTTCCTCCCCGTGGACATCTACGTGCCCGGCTGCCCGCCGCGACCGGAGGCGCTCATCTACGGGATCATGAAGCTGCAGGACCAGATCATGGGCGACCCGGCGATGGGCTGGCGCGAGCGGTACCGCGCCGAGGGGACCGAAGAGCGGCCCGACAGGACCGGCGTTGCCTGACGCCACCGGCCTCGAGCTGATCGCCCAGCGCGTCCGCGAGAGCGTCGGCGACGAGGCGGTCACGGACACGGTGTTCTCGCGCGGGCGCGCGACTCTCGACGTGGCGCCGCAGAGCGTGCACGCCGTGATCGCGTATCTGCGCGACGAGGACCAGGAGCCGTGGGAGCGGCTCATGAGCGTGCACGGCGTGGACTACCTGCCGGCCGAGCCGCGGCTAGGCGTGCACTACGAGCTGCTCTCGATGGCGCGCACGGACCGGCTGAACGTGCGCACGCGGGTGGGCGTGGAGGATCCGCGCCTGCCCACGGTCGTGGACCTGCACCCGACGGCGAACTTCCAGGAGCGCGAGATCTACGACATGTTCGGCGTGGTGTTCGAGGGCCACCCCGACATGCGCCGCATCCTGATGCCCGAGGACTACGAGGGCTATCCGCAGCGCCGCGACTTCCCGATGGGCGGCGAGCCGGTCATCTACACCTACAACGAGCCTGAGCTCCCGCGCTGGTATGACTGATCTCGACCAGCCCGGGACGATGACCGAGCCGCTCAGCGTCCCGTACCGGGAGCGCGAGCGCTCGGTGACGATGGAGCCGATCGGCGAGGAGCACGACGAGCTCCTCACGATCAACATCGGCCCGCATCACCCGGCCACGCACGGCGTGCTCCGCCTGCTCACCACGCTCGAGGGCGAGATCGTCCGCGACGTGAAGCCGATCATCGGCTACGTCCACACCGGCATCGAGAAGAGCTGCGAGGACCAGCAGTACTGGAAGGTGATCCCGTTCGTCGAGCGGATGGACTACCTGTCCTACTACTTCAACGCCATGGCGTTCTGCATGGCGGTGGAGCGCCTGCTCGACGAGGAGGTGCCGCCCCGCGCGCAGTGGCTGCGGGTGATCCACCTCGAGCTGAACCGGATCGCGTCGCACCTGTTCTGGATCGCCACAGGCTCACTCGACATCGGCGCCATCACGATGCTCTGGTGGGGCTGCCGCGACCGCGACCTCGCGCTCGACCTGTTCGAGATGTCGGGCGGGCAGCGCTTCCACACGCGCTACTTCCAGGTGGGGGGCGTGGTCGAGGACATCCCGCCCGGGTTCGAGGCGCAGACACGCAAGTTCATCGAGACGATGCGGACACGCATCCCCCAGTACCTCAGCCTGCTCGACCGCAACGAGATCTGGCTGCAGCGCACGAAGGGCACGGGGATAGTGCCGCTCGAGACGCTGCTCGAGCTCGGCGTGACCGGTCCGCTCCTGCGTGCCGCGGGTCATCCCTGGGACCTCCGCAAGGCGATGCCCGACTCCGGCTACGAGAACTTCGAATTCAAGGTCCCGGTCGGAACCGTCGGGGACAACTACGACCGCTTCCGGGTGCGCGTCGAGGAAATGCTCGAGTCGCTGAAAATCATCGAACAGGCGCTGGACGGGCTCCCCGAGGGGCCCTACATCACCGACAACCGCAAGATCGCGCTGCCGCCGCGCCACGAGCTCGCGACCTCGATGGAGGCGCTGATCCACCACTTCAAGCTGGTGACGGAGGGCTTCCGCGTGCCGCCAGGCGAGAGCTACGCGGCGGTCGAGTCGCCGCGCGGCGAGCTCGGCTGCTACGTGCTGGCCGACGGGTCCGCTAAGCCCGCTCGCGTCCACGTGCGCGACCCGAGCTTCGTGAACCTCCAGGCGCTGCCCGAGATGGCGCGTGACCATCTGCTCGCCGACTTCATCGCGTGCGTGGCGATGCTCGACCCGATCCTGGGCGGAGTGGACCGCTAGTGAACGACCGCATGCAGGAGGTGCGCGACGAGGGCGCGATCCGCGCGACGACGCTTCCGCCCGGGTGGGACGAGGGCGTCGATCTCGAGGCCGACGCCGCGACGATCCCGGATCCGGCCGACGTCGAGGTCCCCGATCAGCTGCGCGCCGAGATCGAGCGGCTGATGCGGCTCTATCCGGACCGGCACTCCGCGACGCTGCCGGCGCTCGGCGCCGCGCAGAAGGTGCACGGCTGGTGCTCGGACGAGGCGATCCGCCAGGTGGCCGCGGTGATGCAGGTCACGCCGGCGTATCTCTCGAGCGTCGCGACCTTCTACGACATGCTCCGCACCGAGCGCCCCGCGCGCGCGTACGTGTATGTGTGCACGAGCGTGGCCTGCCACGTGCGGAACGCGCGCCGCGTGTACGAGGCGCTCGCCGAGGAGGCGGAGGCCCAGGGCGTGGCGGACGACGTGGACCTGCGCGAGTTCGAGTGCCTCGGCGCGTGCGACATGGCGCCGATGGCGTCGTTCGACGGGCGCTACGTCGGGCCGCTGTCGGTGGAGGACGCGCCCGCGGTCATCCGGCAGGTGAAGAACGGCGAGACCGTGATGCCGGGGCGCGGGCTCGAGGACCCCGGCTACACGGTGCCCCCGCAGGCGCAGCAGGAGGACGGCCGGGCCGAGCACCCGAAGTTCGAGCCCGCCGGGGGCGCGTGGCCGGAGACCGCCGACGTGGATCCGCCGCCGGCCGAGGGCCCGCCCCCGCACCGGCCGGACCCGACCGAGCCGCTCGCGCCCGGCACGAGCTTTGCGGGCGAGGACGCCGACCCGTTCACCCACGACGTGCTGGAGCGGGACGAGGACGAGGAGGAGGGCGAGTGAACGAGACGCGCGTTCTCCTCGCGAACATCGACGAGCCCGATCTGAACACGATCGCGGTCTACGAGCGGCTCGGCGGCTACAAGGCGATGCGCAAGGCGCTGGTCGACATGGACCCGGCGGGGGTGCTGCACGAGCTGGAGGAGTCGGGGCTGCGCGGCCGCGGCGGCGCCGGGTTCTCCATGGGGAAGAAGGCGAGCTTCATCCCCAAGGGCGAGATGGACAAGTACCTGTGCTGCAACGCGGACGAGTCCGAGCCCGGCACGTTCAAGGATCGGCTGCTCATGCAGAAGAACCCGCACCTGCTGGTCGAGGGCTGCATCATCGGCTCGATCGCCGCGGGCGCGAACAAGGGCTTCATCTTCATCCGCGGCGAGTACGAGCTGCAGGCGGACATCCTCGACGCCGCGGTGGCGCAGGCATACGAGAAGGGCTACCTCGGCGAGCGCATCCTCGACTCGGACCACACCTTCGACCTCGTGGTACACCGCGGCAAGGGCGCTTACATCTGCGGCGAGGAGACCGGCCTGCTCGACGCGCTGGAGGGCAAGCGCGGGAATCCGCGCCTCAAGCCGCCCTTCCCGGCGAACCAGGGCCTCTACCAGGGGCCGACGCTGATCAACAACGTCGAGACGCTCTGCAACGCGCCGGCGATCATCGAGAACGGCGCCGACTGGTTCAAGCAGTGGGGCGAGGGCAACTCGACCGGCACGAAGATCGTGTCGGTGTCCGGCAACGTCCAGCGGCCGGGCAACTACGAGATCCCGCTGGGCGTGTCCGTGCGCGACATCATCTACGGGCTCGCCGGCGGGCCGCCCGAGGGGCGCGACGTGAAGTGCTTCTTCCCGGGGGGATCGTCGGCGCCGGTGCTCACGAAGGAGCACCTCGACCTGCCCTACACGTTCGAGGCGATGGCCGAGGCCGGGTCGATGCTCGGCTCCGGCGCGATCATCGTCGTGGACGACTCCGAGCCGCTCGTGCCGCTCGCGCTCAGGCTCGCCGAGTTCTACCGGCACGAGTCCTGCGGCAAGTGCGTGCCGTGCCGCGAGGGCACGAACTGGACCGTGAAGATGCTCGAGCGGATCGACGAGGGCGAGGGCACCCCGATGGACCTCGACATCCTCGACCAGGTCCAGGGCAACATCATGGGCAACTGCCTGTGCGTGCTCGGCGACTCGATGGCGATGCCGGTGTCGTCGATGCTGAAGCACTTCCGGCCCGAGTTCGAGATGCACATGGAGACCGCCAGGGCGCGCCGCGACCTCCAGGAGCTCGAGCCGCTCGGCGCGCCTGAGCTCGCGTCCGTGCCGGAAGCGGGGCAGGTGTAGTGGCCCGCCCCGAGCAGAATTGGATCACCTTCGAGATCGACGGCAAGCAGGTGCGCGCCCCGGAGGGCGCGATGCTGGTGGACGCGGCCAAGGAGGGCGACGTCGAGATCCCCTACTTCTGTTACGAGCCGAAGCTCGGGCAGCCGGTGGGCGCCTGCCGCATGTGCCTGGTGGAGATCGAGGGGATCCCGAAGCTCCAGACGTCGTGCTCCACGCCGGTGCGCGACGGCATGGTGGTGAACACGACTTCGGACCGCGTGAAGCACGCGCAGAACGCGGTGGTCGAGTTCCTGCTGGTCAACCACCCGCTCGACTGCCCGGTGTGCGACAAGGGCGGCGAGTGCCCGCTTCAGGACATCTCGTTCGGGTGGGGCGCGGGTCGGTCGCGGTTCATCGAGCCGAAGCGGCACTTCAAGAAGCCGCTCGAGCTGTCGCCGCTCGTGGCGATCGACCGGGAGCGCTGCATCCTCTGCTACCGCTGCGTGCGCTTCTCGCAGGAGGTGGCCGAGGACCACCAGCTCGTGTTCCTCGACCGCGGCGACCACACCTTCGTCGGCACTCACCACGGCCGGCCGTACGTCGCGCCGTTCAGCGGGAACATCATCGAGCTGTGCCCGGTGGGCGCGCTCACCTCGAGCGCGTACCGGTTCCGCGCGCGGCCGTGGGACATCGAGGGCTCCGGGACCGTCTGCACCTTATGCCCGTCGCAGTGCAACGTGGAGCTCACCGTTCGCGACGACGCGAAGGTGGTGCGCGTGCTCGCGCGCGACAACGAGGAGGTGGACGACGGCTGGCTGTGCGACAAGGGCCGCTTCGGCTACCAGTCGTTCCGCTCCGACGAGCGGATCACCGCGCCGATGGCCCGCACCGGCGGCTTCCTGCGCGAGACGACCTGGGAGCGCGCGCTGACCGAGGCCGCCTCGCTGCTCGAGAAGTCGGGCGCGAGCACCGTGGCCCGCGTGGGCGGGCAGGCGACGAACGAAGAGGGCTTCCTCGTCCAGCACCTGATGCGGCAGGGGCTGGGCTCACCAGGTGTTGGCTCTGGGGGCCCGCCGGGCTCCCTCGCGCGCGCGCTCGCGCGCGTGGATCTGTCGGCCCGGGTCTCGGACATCGACCATGCGGACGCGATCCTCGTCCTCGACACCGAGCTGGTCGACGAGGCGTCGATCCTCGACCTGCGGGTCCGGAAGGCCGTGCGGCGCAACGGCGCCAGGCTCGTCGTGGCATCGAGCCGCCCGTCGACGCTCGACGGCGCCGCGTCCGCTGCTCTCCGCTTCGCGCCGGGCGCCTCCGAGGCCGCCCTCGGCGCGCTCGCCTCCGCGCTCGGTTCCTCGCGGGCCGGTGTTTCGCTCGACGACCTCGCTCGGAGCGCCCGGGCACAGCAGGGGTTCATCCCGGGCCGCACGAACGGGCACCGGGCGAGCGGCGGCGAGTCCGTAACTGGGGTGGCCGACGTGCTTCGCGACGCGGCCGACGTCGTGATCATCTGGGGCGAGCGCGTGATCGCCGGAGAGCGCGGCGGGCAGGCGGGGCACGCGCTCCTCGCCGTCGCCGACGCGCTCGGCATCGGCAGCAAGGCGGAGTCCGGCCTGATCGGCATCCCGGCCGAGACGAACGGCCGCGGCCTGCGCGAGGTGGGCTGCGCGGCCGGCCTCGGCCCCGGCCTCGCCGACGCGGATTCGCCCAGCACACAGGGAACCGGCGCGCTCGTTCTCTTCGAGGCCGAGGTCTCCGAGTCCGAGATGGCCGCCGCCTCCGCCGTCATCGCGTTCGCCTCCTTCTCGTCCGAGGCGCTCGAGGCGCAGGCAGACGTCCTCTTCCCCGCGCCCGTGTACGCCGAGAAGGAGGGCACCGTCACGCATCC
>Ga0126306_10000274_pt1 | contig 21874 bp, 21 predicted proteins | sample Plot27_FD_92592 | JGI IMG/M metagenome (GOLD analysis project Ga0126306, IMG submission 92592) | Serpentine soil microbial communities from UC McLaughlin Reserve, CA, USA - Plot27 | ecosystem: Environmental > Terrestrial > Soil > Grasslands | place: USA: UC McLaughlin Reserve, Lake County... | reverse complement strand
GTCCACGGGAACGGCCCGAGCCCCGGCGGCTGGCGGGTGACTGAGATGTCGGACACGCAAGCCGATTTCGAGGCGTGGTTCGAGACTTCGGTGAAGCCTGCGTTCCCGGAGGGTGGCCCGATGCCTTCGATCACCTTCGACGAACTGAACGAGGTCCATGAAGGCCTAGCGAGCGCTGATCTCGGGCGAGGCTGCGGAGGTGAGCCGGGAGCGGGCTCGCCTGGGCGAGCGTTCTCTCACCAGACGAGACTTCTGCCCGAACTTCTGACGAGACTTCTGCCCGAACTTCTGCCCATCTGACCCGAGCTGACCCGACCTCAGCCGACCGAGCAGGGCAGGGAAGCCTCTTGCTGAGCGGAGCTGCCGACTCCCTCAGACCTTGAAAACCGGTTGTTGTGCGGTGCGGTACTACCACAGTAAGCACACGTCTTACCGTCGCGTCACTACGGCCGCGTTCAAGGCGTCTCCGTTCCAAAACGTGTTCCAGACCCGGTGCACGTGGAGATCGTGCAAACAGCCGGAAAAGAAAAAGGCCCCGTTTCCAGGGCCTTCCTCCTTGGGCGGTACTGGGCTCGAACCAGTGACCTCCGGCTTGTCGAGCCGGCGCTCTCCCAACTGAGCTAACCGCCCGCGGCGTCCGATTGTAGCGGCGACTCTGGCACCCGCTGGCGAGGCCGGGACGCCCGCAACGACGGTCGGCGCGCGATCACCACACCGGCGAGACAGAGCGCGCCGCCGAGGAAGGCGAGTGCCTCCGGGCTCTCGCCGAGAATCGCCCAGCCGAGCAGGATCGCGAGCGGCGGAACGAGGTACGTCGTCGCCCCCATTCGGCCCGCAGTCGTCCTCGAGAGTGCATACGCCCAGGTCGTGAACGCGACGGCGGTCGGGAATGCGCCGAGGTACAACATCCACGCGATCGAGCTTCCGTCGGCGGTGCCGAGCTCAGCGAAGAGCTGCGGCGCGAAGGGGAGGCAGACCACCATCCCGATCAGGCAGGCGAGCCACGTGATGTGCAGCGCCGAGGCGCGCGAGAGCAACGGCTTCTGTGCGATTACGCCGCCGGCGTACAGGGCCGCCGCGACGACGCACAGCACGGTCCCCCACCCTGCCGACACGCCCCGCTCGGAAGTCGCGAGCCCGATGACCACCGCACCGCCGAAGGCGACCGCACACCCGGCGACGAGCATTCGCGGAAAGCCTTCACCGAGCAGAAACCCGGCGAGGAGGGCGATCAACAGGGGACCGACGTTGACGAGCATCGCCGCCGTGCCGGCGTCGACGCGCTGCTCGGCTTCGTTCAGGACGGGGTTGTAGAGCCCGAACCAGAGCACGCCGCAGGTGAGAAGCAGCGGAAACTCCGAACGACCGGGCCAGCGCCCGCCGCGCGAGAGGGCGAGCGCCCCGAGCAGGACACTCCCGACCGCAAGGCGCCCGAGGCTCAGGGCTCCGGGCGAGAGATCCTCTCCGGCCGCGCGAATTCCGACGAATGCCGACGCCCAGAGGACCACTGTGACGAGGGCAGCGAGCAGAGCCACGTAAGAGAAACGAACGAAGGAGGGTGCCTTGTGAGTCCCGCCGTCAGAAAATCTCGGGGCACCAGGGGTAGCGATCGGCGCGGAACAGGGCGTCGGCGCGATCCAGTGCGCCGTCTGCGAGCTCTTCGATCCTCCCGGCGCGCGCGAGCTGGCCAAAGCTGAACCCGCCGAGATAGGCGGAGCCCAGCGCGGAGGCGTTCAGCCGTAGCTCCGGCTCGCCCGTGCTGCGCGCCGCGCCCCCCGATCCCACCTCCCAGATGCCGGCGTTCCACGGGCAGAAGTCGTCCGACAGCTCGAAGACGACCGGCTCGCCGGGTTTGTAGGTTCGCGCGTTCAACGCGGTCTCGACGTCGACGAGCCTGACCCAGAGCCCGTCGCGATGGTCGAACCCGAGCCGCCGCGGCTCCCGCAGCAGCAGGAAGAGCTCGTGGTCGAGTGGGATCAACCCTGCGCGGACTCGGTCCATCCAGTCGATCGAGAGCAGGAAGCGCCAGATCTCGCGAGTCGCCGCCGGGGAGTCGCCACGGCCTCGATCACGCTCGTGTAGCCCGTGGGAATCCCTCGTTCCGCCGAGAAGTGGAGCCGGTAGAGCGCGTAACCGGCCGGCCGGCCCTCGAGCTCGAGCAGCACCCGAACCATCTCGCCGCCGCCTTCGCGCCTCCACTCGGGGTCTGCGAGGCGCCTGGAACGCCACCAATCGGGCGTGCGGACGAACATACCGGGGTGCTGGGCTGCGGCCCGCCGCTGGATTTGCGAGAACGGCTCGACCGCCTCCTCCAGGTCGACCACCCGGATCCGGCCGTCCGGCTCGAACTCCCGGTAGAACGCCGCGCGGTCGCGGCTGAGCTCGACGTTGCCGGTGAACGAGGCAACGCCGTAGCCGTAGCGGCCGTAGAGGGCGTCCTCGGAGGCCCAGAGATAGGCCATCGGCTCACCGCGCTCATGGACGTCGTCGAGCTGGGCGCGCATGAGCGAGTGGAGGATCCCACGGCGCCGGTGCGTTGGCAGCACGCCGACGAGCGTCACGCCGGCAGCGCGGACGAATCCCCCGGGAACGCTCGTCTCGAAGGGAAAGACGCTCGCGCTCCCGACAACGGCGCCGTCGTCGAAGGCGGCGTGGATGCGATCGGGCGGAACGAGAAGCCCGACGGATTCCGCGAAGTCGGCGCTCGGGGGCTGCCCGAAGTAGTGGAAGATCGGTCCGATCACCCCCGGGAACTCGTCCGCCCTCGCCGGACGGATCTCGACCGTCAACTCGGTCGCTCCAGCGGCGCGTAGTCGAGGACGAGCCTGCGGTCGACGTCCTCGCCCGCGAACCGAACGCTGACGACGCCGCCCGGCTCGACGGCGGTCACGATCCCTTCGCCGAGCGTCTGGTGGCGGACGGCGTCGCCGGTCGCAAGCTCCGGCGTATCGCCGCGGGGCTGGATCCGGGCCGTCGGCGAGCCGTAGCCGGACCACGAGCTCGGCCGCAGTCGCTCGCGATGAAGCTCCTCCTGCGGGAGCTCGTCGAGAAAACGGGACGGCAAGTTGTAGTTCCGGTTTCCATACAGGGCGCGGGCCGAGGCGTGGGTCAACGTCAGCCACTCCTTGGCGCGCGTCATCCCGACGTAGGCGAGCCGCCGCTCCTCCTCCAGGGAGTTCTCCTCGAGCGAGCGGGAGTGCGGGAAGACGCCCTCCTCCATCCCGATCATGAAGACGGCGCGGAATTCCAATCCTTTCGCGTTGTGGAGCGTCATCAGCGTGACGAGGCTCTGCTGGTCGCGGAGGGCGTCCTGGTCGGAGAAGAGCGAGATCTCCTGGAGAAAGGTGGAGAGGTTCGGCTCCGACGCGCTCGCCTGATACTCCTGGGCGACACCGACCAGCTCCTGGAGGTTCTCGATCCGGCCGTGGGCCTCGATCGTCCGCTCGGCCTCGAGCGCCGTGAGGTAGCCGCTGCGGTCGAGTGTGCGCTCCACCAGCTCGTCGACGGCCAGCTCGAGCGCGCCGGCCTGCAGTGACTGCAGGAGCGTGCGAAGGGCGTTGACGGCGCGGGCCTGAGCCGGGCCGAGTCCCGCCTCCTCGGGAAACTCAAGCACCTCCCAGAGGGAGAGCCCGTGGCCGTCCGCGTAGGCCTGCAAGCGCGCCAGCGACGCATCGCCGATCCCTCGGCGCGGCCGGTTGGCAATGCGCTGGAGGCTGACGGCGTCGAACGGGTTGTCGATCACCTGGAGGTACGCGATCAGGTCCTTGACCTCTGCCCGTTCGTAGAACCGCGGGCCGCCGATCACCTGGTACGGGATTTCCTGCCGGACGAGGATGTCCTCCAGCACCCGCGATTGCGCGTTCGTCCGGTAGAAGACCGCGATCTCGCTGCCGTTGACGCCCTCGTCGACGAGTCCGGCGATCTCGGAGGCGACGAAACGGGCCTCTGCGTGCTCGTCTTCCACCTCCAGCACCCGGACGGGATCGCCGTCGCCGAGATCGGACCACAGGTTCTTCGGCTTCCGCTCGCTGTTGTGGGAGATGACGGCGTTCGCGGCGCGGAGGACCGTGTTGGTCGAGCGGTAGTTCTGCTCGAGCGGGATCGTCGTCGTCTCGCCGAAGTCGCGCTCGAACTCGAGGATGTTGCGGATGTCGGCGCCGCGGAAGGCATAAATCGACTGGTCCGGATCGCCCACGACACAAACGTTCCTGTGCTTTTCGGCCAGGAGCTGCAGCAGCCGGTACTGCGCGTGATTCGTGTCCTGGTACTCGTCGACGAGGACGTAGCGGAAGGCCTTCTGCCAGCGCTCCTTCGCCTCGGGGAAGCGCGCGAGCACCTCGACGGTAAGCATCAACAGGTCGTCGAAGTCGACTGCGTTCGCCGCGAAGAGCCGGCGCTGGTAGAGGTCGTAGACGTCCGCGACAGTCTGGTCGTAGAAGGAGTCGACCCGGTTGCGGTACTCGGCCGGGCTGATCAGCTGGTTCTTGGCCGAGGAGATGTGCTCGTGGATGCCCTTGGCGGGAAAGCGCTTCGGATCGCGCTCGAGCTCCTCGAGGCACTGCTTGACGAGCCGGACCTGGTCGGCCTGGTCGTAGATCGTGAAGTTGGTCTTGTAGCCGAGCCGCGGCCCCTCACGCCGGAAGATCCGCCCGCACGCGGCATGGAAGGTGAGGATCCAGATGCGTCTCGCGACCTCCGGGAGAAGGTCCTCGAGGCGCGACCGCATCTCCCCCGCCGCTTTGTTCGTGAACGTGATCGCGAGGATCTCGTTGGGCTGAACGCCGACGGCAGCGATCAGATGCACGACCCGGTGGGTGAGCACCCGGGTCTTGCCGGAGCCCGCTCCCGCGACAACCAGCAGTGGCCCTTCCGTGTGCAGTACGGCCTCCCGCTGGGCGGGATTGAGGTCGGCTAGGTAGGTCTCAGGGGATGCAACGGCCACGTCGGCCGATGCTAGCTGGGCGATTCGCGTCTATCGGGCCGGCGTGTGTAACGCAGCCATGGCCGCCGCCGCGGTGGCGAGGATCAGCGTCAGAGCGGTTGCCGGCAGCACGAGGGCGAACGTCGTGCCGCTCCCCGGCACCGCTTGAGCCCACTGGACTGCGAGCGTGATCCCGAGCGCCGCGCTCACCCCGAGTGCTGCGATCGAGGTTGCGAAGGCGCCGAGCGCGACTCGCGCCCACCCACGCCACGCAGCCCCCGCCGCGAGGAGCACTGCGCCAAGGGAGACACCGTAGGCGGCGAGCGATGCATACAGCTTCCACGTCAAGTAGCCGGGCCGAGTGTCCCATGGCGCGGGCGGCAGCGTGTTCTCCGGAATGCCGTAAAGCGGGAAGACGAACAGCAGCAGCGAGCCGAGGAGGAGTAGCGCTGCCGGGACGAGGCTGCGGGGCCACGCCGCGCGTACCGCCTCGGTCGCTATGGCCTTCGGCGAACCAAACCGCGCGACCGCCTCGCGCTCCGCGTCGTCCGCCGCGAGGCCCGAGCGGCGAAGCTCCTCGGCTGACTCACGAAGGTGGTCCTCGACTTCTGCGAGCAGACGGCGGCGCAGGAGGAAGCGTGAGCGCAGCGCCAGTCGGAGGTCGGCGAGGTACGAGTCGATCATGCGGTCACCGCGTGCACGGCACCAGCGAAGGCGCTCCACTCCGCCCGCTCGCGCTCCAGCCGCGTCCGCCCACGCCTCGTCAGCCGGTACACCCGCCGGCGGCGTCCTGCAACGGTCGTCCACGAGCTCGTAAGCAGCCCTGCGCGCTCGAGCCGGTAGAGAGCTGGATAGACCGTGCCCTCGGCGAGCGCGAGCTCGCCGTCGGTGGCCTCCCGGATCGCCTCGACGACGCCGTAGCCATGAAGCGGCTGCCGCGCGATCGCCGCCAGGAGGAGAAAGTCCATATGACCCTTTAATACCTCGGAACGCAAGGTATCGGTTAGCGTAGCGGAAACGGCTTGCGCGCGAGGGCCGGTAGCACCTGGGCGGTCACGATTGCCGGCGTGACCGCGTAGCGCCGGCTGTAGCGATAGCTGCCGTCAGGCCGACGGAGCGAGCGCAAGAAGCGGTAAGCAGCTCCAGGGGGTCTGACCCCTGCGGCGAGGTACGCCTGGATCGCCCAGGCAGTCGATTGCGTGTCCGGCTCATGGCCGGGTACCAGGCGGACGCCGCCGTTCGGCGCCGTCAGCCGCCGCAGGTAGGCAAGGCCGCGGCGGATCGGCCGACCCTGCACGCCGCTTGCCCTCAGCGCCTGAATGACCGCGGCGGTGTCATTGGAGTCCGGCGCGCCGCGCGGCGCCCACGACCAGCCGCCCGAGCGATGCTGGGCGCGCAGGAGGTAGCGAATGGTCGCCCGTCCGGGCTTGCCGAGTGCAAGCGCGCTCCATGCCGTCGAGTTGACCAGCGATCCGATTCGGCCGTCCGCTCGGCGACGGCGTTGGAGCTGGAGATCGAGGCCCCTGACGTCCCCGAGAGAGCGTAGCGCGAGGACGCGCAGGGCGAGATCGGTCGTGTCGTGGATCACTGCTTCGTGGAGGTAGTCGTTCGGCGATCGCGCCGGCTGACGTCCCGCCGCGCGCAAGCCGAGCACCGCCCAAGCCGTGAGCGCGGGGTCGGAGTGCCCTCCCGGCTCGGCGAAACCGCCGTCGGGCTGCTGGCGAGCGACCAGGTAGTCCGCCGGTCCGACGGCCAACGCAGCCGCGGCGCCCAGCGCCGCGAGCTTCAGGCCCATGCGATCTCCACCCGCAATCGCCGCCCGTACCGCTCAAGGAGGCGGCGGAGCTCGGGGCCGATCGCGACGGCGAAGACGACGTTCCCGATCGCGTGGGCGGCGCTGAACCACACGCCGCGGCCGTAGACGATCGTCAGCGCCTCCCAGGTGTGTGGCCAGAAGCTGTACCAGTGCCAGAGATCCATCGCGCTGCTGAAGGCGAAGCCGAGCGCAAAGCACAGCGCGGCGAACGCCCAGCGGCGGCGGATGAGGCCGGCGGCGAGCGCCCCGGCGACACCGCAGCCGCCCCAGGCGAGCATCTGCCACGGCGTCCAGATGCCCTGCCCGAGGTAGAGGTTCGAGACGAGCGCGGCGACTGCGCCAACGGCAAAGCCGACGCGGGCTCCGAGTGCGGCGCCGGCGGCGACGACGATCACCGTCACCGGTTGGACGCCCGGAACCGCGGCAAAAAGGACACGGCCGGCTGCGGCCACACCGCCGAGAACCGCGACCAGCGCTATCTCCTTCGCCGAGCCGGGACCTGACTCGAGCCAGACGAAGCCGGCGGCGACCACCCCGAACGCGACGAGCAGGAGCGAGAGCCCGGCGTCCCGTGGCGACAGCGCCGCCCACGCTCCCCCGGCGAACGCGACCGCGGCGGCCGCGAGCAGCGACGTCCTAGGCATGAACCGCCGCCGGCGTCGGCGCCTGGCTGACGACGCGGTCGGCGACGTCGGCCGCAAAGAGCAGGTCATGGGTCACGACGAGCGCCGCGCGGGCGTCCGCGTGCGCCCGAAGCAACGCCGCGAGCTCGAGCTTGCGCTCGGGGTCCATCCCGCGAGTCGGCTCGTCGAGGATCAGCACGTCTGGCTCGGTGACGAGAACGGCGGCAAGCCCGAGGCGCTCGCGCTCGCCGCTGGAAAGATCGCGCGGATGACGAGCTTCGAAGCCGCGCAGCCCGAGCAATTCGAGGGCAGTGCGGGCACGGACGAGATCGCCACCGACTCCCAGAGCGACCTCTTCGTCGACTCGCTCGGCGACGACGTACCGTCCCGGATCCTGACTGAGATAGGCGGCTCGACCGGCGCGATGCACCAAGCCGACCGTCGGCTCGAGCAGGCCCGCCGCGACCTTGGCCAGAGTTGTCTTGCCCGACCCGTTCGGGCCGATAAGCGCAACGATCTCGCCGCGGCGAAGCTCCAGGTCGGGAACGCGAACGAGGCGCGTACCGTGCGCATACGCGGCTGCCTCGGAACGGACGAGCAGCTCGCGGCCGGACTCCCCCTCCAGCTGCACCGGCTCCCGAGGAATGTAGGCGGGGCGCTCGGCTGCAAGCCACTGAACGGCCCCGGCACGGTCGGCATCGAGCAAAACGCGTCCGCGGTCGAGGAAGAGCACCCGGTCGGCGCGCTCGAGCGGCAGTGCCGGACGCTGCTCGGAGACGACCACCGCGCAGCCGAGCTCGGCGGCGAAGTCGAGCAGCGACTCGGCGGCGTCGTGATCGAGCTGAGAGGTCGGCTCGTCGAGCAGCAGCAGCCTCGGGCGAAGCGCGAGCGCCGCAGCGACGCAGACCCGCTGAAGCTCGCCCGACGAGAGCTCGTGCGTGCGACGACCGGCGAGGTGGTCCGCGCCGACGGCCCCCAGGGCGCCGAGGGCGCGCTGCTGGATCGCTTCCGGGGCGGTTCCGACGTTCTCGAGCCCAAAGGCGACCTCGTTCTCGACGATCGTGAAGACGACCTGGTCCTCCGGGTCCTGGAAGACGCTGGCCACGGTTCCAGCAAGATCGCTCGGCCTCGCGCGACGGGTGTCGCCGCCGTCGATCTGCACTCGGCCTGCGAACCGGCCGCCGTGGAAGTGGGGCACGAGACCGGCCAGGGCACGAAGCAGCGTCGACTTTCCCGAGCCCGAGGGTCCGAGCAGGCAGACGACCTCACCGGGCTCAAGGTCGAAGGAGACGTCGTCAACCGCCGGAAGGTCGGCTCCCGGATACCAGTAGGTGAGGCCCTCGATGCGGGCTAGAGCCACAGTACGCCTCCGAGGACGACAAGCACTGCACCTGCGAGCGCGAGACGGTCCCGGTCGCTCCACGGCGGCGACGGCGCTCTCGTCCGCCCGGCTCGCCCGAAGCCACGCGCCTCCATCGACTCGGCGAGATTCAGCGAGCGCTCGAGCGAGCCCGCAACCAGCGGCGAGAGCAGGTGGGCCCGCCCGCGGAGACCTTCAACGGCGACGCCGCGCCCGCGCAGCGCCTCGACGTAGCCGGCCGCGTCGCGCTCGAGGGTCGGCACGAGCCGCGTCGCCAGGGCGACCGCAAGGACCGAGCGACGCAGCCGTCCGCCGGCGAGGAGCAGACGGTCCTGGTCGACCAGGAGCGCGTAGGCGGCGAAGGCAAGCCCGACGGCCGCCAAGCGGAGACCTTGGAAGAGCGCCTCGTTGACCTCCTCGCTCGTCACGTCGAGCGTCCCGAGCACGGGAATCGTCGGGCCCTCCCAGTAGACGATGCCGCCGTAGGCGCTGACGAGCGGGCTCACGAGGAAGAGCATCATTCCTGACCCCAACGTTCCGACGAGGTACGGCCAGCGACGGCCCCGCGGCGCGCGTAGGCAGACGGCGAAGAGAAGGACGGAGATGATCGCGACGGACGCCGTGCGGTCGGCGAGCAGCGCCGCCGCGGCGAGGCCGCCGAGCAAAGCGGCTGCGGGAACGGGGTTCACCGACCAACCTCCGGACTTCCAACGTGTCGACTGGTCTTTTCAGACGGCCGCACGGGCAAAGCCCGCACGGCCTGACGGAGACACCGCAAGCGGCGTCTCACTTCAGCCCTTCGTAGCGGAAGCGGGCCAGCGACGGATCGCGGGCTAGCCGCTTCGCAGCGTCGACGCCCAGCTCGAAGACGACCGGGTCTCCAGGCGCTCCCGACAGGCGTCCGCGGAAGCCCGACCCGTCGACGAGGACGAGCCTGTTCGCGCCCTCGGCGCGGCCGTTGAGCGATCCACGCACGAGCCTTGCGAGCGCCCGTGCCGTCGGAGTGGCCGTTGCTTCTACGACCGCGGGTCGCCGCCGGCCGTCGTAGCCGTGAAGGAACGGCTCCGGGAAGGCGCCGACGACGATCGGCACGCGGAGCTGGCCAGCCCAGGAGCGGTGGTCGAACCACAGGACATCCCCGTCGTGCAACCTGTACTCGCGTGCCCCCAAGTCCGCCTCGTAACCGTTCACGTAGAAAAACCAGTCCCGACGGGCCGTCAGACTGCCCTCGATCCCGTCGATAGCGTGGACGAAGCGGCCGCCGTAGCGCGTCTCGACGTCGGCCTTGCGCCGAAGCGCCTCCATCGCGGAGATCCCCGCGGGGACGCTCGCCGTCAACACGACTTCGGAGCCGCGGTCGCGCGTGACCCACAGGTGCGCGGTTCCCTCGCCGGCCGCCTCCTCCCCGCACCCGACGAGGACGCCGAGGGCGAGGAGGAGAGTTGCGAGCCGTCGGAGCATCTAGCGAAGCGCGTTCGAGCGCACGGCACCGGCCAGCGTCGCCCGGACGACTCCGCTGTGCCGCCCGACGCAGCCTCGGCCGGCGCGGGTGCGAACGCGTCGGCCGTCCACCCGCAGGACGGCACCGCTCGCCGGGGTGTCTACGGCTTGGTCGTTCTCGGCGACGATTCGGTAGCAGTTGCGCGACGTCCGACTAAGGAGAAGCGTCGGCGGCCCGCCCGTCGCGCCAAACGTCGCCCAGTACCAGAGCACGCGGTCGCCGTCACGCAACTGCACCTGATCGGCAGCGACCGGCGGCGAGGTGCCGTTGACCTTGTACACCCAGCCGTTCGCCCCTTCGGCCACAAAACGCCCGATCTGATCGACGTAGGAGCCGAATGACGCGATCTTGACGTGGTAGTAGAACTCGCCCCGGAAGCTCGCCGCTTCGAGGGCGGTCAGTGGGTTCGTGGCCGACAGACGAGGCTCGGTGGCCCCGAAAATCGACCGGGTCTTGCCTTCGACCCGGACCGAGACGCCGGCGCCCAGAGCCGACGATGCGAGGGCTGCGGCCAGAACGAGCAGTGCCGCACCGGTGAGAAGCGTTCGTCGCACGAATCCTCCTTCCGCGAGGGGTTCGGTGGCCAGGCGAGTGGCAGGTCTTCTGACTCGGGGCGCCCTCCCTCACCGCCTTCCCGGCCCGCAGGCCAGTGGCATCCGGCTGGGAGCGTCTCCCCTCACAGCGGCGGGACCGTCCCGGATTTGCACCGGGTTCCCTCACCGCTCGCCTTCTTTTGTGCGCCCTAGTATGCCGGGCCGTGCCGTCAGTGCTCTACAGGTGGACTCCGGTGGTGGCGTGGGCGGCGCTCATCTTCGTGCTCTCGTCAATCCCCGACCTCGGCACCGGCTTGGGCGACTGGGACCTCGTGCTGCGGAAGATCGCGCATGCGGCGGAGTTCGCCGTGCTCGGATTCCTGCTCCTGCGAGCCGCCGGGGGCCCTCAGGTCGCTCTCGGCCTCGGAATCGCCTACGCCGTGAGCGACGAGATCCATCAGCACTTCGTCCCCGGGCGGCTGGGCTCCCCGATCGACGTACTCATCGACTCGGTTGGCGTCCTCGCCGGAGTGCTCGCCTGGCGCCGTGTACACCGAGGCGGTGACTAGCATCTCCGGTGTGGACGGGCCGAAGGACGTCGCCGATCGCCAGCTCGACGCGCTGCTCGAGCGTCTCGACCGCCTCACAGCCGAGCTGCAGGGCCTGAACCGGCGGCTCGACAGCGGCGAGAACCTCGCCCCCGTCGTCCGCGAGCTCGCCCTGCTGAACGAGTCGCTCCAGGCACTCGCGTACGCCTCTTTGGGCCAGCAGGGGCCGCAGGTCCGGCGCCGCAGAGCCGGCTAGATGCTCGTCAGCCGGTAGAGGTTGCCGCCGAGCGTGACGGCGTAGAGCTCGCCGCGGCTGTCTTCGCCGAACGAGGAGAGACTGTCGAGCTTGAACGGCTCCCGGCGAACGCTCCGCGCCCGCCCGCCGACGACGCGCAGCGACCAGACGGTTCCGCTGCAGTTGTCGCCGTAGAAATAGCGGCCCTTGGCGCTGGGCACTGCTGATCCGCGGTAGACGAAGCCGCCCACGACGGCGCAGTGGCCGCCGAGAGGATAGACCACAATCGGGAAGACGAGCTTGCCGGCTGAGTTCGGGGATTTGTCCTCGTGGCGGGCGCGCCCTTCGTACACGTCCCAGCCGTAGTTCTCGAGCCCCGCGCTGCGCCGAGGCGTGAAATCGACCTCTTCCCACGCGTTCTGGCCGACGTCGCCGATGTAGAGGTCGCGCGTTTGCCGGTCGAACGAGAAGCGCCAAGGGTTTCGCAGCCCGTAGCCGACGATCTGCGGGCGTGCCCCATGGCGGTCGACGTTGATCGCGAGCAGCTTGCCGAGCCGCTCGCCGAGGTTCTGAGCGCGGTTCTCCGGATCTCCGCCGGAGCCCCCGTCGCCCATCCCGACGTAGAGCCGGCCGTCGGGGCCGAACATGTTTTGACCACCGTTGTGATTCGAGTACGGCTGGTCGACCGTGAACAGTGTCCGCAGCCGGCGCGAGCCTCGATACTCGACGACGCGGGTGTCCGGGTCCGTGTAGTTGACGTAATAGCGGCCGTTCCGCGTGAAGCGCGGATGGAAGGCGACGGAGAGCAGGCCCTGCTCGCCGCAGCACGTGACTCGGGAACGGATGTCGAGCAAGGTGCCGGTGATGCGCCGGTTCTGGACGACGCGGATCCGGCCCTCCTGCTCGACGACGTAGAGCTTTGTACCGCCGCCGCGCGGAGCGCTGACGTGGACGGGTGAGTCGAAGCCCGAGGCAATCTGCGTGAACCGGTAGCCGCTCGGGGCGGCAGGAGCGGACTCGTTCGACGTGCCGCCGCAGGCCGCCAGCAGGACGGCTACGGCGATCGCAGGCAGAACTCTCAACGCTTCTTCAACAGCAAGTCGCGGAGCTCCTCTTCCTTTCCGGGCTCGAGCACCGCGAGGACCTGGTCGCCGGCTCTCAGCTGGATCGATCCGTCGGCCATCTGCGATTGGCCTTCGCGCATGACGGTGATCAACCGCGAGCCGGGCGGGAGCGTGACGCGACTGATCTCCTTGCCGACGCAAGGCGAGTCCGCGTCGAGCTGAACCTCGACGATCTCGAGGTTTTCCTTCCGGAGCTCGAGCAGGTGGATGAGTCCGTGCTCCGGAACCTCGTGCTCGATCATGGCCAGGATGATCGAGGTGGCCGAGATCGTCGGCGTGATGCCCAGCAGGTCGAAGTGGGGCTGGTTCCGCGGGTCGTTGACGCGGGCGATCACCTTGTCCACGCCGTACTTCTCCCGAGCGATCTGACAGATGATGATGTTGTCCTCGTCGTCGCCCGTGACGGCTACGACGAGGTCAGGCGGGCGGGCGAGCCCGGCTCGCTCCAGCACGAAGAGCTCCGTTGCGTCCCCGAGCTGGGCCCGGTGCTCGAACTCCTCCTCGAGGGTCTCGAACCGGTCACGGCGCTGCTCGATCAGCGTCGCCTCGTGCCCGAGATCGAGCACGCTGCGCGTCAGGTTCGCACCGACCTTGCCGCCGCCCGCAATGACGATGTACATCTAGTGCTCCGTTCGGTAATGCCGCCGAGATTCTGGGTCGCGAGCCCAAGGCGCCGACTCGTCGGCGCCGACCAGCAGAGGTCGTGCCGGCTTTGCCGGCGCGACAGTCTCAAGCCAGAGGCCGCACTCCGACGAGCCAAGGTCAAAAGACCTTGGTGAGGAGGAGGGTGGGCTCTGGCGCCGCGTGATCGCGGGCCAGAAGCCGGCATGTATTGCCGGGCGGAGCACTTAGGCGGGTGCTCCGGTCTGGTCTGCTGCGGACGAGTTGACGGCCTCGGTCAGGGTCTCGATCGCCGTCGACGTCGGACACACAGTCCAGAGGCCGAGATCCTTGTACAGGGCCGCACGGGCCGGATCGAGGACGCGTATGACCGTGGTCCCGATGCCGAAGCGCTTCTGTGCGAGCTGGCCGATGACAAGGTTCGTGTTGTCCCCGTCCGTCGCCACGACGACGGCATCGGCGTCCTCGAGGCCGGCCTCCGTCAAGACGCCCATGTCCATCCCGTGACCGACGACGAAGCCGCCGGACCAGTGTTCCCCCAGGCGGTGGAGCGCGTCTTCCTTCTCGTCGATCGCGACGACCTCCCAGCCGAGCCTGTCGAGCTCCAGCGCGACGGACGATCCCACCCGCCCACAGCCGATGACGAGCACTTTCACGCCTCGGAGGTTACCGATACCTCTTCCTCTTCCAACACCCCCTGCGGGTAGGCGATCACCATCACTTCGCACGGCGCGTGACGCAGCACGTAGTCGACCGTTGGGCTGAAGAAACGCGATTGTCGACGCCACCGGGGCGATGAGCCCATGACGATCAGATCGACGTCTTCGGCCCGCGCCTCCTCGACGATCGCCTCGCCGATCGACCGGCCCCGCACGATCTTTCCTTCGACGTTGACACCGTGCTCGGCCGCGAGCAGCTTGGCCTCGGCGAGCGAAGCCTCGGCGCGCTCCTCGGCCTCGATCATGTCGGCGTCGAGCGGCCGGTCCATCGGCACGGCGATCACGTGGAGCGCGCTCACCGTCGACCCCCGCTCCTCGGCCAGCTTGATCGCGGTCGCGAGAACCTCCTCGCCGATCGGTCCGAGCTTCATCGGCACGAGGATGCGCTCGTAGATGCCCTCGAGCGCCGGGACGAGATCCGGCTCCGCGGGCACGACGCGTCCGAGCACGCTCTCCCGGCGGGAAACCCGGGTCATGACGTAGACCGCCGCGCCGAAGAGGAGCCAGAGAGGCCCGGCGATGCGGGTGGCATCGTGGGTTGCGAGCGAGGCGATCCAGATCGCGAACGTGAGCGGCGCCCCGATCACTGCGGCGGCCAGCGGCGCGCGGAACGGCCGCTCGAGTTCCGGTTCCGTGTAGCGGAGCCGGATGACCGCGAGCTGCGCCGCCGTGAATGCGAGCAGCACGCCGAAGCTGAAGAGACCGGCCAGGAACCGGACCGCCTCGGTCGGGATGAAGTGGCCGATGACGAGCAGCGCCGAAGCGATCAGCGCCGCGCTGACGATCGCGGCCGGCGAGATCAGCGTACGGCGGTTCAGCGTTCCGAAGGTGTGCGGAAGCATCTCGTGCTGGCCCATCGAGTAGGCAATTCGTCCGGCGCCGGAGATGGAGGTCGTGACCGCAGTGAGGAGCACGAGTGCACCGGTGAGGCCGATCGCAATCCGGACGATGTCGCCGGCGAGCGCCGGCAGCTCCGCGTCCAGCGCGGCAGCAAGCCCCATGAGCGGTGCGCGTAGCCAGTCTGCCCCCAGGCCGGTTCCCGCGGGATACGCCGAGACCGCGACCAGCCCGATCGCGAAGGAGACGGCAACGACGAGCCCGATCCCGGCGAAGAGGCTCCGCGGAAGCGTCCGGCCGGGCTCGCGCGTCTCGGCGGCGAGATTGGCCACAGTCTCGAGCCCGGTGTAGGCGAGCATCGCCAGGGGCAGGGCGAAGGCGATTGCGCTCCACGTTGGCGCAGTCCCCAGGTCGACGCCCTCCGTCAGCGCGCCGGCCGAGAAGAGGAAGGCGAAGCCGAGCACGACCAGCACGAGGTGCGACACAAACGCGAGGCCCGCAATGAGGATCGCCGTGCGGTAGAGGCTCGTCCGGCGGACGAGGCGCAGAGCGCCGGTCCCCAGGATCACGACGACGCCGACCACCGTGTCCCACGGCTCGTCCTTCAGACCCTCCCACCCGACCGCATGACCCACGTAGTGCGGGACGAACAGCGCGGCGAGCGCCATGACGATCAGGTAGTCGAGGATCAGCGCCCAGCCCGTCAGGAAGCCGGCCGGGTCGTTGAAGGCGCGGCGGACGAACGTCGCAGCGCCGCCGGGCTCGGGGATCGCGCTTGTCCCCTCCGCGTACGAGAGGGAGACGAGCAGGAAGAGAAGCCCGACGGCCAGCAGGACCCACGGCGTGAAGCCGAGGGCATACAGGGCCACGACGCCGAGGGCGAAGTAGAGCGAGGACGCGATCTCGCCGTACGCAACCGCCGCGAGGGACGGCACGTCGAGGACCCGCTGCAGGCCGGGTAGCTTCTTAGCCACTCTTCCTGTGAAGGTAGAGCCGCAGCCCGCCCACAAGTACAAGCATCGCGCCGAACAGGATGCCCAGCCCGCCGCCGACTCCGGCGGCGAACGTCCGAACGATCACCGCCAGCCCCAGCAGCACGAGTAAGCCGGAGAGGACAGACGTGGTCATGCGGCGCGCCGGCCGGCGGCGATCAGGACGCGGGCCGGGCTGTGCTTGAGCACATAGTCGACCGTCCGGCCGAAAATCGGGCCGCGGCCTGGGCGTACTCGCGGGGCGCCCATGACGATCAGCTCCGCGGTGCGGAGCTCGACCTCCTCGACGATCGCCGGCCCGGCTGCGCGTGCACGAAGGACGCGGGAGACTGCGCGGACTCCGTAGCTCTCGACGAAGGCGGCTGAGTTGTCGAGTACCTCGTCGGCCTCATCCTCGGCCTCCGGCAAGTGGACGTCGAGCGGCAGATCGAGCGGAACCTCAATTACGTGGATGACCGCCACGCTGGCGCGGCGTTCGGCCGCGACCCGCGCAGCGGCGACGAGCGCCTCCTCGGACTCCTCGGACCGAACGACCGGCACGACGATCGTCCGGTACTCGATCGTCAGCGAGGGCCCGAGGACGACCACGGGTGCGCGAACCGTCTCGCGGAGCCCCGCGCGCACCACGCGTTTCCGGTAGACGGCGTAGGCGGCGAAACCGACGGCGAGCCAGGCGAGGCCCGCGTAACGAGTGTCGGGCGTCTGCCACACAACGACGAGCCAGGCGATCCCGGTGGCGACCGCGCCCACGAAGGCGAACAGCGGCCAGTCGACGTTGCCGATGCGGACATTGGGACGGCCGCGAAAAACGAGCTCTTCGCCCCGCCGCTTATAGCGCAGCGCGATCACGGAGAGGTGCGCGATCGCGAAGGAGAGCATCGCGCCGAACGAGTACATCGTCCCCAGAAAGTCGACCCTGCCCGGGAGCAGGGTCAAGATCGAGACAAAGCCCGCGAAGACGATCAGGGAGATCCATGGCGTCTTGAACGTCGGGTGCAGCCGCCGGAAGATCGCCGGGAGCTGCCGGTAGCCTGACATCGCGTAGGTGATCCGGGATGCGCCGATCACGCCGGCGTTCGTCGCGATGAAGAGGATCGTCGCGGCGAGGACACCCACGTAGATGCGCAGCGCGTCCAGGGCGAGGCCCGAGACGCCGAGGTTGTCGACCAAGCCGAGGACGGGGTCATTTGCGTACCCCCCCTGTTCGGGCGGCAGGCCGAGCAGCGTCTTCCCGTCCTCGACGGGCAGCGCCGAAAGCGCGATCGCCGGCAGGGTGAAGAAGATCACCCAGACGGCGATCACCGTCAGCAGGTACGCGCGGGGAACGTTGCGCGCGGGGTCGCGAGCCTCCTCAGCGAGGTTGGAGACCGTCTCGATCCCGGTGTACGCGATCATCGCGACGGGGATCGCGAGGAAGAAGTCACCCCAGGTGGGAGTCATCCCGAAGTCGACGTTGTCGATGAGGATAGGCGGACTCAGGACGAGCACGAAACCGAGCAGCACGAGCAGGAGCTGCGTGGCGAAGTCGACGACGGCGAGGAAGATGTTCAGCCCCGCCGCCTCCCTGATCCCGACGATGTTGAGACCGACGAGCACCGCGATCACGACCGCACCGCCGATGATGTCCCACGGGTTCTCGCGCAGCGGCTCCCAGAAGATCGAGAGGTAATGCGGCACGAAGAACGCCGAGATCGAGATCGTGATGACGTAGTTGAGCATCTGCGCCCACGCCGCCCCGAAGCTGACGAGCTCGTCGAACGCATGCCGCGCGAAGCTCGACGAGCCTCCGGCCTCGGGGTACCGCACCGTGCCTTCGGCATACGTCATCGTCGTCGCCACGAAGATGAGGCCGGCGATGATGAAGACCACGGGCGTCAGGCCGAGCGCGAAAACTGCGGTGACGCCGAGCGCGTAGTAGATCGAGGAGCCGACGTTGCCGTAGACGGTGGCGAAAAGCGCGGGCGCGCCGAGTACCCGTTCCAGGCCCTGTTGCCTGCGCCGCCGTCGAGGCACCGCCGAACCCTAAGCCCGTGTCGGTAGCCCTGCGGGGTTTAGCCTCCGCGGGCGTGAAGATCTTCATCATCGGAGCCGGTCAGGTCGGCACGACGATCGTCGAGTCGCTCCACAAGGACGCGGAGCACGAGCTCACCGTCATCGACCTCGACCGAAGCCGGCTGGATGCGCTCTCCTACCACTTCGACGTACGCGCGATCGAAGGAGACGGCGCGAGCCGTGCGACGCTCGTCGAGCACGGCGCCCGCGGGGCCGACCTCTTCATCGCGTGCACGTCCCGCGACGAGATCAACATCATCTCGGGTTTGCTCGCGCGAAACATCTGCCCCAGGGCGAAGACGATCGTACGAACGAGCAATGTCGAGTACCTCGACGTCTGGCGCGAGCGCGTGCTCGAGTTCGACCATATGGTCTCGTCGGAGGAGGAGACGGCGCACGCGATCTCGCGGAGCATCGGCGTGCCCGCCGCCAAGATGACGGACGTCTTCGCGGAGGGACAGGTGCAGATCGTCGAACTAGACGTCGATCCCGCGCCGGCGGGGACGCCCGCGATCGCCGCGAACGTCTCGGTCCAGGACGCTGCCCTCAAGGCCGCGCGGAAGAAGGTCGAGCGCCGGCGCAGGGTCATAGGCGTCCCACTGCGCGACGCCGACCTTCCAGCCCAGTCCAGGGTGGCAGGGATCATCCGCGGCGGGCGCGAGATTCTGCCGCGGGGCGAGGAGGCGGTCCAGCCCGGCGACCGGATCATCGTGATCGGCTCGCCGGAATCCGCGCGAGAGTGGAGCGGGCTGATGGCGCGGGGCACGCGCCGCGTGGACGATGTCGTCATTTTCGGCGCCGGGAGGGCCGGCGTCGCAGCCGCCCGGCTTCTCCTGCGGCAGGGCATCTCCGTCCGGCTGCTCGAGTCCAATCCTGTCCGCGCCGCCGAGGTGGCCGCCCACTTGCCGCAAGCGCGCGTGTTGGTGGCGACCGGAATCGATCCGGACTTTCTCGATCGTGAGCGGATCGGCGAGACCGGCGCGGCGGTCTTCACCATGCGCGACGACGGCAAGAATCTCTATGCGGCAATGCTTGCGAAGCTTCACGGCGCCCCGCTGACGATCGCCGTCGCCCACGAGCACGTCTCCGTGGATGTCTTCGAGCAGGCGGGCGTCGAGGTCGCGATCGACCCACGCTCGCTCACGGCCGAGGAGATCGTGCGCTTTGCGCACGATCCGCGCACGCGACAGGTCGCCATGCTGGAACAGGACCGCTACGAAGTGCTCGACATCACCGTCAGATCCGAGAGCGAGCTTGTAGACAGGCCGTTTCGGGACCTACCCATGACCGGCGCCCTGATCGGAGCCATCATCCGCAACGGTTCCGCCATCTTCCCGCACAGCGAGGACCGGCTGCAGCCCGGCGACCGCGTGATCATCTTCACGGAGTCCTCGCGCGTGCAGGAGGTCGAGCGCGCTCTTTGACGATCGCGCGACTCTCCCTGCGCCGGGCGGTGCGGCGGCGAAGCCTCGCAGTCGACGTCGGCGCAGGCCTCAACCTCGTCGGCGCGCTGATCAAATGGTGGGCGCTCGCTTTCCTCTTTCCCACCGCCATCGCACTCGGCTACGGCGAGTCGCCGTGGCCGTTCCTCGTCGCGGGCGTCGCTGCCGGGACCTTCGGCGTCGCCCTCGAGCGGGCGACTCGCGGGAAGGAACGAGCGGGCGCCCGAGAGGGCTTCCTAGTCGTTTCCCTCGTCTGGCTCTTCGTCGCCTTCTTCGGCTCGCTGCCCTACCTCCTCTCGGGCGAAGACCAGCTCGCGAACCCGGTCGACGCCCTGTTCGAGTCGATGTCCGGCTTCACGACGACCGGCTCGAGCGTGCTCACCGATATCGAGGGGCTGTCGCGGTCGCTCGCGATGTGGCGCCAGTTCACACAGTGGCTCGGCGGGATGGGAATCATCGTCCTGTTCCTCGCGATCCTTCCCCGACTACGCGTCGGCGGCCGCCAGGCGCTCTTCAAGACCGAGGCGCCGGGACCCGAGCTCGCCACCTTCCCGGCCACGATCCGCGAGACGGCGCAGCGCTTCATCGGTCTCTACGTGGGCCTGACAGTCGCCGAGATCGCGGTGCTGTCGCTTTTTGCCTGGACCGGGATCGACGAGCGCATGAGCTTCTTCGACGCGGTCGCGCACGCCTTCACGACGATCCCCACCGGCGGGTTCTCGCCCGACGGCCGGTCGCTCGAGGAGTTCGGCGCGGCAAGCCAGTGGGCGATCGTCCCGTTCATGATCCTCGGCGGGACGAGCTTCGCCCTCCTCTACCTCGGCATCGTCAGGCGCCGGCCGGTCTCGTTCCTGCGCGACGACGAGTTCCGCGTGTACCTCTTCCTGCTTTCCGCGGCCTCGCTCCTCGTCCTGGTCGATGTCGCCACCGAGGAGATCGCGTCGGGCGAGGCAGCCGTCCGGCAGGCGGTCTTCAACACCGTCTCGATCTTCACCACAACGGGGTACGCAAACGCGGACTTCAACCAGTGGACGGCGCTGACGACCTTCGTCCTCCTCGGCGGCATGATCGTCAGCGCCTCAGCCGGCTCGACGGCCGGCGGGATCAAGCTCGTCCGCCACGTCCTGATCGCCAAGCTGCTCCGCCGCGAGGTTCACCAGACGATCCACCCGGAGCTCGTGGCGCCCGTCCGGCTCAACGGCGCGCCCGTGGACGAAAGGGCGCTACGCGCCATCGTCGTCTTCGCCTTCCTCTACGTCGGGATCGTCGCAGCGGGCGCGCTTGTGATCCTCGTCGACTCGGCCCGTGCGGATGTGGCTGTGACGCCGTTCCAGGCCCTGGCGGCCGCCGCGACCACGATCGCCAGCGTAGGCCCCGGCTTTGGCTTCGCCGGGCCGATGGGCTCGTTCGACCCGTTCAGTGACGTCTCGAAGGGCGCAATGATCACGCTCATGTGGCTGGGGCGGCTCGAGATCATTCCCGTCGCGGTGCTCTTCAGCCGTCAGTACTGGCGCGCCTGACGCCGATCGGCCCTAGCCGTGGATGGAGACGATAAGGGGGATGATCAGGATCGCGACGATGTTCGTGATCTTGATCATCGGGTTGATCGCGGGCCCGGCGGTGTCTTTGTAGGGGTCGCCAACGGTGTCGCCGGTGACCGCAGCGGCATGTGCGTCCGAGCCCTTCCCGCCGTAGGCGCCGTCCTCGATCAGCTTCTTCGCGTTGTCCCAGGCCCCACCGCCGGAGGTCATCGCGATGGCGAGGAAGATGCCGGTCACGATCGTCCCGATCAGGAGCCCCCCGAGCATCTCGGGCTTGATGATCCCGACGATCACCGGAAAGGCGACCGGGATCAGGCTCGGCGCCATCATGTTCTTGATCGCGGCGCCCGTAACGATGTTCACCGTCCGGCCGTACTCCGGCCGGCCGGTCCCCTCGAGGAGCCCGGGAATCTCGCGGAACTGCCTCCGCACCTCCTGGACGACCTGGCCGCCGACCCGTCCGACCGCCTGCATCGCGAGTGAGGAGAAGAGGAACGGCATCAGGCCGCCGATGAAGAGTCCCGCGATCACCCACGCGTCGTTGAGAAGGAAGCTGACCGGGAGACCTTGGTCGTCAAGCTCGGTGGTGAACCCGTCAAAGAGGATTAGCGCCGCGAGGCCGGCCGACCCGATCGCATAGCCCTTCGTCACGGCCTTCGTCGTGTTGCCGACCGCATCGAGCGGATCGGTGACGGCGCGGACAGACTCGTCCAGCTCGGCCATCTCCGCGATGCCGCCGGCGTTGTCGGTCACGGGGCCGTACGCGTCGAGGGCGACGATCATCCCGGTCATCGCCAGCTGGGCCATAACGGCGACGCCGACGCCGAACAGCCCTTCGAGCTCGTAGGCAGCGACGATCGCGGCGGCGATCACGATGACGGGAGCGGCCGTGGCCTGCATCCCGATCGCCAGGCCCTCGATGATGTTGGTGGCATGTCCGGTCAGCGAGGCGCGCGAGATGCCCTTGACCGGCCCCCAGCGGGTACCGGTGTAGAACTCGGTGATCGCG
>Ga0126306_10000273_pt1 | contig 21885 bp, 16 predicted proteins | sample Plot27_FD_92592 | JGI IMG/M metagenome (GOLD analysis project Ga0126306, IMG submission 92592) | Serpentine soil microbial communities from UC McLaughlin Reserve, CA, USA - Plot27 | ecosystem: Environmental > Terrestrial > Soil > Grasslands | place: USA: UC McLaughlin Reserve, Lake County... | reverse complement strand
TCGCCGCCCGCATCACGGGCCGCGAGGACTACCTCGAGGCCGCCGTGAAGAACGCGAACTTCGTCCTGAAGAAGCTCAAGGAAGATGGCCGCATCCATCGCTCCTACAAGGATGGCCAGGCGAGGTTCAACGGCTACCTGGAAGACTACGCAATGGTGGCGGACGGGCTCGTCGCCCTCTATGAGGCCACCTTCGAGACGCGCTGGCTCGTGGAGGCCGACGCCCTCATGGACGCCGTCTCCGAACTCTTCTGGGACGAGGAGAAGCGCATCTTCTACGACACCCCGGCCGACCACGAGGAGCTCGTCACCCGCCCGCGCGACGTCTACGACAACGCAGCTCCCTCGGGAACTTCAGTAGCCACCGAAGTCCTCCTCAGACTCGCCCTCTTTCTCGACCGTAACGATTACCGCCAGCGCGCCGAGGACGTGCTCGAAGAGCTCGCCGGCGGCATGGAGAAGGTCCCCGGCGGCTTCGGACGTCTCCTCTGCGCCCTCGACTTCTCGGCTTCCGAGCCTCGCGAGGTAGCAATAGTCGGGGAGCAGAGGTCGCCGGATACAAGAGCCCTCCTGCAAGCAGTCTACTCTGGCTATCTCCCCAACAAGGTCGTTGCGGGCCGCGACCCCGATGATGACGAGGCTGGGGGCCTGATCCCTCTCCTCGCCCAGCGCCCCGCCCGCGCAGGAAAGGCCACAGCCTACGTCTGCGTCCAGTACGCCTGCCAGACCCCGACCACAGACCCGGAGGAACTCACGAGGCAACTCGGAGCCTGAAAGCGGTTGGCGGAAGGCCCGCCTTCCACGAGCCACGGCTAGCCTGCCGGAAAAGGCGCTACCGATCCGCCTGCTCTGCCTTCGGAGGTCTATCGGGGCGCAGCCACAGTGAGACGTGGGCTGGCTGCATGGTCTCCCTGATCACCTCCGCAAGGTCGTTGTTCAGGGTCTCCAGGTCTGTCTGGTCGCGAAGCCTGGCGGAGAAGTCCTCGAGCGTCTTTCTCGCGTCGTACTTGCGGCGGTAGAAGCGTCGATCTATAAAGGACTGGATGCGGCGCCTCAAGGGATTGAAAAGCGCCGCTATCACGAGCGTGGAGACGACCACGGCTAGTTGCGGTTGGTCGGTCTGGCCCGTAAGGGCGCGCAGGATCGTCTGGGTAGCCGCCACACCACCGAAGTAGAGCGCCACCAGCGTGGCAGTGAGCGAACCGTAGACCAGCGTACGGTTGATGATGATGTCTATGTCGTAGAGGCGGTATTTCAGGACGGCAAAGCCTATGGCCACGGGCACTCCGGCGAAGCCGAGCACGGCCACCGAGAAGAGAAGGTCGAACCACCACGGGGGCGATTGTAGGATACCGCTCTCTCCCGACAACGCCACCGTGAAGACCACCCCGACCAGCATGGCGATCAGGTACAACAACCCCACGAACGAGGCGGCAAAGGCTATCCACTTGATCTGCTCGCGCACCTCGCCCCGCGAACGCCGGAAACGCAGCACCAGGCTCACCGCCGCAGCGAGGATGCACAGGGGTAGCAGGGGGGTAATGATGTTCGCTAGACCCACCAGCCAGGGAAGTGCCTCGAGCCCGAACGGGTTGCGTACCCCTCCCTGATTCTCCAGAGGACCCGGGGCGAGCATCCCGGCGACGCTGAGCAGCACGATCACCACTCCGGAGAAGAGAGCCAGGGGACGCCACCTCCTCGAGGGAAGCTTCCCGTCGGGAAACAGCAAGATCGTATAGATCCCTAGCAGCCCCACGGTAGGAACCCACAGCAACGTGTTGGCCAGCGCTCCTATCGTTACGGGAAAGGGAACCGAGCCAGGCCTGGCCACGCCGTACCTACTGTAGCTGTCGATAACCGTGAGGAGCATCCACAAGAGCCCGTCGGCCAGAAGGATCCAACCTATGGGGTTCTGCGGACGTCTGGAGGCGACCAGGGCGCCCACGAAGGGGAAGGCCAGAAAGAGCAAGACGTACAGCACGTCGCCAATGGTGCCGGCGGTGAACCAGTCGCCAGGGGACCGCGCGGGTCGGGGGAGGGCGTCGAGCACGCCGGAGGCGACGAGCATGGCCACAGAGAAGCCAGCAAGCGACCACGCCACCCAGGTGGCGGCGCGGACTCTCATCCCACCAACCCCTGCAGCCTGTTCTTCTGTTCCTTCCGTCACGAAGCCACCATAGCGGGCTACCGTCTCCCAAACGTTACGGCAAACGTTACGAGGAGGCGATACCTGGAAAGTCGGTGCGCGGCTCGACCCCGGCTACCCGAAGATGGCCAGCGGCAAATACGAGGAGACGATCCAGTTCGGCTGGTCCACGATCTCGGAGATCTTGAGGTCAACGACGAGGCTCGCCAGCACGTACGCCTCGACGGGCTCGAGCCCGTAGGTCGTGCTTATGTGCTCGACCATCGCCCGCAAAGAGTCTTTGGCGGCCTGCATGAGATCCTCGTTCACGCCCATGGTGGCGTACCAGCCAGCATCCTCGACCAGTGGTGTCAGCGGGCCTGGGGTCTGGAACTGGGGAGCGGGGATGCTGCGGCCCTTGATCAGGTCGAAGCGCAACGCAGCGTATACGGGGCTCTCGATGCCGGTGACGCAGACCTCCCCATCTCCCTGGGCCGCGTGCGCGTCGCCGCAGGAGAAAAGCGCTCCGGCATGCTGCACGGGCAGGTGCAGGATGGAGCCCTTGGTGATGTGGCGGGTATCCATGTTGCCGCCGAACGGTCCAGGCGGCATGACAGCAGGCTTCTCGGGGCCTGCCGGGCTCACGCCCATCGTCCCGAAGAACGGCTCTATGGGGATGACGATGTCGTCCTTGAAGAACGTGTAATCCCCGTTGGTGAGGTCGAAGATCTTGAGGTAGGCGTCGGGGAAATCCTCGGGCAACAACCCGAAGCCTGGCAATACGGCGGTCCAGCCCCAGCCTGCTGTATGGATATCGACGACCTCGACGGTCAGTACGTCACCGGGCTCGGCGTCGGCCAGCGCGACGGGACCCGCGAGTGGGTAGAGGCGGTCCCAGTCGAGGCTAGAGAGAACGCTGGCGTCGGAATCGGGCCCGACCTGTCCGTCCGAGACCTCGCGAGTGTGGTAGACGACCGTGTCGCCAGGCTCGACCGTAAGGGCGTGTTCGAGCTCGTTGTCCCAGACGTGGTGAACTCTGTCTTCGGGGAAGTAATGTGTCTTCGCCATGCCGCAGACCTCCTTGTCGTCACTTTCCCTGCCCCTACTCTCTCAGTTTGCTGCATCTCTTTCCAGTGGGAAGGCTACAGGCCGCGCGACGCGCTCGGCGTCCTATACGAAGAGGTCCTAAAGCATCTGGAGGAAGAGTCACGAGGTAGCAGCGAAGAAGAGTGTGAACACAGAATACAAGAGGAAGTAGCGTCCTGACTGTCTCTCCCTCCGCGGCCTCTGTCTCGAGAGGTGCGCAATCTGGACAATACACCTGGGAAGCTTTACCTTCTACGTGGGGACTTTTCCGAAGTTGAGCTTCCGCGTTGCACGCTGTGGTGAACTTCTGATGTACGGGGTTCTAGGAAAGTCGTCGGCGCTGGAAGACTCAAGATACCAAGCCCACTGACGCGACCTCTATCGCTCTCCGAGGAAGCTGCTCTAGGGTCGCCGCCGGTCGAGCGGAACCCTCACCTCCACCCTCGTGCCGGCACCGGGCGCGGATTCGACGCGCGTGCTCCCTCCGAGCATCTCGGTCCTCTCACGCATGGATCTGAGGCCGACGCCCCACGAAGGGGTGGCCCCGTCCGCCGCCTCCGGGTCGAAGCCCTTCCCGTCGTCCTCCACCGCGCCGTGCAGCTCCCCGTCTCCGACCTCCAGGGACACCCCTATGCACGAGCAGCCGGAGTGCCTGACGGCGTTCTTTATGGCCTCCCTCATCGCCAGGTAGATCTGCATCGCCGTGAGCCCCGGGATCGCCGACTCCTCGCCCGCGAGGGTGACCTCCATCTCTACGCCTTCCGAGGCGTAGTACTCTGCCAGCTTCGAGAAGGCCGCCTCGAGGCCGTCGGAAAGTTCTTCCTCTTGGAGGCGCCTTAGCTCGGCGGAGAGGGCGCGGGTCTGGTCGAGGGCGACCCTCGTGGTCTCTCTGGCCAGATCTAGCCTCTCCTTGGCGCGCTCGGGGTCGGCCTCCCGCAGGACGGAGTAGAGCTCCAGGGATTGGTGGGCCACCCTGTCGTGCAGCTCGCGGCTTATGCGCTCGCGCTCGGCGGCCTCGGCCAGTGAGGTCAGCTCGCGGGCGCGGGCCCTCTCCCTCTCCTCCTCGAGCTCCCTGGCCTCGGTGACGTCGAGCGTGACGCCCGTGAGGCAGTCGGGGGTAGAGCCCGAGTCGCGCAACACCCGGGCGCGGGAGAGTATCCTGCGGACCGCCCCATCGGGGCGGATCACGCGGTACTCCGCCTCGTACTCCCCGCCCTCCAGGGAGGCTCGTTTCAACCCGTCGCGGATCGTCGCGTGGTCGTCGGGGTGGATGCACTCGAAGTGCCCTTCGAGGGTGGGTCTGGCGTCCTCCGGCAGCCCGAGGTGGCGGTTGCAGGCCGCGGAGGTGAAAAACTCCCCGGTATCGGAAACCAGCTCCCAGCGCCCGAGGTCCGCGGCCTCCACGGCGAGGCGGTAGCGCTCCTCGCTCGTCCGCAGGGCTTCTTCGGCGCCGGCGCGTTCCTGGGCCTCGGTATGACGAGAGATTATGATAGCGGCGGCCTGCGTTACCGTATCGGCGAGCGCAAGATCGTGCGGCGTGGCCTCACGCGCCGTGGTGAAGTACTGCGCAAAGGTACCGACCGGTTTGCCATCACGCGTCTCGATCGGGAAAGACCAGCAGCCGCGAAAGTCGTACTCCTCGGCTAGATGGACCCAAGGCTTCCACAGCGGCTCTTCGAAAACGTCACGGGTCAAGACCGGTCGGCCGGTAGCGGTCGCCAGGCCGCAGGCGAGCGAATCCTTTCCGATAACGAACCCCTCCACCCGCTTCGTGTAGGATTCGGGCATGTTTCCCGCGCCTCGGATCGGGTCAAGGAAGGTGACGTCCGGGTCGGCGATATAGAAGGCGGTCCGCGCCTCGCCCGCCGTCTCCTCGGAGACGATGCGAGCAAGAATACCGAGTGAATCTTCGAGCGGCGCACCATTGATCGCCGCCTGGAACGCTTCTTTCTGCCCGCGCATTCGCTTCTCATTAGTCCGCAGCGCCTCATCGGCCCGGGCGTGCTGGACCGCGACCCCCACATTCTTACCGTCCGATGTCAAGCGTTCGTGTCTCGTCGATCCTCCGCTCTCCCGCGGTGGTCACGCCATTATACATCCCAGCCCGGGCGGACTCGATTACTACGGCGCACCTAGGCACCGAAGCTCGTAGACGTGGGGGCATGGAAGAGAACTGGCGCCACCTACAGGATCTGGGAGGCGGCCCGCGAGCTGGGCATCTCCATCGAATGGCTGAGGGCGGGGGAGAAGAGGGGTTTCTACCCTCGGCCCTCAGGGACCGAAACCTGGGGCCACGCGGCACAAGATACGCGTGGTGCTCGACAAAGACCTACCCCGAAAGCTCGCCCATCCCTAACGAACCCCTTAGTCGAGTCCCGCGCCGATTCGCGCACCTTGCGCCTCCATACCCGGCGATCCAACGCAAGGCCCTTGGCGATCAGGGGCGTGAGAATCTCGCCGGTAACCCCGCAGAAAGCCCGGACGGCTTGTTCTCTAGAGCCTTTCGAGGGCCTGTTCGAGGTCGGAGATGACATCCTCGGCGTGCTCGATACCGACCGAGAGCCGCACGAGGTTCTCTCCGACCCCGAGCCGCTCCCTCCTCGACGGCGAGAGCTCGCGGTGCGAGGAGGTGGCCGGGTGGATGGCGAGCGTGTAGATGTCGCCCAACGACGGGGCCTTGACGCACAGCTTCAGGGAGTTGAGGAAAGTGAAGGACGCCTCGCGACCCTCCGCGGCGAGTTCGAAAGAGACGAGGCCTCCGGTATCCGCGAGCACGCGCCTGGCGGTCGTGTGGTCGGGGTGTGCTTTCAGGGAGGGATGGTTGACCTTCGCCACCTTGGGATGGGAGGCGAGGCGGGACGCGATGGTGCGCGCGTTCTCGCACTGGCGGCCCATCCGCAGGGGCAAGGTCTTGAGGCCGCGGTGCGCGAGCCAGGCCTCGAAGGGACCGAGCACACCCCCGACGAGCTTGCGTAGTTGCTCTACGGCTTCTGCGTAAGGCGGGCCCGCCGCGACGACGCCGGCCGTCAGGTCGCCGTGTCCGGAGAGGTATTTGGTCGCGCTGTGGACCACTATATCCGCGCCGAGCTCGAGAGGGCGCTGAAGATAGGGGGTGCCGAAGGTGTTGTCCACGATCAGGGCCGCCCCGGCGGCGCGGGTTATCTTCGAGATCTCCGGTATGTCGGCGACGCGCAACAGCGGGTTGGAGATCGATTCGACGACCACAGCGCGCGGACTTAGCTCGGCGACCTTCTTCTCCACCGCCCCGAGGTCGTAGGCGTCGACGAAGCGGGTCTCCACACCGTTCGCGCCGAAGACCTGCACCAGCAGCGTCGCCGTCGAGCCGTAGAGTTGCTCGGCCGCGAGGACCGTGGCCCCGCCCGTCAGGTCCGCGGCTGCGAATGCGGCGTGGGTGGCCGCCATCCCCGAGGCGAAGGCGAAAGCCCTGACCCCCGCTTCCGCTTCAGGAGCTTCCAGCGACATGAGGGCATCTTCGAGGGCGTGCACGGTGGGGTTGTCGTAGCGGGCATAGCTGTAGCCCTGTTCCTCCCCGCCGAGCACCCGGTCCGTCGTCTCGATGTTCGGGTGGGAGAAGGTGGTCGCGGCGTAGATCGGGGTCGATATCGGGTAGAAGGTTCCGTCCCTGTCGTCCTTCGCGCCGGCCCTGTCCTCTCCAGAGTGCACGGCGCGGGTCTCGAAACGTCTAGATCTCTTCATGGTGGCTAATACTACGACCCGGTAGCCTTGCCGACGACCTTTCCCGCGAAATCGAGGCCGAGATCCGAGCAGATTACCTCTGCCGCGTTTCTCCCAGGGGCCATGGAGACGCCGGGTCCGGGATGGCTGCCCGAGCCGCACAGGTAGACGTTCTCCACGGGGGAACAGTAGTCGCCCATCTCGGGTATGGGACGCATCGAGCCCGTCTGGTAGGGCAGCATCGCGCCGTGGCAGATGGTTCCGTGCACGGCGCTGCTCAGCTTCCGCTCGAGGTCGAGAGGCGAATGAACCTCCCTTTTCAGCAACTTCTCTTGCAGGCCAGGGAGGTAGTCGGCGGTGATCCTGTCGACCAGGTAGTCAGCGTACTTCTCCTTCGCCCCGTCCCAATCTCGCTCCTGGATCCGCCCTGTGGCGTCGCCCCTGATCCTGTAGGGCACGCCGAGCACGACGAACTTCTTCAAGTGTTTGCCCTCGGGCGCCCTGCTCGGGTCGACCACGGAGTCGTTCCAGCTCACCACCAGAGGCGTGGCAGGCAGCTCTCCCCCGCGGCACTCGGCCGAAGCTCTGGCCACGGGATCGAGCGATGGCGGCGTCAGGTGCACGTGGCAGGCTTCCCCAGCCTCTGGCCCGGACTTGTATTCGACGGGCCCATCGAGGGCCGCGTAGATCACGAACGCCGAGTCTCCCCACTCGTATCGTTCCATCTTGCCCGCTATCTCCGGGCCGATGACCTCCTCTCCGAGGAACCCGAGCGCGAGTTGTCCGGGATCGACACCAGAGGCAACCAGCCGGCCGACAGGGATCTCTTCGCCGTCTTCCAGGCGCACCCCCGTGGCCCTGCCAGATCTGACGAGGATCTTCTCCACCCCTGCGTTCGTCCTGATCTCACCCCCGAGGGAACGCAGGTGGTCGGCGAGTGCCAGCGATACGTGATGCATTCCACCCTTCACCAGGTTATTCCCAGCGTCTTGCAGCACGGTCCCGAACAACCAGGCGAGCTCGGCGCCGCCGGCGTCGTCGGGGGCGTGTGCCATGAACAGGGCGAAGGCGCCAAACAGGCACTTGACCTCCTCGGACTCGAAGGTCTGGTCACACCACGAGCGCATACTCTGCAGGCCGAAACGATACTCGTCCATCCCACTGGGACTCTGCTCGAATGCTGCGGCCTCGGCGGAGAAAGCCGGCGGCGGCGAGAAGAGAGAGGCGACGATCTCGTCCTTCGCCGCCCTGTAGCGCTCGACCAGAGCGCGCCAGGTTTGGGCATCCTTCTTCGAATACCGGCCGATGTTCTCGACAGTCTTCTCCAGATCCCTGCTTACGGCCAACACCCTGCCGTCGGGGAAAGCGTGGGCGTAGACAATGTCGGGTTCGATGAGCTCCAGGCCGTGCTTCTCGAGCCCGAGCTCCCCCGGAACAGGGGAGAGGTTGGCCAGCTGGTAGCCGCTAGCGTGCACGTCAGACCTGAACCCAGGGAGCGTCAACTCCTCTGTGAGCGTCATGCCCCCCACGTCGTGGTAGCGCTCGAGGACGAGCACCTTCAGGCCAGACTTCGCCAGGTAGCAGGCGCATGTCAACCCGTTGTGCCCCGCGCCGATAACGACAGCATCGTACCCCATCGACATCACTCTACCTCCAAAGGCTGACCCCCACTTCTGACCCTCCGGTCATGAGACGCCAGGAGCATATTGGCACACCTTCCAGAAATCTACTCAGGTCGGGCGTATGGCCACACGAAAGAGTGCTCCCCGGCGTGTTGTGCAAGCGGAGGGGGATCCTCTACTTCGCCGGGGAGCTTGCCCGCATTATCGTGGCAGATGCGTTAACGGATGGTAACGCACGTGTATCGATTTGGTTACGACGCCGGATTTTCTATCGGCTCGCCGATCTCCCAGGTCCCCGGCCTGCGCGCCGCCCGACCGCACCCAACCTACTCATTGAGCTGTATCAGGGCGAGCCTGAGATCGTCTGCCATCCCGCTGTGGCCGTGCTTCTCGGACTGGGAGATCCCCTTCTCGTAGGCGGCGCGCGCCTCGTCTTTGCGCCCGAGATCCGAGAGCACGTTGCCGAGGCGCGCGTAAGCGTTCCCCTCGTCGTCGGCGTGGATGGCCAGGTAGCGCTCCAGGACCGCCGCCTCGTCCTCGTTACGTCCGGCCTTCTCGTATTCATTGGCCAGGGCCAGCAACCCCGTAGGATTGTCGGGATTATCCGCCAGCATCCGCTCGAAATAATCTATCCTGTCGTCCATACAAATCCTCCCGTCGTCGCCCGTGCCAGTATATAAGCAATTCAGCACGGCGCTTCGCGCCTTGTCAGCACGCTCAGCCCTATGGGCTTCGCTGGTCAGCATGTCAGCAAGTCGTCTCGGGGCGTCGCCGCCAGCGCCAAATCCAACCGACACCGACAGCGTTCGTTCTTACGCGGCCAAGAGGGGCTGGAACGGTAAAAGCTGAAATGCTGAGAGCGAGGGCCGAAGGCCCGAAGCGTGCTGACAAGCGGAGGCGGAGCCGCAGCGTGCTGAAGTGCTGGCATGTGGGGTATCATAGGAAAAGTTAAGATGTATGATCGCCTGGCAAGAGCGTCTCTCCGGGGAGCCCGCACAGGGTATCGGGCCTCCTCGCGCGACGTTCGGGTCGAAAAGGGTATCGTCACGTGAGGGTGTGATCCGGTTGGAGAGAGAGACGGAACATCAGTTTTTCGGGCCGAACCTCGGCTACGTGTTGGAACTCTACGAGAACTACAAGGAGGATCCCGACTCCGTCGACGGGCGGACGCGGGAGTTCTTCGAGTCGTGGAGTCCGCCACGATTGGGGACGCCAGGCCCCAACGGACGGCAGGTAGCCCCCGAGGTCGACGTCGAGAAGGCCGTCGGGGCCTCCAAGCACGTCAGGCACATAAGAGACTTCGGGCATCGGGCCGCGAGGCTCGACCCGCTGGGGAACGAGCCTCCGGGGGACCCGACGCTCGACCCGACCTTCTACCGGATAACGGATGAGGACCTGGAGACCTTGCCGACCGTCATCATCGGCGGGCCTGTAGCCGAGCGCACGTCCGACGCCAGGGAGGCCGTCGACGAGCTGCGCAGGATCTACTGCAACACGACGGGTTACGACTTCGGGCACGTCCACGATCCCGAAGAGAGGTTCTGGCTGCGCGAGTCCGTAGAATCTGGCCGTTTCGACAAGAGGATGGAGGGGGAAGACGCCAGGCGGCTCCTCCAGAGGCTGACCAGGGTGGACGCCTTCGAGAAGTTTCTCCACAAAACCTTCCTCGGCCAGAAGCGCTTCTCCGTCGAAGGGAACGACATGGTCGTCCCGATGCTGAACAGGATCATCCGCTCCGCCGCTGACGTCGGCACGCGCGTGGCCATCCTGGGCATGGCGCACAGGGGGAGACTCAACGTCCTCGCGCACGTGATGGACAAGCCCTACTCCAAGATGTTCGGCGAGTTCCAGCAGCCCGAGAAGGGAGAGCAGGCCTCGGCCGCCGGAAGCCGCGGTGATGCGTGGGTGGGTGACGTGAAATACCATCTCGGCATCAGGGGCTTCCAACTCGCTGACGAGGAGGCCGACGAGGAGGTCTTTATCCACCTCGCCCCGAACCCGAGCCACCTCGAGCTCGTTAACCCTGTGATCGAGGGTATGGCCCGCGCCTCCCAGGAGGATCGGGACGAGGCGGGACCGGCACAGCAGGACGTCGAGGCATCTCTACCCATCCTGTTGCACGGGGACGCGGCTTTCCCCGGCGAGGGGGTTTCGGCGGAGACACTGAACCTGAGCCGACTGCCCGGCTACAGGACCGGCGGAACCATCCACATCATCACCAACAACCAGCTCGGGTTCACCACAGAGAGGCAGGACGCACGCTCGACGACCTACGCGAGCGACCTGGCCAAGGGGTTCGAGATCCCGGTGGTCCACGTCAACGCCGACGATCCCGAAGCGTGCATGGCGGCGGCAAGGATGGCCCACGCCTACCGCGAGAAGTTCAACAAGGACTTCATGATAGACCTCGTCGGCTATCGCCGTTTCGGGCACAACGAGGGCGACGAGCCGGCCTACACGCAACCGCTCATGTACGAGACCATCCGCGAGCACCCCACGGTGCGTGAGATCTGGGCGCAGGAACTCGAACGCCGCGGCGTCCTGGACGAGGGCGAGGCCGAGACCATCTTCAAGGAGACTATGGAGGAGATGGTCGAGGTCCAGAACGAGCCCACCGACGAGCTAGACGAAGAGGACTTCGCCACGGACGAGCTGTACACGCCGCTGGTCAACATACCAGAGACCGCCGTCGCCGCTGACAGGCTCACCGGGCTGAACGCAGCGCTGCTCGAGACGCCGGAGGGTTTCACCCCGAACTCCAAGCTCGAGCGCCTCTTCCAAAAAAACCGCGGGGATCTGGACACCATAGACTGGGCGCAAGCGGAAGCCCTGGCCTTCGCCTCGCTGTTGGAGGACGGTACCCCGGTCCGGCTCACGGGACAGGACACGGAGCGTGGGACCTTCTCCCAGCGCCACGCCGTTCTCTACGACGCCGAGACCGACGAGCGCTACGTCCCGCTCCAGAGCATCCCCCAGGCCGAAGCTTCGTTCTCCATCTACAACAGCCCGCTCTCGGAGATCGCCGTGCTCGGCTTCGAGTACGGCTACTCGGTCAACTCCGAGGGCGCGCTCGTACTATGGGAGGCGCAGTACGGGGACTTCGCCAACGTCGGGCAGCCCATGATCGACCAGTTCATAGTGAGCGGGCAGGCGAAGTGGGGTCAGACCTCGGGGCTGGTGCTGCTCTTGCCGCACGGCTACGAGGGACAGGGGCCCGAGCACTCCAGCGCCCGCCTCGAGCGCTACCTGCAGCTGGCGGCCCACGAGAACGTGCGCGTCGCCAACCTCACCACGGCGGCCCAGTATTTCCACCTGTTGCGCGCCCAGGCCGCGCTCAAGGACAACAAGCGCCCCCTCGTCATCATGACGCCGAAGAGTCTCCTCAGGCACCCTTTGGCCGCCTCCCGTCTGGAGGACCTCTCGGAAGGCGCCTTCCAGCCCGTGCTCGACGACGAAGAGGCGCGCGAGCGGGCCGATTCGGTCGAGCGGCTCATTTTGTGCTCGGGCAAGATCTTCACGGAGCTCGCCGGCAGCGAGTATCAGAAGGAGGCCGTGGATACGGCTATCGCCCGCATAGAGCTCCTGTATCCGTTCCCGGAAGACCAGATAAAGAAGGTGCTGGAAGGTTACCCGAACCTGCGGGAGATCCTGTGGGTCCAGGAGGAGCCGCAGAACATGGGCGCCTGGTCGTTCGTCGAGCCGCGGTTGCGCGGCCTCGCGGGCGAGACGCCCGTCCTCTACGTCGGCAAGCCTCCGCGGCCAAGCCCCGCCCAGGGCTCGGCCAAGTTCCACAGGCAGGAGCACGCCGCCATCGTGAGGGACGCTTTCGAAAACGTCGGGCAGGACCTCGATGAAGAACAGGCCGTGGAGGAGACGCAAATCCGCGCCTCCGCCCCGAGCGAGTAAGAGAGGAAGAGTGAGCAGTGGCTGCTGAGATACACGTTCCCGAGCTTGGGGAGTCGGTCGCCGACGCGACGGTCGGGCGGTGGCTCAAGCAAGAGGGTGAGGCCGTAAAGTCGGGCGAGGCGCTCGTCGAACTCGAGACGGATAAGATCAACTTCGAGGTCGAGGCCGAGCAGGACGGCATCCTCCAGTCCATCTCCAAAGCCGAGGGCGAGACCGTCAACGTCGGCGAGGTCATCGGCACCCTGGGCGAAGGCGCCGAGCAAAGTGATGAGCAGCCGCAGGCCGTGGAAGAACAAGAGGAGCAGTACCAGGCCGAGCAGCCCGAGGACTCCGGGGACGAGACGTCCAACGGCCACAGGGAGGTCGAGGACGGCGCGGGCCGCGCCTCGCCGTCGGTCAGGAAGCTGGCTCAGGAGTACGAGGTCGACCTCGCCGAGGTCACGGGCTCCGGCTCTGGCGGACGCATCACCCGCGACGACGTGGAACGTTTGATCCGCGACCAGTCCCGCCCCGCTGCCCCCGAGAGGACGGAAGAGCCGGAGCGTGATGGCAAAGGCGAAGCGCCGCAGCCGGCGCCGGTCGTATCGGAGGACGGAAGGGCGGCGCTGGAGGAGAGGGTGCGCGTCTCCCGCAGGCGTCAGACCATCGCCCAGCGGCTCGTCGAATCGCAGCAGACGGCGGCCATGCTCACCACCTTCAACGAGGTCGACATGGGCGCGGTCATGGAGCTCAGGAAGCGCCGCAAGGAGTCTTTCCAGGAGCGAACCGGCGCCCGTCTTGGCTTCATGAGCTTCTTTACCAAAGCGGCGATCGGGGCGCTGAAGGCCTTCCCCAAGGTCAACGCAGAGTTGCAGGAAAGCGAGCTCGTCCTCAAGAAGTACTACGACATAGGCGTGGCCGTGAGTACGGACGAAGGGCTCGTCGTCCCGATAGTACGCGACGCCGACCGCAAGAGTTTCGCCGAGATCGAACAGGGCATAGCCGACCTTGCTACGAAGGCCCGCGAGGGCAAGCTGACCCTGGACGACCTGAGCGGTGGCACCTTTACCATAACCAACGGCGGCATCTTCGGCTCGCTCGTCTCCACGCCCATCCTAACCATGCCCCAGGTGGCGATACTGGGTATGCACAAGATCCAGGAGCGCCCCGTCGCCATAGACGGCGAGGTCGTGGTCCGTCCCATGATGTACCTCGCGCTCTCCTACGACCACCGCGTCATAGACGGCGCCGAAGCAGTCAGCTTCCTGGTAAGGATAAAAGAGCTCGTCGAAGACCCCGAGTCGCTACTGCTCGAGGGCTAGAGAAGCTTTCAGCTTTCAGCAAGAAAGGAGGCTGAAAGCTGAAAGCCGATGGCTGTAAGCTATTTTTGGGAGGAAGGTCTTGGATCTCCGGTCGGTACAAAGGCCGCTGAAGAAAAAATATCGCGATGAGCCGGGGTCATCCCGGATAACTCTAGAGGCCAAAGCGAGCCAGGAGGACACCCCGATCTCCTGCTCGGTGGATGTGGGCCAGGCCGTCTATGAGGCCGAAGCCCACGCGGGCGTTGGCGGCACGGGAGAGGTCGCCTGTTCCGGAGATCTACTACTCGGGGCCCTGGCGGCCTGCGCCCAGGTAACCTGCCAGATGGTCGCCGAGGCCATGAAGATAGATACCGAGCGCATCGAAGTCACCGTGACAGGGGAGATGGACCTCGCCGGCACTCTCGGCGTCTCCGAGGACGTCCCCGTCGGCTTCGAGACCATCCGTACCACCTACGACATCGTGGCGCCAGGGGCGACCGAGGAGCAGTTGGAGAGATTGCGCCACAGCACAGAGAAGTACTGCGTGGTGTACCAGACGCTGGCCAACTCGGCAGAGCTCCAGACGGAGTGGGCGTAGAAGAAAGGACCGACTCCGCCGGGCTCGTAGAACGGTTGCTCTCGGGTGACCGGCGGGCGCTGGCGCGGGTGATCTCCAAGATAGAGCGCGAAGACGAAGAGACGCCAGGGATAATAGCGGATATCTACCCCGAGACCGGGGGAGCGCTCACGATGGGGTTCACGGGGCCGCCTGGCGTAGGCAAGAGCAGCATCATCGCGAAACTCATCGAGCTCTACAGGCAGGAAGAGAAGCGGGTCGGCGTGGTCTCCGTGGACCCTTCCAGCCCCTTCTCCAAGGGTGCTATCCTCGGCGACCGCATAAGGCTCTCGGACCACTTCCTCGACCCCGGGGTCTTCATCCGCTCGATGGGGAGCAGGGGACACCTGGGTGGTCTCGCGGGCGGCTCGCGGCTCGCCGGCGTCGCGATGGAAGCCGGCGGCTGCGACGTGGTGATCTACGAGACCGTCGGGGTGGGGCAGGGGGAGGTCGAGGTCGCCTCGGCCGCCGACACAGTGGTGCTGTGCCTGCAGCCGGGAACGGGAGACTCGGTGCAAGCGCTCAAGGCCGGGGTGATGGAGATAGCCGACATCTTCTGTATCAACAAAGCGGATAATCCGCAGGCCAAGAACGCCGCCTCGGAGGTGCGTTCCATCCTGGAGATCGGGCACGAGCTCGACCCCGACCCCTGGTTTCCCCCCATCGTGATGACCCGCGGCGATACCGGCGAAGGCGTCCAGGAACTCAAAGAGACCATAGCGAAGCACCGCCGGTTCCTCGAGGAGGACGACAGGCTCGGCAAGAGGCGGCGGGCCGCCCTGAGAGACTTCGTCGTCTCGTGGGCCACAAACCGCCTGGAGAACGAGATGCACGAACGCCTGAACCAGGAAGATACGGAGATCGTCGAGAAGGTATACAACAGGGAGCTCGACCCCATCTCCGCCTCGGATCTCATCTTCAAGGAAGTCTAGTTCTCAACGAGGCATTGCCTCGTTGCAAGCTGTTAGCTCCTCACCCTATCAGCCGTACCGACGCTTTCCTCGCAGCTCTCGCTACTACGTCGACAGGTCTACCGCCACCGGCAGTGCCCTCCGCCGCCAGTTCTCCAGACTACCGGGTCTGCTCTCGTACTTTTCGACCAGGAGACGACGCGCCAGCTCGTCTTCGGCCGCGTCTCTGGCCTCGCGGGCCTGTCCGGCAAGACTCTCTCCCGATATGCGAACCTCAACTTCAGGGTTACGGCGGAGGTTCTTCACCCAGTCCGAGCGTTCACCGCCCCCGGAGAGCATGTAGAGGGTTCGAGTTTCCGGTTCGAGGGAGAACCAGATCTCGATCTCGTGCGGCCTGCCTGTTACCCTACCCGTCGTCGTCAGGTAGCAGAAGTCCTCGTCTGCCAGAGTACGGAGATCAACCTTCACTGACGCAGCTCGACGCGACGGATCTTGCCGCTCGTCGTCTTGGGAAGCTCCTCGATGAACTCTATACGGCGCGGGTACTTGTACGGGGCGGTTTGCGCCTTGCAGTAGTCCTGGATCTCCTTAGCCAGTTCCTCCGAAGCGTCGTGATCGGGGCCGACGACTATGTAGGCTTTGACGATGCTTCCCCGGTCCTCATCGGGCAAGGGTACGACGGCACTCTCGACGACCGCGGGATGCTCGATGAGGATGCTCTCGATCTCGAAGGGACCGATACGGTAACCGGCCGAGAGGATGACATCATCAGAGCGGCCTACAAACCAGAGAAAGCCGTCAGCGTCCCGATAGGCCCTGTCGCCGGTCAGGTATTGGCCGTCACGGAAGACCTCCTCGGTCGCCTCGGGCTGCTCCCAGTACTCTTTGAGCAGCGCGGGCATGCTTCCGACGAGGGCGATGTCACCGGGCTCGTCCGGCGGACACTCGTTACCTTCGGGGTCGATGATTCTCATGTCGCAACCGGGAGAGGGTTTGCCCATGGAGCCCGCCCTCACCTCCAGGCCGGGATAATTGCCGATGAGCAGAGTGTTCTCCGTCTGCCCGTAACCGTCGTAGATAGTCACATCGTGGAGTTCTTGCCAGCGCTCGATGACCGCCGGGTTCAACGGTTCTCCGGCGGAGACGGCGTGGCGGATGGAGGCGAGGTTGGCGCGTTCGAGTTCAGGGGTCTTGGCGAGGAGGCGGTATTCGGTCGGGGCCTGGCAGAGGACCGAGATATCGTAGCGTTCGATCAGGTCAAGTCTCTCGGCAGGATCGAAGCCGCCCTCGTGGAAGAAGATCTCCGTCCCCTGGCTCCAGGGACCTAGGAAGATGTTCCAGATGCTCTTGGCCCACCCCGTCCCCGAAGTGCACCACAGCCTGTCCCCCTCCTGTAGGTCGAGCCAGTATCTGGCCTGCATCCACGCGGCGTGCGTGTAGCCGTGGGAGTGCACGGCGCCTTTGGGATTCTTCGTCGTACCCGAAGTGTAGAGGAAGAACGCACTATCGTCCGCAGCCGTGTCTTCGACCGTGAAGTCCTCGGAGGCACCTTCCATCAGAAGCTCGTAGGTTTCCCAACCGTCATGCTCTCCGCCCAGAGAGATAAAGTACCTTAGGCCGGGGGCGTCCCCGCGCATCTTTTCGACCTCTTCGATACCTTCCGGGCTCGAGATCATGGCCACCGAGCCCGAGTGCTCGGCCCTGAACTTCAGGTCGCCTGACCTGAGCTGCGGGGCACAGGGGATGGCGACGGCGCCCAACTTCAAGAGCCCGGTCATGATAGCGTGCCACTCCGGAACCTTGCCGAGAAGGACCATCACCCTGTCGCCGCGCTCCACACCCATCTCTCGCGCGACGTTGGCGAATCTGTTCGAGAGGACCGAGAACTGGGCGAAATCGAAACGGCGCTCTTCGCCGCCCGTTCCGAGCCAGACCATGGCCGCCTTATCCTGCGCCGCCCACCGGTCGACCACATCCCGCCCGAAGTTGAACCTCTCCGGCGTCTTCCAATCGAAGTCTGCGTAGGTCTTCTCGTAATCCCCGATATTGGCCACAGTCCATCACCTTTCCCCAAAGGTACCTATCCAGGCCCGCATTGTACAAGAGTGGGTTCAGGAAGGTCGACCTTCCTGAACCCACTCTTGTCAGCACGGCGCTTCGCGCCTTTCAGCACGCTCCCTTCGGTCGCTTGTCAGCCAGCCAGCTTCTTGTTCTTGCTGACATGCTACTATCCGTCTGCGACCGCCGACTCTGCGGCGGTTTTGCCGAAGACGACGGCCGAGGCAAGGCCGCTCGTGTACCCGCCTACGGAGACGCCACCGACGTCGACTCCCGCGGCGTAAAGGCCTGGGATGGGCCGTTCGTCCTCCGCGCGAAGCACCCTGCAGCCCGCATCTACCGTGAGCCCACCGACCGTGTGGGTTATGGAAGGCGCGACCTTGACGGCCACAAAGGGCGGAACGCGCAAGGTCACGGCCGATCCGGTCCTCGGTGGCGAGGGGACTTCACCCGCGGCTATGGCGGCGTTGTACTCCTTCACGGTGCGTAGGGAGGCCTCGCGGGGCACGCCCTGTTCGGCGAGTTTGTCCGCCAACTGCGTGAGACTCGCGGCCTGGATGACGATTCCTCCCGTGCTTCTGGCTGTCTCGACCATCTCTTTGACGCTCCGTTCGCGCACCAGGCCTTCGAGCCCAGTGGCGTCGAGGACGTACCAGGCGTACAGCCCAGGTTGGTGGGCCGTGGCCCGTGTCAGGGCCGTCTCGGACCAGTCTGCGCCTTCGTCGGCGAAGCGTTCTCCACGGCCGTTGATCGCCACGGCGTAGCGACCGTAGAGTTGAGATACTTCGACGAATTGTTCCGGAGTAAACTTCGCCGGGGAAGCAGGTAGATTGCGCCCGTAGAATTCGTCCAGGCCTGCGCTTGCAAGCGCGCCCTTCCGCAGCGCCGCCCGAAAACCGTCCCCCGTACTCCTCGGGTGCGCCCGCACCTGCATCCTTCCGGGCTCCCCAACTATGTGGCGTCCGACCAATTCGGGGTCGCCGGCGAAACCACCTGACGCCAGGATCACGGCCCCAGCATCATAATCTCGTAGGCCCCCCGCGGACCGGACGAGCACGCCTGTTACGCGTCCCGCATCGTCATCCAGTAGTGCCTCGAAAGCGGTGTCGGTGAGCAGCTCACCCCCCGAGGCGTCCAGACGCTCTACGAGCGCCGAGGCTGTCTTTTCCGGGTCGAAGCGGGCACCAAACGTGAGGGGGTTTCCCGTCTCGCGCGAGTGGAGCCTGCCACCTTCGCCCTCGAGCCAGGTCAGGCAGGATCCGAGGTGTTCGAGGATGAGCCTCTGGAGGACAGAGTCCCCGCCGGGCGCCTCCCTGCGGAAGGTCGGCAGGTCCACGTACGACCAGATGTAGCCACTGGAGTAGACGAAGGAGCCACCGGGCCTGTCACCCTTCTCCAACAGAGTTACCCGTGCTCCGAGTTCCGCTGCCCTCAGGGCGGCGGTGAGGCCGGCGAGCCCGCCACCGGCGATGACGACGCGCATCTCTAGCAATCAGCTATCAGCCAAAAATCGAGCTGACGGCTGATAGCTGACAGCGTGGTTTGCAGAATGCAAACCACTTCAAGTCAGCGAGAACGCAGGCTTGTGCTCCACGTACTCCACGCTGACGCCTTCGGGGCCGCGGACGAAGGCCGCGAGGGTGTTGGGACCATCGACGAAATCCGTGACCTCCAGGCCGCGCTCCTCGGCCTCCCTGCGGTGGTCTTCGGCAGAATCAACCAGGCAACCGATGTGGAAGAGCATGCCTCCCTCCGGCTTTCCGCCGTTCGGCGCGGTGTCGGAGAGGCGCATCAGGTACCCGCCCGCCGTTACGGTGGTGGCGTCTGCAGGGGCGAAGCCCATCTCGACAAACGTGTGCGCGGACTTCTCGGGCGAGCCTGAAAGCAGGGTGAAGCCTTCCAGGTCGTAGTCCGCGAAGTGTCCTTCGCCGGGAACGAGGGCCAGAGGGAGGTCTTCCGGTCCCGTGAAGGCGTACCCGCCGTCGAAACGTTCGGCGTTGGCCTCGGACGGGAGCTCTTGCGCGGCGGCCTCCGGGTCCGAGACGCGGATGGTTATGCGTTCGATCTCTCCAGGTGATGGGGTGGTGCCCTGCGGGGCGTCGAACAGGGTGAGCTTGCCGAGCCTGCCGCCGGCCCCGACCAGAGTGTAACGGTCCGTATGGTCGACGACGTGGAACCCGAGGTGGGTGGTCAGGAATTCGGCGGCAGCCTCCCTATCATTCATGTAGATGGCTATGTGATCCAACCTCTGTACGTTCATGTAGTCTCCCTGTTATGAGGTCCATCTTCCGAGAAGATAGCATTTAATACGCGAGCTGGTTCTCTACTGGATCGAGGTGCGGAAGGCCTGCTGTAGTGGTTGCGAAAATGATGGTTATCCCACACCGCACTGCCAGAAGGCTTAGACTGTAGGCGTTGACCTTCGAGGCAGAGGAGTCGCATTGGAACGCACGGTAATACTCGGGGCGGCGCGGACACCGTTCGGCAGGTTCGGAGGTGCGTTGTCCCCCCTGGGCGCCCCTGAGCTCGGTGGGGTGGCGATCAGGGACGCCGTAGACCGCTCCGGCGTCGAAGACGGAGAATTGCAGCACTCCATCTTCGGTATCGTAGTGCAGGCCGGGGTAGGCCAGATCCCCTCCCGTCAGGCTAACGCTTGCGCGGGACTCCCTTTCTCACTGACTACGGAGACTCTCAACCAGGTGTGTGCTTCGGGACTGAGGAGCGCGACACTAGCCGAGACCCTGATCCGTGCCGGTGACTACAAGGTGATCCTGGCCGGCGGTATGGAGAGCATGTCGAACGCGCCCTACATGCTGCCGAAAGGCCGCTGGGGTGCGCGCATGGGGGATACGCCAACTATCGACGCCATGATGCACGACGGCCTGCTCGACGCCTTCGAGCACGTCAACATGATCCGTTTCGGCACCGACGGTGCCAGAAAGTTCGATATCTCCCGCGAACTGCAGGACGAGTGGGCGCTCAGGAGCCACCAGAGGGCTGCAGCAGCGGCCGACGAGGGAAGACTCTCCGAAGAGATAGCCGGAGTCAAGGTTCCCGGCAAGAAGGGAGAGACGACCTACGTCGATGCCGACGAGCCGATCCGGCGCGACACCACCCTGGAGAAGCTCGCCGCACTCAAACCCATGGACGAGGGGGGCACCGTGACCGCAGGCAACGCCCCCGGCGTGACCGACGGGGCAGGCGCCTTCGTGCTCGCCGGTGAGGGTTTCGCCGCGAGGCGCGGACTCGAACCATTAGGCACCGTCGTGGCGCACGCCAAAGTAGCCGAGGAGCCTCCCGACCTGTTGACCGTCCCGGGAAACGCTGGGAAGCTCGCGCTCGAGAAGGCCGGATGGAGCGCGGATGACCTGGATCTCGTCGAGATAAACGAGGCTTTTGCCGCGGTCGCGATCCACTCCACCCGCATACTCGGCGTAGACCCCGCTATCGTCAACGTCAACGGAGGCGCCCTGGCGCTGGGCCACCCCATAGGTGCCTCCGGCGCGCGCATCCTGACGACGCTCCTCTACGAGCTGCGGCGCAGGGGTGGTGGAAAAGGCCTCGCCGCCATCTGCTCCGGCGGCGGGCAGGGTGACGCCGTGCTAGTCGAAGTATAGAGCGACGATGTAGGGGCGGGTTTCAAACCCGCCCAATAACGTGGCGCACTCCAGCGTAGACGCGAGATCCAGGAAACCGAAAGGAGCCGTGAAAATGAGCCGGGACGAAAACAACAACGCGGACAATCCTAGTGTGATCGCCCCTCCGCCCCTTATCTACACTAGCGCCCTCCTCGCCGGTCTGCTGGCCAACCGCCGCTTCCACGTTCCCTTCCTGCCGCGCCCTCTCGTGCGGATGCTCGGATGGCCGCTAATCGTCGGCGGGCTCGCTGTCGGATTCCTCGGGTCTCGCCAGATGCGCCGGGCCGAGACCAACGTCAGCCCGTACAAGCCGGCGACGGCGATCGTTACGGAGGGTCCCTACCGCTTTACCCGCAACCCTCTCTACCTGAGCATGACCCTGCTCTACGGCGGTGTCTCGGCCCTCGCCAACGCGCTCCCGCCCGTCCTCTTGCTCCCCCTTGTCCTGCGCCTGATGCAGCGCGGCGTCATCGAGCGTGAGGAGAGCTACCTGGAGCGAAAGTTCGGAGACGTGTACCTGGAGTACAAGGTAAAGGTACCGCGTTGGATCTGAACGACAAAGGTAACGTGCTTCCCCACGGCGACACCTTCCCCCGGATCGCAGCGTCTGCCTGGGTCGCGCCGGGAGCCTACGTCATCGGGGACGTCCACCTGGACGAAGAATCGAGCGTCTGGTACGGGGCCGTGTTGCGCGGCGACACAGAGCCGATCCGCATCGGGGCCAGGTCCAACGTCCAGGACGGCTGCGTCTTGCACGCCGACCCAGGCTACCCTGCAGTAGTCGGCGAAGGATGCGTCGTCGGCCACAACGCTGTCGTGCACGGGTGCGAGGTCGAGGACGATTGTCTCGTCGGCATGGGCGCCACCATCCTCAACGGCGCGAAGATCGGCGAGGGTTCCATCGTCGCCGCGGGCGCCGTCGTCCCCGAGGGCCGCGAGTTCCCACCC
>Ga0126306_10000272_pt1 | contig 21923 bp, 23 predicted proteins | sample Plot27_FD_92592 | JGI IMG/M metagenome (GOLD analysis project Ga0126306, IMG submission 92592) | Serpentine soil microbial communities from UC McLaughlin Reserve, CA, USA - Plot27 | ecosystem: Environmental > Terrestrial > Soil > Grasslands | place: USA: UC McLaughlin Reserve, Lake County... | reverse complement strand
GCGGCACGCGGTCTGCCATTCCCCGAGTCCGGCAGCAGGCGGCGATTCTCGCCGCACCCGCAACCTCGCCCGCGGGACGACGAAAACTGGGCGAAGGCGACGGAGGACAAGGATGAAGACTCGGAACTCAGCGTTGTGTGCACTCGGCCTCGCAGCCGCCATCACCCTCGGCGGCGCCGTGACGGCTGCGGCTCAGGACACCACTCGGGCGCGGTCGCAGACCCGTATTCCGGTTCGGAAGGATCAGCCGGCGGCGGTCGCACCAAGAGTGGACACCGTGACGGTCACGCGGACGGACACCGTGGTCCGCACGCGGACGGACACCGTCACAGTGACGCGCGTAGACACGGTGACACGGATCGAAGAGCTGCCGTTGCAGCCGCTTCGCGCCTTCCAGTTCGGCGTGGGCGTTGGCGCGGCGCTTCCGACCGGCGATTGGCGTAACGTGACGAAGGATGGTTTTGACGTTCACGCCCACCTCGGGTGGTTCCCGGGCGCGAGCGTGTTTGGTATCCGCCTCGATGGTGATTACGTGAGCATGGGCGGACGTGATACGGATTGCTCCGGCTGCCCGGGCGCGAAGCTGATCTCGGGAACGGGTAACGTGGTGCTTCGCTTCCCGATGGATCGGAAGAGCCCGGTCAACCCACAGATCTACTTCCTGGGTGGCGCCGGTCTCGATTGGTTCCAGGACTTCACGCCGTACCGCACGACCGAGCGTCCTCCGCTCATCGTGTCGGCTGGCGCGGACACCTACCGTGGCGCCGGCTCGGTTCTCCCCGGCACCTCGGCGCTCTCTGACGATCAGCTCTGGCATTGGAACGTCGGTGGCGGAATCCAGCTCGGCCGGTTCTTCATCGAATCGAAGTACACGGCGATCAACACCGAGAACAAGAACTCGGCCTACGTGCCGATCCTGGTCGGCATCAACTTCTAGTCTTTCTGGTTCTCGAATTGCCTACGGGGGGCGTGAACTTCACGCCCCCCGTAGTGTAGTTTTACAGCATGCTGCGCCCACTCATTCGCACACTCTGGCTGAGCTCGCTTCTGCTCGCCACTGGTGGCTCGCTGGCCTCCGCCCAGGGCGTCGAGGTCACCAACGATAGCACGAGCGACTCGGCGCCGACGGCGTCGGCGCAGCGTCAGGGTCGCAACTGGTTCGTGTCCCTGCTGCGAAGGGGCGAACGTCGCGGCGATGACACGGTGGGCACGCCGGGCCTGGCGACGGCCGCACCTGTCGACACCGAGTCGGCCAATGCGGGCGGATCGATCGTCCCCGAGAACGCCGTCCCCGCGCGCCGGGTGGTGCGCTCGTTCAAGTCTCGCAAGGACAGCCTCGAGTGGCGCTCGGCACGCAACGTCGCGATGCGCTCGAGCGGCTACCGCATCATCGTCGATCTGTTCGCGCGAGAGCTCTACGTACTGGACCGCGACGATACGCTGCGCGTCGCCCCCGCAGCGACGGCCATGAACGCGACGCTGTCGTACGGCGGTCGTACGTGGCGGTTCGAGACGCCGCGCGGCGTGCGTGTCGTGCGCGGAAAGGAGAAGGATCCGGTGTGGACGCCGCCCGAGTGGCACTTCGCCGAGGTGGCGCTGGAGCACGGGCTCAAGCTACGGTCGATGTCGAGCGGTCAGCAGATCCGACTCAAGGACGGCACCATCCTGACGTCGCGGCGTGACGAGGCGGGCATCATCCGCAAGGGCTCGAAGACGTTCGTGCCGCTCGTGCTCGACGAGCACGTGGTGTTCGACAACACGCTGTTCATTCCGCCGCAAGGCACCAAGCATCGCTCCATCCAGGGCGAGCTCGGTCACTACAAGCTCGACCTCGGCGATGGCTACCTTCTGCACGGCACTCCGTACGCGCGCTCGATCGGCGCCGCGGTGACGCATGGCTGCGTGCGTCTCGCCGACGACGACATCGAGTGGCTCTACGAGAACGTGCCCGTCGGTACAAAGGTCTACATGTACTAGGCCGCGCTAATAGCGCGGGATCGCCAGTCCGCCGGCGTCCTCGTAGAACTGCACACGGCCCGGCGCGTAGCGCTTCGTGAGCACGATGATCTGACCGGTATGCATGGAGAAGTGCTCGACGACGTGGTACACGGCGTCGAGCACTTTCACGTCGCGGCCCTGAATCCGCCGCGGTTCCTCGAGCTGTCTGGCGTCGAGTCCCGCGAGAACGACATCGACCTCGCCGAGCGTGTCGCGAAGCCGCTGCATCAACGTCTCCGCGTCGTGGCCGGCGCGCGCCGAGAACTCCGCACTTCGCTCGCGTACGTCCGGCGCACCTCCCACCCCCGCGACGATCCACTGTCGCACGTTGCCCGCCAGATGCAGCAGGAGGTTGCCGATGGTGTTCTCCGACTCGTTGCTGCGGCGCCAGAGCGCGTCGGCGGGGAGCACGTCGAGGCAGCGTTGGATCTTGGCGGGATACTCGCGCACGAGATAGTGGCGCGACCGGTCGAGGAACGCCTCGGCGATGTCCATGACGCGGGAGCTTAGGGAAGTCGGCGGAGGTTCCCGGCCGTGAGCGCGTACTCGTCGTCGGCCATCATGAGCACGATGTCGGCGACGATCGCGCGAGGATATCCGTAGGTCGCATCGTACTGCACATCGAGCCGCTCGGCGCGCTGCGCGAGGCGCTGCTGCACGTCGGCGAACAGCTCATCGACGCGAGGCCAGACGGTAAGCTGGGTGGTCGCGGGCCGTCCGTCGCGGGTGCGAACCACCGAGACGATCGCGTCGTTGCGCACGATGATGTGCACTTCCTCAGTGGCTTCCGGGAGGCAGAAGCAGCTCCGTCGAAAGTCATACTCGTAGTCGTGCATCCCCGCGCTCGCCCAGCGCTGCCGATTGCGAGTCAGCTCGCGCTCTTCGGCCGAACGTTCCGACGCCGTCGTCATCGAGCAGCTTGTCGACGGGGGGAGCAGAAGGGCCAGGGTCAGCAGCCGGATGAGACGCGGCGTACGGTTCCACGAACGAGGTGCGGGGTCATGCGGGGCGGTCATACACGGCACAACCCGCACACCCGTGGCGCCGTCACCCCGTGCGATCCGAGTGCCCCAGGGCGCGGTCGGGGGCGATGCGATCCCGAACGAGCTGCTTGAGCTCCTTGAGCTCGGGGAATCTGCCTTCACTCGCGCGCGACCAGATCGTCTCGCCGTCCAGCGACACCTCGAAGACTCCCTCCTCGCCTGGGCGAAGCGCGACCTCCGTGAGCTCGCGCTCGAAGGTGACCAGGAGCTCCTGCGTCATCCACGCAGCGCGCAATAGCCAGCGGCAGCGAGGACAATAGGTGATCTGAACGCGTGGCAAGCGAGCGAGGTGCTACGGCTTGATCTGCACCGGCGTGCCGTCGGGCACGGCGCGCCAGATCTCCTCGATCTCGTGGTTGGACAGCGCCACGCAGCCGTTCGTCCAATCGTTCTGGAGATGATTCGTTCCGGCCTCGCTGTACTCCTTCGGCAGGCCGTGAATCATGATGTCGCCGCCGGGGTCCACGCCGAGGGCCGCAGCGCGGGCGCGATGCGCATCGTCGGGATACGAGATTCTCAGCGCGAGGTGGAACTTGCTCGCCGGGTTGTGCGCGTTGATGTAGAACACCCCTTCGGGCGTGCGCTGATCGCCGGCGCGCTCCTTGTCGCCCACCGGCTTGCTGCCCAGCGCGACGAAGTAGGTGCGCACGGGCACGCCGCGATTGAACAGCACGAGCGTGCGCTCACGCTTGTACACGACGATGCTGTCCGCCGCGGCCGGTGCTCCGAGCTTGATCCTCGCGCTGGGGAGCGGCACCGCGTACAACGGCTCGAAACGCTCGGAGCTCCTCACCGACACGACGGTGCGCGGGTCGACTCGCGCCATGGTAGCGGCATTGCGCGGGCTCGCTGCGGCCGCGACGGCGTCGGCAGGGGCGACGACCGGGGCCTTCACCTCGGCAGCTGGCTTGGCCTCCGGTGCCGGCTTGCTGTCCGGCGCCGTGACGACCTTCGCCTCCTTCGAGACGTTGGACGACGCCACGACCGAAGTAGGGGTCGAAGCGGAAACCGTCGACGTCGGGTCGGACTTCGCCGTAGTCGGCGGAGCAACGACGACCTTCGCCGCCGAGTCCTTCGCCGACAGCGGCGAGGGCGCAGCCGGAGTCGCGGTCGCCACGACGGACTCGGGAGGCGCAGACGGCTTGGCGTCCACCATCGTGGAAGACACCGAAGTGGCAGCCGGCGCAGCCTGCTGGACGACCGCGGTTGGAGTTACGGCAGGGGTTTGGGGCGCCCGCTGCGTCCCCGAGCTCACCGGACTGATCGGCGGCTTTATCTCGGGCGCCGGCTGCTTCGGCGCGGTGATGGTCGGCGCCGGGAGCGTGGTGTCGGGACGCGCGGCCCCAGGCTTCGGGGTAGCGCGAACGCTGTCAGCCGAGAGGCTGACCGAGGCGGACAGAGCAGTAAAAAGCAGAACGAGCAGCATCAGCGCTGTCGGGCAGCAGGGGAGAGAGAGTGTACGCTCGAAGAAGACCGCTGTTCCACACGCCGGCCCCCGGGGGAGTGACGATCCAACGTGTGGTGGGTCTCGACGGGTTGCTGCGCACCACAATTCTCGTGCATTGACCAGCAGAATGCCAGGTCCTCGTAGGCCTACACCCGGTCAATTTCAGCTTCCGTGCCGGAATGGAACAGCCCGGGAGACGCTCCTCGACGTCTCCCGAGCCGTTCAGTCGCGATCGAGGGCCGCTCGGCGTCACGCGCTCGTGGCAAAACGCCTGTGACCGGTGCGGTGAGCGACGCCTTGGACGCTCTCGCGACTCCCGCCACGGCAATAGACACATCACGTGCCGCACGCGCGATGGGACGTTGATCGTACCATCAACCATTGGTGCGGCCACGCACGCCGACGATGAACGCACGTGGCGGCACACTAACGTCCCTGGTCGAACAGCACGTCCACCGGGATCCGCTTCGCCTTCAGTCGGTCGAGGTCCGCCTGGAGCGTGCTGCCGATGGTGCCGAGCTCCGTGTTGAGGGCACCGACGCCGGCATAGTCGCCGTTCCCCTGTAGCACGAGGATGCGGCGGGAGAGCGAATCGCTCGCGACGCGCATCTTCGCGAAATCGACGCGATACTTCCCGTCCGAGCCACGCGTGAAGGCACCCTGGCGCTCGAGGAAGTTGAACGCCACGACGTTCGCGCGCCCATGCGCATCGGACGCGCCAAAGCGCACGGACCGGAAGAGGCTCGCGAGGAAGGTGACGTAGTTGTCCTCGATCGATTCCTTGCCCATCTCGCCCTGTGCGTTGAGCTGCCGCAGCATGTAGAGACCAAGGATGTCCGCTTTGCCCTCCTCGAGGGCGCTGTAACGCTCCTTGATCGCCGCGCGCACGGTGCCCTTCCCGTCGATGGTGTTCTTGATCCCGAGACCGTGCGCCACTTCGTGGAACATCACGTTCTCGAAGAACGCGTCGAAGGTCACTCGTGGGAGCTGGTCCGCCGCGATGAGCTCCTGCGCGATGGGCAGTAGAATCCGATCGAACTTCGCCCGCACCGCGTTCTTGAGCTGCAGCCGCCGCGCACCTTTCTCCAGCTGCACGACCTCGTCGTTGGGCAGGTTGATGGCGATCGTCTTCACGCCGGCGTTCGCCTGCCCCGAGACGAACACGACATCGTACGCGTTCAGATCCGCGTCAGTGCCCGGCCTCTCGCGCTTGTAGGCCTCAGGCACGGGGATGCCACGCTGGAGCGCGGGGAGCATCGCGGCGTACTTGGCCAACCGTCGGCTCCACGCGAGATCCTTGATCAATACGAACGACTCGGCCGCGGTCTTGTAGCCGAACAGCTCGTCCTCGTACGACTCGATCGGGCCGAGCACGATGTCGAGCCGGTTGCGCTTCATGTCCATCCACGCCATGTCGCTCGAACGGTACTGATCGGTGAGGAGGGCGGTCGCGAGCAGCTCGAGGTATTTCCGCAGCCCCGGATCCTCCGCGAGTACCGCTGCGGCGCGCACTTTCGCCGCCGCGCGCTGATTGGCCGCCGCGAAGAACTTCGAGTAGGGGATCGTCGTCAAGCGGCCAGACGCATCGCGGCGGATCATCGTGTACCACGACTTCAGGCTGTCGGCACGAGCGCCGCCTGCCTGGATCTCGCGCTCGAACTCCGCCTTCGTCATGTCGCGCGGATAGAAGTTCGCACCCGGTGGCTTGGGCCCCACGCCGGCGACGAACGGTGCGTTGTCTTCGAGGCGATTCCACGGGCCGACCATGACCTCGGCCAGACGGCGCGCCGCGGGATCGGTGATCGACGAGAGCACGGAATCGCGCGGCCCGATGACCTGGACCCAGAAGACGTCGTGCATCTCGCGGGCTGCGTCGATGAGGAGGGGCAGCATGCGCCGCTCGTTGCGCGTCAGCGAGGCGGTGTCGGCGACGAGCTTCACCGTCGTGAACTTGGCCAGCACCTCGTCCGGTCCGGCCGAGAGCGTCGGCGCCGGCGACACGGGCATCGGAGTGGGTGTCGGCGGTGTGGGCGCGAGTCGGCGCTGCTGCGGACGACCATTCGGATTCCAGCGCGGCGCGACTCCGTCGGCGAGGAGTCGCGCCGCGGCGGCGCCAGCGCGGATCACGGCCGTCATGTGCGGGATGTCCACGTGCGCGAGATCGTCGCTCGGCTCGTGGTAGTCCGTGTGCATGTTGTATGAAGAGAGCGTGTGCGCCGGGACGCCGAGCCGCGCGAACGCGATGTTGTCGCTGCGCTCGAAGAACTGTTGGTCGGGGCGCTTGTCGGGGCCGATCGGCAGACCAGCGCGCGCGAACATCTCGCCCATCGTCGAGCGTTCGAAGCCGGTGAGCCATGCCCGTCCCGGGCCTCCCGCGAGCGAGTCGGGGCGACCGATCATCTCGATCTCGAGATTCGCGCTCATCTGCGTGACGGGAACGACGGGATGCTGCAGGTACCACCGCGTGCCGAGCAGACCGACCTCCTCACCGGTGGTCGCGGCGAAGATGACGGTCCGGCGTGGGCGTGGTCCAGCCGTCAGCGCACGTGCGATCTCGAGCACCGCGACGACGCCCGATGCGTCGTCGTCAGCGCCGTTGTAGATCGAGTCCCCTCGAACCGGGCGGCCGATGCCGAGATGATCGTAGTGGGCGTCGATGAGCACGGCCGAGTCGCGGACGGCCGGATCCGCGCCGCGCAGGACGCCGACGACGTTCACTGCGGTCACCCGCTGCCCAGGCGGCAGGGAGTCGAGCGCGCCGAAGCTCTCGAAGAGCACCGGACGCCGATTGCTCCCGGTGGTCACGAGGCCGATGGGAACACGCTGGAAGTAGCCGCTGTCTCCTGCGGGCTCGAGCCCGAGCCGCCGCATCTCGGCGGCGATGATCGCGGCCGCGCGCGCCGAGCCCGGCGACGCCGTCATGCGCCCCTCGAGCGAATCGTCGCTCAGCGCGCCAAGGAGCCGCCGCACCTCGCTCTCGGTGATGGTGCCGCCGACGGCGGCACGTCCGGAGTCGCCGCTCTGCGAGCCGGACATCGATCCGGAGCACGCGGAAAGGGCGATGAAGGCGACCAGGAGGGTGGTGCCACGACGAGAGACATTGTGCGAAGTGCGCATGTACGACGCGGTGTGGTCGAGTGAAAGTTCCCGAAGCAGGCCTGCCCTGAATATCGGGGCTCGAGCGACGAACGCCATCGGTTAGTGCCCGCAGGGCGAGCCCGGAGGCGGAAACAGCTTTCGACTATCCACCGGGTGCCACCACCATGCCGACAACCCGATTTCGAATCCATCGACGGACCGGCTCTCTGCTCCTCGCCCTCGGCCTGGCTCTGACCGTCTGGACCTCCATCGTCGCACGCGAGACCGCTCCGGCGAACGGGCTGGCGCTGACGGCCAGCTTGAGCGAGAGGACGCTGACGGTGAGGAGCGGCGGCGAGACGGTGAAGGTGTACGACGTGGCGGTCGGTACCGGCAAGCACCCTACCCCGGCTGGCACCTACTCGATCCGCAAGATCGTGTGGAATCCCGCCTGGGTGCCGCCCGATCAGAAGTGGGCCGAGGGGAAGGTCCCCCAGGGTCCGGGCGATCCGGAGAACCCGATGAGAGTGGTGAAGATCTTCTTTCGGGAGCCGGCCTATTACATCCACGGCACGGATGCGACGGGGTCCCTCGGCCGCGCGGCTTCACACGGCTGCTTGCGGATGGATCCCGATGAGGCGGGGGAGCTGGCCCTGATGGTGATGGAGAACGCGGGCGTCTCCCGCGATTGGGACTGGGTGAAGGGTATCCTGAATCTCGGCGAGTCGCGCACCGTCTCGCTGGAACGTCCGGCGCGACTGAGCATCGTACCGTAGTCGCTGGGCCGTCCGTGGGCCGGCCCTGGGGTGGGCACGTGAGTTGCCCGCCGAGGGAGGTGCAGCACTCCTCTTTCCGGGACTCACATGAGCTTTCTCACCTGGATCATCGTTGGACTGATCGCCGGCGTGCTCGCGTCGCTCGTGATGGGGGGTACGGGCTACGGGCTGATCGGCGACATCATCATCGGGATCGTCGGCGCGTTCGTGGGCGGCTGGCTGTTCAGTCGCCTCGGAGTGAACTCGCCGTTCGGGGGGCTGGCGGGGACCATTTTCGTCGCCTTCATCGGGGCCGTGGTGCTGCTGTTCGTACTCCGGCTCCTGCGGCGCGGCAGGGCCGCGCCGTAGTCCGCGCGGTGCGGGGCAAACGGGCGCGCGCTGTCACGACGCGCCCGTTTGCCGCGCCTCGCCACGGCGGTACACGTCGCGATCGACGATCTCCATGTAACCGCCGACAGACTCCGGTGCCATGAACCCGTGTCGCGCGTACAATGGCCCGGCATCGCGAGTCATGAGCGCGAAGCGGCGCAGCCCCTGGAGTCCGGGGTGGAGTCGAATGCTCTCGACGAGCCAGTCGCCCAGGCCCTGACCGCGACGTTCCTCGACGATGAACACATCGGCGAGATATGCGTACGTCGCCATGTCGGTGATGACGCGCGCGAAGCCGACCTGGGAATCGCCGTCATAGAGTCCGAAGGCGATCGATCCGGCGATCGACCGAACGACGACGTCTCGCGGAATGCCGCTCGCCCAGTACGTGGTGGAGAGCACGCGGTGGATCAGGTCGACGTCGAGCCGGGATCGGTCGGTGGAGACGAGCACGTCGCCGCGCCGGCGCTCGTAGAGCGGATCGCTCACGACGCGGGACGCCAGGGCCGCGGGGTCAGTCGGCCGAGGTGAAGGTGATGTCGGTGTCGATCGGCTTGCCGTGGCGCCATACGCCGGTTCCGGAGCGCGGCGGGGTGACCACCTCGAAGCGCACCTCGAGCAGTTGCGGCTCGGAGGAGAAGGTAGGACGCAGATCCTCGAGCACGGCGGTATACGCGGCTTCGTGGTCGCGCGCCGTGACGAGGCCGACGTGGATGGGATGCGCGAACCGCTGCATCTCCATGGCGCCGGGCATCTTCTCGGCGATGTAGTAGACGTAGGTCTGCATCGTCGTTCGTTGAGGTGGAACCAAAGAACCGGTCGGGACCGTACGTTCGCGCGGGCAGGTCTTCACCTGCCCGCGCGAGCCGTGATATAGCCGGGAATCGGAACGCTGGCCAGCGCTACTGGATGCCCACCAGCTGGACGGTGAAAACCAGCACGGTGTTCGGCGGGATGAGATACTGCTGGGTGATCTGATCCACGACCCCCTGCTCACCGTATGCGAGCGTGGGAGGCATGATCAACTGCCGGATCCCTCCGACCTTCATACCCACGATCCCCTCCTCGAAGCCGGGGACTGGCCGGCGTGGCGGCCCACCGATCGTGGGGTCGTATGGCGCCGATGGAGAGGCCCTAAAATCGAAGCGCGTGCCATTGGTGAAGTACGCATCGTAGTAGACGAGCGCGGTGTAGACGCCGCCGGAAGGACTCGCCGCCGTCGGTCCGGTGCCGACCGAGAGATCCCGATAGTAGAGCCCCGACGCCGTCTTGGTGGACGCCGCCAGGTTGACGTTCAGGCTCGCCGCGAAGGTGGTCTGTTCGATCGGGGTGTACGGATAGGTGATGGGATCCGACCCCTCCAGACAGGCCGTGAAGGCGAGCGGGAGGAGCGCGGTCATCAGAAAGCGAAATCGCATGAAAAAGCTCGAAAGTCGAAGTCGGCGGAGGCGGGGACCACCTGGGAAAGCTAATGGCGGGGACCTGCGGGGATCCCCTGCCGTCACGCGTCCCGTTCGCGATCCCGGCGCACCGGGACCCGTTTCCCCTTGATCGTCGTCCCACGGAGGGTATCGATGATCCCGTCGGCGATCTCGTCCGGCACCTCGACGAGGGAGAAACGGTCGGTGATCTGGATCGCGCCGATCGCTCGCGGATCGACTCCAGCCTCGTTGACGATCGCCCCCACGAGGTCGGCGGGCCGGACGTTCGCCTTGCGGCCTGCACCGACGTAGAGACGCACCACATTCCACTCCGGCGTGGTCGGCTCGCGCTTGCCGCGCCGGGGCTTCTCGCCGTCTCCCTTCGCGCTCCGCTTCGCCGGGGCGCGCTCGCGGCTGCCGCGTGACGGCCCATCCTGACGAACGGCAACCGTCGGGATCTCCTGCTCCTCCTCGGCTCCGCTCTCCTTCGCGTCGGCGGCCTTCACCGCCGCGGCCGCGACGTCCATGATGTCGAACTCCTGGGCGAGCGAGTCGACGACGACGCGGAAATGATCCAGATCGCCCGCCAGCAGGGTCTCACGGATCGACGCGCGGGTCATCTCGAGGCGGCGGGCCCGCAGGTCGGCCACCGTGGGAACCGCCGCGATCTCGATCTTCTGCTTCGTCTGGTGCTCGATGTTCCGGAGCAGCCGATGCTCGCGCGGCTCGGCGAGGGTGATGGCGACACCCTCGCGGCCGGCGCGTCCGGTGCGGCCGATGCGATGCACGTACGCCTCGGCGGCGCTCGGGACGTCGTAGTTCACGACGTGCGAGACGTGCTGCACGTCGAGCCCACGCGCGGCGACGTCGGTCGCGATGAGCAGGTCCGACGTGTTCGCGCGGAATCTCTTCATCACGCGATCACGTTGCTCCTGACTGAGGCCACCGTGCAGCGCCTCGGCCCGGTACCCCCGGCCGTTGAGCGATTCGGCGAGCTCGTCGACCTCGGTGCGCGTCCGGCAGAACACGATCGCCGACGTCGGGTTCTCCACGTCGAGCACGCGACCAAGGGTGGCGATCTTGTGCGCGCGACCGACGATGTAGGCGACCTGCCGCACGCGCGGCGCCGAGCCGGCGGGAACGACTTCGCGATCGATCCTTACCGTGACGGGATCCCGCAGGTGCTTTCTCGCGATCTCGGCGATGCGAGGGGGCAGCGTGGCGGAGAAGAGCGCCGTCTGCCGCTCGGCCGGCGTGGCTTCGAGGATCGCTTCGAGATCCTCGGCGAAGCCCATGTCGAGCATCTCGTCGGCCTCGTCGAGCACCACCACCTTCACCGCGTCGAGCCGCAGCGTCTTGCGCCGGATGTGATCCAGCGCGCGGCCCGGGGTCGCGACCACCACGTCGACACCGCGCTTCAGCATGCGCAGCTGATTCTCCATCGAGGCGCCGCCGTAGATCGGCAGCGCGCAGACGCCCATCGACTTGCCGTACTTGTGCACGGCTTCGGCGACCTGCATCGCGAGCTCGCGCGTCGGCACGAGGACGAGCGCCGCGGTGCGGGAGCGGGCTTCCGCGTCGGGGGTGACGAGGTGGAGGAGCGGCAGCGCGAACGCGGCGGTCTTTCCCGTTCCCGTCGCCGCCTGGCCCAGCACGTCGCGACCGGCGAGAAGGGGCGGAATCGCTTCGCGCTGCACCGGAGTCGGCTCTTCGTAACCGAGCGCGGCGAGGGCGCCGACCAGTCGCTCATCGAGACCGAGCGCGGCAAAGCCCGGCGTCTGATCGGGCTCGGGAGGAGTGGTGGTGCGTGGGGTCATTGCAGCTGGTGCAGGCGTGCAGGTGAGCGGAGCAGGATAGTTGGCGACGTATCTTGAAGCGATGTCGAGCGATCCATCCGCCCAGCCGTTCGAGATTCGCCCATCGCCCATGCAAGGGCTGGGCGCGTTCGCCACCCGGCACATCCCCGCGGGAGTACGGCTCATCGAGTATAGCGGGGAACGGCTGACGCCGGCGGGAGCCGACGCGCGCTACCCCGACGTGGAGGGCAAGCGCCACCACACGTTCCTCTTCGGGATCGACGACGACGTGGTGATCGATGCGGCGGTGGATGGCAACGAGGCGCGCTTCATCAACCACTCGTGTGACCCCAACTGCGACGCCGTGATCGAGGACGGTCGCATCTGGATCGAGACGATCCGTGACGTCGCTCCAGGTGAGGAGCTGGCGTACGACTACGCCTACGTGCTCGAGGAGCGCCACACGCCGGCGGCGAAGCGACGCTTTCCCTGCCACTGCGGAGCGGCGAGCTGCCGCGGGACCATCCTCGCGAAGAAGCGCTGACCGTTTACTTCGGCGCGCAGAGATAGGTGAGCGCGAGGGCGCCCATCGAGCCGCCAAGTGCGGGCCCGTAGCCAGGAATCGCGTTGACCTTCCGGTCGACGACTTTGGTCTCCTTCGCGTCGCCGTAGTAGACGTTCTCCTTGGCGGCGAGGGACTTCTTGGCGCAGTCGAAGGTCGCGCTGGTGCGCGAGCTCATCCAGGCGCCTTTGGGCGTCTGCACGGGGGTGGTGAACACCACCCGCACCGTCGCCGCCACGAGGGAGCCGGTGCGCTTGATCGACCTCGAGTCGACGAAGACCTGATTGCCGCTCGAGGTGGCGCCGATCGGCGTCCACTTCTTTTGCGCGTGGGCGATCGACGGGAGAGCGAGAAGGACGAGAGCGAGGTGACGCATAGCGGGGTCCGAGAATGGCGAGTCGCCTTACAAGCTGGCGAGCGTCACGGCGCGGCGTAATGGCCGCTCCGACGCTGGCCTCACCGCCGCTGAGCGAGATCCGCCCAGTATCGGCCCATCTGCCCGCGGCCCGTCATCGAGACACCGCTAGCCGACGCGTCGCTCCAGGCGGTGGGACCAGCATCCCTCGCCAGCCGGATCAGACGCGCGCTCGCACCATAGAGCTCCAGCACGGAAGGACCGAGAGCGTGATAGTGACCGAGCATCCATCTCAGCTCAGGGTCCGGCGCGTCGCGGCGAGCCCAGGCATCGAGCTCGTCGATCACGAGGCGGATGGCTCCGTCGGGCAGCGGCGCGATCCCGGTCTCGGCCGCAGCGGCCATGGCGCTGCGCCAGACGAGGAAATAGGCGCGCTTGAGCGCCTCGAGCGCCGAGTCCGGATCCGAGAAATGCTCGATGTAGGCATTCACGATCGCCGGATATTCCCCATACAATCCGGAGCGCTCGATCTGTGCGTCGCGCTCGTCCGGCGTTCCGCTGGCTCCGCGGATACTGGCGAGCACTGCGTCCTCCCATCCGGCGAGCGTGGACAGGCTGAGCACCCGATCAGCCGGCAGCGATCCGCAGCTTGGTGCCCCAGGGGTCGATGGCGAGCCAGCCATCGGACGTCGCGGCGACCTCGTGCCCCGCACCCCGGAGCCGGCCAGCGGCAGCGTCCGCGTCACCCGCCGTGGGCAAGACCATTCGCCACTCGAGCAACCGTGCCTCGTCGTCCGACGCAGGCGCGGCGCGGCCAGCCCACGTGTTGACGCCGAGATGGTGGTGATAGCCACCAGCCGAGAGGAAGAGAGCACCGGGATACGACCACACCGTCGAATCGAAGCCAAGCGCGTCGTGATAGAAGCGAGACGCCGTGTCGATGTCTCCGACATGCAGGTGAAGGTGACCCATGACGGTTCCGGCGGGCATGCCGGTCCAGGGCTCGCCCTTCCCTGCGGCGATCACGCTCACGGTGTCGAGCGGTTCGGTGGCCATGGCGAGCTCACCGTGCTCCCAGCGCCAGGAAGCTTTCGGCCGATCCGCGTACACCTCGATGCCGAGACCGTCCGGGTCCCGAAGGTAGAGCGCTTCGCTGACCAGATGATCCGACGCGCCAAGACGGGCGCCGATGTGCACCAGATGCTCGAGGAAGCGCCCGAGCGCCGGGCGATCCGGAAGGAGGATGGCGAAGTGATAGAGCCCGAGCCGGCTGTTGGCGCGCAAGGGCGCGCTGCCGCGTTGCTCGACCAGCTCGACCAGCGGCAACGCCTCGCCGTCGGCGTGGAGAGCAGCCGTGGACGCGATGGTGGCTCGCGGTTGAAGCCCGAGCACCGTCGTGTAGTAATCGAGCGACCGCGCGAGATCGCCGACTTGCAGCCGCACGTGCCCGAGGCGCAGGGAGGCAGGCAGCGCCGCGGAGCGCCCGGTCGTGGAGCCAGTGCCTGTTCCGTCGGTCCCGCTTCCCTCGAATTCGTCCGTCATGGTCAACTCGCTTGGAGAAACGTGTGGCGCGGGCGCCGTCCGCCGTGGGGCCCCGATACTGCACGGACGGTTCCCCGGGGAGGCGTCGGCGAGAGCCCGACTGGCGCGCAGCGAGCACGTCAGGTATCGTCGAGCCGTGCGGGGCGACGGGACTCCGTGATGTAGCGCGTGCGACCGGTGTGCGCCGGTCGGAGGAGGCATCATGATACCGGATGCCGGGTTCCACGGGAACGACATGTCGACATCGAGCGAAGCGCGACGCAGAGCCCAAGCGGCACTCGTGCACGCGCTCGACGCGAATCCGGACGTGAGCAATCCTGCGACACGTGCCGCGATCCGCGCGTTCGTCGAGGCGCTGGTGAGCGAAGGACTGCTGCCCGAGGCGACGGTGATCGCCTTCAAGGCCACATTGTCGCTCTCCGAGTCGCTCCACCGAATCGAGTCCGAGGAGCGCGAGCAGCTGCGCGCCTCGCTGGTCTCGACGTGCATCGAGCGATACTTCGAAGTGCGCGGCACGGATGACACTCGTCCCGCGAGTCCACCGACGCTGCGACTCGTACGGGACCGCGAGGCGTCGCCGAGCGGTCCAGAGGCGACGACTTAGGCGGATCGCCCTGGCGCAGGCCAGCCACGCAGCCGCGGCACCCACCGCGGCACGGCGGCGCGATAGCGCTCGTACTCCTCACCGAATCGCTGGACGAGTCCTGGCTCCTCGAGCAAGACGAAGTAGGTGTGGTTGATCGCGAGGAACACGAGGAGCCAGCTTGCGATGCTCCACGAGTGGAAGAACAGCGCCTCTCCCCCGAGCATCGTCGCGACGGCCGTGATCATCGGATTGCGTACGTGCCGATAGGGTCCCTCGACCACCAGGTGGCGCGTGGGATCCCAGGGCGCCAGAGTGCCGCGGCCAATTCGCGCAAAGAGCAGCACGCACCAGACGAACATCGTGAAACCGGCGGCGAACACGAGGACGCCGGCGATCCGGCCCGTCTCCAGCAGCGCCATCTGCGACATCGTGGTCCGTTCGCGCGCCAGAAGCCAGCGCGGTACGACCACAGTGACGACGAACGGCAGGAGCGCGATCGAGAGCAGATGTCGCAGCAGCATCGACTTGCTTCCCTTCGTCCGGCTCAGCGCCGCGTGACCGTGGGTGCGACAGGCTGGTTCGCCAACACCTGAGCGACGCGCCGGCCGAGTGTCGGCGCGATGGAGCGGCTGAAGGTTGCGGTGAGGTGATTGTCGTCGGTGAACACGATGGCACCGTTCCGCACGACGCCGCAACGAGGGGTGTCACAGAGCTGATCGTTCATGTCGATCAGCCGCACGGGCAGTCCTCGCAAGGCGGCATCCTGCGCTGCGAGGGCGGAGCGCGAGAGCGAAGTGACGCGATCGTACGTGCAGGCCCGGGTAAACGGGAGGCGAGCCGCGCTGCGCGAAAGACAGGCCGGCACGTCGAAGCCCGCGCGAGGGACATCCCGGATGACGATCGTTCGGATTCCCGCGGCGGCAAGACGCGCGTAGGTACGCCGCAGTCCCCGCTCCCACATCGCGGGGGTCACCTGCCAGTCGTCGGCCTGTCCGTCGACCGGGATGTAGTGATCCCAGCTCGAGAGCACGACTGCCGCGGGCCGCATGGCGACGATGCGGCGCAGCATCGCCTCACGATAGCGCGCGCACTCGCGATAGTACCGCGCGAACCGCGCGCTTCCGAGCTCGCCCATGTCCGCGACGGGACACCCGCCCTTCACCATCGCATCGATCCGCCAGCCATGCTCGCGACCAGCGCGATCGAGCGCCCCAAGCCAGTGTTCCGCGTGAGAGTCGCCGAGGAGCGCCACGACAGTGGCGCCGCCGCGATCGCCGAGCACACATGGTGTGCGAGCATCCTCAACGCTGTTGGCCCAGCACGGGTGCGAGACGCGGTCCACGCGCGCGGAGGCGAACGCGCGTTGATTCGTGGAGGCCACGCGACGCTCGGCGCCCCGCATCAGTCCGTGTGCGAAAAGCGCCGCGGCCACGCTGGCCACGAGGGCAGCAGGCGCGATCCAGCGGTCGGGCAGGCGCGAGAGCGCCCCGTCACGCGCCGGGCGCTCGACGAGTCGGTACGTCAGCCACGCGAGCGCGAGAGCACCCGCCGACCAGCCGAGCCGCCCCGCCACACCGATCGAAGGGTCCAGCACCTCGCCCAGGCCGACGAGGGGCCAGTGCCACAGATACCACACGTACGAAAGGCGTCCGAGCCAGCGAAGGGGTGCGAGGCTCAGCCCACGGCTGATCGCACCGTCGGGTGCCCACGCCCCGCCGGCGATGAGCGCCGCGGCACCGAGCGCCGGCAGCAGTGCGGCGGCGCCGGGATATGGCGTGGCGCGGTCGTAGCTCACCACGGCGATACCGATTGCGATAAGACCAGCCACCTGAAGCATCATCGCGACCCGGGCGCTCGCCGGCGGTCTCTGGGCGAGCGCCAGCGACAGCGCGCCGCCGAGCGCGAACTCCCAGATGCGCGTCGGCATGCCGAAGAACGCCCACGGCTGCGCGGTGCGCGTGATCCAGAGCGACGCGGCGAGCGACGCGACACCAGCGATGACGATGGCCCTGGCCGTCGTCCGACGCTCCACAATGCGATCGGCGTCGTCGCGGAGCAGCAGCGGCACGATCACCACGAGCAGCAAGGGCCACACGAGGTAGAACTGCTCCTCCACGGCGAGCGACCAGGTGTGGAGGAGCGGATTGTCGCTGGAGGAGAAGTAGTTCAGCGCACCACGCGCGAACTCGACGTTTCCCGCGTGGAGTGCGACGGCGCGCGCCGTACCGGCGACGAGCGGCCGATCGATCGGAGCGTACAGCGTGAAGACGATCGCCAACGTCGCGAGCAGAACGACGAGCAGCGCCGGCAGGAGGCGCAGCGCGCGCCGGCCGTAGAACTCGTTGAGGCTGACCTCCCCGTTCGTCTCGCGCTCGCGGACGAGAAGTCCGGTGATGAAGAATCCGGAGAGTACGAAGAACACGTCCACTCCGACGAACCCGCCGGCGAGGGCGCGCACACGCGCGTGGAAGAGCACGACGAGGAGGATGGCGGCCCCCCGAAGGCCTTCGATGTCAGGACGGAATGCTGGGCGCTCGACGGCCATGCTCGGTCTACGGAGGCTCGGCAGGCAAAGTTACGCCCGGCCGAACCCTGCAACCGAGTCACGGCGTCATGGCGCGCTGAGCCGTCCCTGGTCGTCGATCCGCAGCGTCGCCTTGCGCGTGAGCGGCACCGGATCGAGCTCGTCTACTTCCACCATCAGCTTCTGTGGCGCGACGCGCATGGCCGTGACGCGCGCACCTTTGTGCAGCCCGGCCAAGCCGAGCTTCTCGAGCTTTTCCGGCTCCTGGAGAGAGCCGGTAAGCGTCATGCCCACAGCGAGGTCCTGTGGTTGCTCCGGGTTGAGCCTGGCACCGAGTTGCTGCGCGATGGGGCGCGACTGTACCGCCATCGACTGCTGGGTCACCTCGCTGGTCGCCGCTTGCGCCACGCTACTCCGAGGCGCCGAGAGCAGTGCGCCGATGCACACCGTGGCGAGTCCGAGGCTGCGTGTGAACCATGGAGTCGGAGTCATGGGAACCTCCCGCCGAATCGGCTGGTGTTCGTTCGCGAACACGATTCAACCCATTCGTGGGAATGTCTGTCGGGAGAACCAGGCGAGTCACTGGGGGAAAGTCCGCAGCCGGGTCACCCGAGCTTTCACCTCATCGGTCCAGCTCCTCAGAGCAGCAGATCGGCCCGGATGAGCTGACGCGCGTTCCACCACAGCGCGCCGAGCACGTTGGAGCGTCCGAGCTCGACACTCGCCTCGCCGCGAACGCCTGGACGCCAGGCTCCGCCCATCGCGTGTCGGACGCGAGCTTCCACCGCGCCGCCCGGCACGACGGCCGACATCACTACGCTGGACATGCCGACGCTCGACACCTCGCCGACCCGCGCCGTCCACGGCGCTCCGAGGTCGGCGAAGGAGACGGCGTGCACCACCTGGCCGGGCCGCACCCGGGTAGCGCCGGCGCCGGCGAGCGCGATGCGCAGCTCGACGGAATCGCTCGCCGACAGTGAGAGCAGCGTGTCCCCCGTGGCCACGCGGCGACCGACGAGCTCCTCGACCCGGGGCGTCGCGACCACGCCGGGCGAGCTGGCGCGCAGGACAAGCGACGCCGCTCGGCGCTCGAGCGCCGCGAGCTGGGCTTGGGCCTCGCTGCGCTCCGCGACCAGGCGGCTCGCCTCGCCGTTGCGGCCGGCGGACCGCGCCGCCGATTCGGCGAGCGCCAGAGAGTCCACCGCTCCCGTGGCTGACAGGATGGCACGCTCGACGGAGTGATTCACCAGTCGCAGCAGCGGGCTCCCGGCGTCCACGCGCATTCCCTCGTGGACGAGCGCCTGCGCGACGACGCCGCTGTCGGACGCTGCGACGATGCGCGCTGCGACCGGACCCACCACGAACTCTCCCGGGCTCGTGAGCGTCCACGGAACGAAGAGCAGGAACGACACGACGAGGACTCCCGCGATGCGGGCCGGCCGGCGCATCCCGCGCAGCGCATCGCGGCGGGCGCGTACGGCGAGCACGATCCCGCGCACCCACCCCGCGATCCTCGCGCGAAGGAGATACGCGAGCGTCACACTCGTCACGATCGCGCCACCAATCCCGAACGCGCGGCGCGACCAACCCACGACGAGAAAGGCCACGAGGGACAGCAGAGCCGTCGTGTAGAGCGTGCCGAGCGCACCGTAGATCAGGAACACGCGGCGCTCGCGCACCGAAGCGGGTGGCTCGGGTACATCGAGCCGCAGCAGGTGCCGCTGCATCCACCAGCGGAAGTGCGCGAAGGCGCGCAGGCGCAGGTTCGGAATCTCCATCCAGTCGGTGAGGGCGAAGTAGCCGTCGAGTGGAAGGAGCGGGTTGGCGTTGGTGAGCAGTGTGGACGCGCCACCCACGAGCATCGTCGCGACGGCGACGTTGGCGACGAGCGTGTTCGGCGCGACAGCCCACCACACCATGGCGGCGACGCTCGCGAGCACGAGCTGAATCCATCCTCCCGCAGCAGTGACCCAGAGGCGCGCGCGGCGCTCGGGAAAGCTCCACGCGTCGGAGACGTTGCAGTAGAACGCCGGCTGGAAGTAGACGAGCATGAACCCGAGCTCGTGCACCTCTCCTCCGTAATGCTTGCAGGCATAGCCGTGGCCCAGCTCGTGGATCAGAATCACGAGCGCCCCGGTCACCCAGAGCACGATGACGTTCGTCAGGGTGATCTGGTGCAGCGAGTACGTCGACGCGAGGGCAGCGCTGAACTCGTCCCAGCGTGCGACGAGGAGCGCGAGATACACCAGGAACGCGGCCACGGACGCGATGGCGAACGTCCGCCCGAACATCCAATCGACGTAGGGGAGCGTTCGGGTGAGCAGCGCGTCGGGATCGCCGAACGACCATCGCATCCGCAGCAGCTCGCCCCGGAAGAGCGAGCGGCGCCGACGCTCACGGCGTTCGGCGCGCAGCCGTTCGATCTGCAAGGTGGTCCGCTCCTCGAGCCCGCGCTCGAGGAATCCCGCTTCGGCCATCGTGCGCGCGAAGCTCTCGACCGCCTGCGCGGAGATGCGCAGTCCCTCCTCGGCGAGCGACACGGCGATCTCGGCGGAAGTCCGCGTGCCATCGAAGGCGCGAAGCACGCGCACCTCCGCCGTACCGAACCGGAAGTACTTCTGCGCCGCGAGGTCCTTCACGACGAAGCTCGTCTCGCCGCGATAGACCTGCTGAATGATCGAGATGTCCGCGCGCAGGGTTGGCGCGCCCGCGACGGCGGTCATGGGCTCAGTGCGTCGGCCGGGCGAGCCGCTCGCCGGCGGCGAGCCCGCTCAGGACCTCCACGCGTCCGTCACCGACGTCGCGGCCGACGGTGACCGGCCGCAGCATGCTCCGGCCGTTGTCGACCACGACGGCGTAACCATCGGGCGCGATCGCCGCGCGCGGCGCGGTGACCACACTGCGCGGCTCGTGTCCGAGTCGCACCGTCACGCTGCTCCCGGCGAGCAGCGCGCCGCCGGGACGAACGAGCTCCAGCACGACTTCGCGCGTCCCACTCGCGGCGTCGATGAACGGGGCGGCGTGGACGATCCTCGCGCGGTAGTCGAATCCCGTGCCCGCCGAGACGGTCGCCGAATCGCCGACGCGTAGCTGGCGCGCGCCCGACTCCGCGACGCGAACCCGGGCGAACAGCGGCGACGACTCGGTGACGCGGAAGAGCGTGTCGCCGACGGCGACGAATCGGCGGGGACGAGCGAGGCGTGCCGTGACCGTGCCGGCAAAGGGCGCGGCGACTCGCGTGAGCTCGATGTCGCGCTGCGCCTTTCGGCGCTGCACATCGGCCTGGCGAAGCTGAAACTCCACCTGCTCCGAATCCGCCGCGGTGGCGCCCCCGCCCTTTTTCAGCAGCCGCGTACGCGCTGCCGTTCGCGTCATGCTCTCGAACGCGGCCTCCGCTCCGGCCAGCGCGATCGATTGGTCGGCGCTCTCGAGCCGTGCCAGCAGCTGACCAGGCTGCACCCGGTCGCCGAGCTCGGCGTACAGTCCGTCGATCGTTCCCGCGGAGCGAGCCACGACCACCGCGTCGTGCTCGACGTAGAGCTGAGCGGGGAGCTCGAGCGGCAGGCGCACCGTGGCGGTGTCGACTCGAAACTCAGCGACGGGGACGGGTCCGCCCATCGGCGCCCCAGCCTGCTGCGGTGAGGCCGAGCGTGCCTCGCCCGTACACGCCAAAGCGAGGGGCGAGAGGAGCACGACGAGCGCGGCAAGTGCGTCGTGAGTGCGCTGCTTCATGACCAGAACCTCCACCAGGCGAGCCGCGAGGCCCGAACCGGGGCGCGGAGGAGCCGCCACAGCGCGGAGGCGGGCTCGGTGAGGACACGCACGTAGGCCGCCATCCCCGGGCGCAGGAGGCCATCGGGGTTGGCGAAGACGGCGCGCACCGGGAACGAGACGTCGCGGCCGGAGGCCGACGAGATCGCGCCGAGCGACGACACGCGGCCCGAAAACGTTTGCTGTGGCAGCGCGGCGATGCGCAGACGCACCTCGTCGCCGATCTGGACGCGGGTGATGTCACGCTCGCCGATGCCGAACTCCAGCTCGAGCGAATCGGTGCGACCGACGACGGCGATCAGATCGCCCGCATCGGCATGCGAGCCGACACGCTCGTCCGGCCGCGCCGTGAGGATCACGCCGCGAACCGGCGCTCGGACGACGCTGGAGCGGATCTGTTCGTCGAGCAGGTCGGCGTCGCGCCGAAGGACGTCGACACGAAGACGCTGGAGCCGCTCGTCGGCGGCATCTCCCCGCGAGGAGGCCATGGCCGCCGCCCGCTCCGCGGACGCGACGGCGGCGAGCGACGCATCGCGCTCGGCGCGCCATTCGTCGTCGCGCAGGTGGGCGACGGGCGCACCGCGCTCGACGAGCATGCCCTCACGCACGAACACCCGATCGAACACGCCGGGGAGCGTCGGCCGCACGTCGGCGC
>Ga0126306_10000271_pt1 | contig 21965 bp, 25 predicted proteins | sample Plot27_FD_92592 | JGI IMG/M metagenome (GOLD analysis project Ga0126306, IMG submission 92592) | Serpentine soil microbial communities from UC McLaughlin Reserve, CA, USA - Plot27 | ecosystem: Environmental > Terrestrial > Soil > Grasslands | place: USA: UC McLaughlin Reserve, Lake County... | reverse complement strand
CGGCCGCCGCCAGCGGCCCGGATCAAATCCGACAGGCTGTAACTTCGCTCTGGATGCAGGAGAAGCGGTTCAAGGACGCGCTGCATCCCTCGCGGCACCAGAAAGTCCAGACATCGTCGTACCATTTCTGGGTATGAACATACCTAGGCAAGGTACGAATTTCAAGGTGCGGAAGCGCGTCAAAAGGCGGTGGACGACACCGCACATCCCACTAGCCTCAACCAACTCCGGGGCGTGTCCAAAGCCCAACAGCTGTGGCAATGGGTGCCTCATCATGCGGATTCTTCTGATCGGCTCGGGCGGGCGCGAGCATGCGGTGGCCTGGAAGCTCGCCTTGAGCCCGCTCTGCGAGCGCCTGTTCATCGCGCCCGGCAATCCCGGCACGGCGCAATGCGGCACGAATCTCGCCGTCGACGTCGCCGATCACGCGGCGGTCGCGGCGGCTGCCCGCGGGGAAGGGATCGATCTCGTCGTCGTCGGCCCGGAGACGCCGCTCGTCGCCGGCCTCGTCGACGACCTCGCGGCGGCGGGGGTCAAGGCGTTCGGGCCGAGCCGCGCCGCGGCCGAGCTCGAAGGCTCGAAGGCGTTCACCAAGGAGCTTTGCGCCGAGGCCGGCATCCCGACGGCGCGCTTCCGGCGCTTCACCGATCCGGCGGCGGCCAAGGCCTATGTGCGGGCCGAGGGCGCGCCGATCGTCGTCAAGGCCGACGGGCTTGCGGCCGGCAAGGGCGTCGTCGTCGCGGCAAGCGTCGCCGAGGCCGAGCGCGCCATCGCCGACATGCTCGGCGGCGCGCTAGGCCAAGCCGGGGCCGAGCTCGTCATCGAGGAGTGCCTCGTCGGCGAGGAGGGGAGCCTGTTTGCGCTCTGCGACGGCACGACCGCGGTCCCGCTCGGCACCGCCCAGGACCACAAGCGCGCCTTCGACGGCGACCGCGGCCCGAACACCGGCGGCATGGGCGCCTACTCGCCGGCCCCGGTGCTGACGGCCGAGATCGAGGCGCAGGCGATGCGCACGATCGTCGCGCCGACGCTTGCCGCGATGCGGCGGCGCGGCACGCCCTTTACGGGCGTGCTCTACGCCGGGCTGATGCTCACGGCCGAGGGCCCGAAGCTGATCGAGTACAACGTCCGCTTCGGCGACCCGGAGGCGCAGGTACTGATGCCGCGCCTGACGAGCGACCTCGTCCCGGCGCTGCTTGCCGCCTGCGAGGGCCGCCTCGCCGACGTCGAGCTGCGCTGGTCGGCCGACGCGGCGCTCGCCGTCGTGATGGCGACGAAGGGCTATCCCGGCACCTACGCGCGCGGCTCGGAGATCCGCGGCGTCGCCGAGGCCGAGGGAATGGACGGCGTGCGCGTCTTCCACGCCGGCACGAAGCGCGACGGCGCCCGCCTCCTCGCCGATGGCGGACGGGTGCTGAACGTCACCGCGACCGGGCGCACGGTGGCGGACGCGCAAGCCCGCGCCTACGCGGCGGCGGAGCGGATCGACTGGCCGCAGGGGTTCTACCGGCGCGATATCGGGGCGAGGGCCGTGGAGCGGGAAGGACGCTGACAAGCCCGGCCAATTCGTATATACTCCAGCTAGATGGTATATACGAGAGCCGCATGGCTGTGCTGATCAAGGACGAGGAGGCCGATCACCTGATCCGGGAGCGTGCCCGGCGGACCGGCGAAACCGTCACCGACGCCGTCAAGCAGTCCGTTCGCGAGCGCCTGCAGCGTGTGCCGCCGTCCGAGGGCGAGGTGGCGAGACGCAAGCGCAGGCTCAAGGAACTTTGGGCCTATTTCGATTCCCTGCCGCGCCAGAACGAGCATCTCACCGACGACGAGATCATCGGCTACAACGAGCATGGGCTCTTCGTGGTCGACACCGCCCTTCCCTCCTAGCTGGTACCAAGAATGGCTGTTCTGATCCGGGCCAAGCGCGTTGAAGACAAGATTCGGAAACTCGCCAGGCAAAACGGCGAGACCCTCACCCGTGCCGTTGAAAAAGCTGTCGACAGCCAGTTGGCCGCGATGATTCCGGCACCCAAAGGGCGTGTCGACTGGGCGAGGCTGGAGTCGCTCCAGGCCGCGATCGAAGCGATGCCGACCGTAGACGGCCGCTCTCCGGAAGAGATCATCGGCTTCAACGAGCGTGGCCACTTCGACTGATGGTTGTCGATACATCCGCGCTCATCGCAATCGCGCTTCGCGAACCCGAATGGCGGGTCTTGGCGACCGTGATCGACGCGAGCGATCTTCCCATGATCGCCACCGTCAATTGGGTCGAGGCCGGCATGGTGATGGTCGGCAAGAAGGACGACGTCGGTGCGCTGGCGATCGTCACCTCGCTAGGGATCGAGATCGAAGGAATCGGCCGCGCCGAAGCCATCGAGGCGCGGCGGGCCTTCGTTCGCTACGGCAAAGGCCTGCATCCCGCGCGCCTCAACTTCGCCGACTGCTTCGCCTACGCCCTCGCGAAGGCGCGCGGCGTGCCGCTGCTCTTCAAGGGTGACGACTTCGCCAGGACTGATATCGTGCCGGCGTGGCGGCCCTGAGCCCGGAGCGCATGACCGACGACCTCTTTCCCGGCTTCGCGTCGCATTGGATCGACGGCGAGGCGGGGCGCGTCTTCGCGCGCTCGGGCGGCAGCGGGCCGCCGCTCGTGCTGCTGCACGGCTTCCCGGAGACGCATGCCTGCTTCCACCGCATCGCGCCGGCGCTCGCGAAGACGCACACGGTCGTCTGCCCGGATCTGCGCGGCTACGGCTGGTCGTCGGCGCCGAAAGGCGATCCCATGCACGAGACCTACTCGAAGCGCGCCATGGGCCGCGACGTGATCAGGGTCATGGAGAAGCTCGGTCACGTGCGCTTCGCGCTCGCCGGCCACGACCGCGGCGCCCGCGTCGCCTACCGCCTCGCCCTCGACGAGCCTGGCCGCGTCGAGCGGCTGGCGCTCCTCGACATCGTGCCCACCTTCGCCAACTGGCAGCGCATCCGCGAAGGCCAGGCCGACGCGCCGCACTGGGACTACCTCGCGCGGCCGTTCCCGCAGCCGGAGACCGAGATCGGCCGCGACCCGCTCGCCTATTTCGACGGCCTCCTCGCCAAATGGTCGAAGGATGGCACGCTCGAGGCGTTCGATCCGCGGGCGCTCGCGGCCTACCGGCAGAGCTGCAACGAGCCCTCGCGCATCCACGCCTTCTGCGAGGACTACCGCGCCGGCGCGACCGTCGATCTGCGCCAGGACGAGGCCGATCTCGCCGCCGGCCGCACCATCGCCTGCCCGGTGCTCGTCGTCGTGGCGCAATTCTACCTCACCCGCGGCGCCCGCGCGGATGCCGAGGCGCCGCTCGCGGTCTGGCGCCGGAGCTTCGCGCCCCAAGCCACGGGCGCCGAGGTCGATTCCGGCCATTTCGTCGCCGAGGAGGCGCCTGAGGCGACGCTCGCCGCGCTGCAAGCCTTCCTCGGAGCACCGCAGCGGTGAGCGCCGCCGCCGACCGCCAGGCGACCTATTCGGGCACGAAGCCGGTGCCGGAGAACCTCGCCTTCGACACCGCGCGGCTCGCGGCCTGGCTTAGCCCCCGCATCGACGGCTTCGAAGGCCCGGTCGAGGCGCGCATGTTCAAGGGCGGGCAGTCGAACCCGACCTATCTGCTGTCGACGCCCGCCCGCGCTTATGTCCTGCGCCGCAAGCCGCCTGGGAAGCTCCTCGCTTCGGCGCACGCGGTCGACCGCGAGTACCGGGTGCTGTCGGCCCTGTACCGACAGGGCTTTCCGGTCGCCGAGCCGCTTGCCTATTGCGACGACGACGGCGTCGTCGGCACCGCCTTCTACGTCATGGCCCATGTCGAGGGCCGCGTGTTCTGGGTGCCGGCGCTGCCCGACTCGACGCCGGCCGAGCGCAGCGCCCTCTACGAGACCATGAACGAGACCTTCGCGCGGCTGCACGCCTTCGACCCGGCGGCGATCGGCCTTGCCGATTTCGGGCGTCCCGAAGGCTACGTGGCGCGCCAGGTGAAGCGCTGGTCGGAGCAGTACCGGGCCAGCGAAACCGAGACCATCCCGGAGATGGACCGGCTCATGGCCTGGTTGCCCGAGCATGTGCCGCCGACCGCGCGCCCGGCGCTCGTCCATGGCGACTACCGGCTCGACAATCTGATCATGCACCCGAGCGAGCCGCGGGTGCTCGCCGTGCTCGACTGGGAGCTTGCGACGCTCGGCGACCCGAACGCCGATTTCGTCTACCACCTGATGGCCTGGCGGATGCCGATCGAGAAGGGCGGCGGCACCGGCACGCTCGTCGGGCTCGATCTCGCCCGGCTCGGCATCCCGACGCTCGAGGACTACGCGGCGGCCTATGCCCGGCGCATGGGCCTCTCCGAGATCCCGCATTTCGAGACGCTGCTCGCCTACAACTTCTTCCGCCTCGCCGCGATCCTGCAGGGCATCGTCGGCCGCGTCCGCGACGGCACCGCCTCGAACGAGAACGCCGCCGCGATGGCCGCGGAGGTGCGCCCGCTCGCGGCGGCGGCGTGGGACTGGGCCGTGAAGGCGGGAGCGCGGTAGCCCGGCTCGCTACACCGCCTCGAGGAAGCGCTCGGCCTGCTCGAGGTCGACGGATACAAGCTGCGACACGCCGCGCTCCGCCATGGTGACGCCGAAGAGGCGGTTCATGCGCGCCATGGTGATCGGGTTGTGGGTGATGACGACGAAGCGCGTCTCGGTCTGGCGCGCCATGTCGTCGAGGAGGTCGCAGTAGCGCTCGACATTGTGGTCGTCGAGCGGGGCGTCGACCTCGTCGAGGACGCAGATCGGCGACGGATTGGTCAGGAACACGGCGAAGATCAGCGCCGTTGCGGTCAGCGCCTGCTCGCCGCCGGAGAGCAGCGTCATCGTCGTCGGCTTCTTGCCCGGGGGCTTTGCCAGGATCTCGAGGCCGGCCTCGAGCGGGTCGTCGGAATCGACGAGGGTCAGCTCGGCGGTGCCGCCGCCGAACAGCGTCGTGAACAGGCGCCTAAAGTGCTCGTTGACGATGTCGAAAGCGGCGAGCAGCCGCTCGCGGCCCTCGCGGTTGAGGCTACCGATCGCCTGGCGCAGGCGCTTGATCGCCTCGACGAGGTCGTCGCGCTCGCCGATGAGGGTCGTGCGCTTGGCGTCGATCTCGGCAAGCTCCTCCTCGGCGCGAAGGTTGACGGCGCCGAGGCGCTCGCGCTCGCCCTTGAGGTTGGAAAGGCGCGTCTCGACCTGCGTCAGGTCCGGCAGCGGCGCGTCGGCCTTGAGGCCGGCGAGCTCGGCGAGCCCGGCCGGCGTCGTCTCGAGGTTGTCGGCGATCGAGCGGGTGATCTCGGCGAGGCGCCGCGTCGCGGCCTCGAAGCGCGCCTGCGAGCCGGCCCGCGCCTCGCGCGCGGCCGAGAGGGCTTCGAGCGCGTCGCGGGCGGCGCGGTCGGCCTCGGCGAGCCCGGTCTCGGCCTCGGCGAGGCGGTCGGCGGCGTCGCGGCGTCGGCCTTCCGCATCCTCGACCTCCGCCATCAGCGCGCGGCGGCGCAGGATGAACGCGTCCGGCATCTCGGCAAGCGATTTGCGCTCGCCCTGCAGGCGGGCGAGCCGGGCGGTGTATTCCTCGACGGCGGCGCCGGCGCGCTCGGCGCGCTCGCTCCACAGCCGTATCTCGGCAGCGATCGCGTCGCGGCGGCGGGCCGCCATCTCGGCCTCGCGGATCAGCGTCTGCAGCGCCGCGCGCGCCTCCGAGGCTTCGCCGCGGCGCTCGGCGACCGCTGCTCGAAGCTCGAGGAGACGCGCTTCGAGCGCCGGCGCGTGGCTAAGATCGGCGAGCGCATGCTCGGCTTGCGCCCGGCGCTCGCGGGCTTCGGCTTCGTTCGCCGCCAGGCGTTCCGTCGCCTCGTGCAGTGCCGAGCGCTTCGCGGCGGCGTCGGCTTCGCGGCGCTCGGCGGCGATCAGGCGCTCGCGGGCAAGATCGAAAGCGCGCCGCGCGCCTCTTACGGCTTCGAGCGCGGCGCTTTCGGCCGACGCCGCGGCGCGCACCGCCGCTTGCGCGCTCTCGGCTTCGGCGCGCTCGCGGTCGGCGATGGCGCGGGCCTCGGCTAACGCGCGCTCCAGGTCGCCGAGGCGGTTCTTCTCGGCAAGCCGCCGCGCCGCCGCCGAGGGCGCGTCGGCCGCCGCCGTGAAGCCGTCCCAGCGCCACAGATCGCCCTCGCGCGAGACGAGCCGCTGGCCGGGCCTGAGCTGCGCCCGCAGGGCGGCGCCGTCGTCGCGCGCGACGATGCCGATCTGCGCCAGCCGCCGCTTCAGCGCATCCGGCCCCTGCACGAAATCCGACAGCGGGCGCACGCCCTCGGGCAGGGCGGGGTCGTCGGCGCCGTCGCCGCTCAACGCCCAATGCACCGGCGCCGACGTCGTCGAGGAGCCTTCGAGGTCCTCGCCGAGCGCCGCGCCGAGCGCCGTCTCGTAACCCTTCGCGACGGCAATGAAGTCGAGCACCTTCGGCCACATGTCGTCGGTGCCCGAGGCGAAGAGCTTGGCGAGGGTGCGGACCTCGGTCTCGAGGCGCTGCGCGGCGCGCTCGGCGTCGTTTGCCGGACCGCGGCCGCGCGCCTCCGCCTCGCGCGCGCCGGCAAGCACATTGCGGGCTTCGGCCGAGCGCTCATCGGCGCTGCGCAGCGTCTCCTCGGCGGCAGCGAGCGCCGCGGTAAAATCCTCGGCCGGCGCGCTCGCCGCGGCGGCCTCGATCGCGGCGAGGTCGCGCTCGACGCGGGCGCGCTCGGCGGCGAAGCGCGCGGCGCGCTCGTTCTCCTCGCGCAGGCTGCGATCGAGCGCGCTTTTTCGGGCGTTGAGGTCGGAGACTTGCGCCTGCAGCTCGCCGAGCTCGGCCTCGACCGCGGCGAGCGCCGCCTCGGCGGCGTCCAGGCGCGCTTCCGCCTCCGCTTTCGCCGCCTCGGCGCCGGCGCCGTTGCGGGCGAGCTCCTCGCCCTCGCCCTTGAGCCGCGCGATCGTCGCGGCGCCGTCGGCCTGGGCCGCATTCTGGCGGGCGATGTCGCGCTCGAGATCGGCGATCTGGCGCTCGAGCTCCTCGAGGCGCTCGCGGGCGCGGCGCTCCTCCGCCTCGAGCTCGTTCCTGGCATGCGTCAGGCGCTGCAGCGCCGCCGCCGCCGCCGCCTCGGCTTCGCGCAAGGCCGGCAGCGCATGCGCTGCGACCGCCTGCGCCGTCGCGGCGTTCGCCTGCGCGGCCTGCGCGTCGGCGACCGCGTTGAGGTCCTGGCCGGCTTCGCGCTCGGCCGACGCCGCCTGCTCGCGCGCCTCGGCATAGCCGATCGCGAACAGCAGCGCCTCGAGGCGGCGGATCTCGGCCGAGACGTTCTTGTAGCGCGAGGCCTGGCGGCCCTGCTTCTTGAGGCTGTCGACCTGGGCGTCGATCTCGCGCAGCACGTCGTCGACGCGCAGCAGATTGTCCTCGGCGGCCTTGAGCCGCAGCTCCGCCTCGTGACGGCGGGCGTGCAGCCCGGCGATGCCGGCCGCGTCCTCGAGGATGCGGCGGCGCGCCTGCGGCTTTGCGGCGATGATCTCGCTGATCTGGCCCTGGCGGACGAGCGCCGGCGAGCGCGCCCCGGTCGCGGCGTCGGCGAACAGCAGCTGCACGTCGCGGGCCCGCACCTCGCGGCCGTTGATGCGGTAGGTCGAGCCCTCCTCGCGCTCGATGCGGCGCGAGACGTCGAGCTGCGTCGCGTCGTTGAACGCCGCCGGCGCCTTGCGCTCCTCGTTATCGATCGCGAGGTGCACTTCCGCCGTGTTGCGCGACGGCCGGTTCGCCGAGCCGGCGAAGATCACGTCGTCCATGCCGGAGGCGCGCATGCTCTTGTGCGAGGTCTCGCCCATGACCCAGCGCAGCGCCTCGACGAGGTTCGACTTGCCGCAGCCGTTCGGCCCGACGACGCCGGTGAGCCCGGGCTCGATGATGAAATCGGTCGGCTCGACGAAGGATTTGAAGCCGACGAGGCGAAGGCGCGTGAGCTTCACGGGCCGGCCCTACCCGTCACGGCGACTTGCCCCACCCCGCTCGCGCCTTCCGGCGCGAGTCGGCCCTCCCCCGCGGGGAGGGATTTCAGAGGGCCGGTCATCGCCAAGAATCCCTCCCCGCAGGGGAGGGGCAGGGGTGGGGTCGGCCGCGAGAGCGGCCGGGCGCTAAACCCCGAGCAAGGGCTTGAGGATCTTCTCGAGCTCGTCAATCGACATGTTCCCGCTGACGCGCTGGCCGTTGATGAAGAAGGTCGGGGTCGAGCTGACCTTGAACTTCTCCTCGCCGCGTTTGCGCACCGCGTCCACAGCGTCATAAAGCTTCGAATCCTGCAAGCAGCTCTCGAATTTTTCCTTGGAAAACCCGGCCTGGCGCATCATCTGCTGCAGCGCGTCGAGGGGCTTCTTCGAGAACGCCCAGGCGCTCTGCTGATCGAACAGGAGGTCGGTGATCGGATAGTATTTCGCCTCGCCGTCGCAGCGCGCCAGCATGAAGCCGGCCTTGGCGAGCGGGTCGAGCGGGAACTCGCGCAGGATGAAGCGCACCTGCCCGGTGTCGATGTAGCGCTTCTTCAGCTCCGGCCAGGTGTCCTTGTGGAACGCCGCGCAGTGCGAGCAGGTGAGCGAGGCGTACTCGACGATCGTGACCTTGGCGTTCGCCGGCCCGAGCGCCACGTCGCCGAGGGGGCCCGGCGCCGCGAGCTCGTCGGGCGAGACGTTCTGCGCCAGCGCCGGAAAGCCCGGCAGGAGCGCGGCCGCGGCGGCGGCCGAGCCGAGGAGAACGAGGGCCTCGCGGCGGGTGATCATGGATTGGCTCCGGGAAGGACGACGGTTGCCCCTCGGTTAAGACCTCGGGCAAAATGTGGCAAGGCGCGCCGGCTCACGCCTTCGTGCGGGCGCCAGCGACGACCGCGCTGCCGAGCCGCGTGAGCGCCTCGCGCAGCGGCTCTTCCGCGATGCCGGCGGTCGTCTCGGCGAGCCGGGCGTGGTCCTCGGACGAAAGCTCCGGCAGCGCCGGGCGCGCCGGCCTGGGCCGCGGCACCGGGCCTTGCTTCAGGACCAGCCGGCCGACGCAGCGCCAGCCGTAATGGGCGTTGATGCGCTCGATGAGGAGCGGCGCGAGGTGCTGCAGCTCGAGCGCGAAGGCGCTCTCGACGCGCACGATCAGCGCCGCCGGCTCCGGCCGCGCGTCGGGGTCGGGCCGCCCGCGGCGCGGCCATTCGAGCCGGACCGGGCGCGAAAACGCCGCCAGCCGGTCGCCGGCGATCTCGGGCCAGGCCGTGATCACGTCGGAAGCCGCGAAGCCCTGCGCGCGGAGCGCCGGGCCGAGGCAGCTGTCGACGAAATCGGCGAGGGGCTTCGGACGGGCCATCGGTTCGTTCTGGAGAAAGCCGAGCGCCGCCTTGGATCGCCGGCGCCGGCTCGCTATCGAGGCGCATGCTAGCGGTTCCGCCTCCCGCCTCAAAGCCCGAAGCGGGCGAGCTTCTCGCCTGGTACGACCGGCACCGCCGCGACCTGCCCTGGCGCGCGAAGGCCGACGCGCCGGCCGATCCCTATCGGGTCTGGCTGTCGGAGATCATGCTGCAGCAGACGACGGTTGCGGCCGTGAAGCCCTTCTACGAGCGCTTCCTGCAGCGCTTCCCGACGGTCGCAGCGCTGGCCGAGGCGCCGGTCGAGCAGGTGATGCAGGCCTGGGCCGGGCTCGGCTATTACTCGCGCGCCCGCAACCTCCATGCCTGCGCGAGGGCCGTCGCCGAGCGCCACGGCGGGCGCTTCCCCGACACCGAGGCGGGCTTGCGCCGCCTGCCTGGCATCGGTGCCTACACCGCGGCGGCGATCGCGGCGATCGCGTTTAATCGCCCCGCCGCCGCGGTCGACGGCAATGTCGAGCGCGTGGTGTCGCGGCTGTTCCTCGTCGAGACGCCGCTGCCGAAGGCAAAGCCCGTGATCCGCGACCTCGCCGAGGCGCTCGTGCCGGCCGAGCGGCCCGGCGATTTCGCGCAAGGCCTGATGGATCTCGGCGCGACGATCTGCACGCCGAAGCGCCCGGCCTGCGCCATCTGCCCATGGCTCGGCGCCTGCCGGGGGCGCGCGGCGGGCGTGCAGGAGACGCTCCCGCGCAAGGCTCCGAAGGCGGAAGGCGTGCTGCGCCGCGGCGCCGCCTTCGTGGTGCTCCGCGGGGACGATTGCGTGCTCCTGCGGACGCGGCCGGCGTCCGGCCTGCTTGGCGGCATGGACGAGGTCCCGACGAGCGCATGGTCGCCGGATTACGACGCCGCGAAGGCGCTACGCGATGCGCCGCTCGAGGCCGGCTGGCGGCGGCTCCCGGGCCTCGTCCGCCACACCTTCACGCATTTCCCGCTCGAGCTGACGGTGCTCGTCGCGACGGTCGCAGCCGGAACGCCAGCGCCAGCGGGAACGCGCTTCGCGCCGCGCCGCTCGCTCGCCGAGGCGGCGCTGCCCGGCGTCATGCGCAAGGTGCTGGCGCATGCCGACGTCGCTCCGGCCCCACCGGCGCCCCGGCGGGGGTGACCCGCATCACATTCGGCCGCGCCTCGCCATGGTCTTGTGAGCGCTGAGCCCGCGCAAGGCGGGTCGATCAGCCATGGAGAGCAAGATGTCATTCACGACGACGATGGCGGCGCCGCAGGCCTCGGGCGCGAGCGCCGCAAGCGGGCTGCGCTGGATGCTCGACGCAACCGCCAAGGGCTTTCGCCCCTGGTCGGCGGCGCTGGAGCGGCGCCGGACGCAACGCCTGCTGGCGAGCCTCGACGACCGGACCCTGAGGGATATCGGCCTCGCGCGGTCGGACGTCATGTGCTGGACCGACGCGCTCCGGCCCGGGCCATAAAGCATGATCCCGAAAAGTGGCTACCGGTTTTCGGAAAAGATCATGCTCAAACAAAGAAGTAGAGCGCGATGACGACTCGACGAGACGTCATCGCGCTCTGGCGCCGCGCCGGCGGCGCCGCGGCGCATTTCGCGCCGGCCGCGGCGCGAAACCGGGACGACAACACCCGGAAACATTTCGCGCCTAAGGCTCCTCGCGCGGCCAAGCCGGCGCTGCTCGCTGCCCGCCGATTCGCAACACCGATCGATTTGACGGGCCGGGGGGCCGAGGCGTCGAGGAGGCGCCTGTCATGCAGGAGACATCGACACTTGCGGCCATCCTGGCCGCCAACCCGTTCTTTCGGGACCTCGGGGCCGCGACGATCGCCGCCATCGCCGCGCTGTGCCGGACGTGCCGGCTCGGAGCCGAGGAGCTGCTCTTCCAGAAGGGCGATCCGGGCGACGCGCTCTTCGCCGTGCGCCGCGGGCAGGTCCGCATCTCGACCGGGACCGACGCCGGCAAGCGGCTGACCCTCAACATCCTCGGCTCCGGCGACGTGTTCGGCGAGATCGCGCTGCTCGACGGGCGGCCGCGCACCGCTGAGGCGCGCGCGCTCGAGCCGACCGAGCTGTTCACGCTCCGCCGGCCCGACTTCCTGCGGTTCCTCGAGCGCAACCCGGCCGTCGCCGTCAGGGTCGTCGAGCTCCTGTGCGAGCGGGTGCGCTGGATGAGCGATCGCGTCGAGGAGACCGCGCTTCTGCCGGTCGAGGCCCGGCTCGCCCGCCGGGTCGTGATGCTGGCGCAGGACTACGGCGCCGATCTCGATATCTCGCAGGAGGAGCTCGCCCAGTTCGTCGGCGCGGCGCGCGAGAGCGTCAATCGCCAGCTCCAGGAATGGAAGCGCGACGGCCTCGTGATGCTGGCGCGCAGCCGGATACGCCTTCTCGACCCGAAGCGCCTGTCGGCGCTGTGCCAGGCGGACGCGGCCTGATCGGCGTGCCGGGGTGCCGCTTGGAAGAGGTGCAGCCATGTTCAAGATCATCGCCAGCGTCGCATCGATGCTCGGTTTTTGCACCGCGCTGTCGCTCGCGGCGCCGCCGGCCACGGCTCAAGCCGTCGCCGGCTGCAGCGTCGTCGCGCTGACGGACCCTCCCCGCGACGTGTTGCGGTGCCGCGGCGGGCTGACGATCGAGGCCGAAAAGGACACGCGCTACCGCCTCGTCGACGACAACCGGGACGGGGCTCCGGAAGCCGCGGAGGTCAGCGCCCGCGCGCTCCTCATCGACCTGCCGCCCGGCCGCCGCGGCAGCTTCCAGGTGCTGACGCCGCACGCCATTGCCTCGGTGCGGGGCACGATCTACGCCGTCGACGTGCAGGGCGGCCGGACGTCGGTCTTCGTCGCCCGCGGCCGCGTCGCGGTCCAGCATCGCGAGCCCTCCCCGGCCGTCGTGCTCGGCGCCGGCCAGGGTGTCGACGTCGTGCCCGGGCAGCCCCTGGACGTGAAGACCTGGGGTGCGGAGCGGGCCGCCGGATTGCTCGCCCGCTTCGGCCGCTGATGATTGCGCGGCTGCGCTCCTGGCGGACCGCCGTCGCGCTCGCGGCGGTGGCGGCCGCGGGCGCCTGGGGGCTGTTCCTCGGCCTGTGGCATCTGCACGGACGCGGCTCGATCCTCGACCGCATCGAGGCGCCGCTGCAGGACTGGCGGCTCCTGATCGCCGGGCCGCGGGCGGCGCCCGACGGCGTCGTCATCGTCGCCATCGACGAGGAGACGGTGCGCCGCGCTGGCGCCTACCCGCTGCCGCGCGCCTTGCTCGCCAGGATCGTGCGCAGGCTCGCCGACGACGGCGCGAAGGCGGTCGCGCTCGACATGCTTTTCCTCGAGCGCGGCCCGGGCGAGGCGGATGCGGAGCTTGCCGCGGCGCTCCGCTCTACGCCTGCGGTGATCGGCGCCGCGGCGCTCTTCCCGCGCGCCGATGCCTTCGCGCAGACGCGCCTCGGCGGCGACCGCTCGGCGCCGCTGCCGGTTGCGGAGCGCGTCCTCTGGCCGGTATCGCCGCTCGCCGGGGCGGCCGAGGTCGGCCTCGTCAACATCACGGCCGATCACGCCGGCACGCCCCGCTACGCGCCGCTGCTGATCGCCTCCGGCGCCGACCTCCTGCCGTCCTTCGTCCTGCGCACGGCCGCGGTCGCGGCGGGGGCCGAGCCGGAGCTCGAAGCCGACGCCGTCCGCATCGGCCGATCGCGGACGAGCGTCGACTTCGGCTACCATCTGCCGCTCCGTTTCTATGGTCCGCGCGGCACCGTCGCGACGGTGAGCGCCCAGGCGGTCCTCGACGCCGACGCCGACGCCGGCGCCGGCGCGGCGGTGCGCGGGCGTGTCGTGGTGGTCGGCGCGACTGCGATCGGCACCGCCGACACCTTCGCGACGGCGTTCGATCCGGTGCTGCCGGGCGTCGAGCTCGTCGCCACCGGGATCGCCCATCTCGTCGCCGGCAAGGGGCTGGTGCGCAACGGCGCGACGCGCCGGCTCGACCTTGCAGCGAGCGTGGCGCTCCCGATCCTGACGGTCCTCGCCTTCACGCTGCGGCGCGTCGGGCTTGGGGTCGCGCTCTGCGCCGTGCCGCTTGTCCTCTGGTTCGCGTTCGCGACCTTGGCGTTCACCCGCGACTACTGGTTCGCGATGGCGGTGCCGCTTGCCGCGACGCTGCCGCCGGCGCTCGTCTTCGGCGCCGTCCGGCTGTGGCTCGAGCAGCGCAGCAAGCGCCGCGTGCTGGTTCAGCGCGAGGCGCTTCGGCGCTTTCACGCGCCGGCGATCGCCGAAAAGCTCGCCGTCACGCCGGAGTTCCTGCAGGAGCCCGTGCAGCAGCATGCGGCGGTGCTCTTCGTCGACCTGTCGGGCTTCACCGGCCTGAGCGAGCAGCTCGGCCCGCACGGCACCCGCACCCTCCTGAAGGCGTTCCATTCGCTGGTCGAGGCGGAGGCGACGCGGCGCGACGGCTTCGTCCTCAGCTTCATGGGCGACGGCGCGATGCTGCTCTTCGGCCTGCCGGCGCCGAGGCTCGACGACGCGCTGCGCGCCGTCGAGGCGGCGCTCGACCTCGCGGCGGCGCTGCGCGCCTGGATCGCCGAGCGCGCGCCGGGCGACGGGCGCGAGCTCGGCGCTCGCATCGGGCTGCACTACGGGCCGGTCGTGCTGTCCCGACTCGGGCCCGACACGCATCAGCACATCACCGCGAGCGGCGACACAGTCAATGTCGCAAGCCGCCTGCTCGAGGTCGCCGCCCACGGCGAGGTCGAGTCGGCCTTCAGCCTCGACGTCATCGCGGCGGCGCGCTCGGCGCCGGAGAGCGGCGCGCTGCCGGCCTTCGCCGGCGCCCGCGAGATCGCGATCCGCGGCCGCGCGCGGCCGCTCGCGGTCTGGCTCGGCAATCCTGCGGCGCCCCATGTCGCTGGCGCGGCGCGGGATTCGCTAAAAATCGACTGAAAGGCTGCGCGTTTTCTCAGCTTCGGGCTGCCATCTTGTCTCGAACGACAGGGGGCAGCCATGGATCGGGACGTGTTCGAGCACCTTCGTTTCGATACGCCGGCGACGTTGCTGTGCGCGATCGAGCAGGACGGCAGGCTGCAGGAGGGCCACTACGATTTCGGGCGCTTGTGCGACGCCTTAAGCTTCGCGGTCGCGACGCTGCCGGCGCGGGCGCGCCAGACCGCCTGGATCGTCGTCGACGACGGGCTCCTGGCTCCCGAGGACCTGCCGAAGCTGTTCGATCGCCTCGCGGCCTGAAGACGCCGGCGCGATGCCGGCACCACGAGCGTCAGTGGAGGCCGAACAGGAGCACCATCCCGAACAGGCCGAGCGCCGCAACGCCGGTCATCGTCATCCAGTACGGCTTGCCGCGCACCGGGTAGTCGCCGATCTTCATTGCCGCCTCCGTTCGGAGGAATCCTGAAGGGGCAACTCGCGGCCCGGGCTCGCGTTCCGCCGTTCGGCCTCGCTCCAGATCAGGTCGCGGGCGCGTGCGCCGCCATCGCGGCGCGCACGGTCGCGCGGAAAGCATCGATCGTGACGAGCGCGCCGCTGCGCTCGGCGTGCCAGAAGGTCCAGCCGTTGCAGGCCGGCAGGCCCTGGGCGAGCGCTCCGATCTTGTGGATCGACCCGGTCGCGGGCCCGAGCGCCAGCGTTCCGTCCGGGCGCACCAGCGCCTTGTGGCGGCGGCGCTCGTCGATGAGCGCCTCCCCGGGGCTGACGAGGCCGCCTTCGACGACGCTGAGGAACGGCACCCGCGGCTCGGCGCGTCGCGCCGGCGCCGGCGCGATCGCCTCGGGGCCGAGCGGCTCGACCGCGGCGATGCGGCTGAGCGCCGCCGCCGCATAAGTGCGGTCGCGCTCGACGCCGATGAAAGAGCGCCCGAGGCGCTTTGCCACCGCGCCGGTGGTGCCCGAGCCGAAGAACGGATCGAGGACCACGTCGCCCGGCCGCGACGCCGCGAGCAGCACCCGCGCCACGAGCGCCTCGGGCTTCTGGGTCGGGTGGACCTTGCGGCCGGCGGCGTCCTTCAGGCGCTCCTCGCCGGTGCAGAGCGGGAAGAACCAGTCGGAACGCATCTGGACGTCGTCGTTGCCGGCCTTCAGCGCCTCGTAATGGAAGGTATAGCCCTTGGCGTCGGCGCCCTTCGCGGCCCAGATCAGGGTCTCGTGGGCGTTGGTGAAGCGCTTGCCGCGGAAGTTCGGCATCGGGTTGGCTTTCCGCCACACGATGTCGTTGAGGATCCAGAAGCCGAGGTCCTGCAGCGTGCTGCCTACCCGGAAGATGTTGTGGTAGGAGCCGATCACCCACAACGTCGCGTTCTTCTTCATCACCCGCCGGCAGGCCAAGAGCCAGGCGCGGGTGAAGTCGTCGTAATGGGCAAAGCTCGCGAACTTGTCCCAGGCGTCGTCGACGGCGTCGACGAGCGAGTGGTCGGGGCGCATGAGCGCCTGTTCGAGCTGGAGGTTGTAGGGCGGGTCGGCGAAGACGAGGTCGACGCTGTCCGGCGGCAGCCGCTCGAGCGCCGCGATGCAGTCGCCGATCAGCACCTCGTCGAGCGGAAGAGGCGCGACGGATGCGGGCGCAAAGCCCATCCGAGGCGCCGGCGCAAGCCGCCCGGTACGCGAGACCTGGATCCGGGTGGCGGCGCCGGCGGCCCCGGTACGCTGGGTACCCATGGCCGAACACCGGTTACGCAACTGAACGCGACGACCGGATCATGGGCCGACAGGGTAAAAGCCGGGTTCAGGGGGCAAAGAAAACGCGTCTCGTTTTGGGGCTGCAGCTTTTGCCTAGCCCTTGAGAGATCTTGTTTTTCGTGAACGCGGGAGCGGCGCGCGCGCCCGTCAGGCGTCGCCGGCGATCCTCACCGGGGCGAAGCTGCGGCGGTGGAAGACGCACGGGCCGTGCGCGTCAAGCGCCGCCAGATGCGCCGGGCTCCGGTAGCCGACATTGGTCGAGAAGCCGTAGGCCGGGAAGCTTTGCGCCAAGCGCTTCATCAGCCGGTCGCGCACCACCTTGGCGACGATCGAGGCGGCGGCGATCGAGGCGACGCGGGCGTCGCCCTTGACGATGGTCTCGACCCGGCACGGCAGCCGCGGCGGGTCGTTGCCGTCGACGAGCGCGATGTCGGGCCGGCACGGCAGCGCCGCGAGCGCCCGGCACATCGCCGAGAGCGACGCCTGGCGGATGTTGATGACGTCGATCTCGAGATGCGAGATCGAGGCGATGCCGATCTGCGCCGTCGCGACGATCTTGTCGAACAGCGCCTCGCGCTCCTCGAGCGTCAGGACCTTCGAATCGGCGAGGCCCTTCGGCACGCGCTTCATGTCGAGCACGACGGCGGCCGCGACGACCGGCCCGGCGAGCGGCCCGCGCCCGACCTCGTCGATGCCGGCGATGGTGCCGTGCCCGCAGCGCAGGAGCTTGCGCTCGCGCGTGAGATTCGCGCGCAGATGCGGGGCGAGGCGAATCGCGTCCATGCCGGCAGGACAGCGCGAATCGCGCCGCGAGTCACGCCGGCGCTGAGGGCTCCGGCAATTCGCCCACGCAATCCACACCCGCTTGCGAGGAGACGTCAGAACAGGCTCAGCTGCCCCACCCCCTCGCGCGCCGGCGGCGTGAACAGGTCCGTGCGCAGCGTCCGCCGGACGCGGTTGAAACCGAAGCGCTCTGACGCCTGCTCGAACCTCCTGCCGATCATCCACGCATAGGGGCCGACGCCGGTCTGGCGCTTGCCCCAGGCGGAATCGTAGAGCTTGCCGCCGCGGGTGTCGCCGACGAGGGAGAACACGTGCTTGAGCTTGTCCGGATAGTTCTCCGACAGCCAGTCGCGCATGATCTCCTTGAGCTCGTGCGGCAGCCGCAAGAGGACGTAGCCGGCCTCCCGCGCGCCGGCCGCGTAGGTCGCCTGCAGGATGTCCTCGATCTCGTGGTCGTTGATGCCGGGCACGATCGGCGCGACGAGCACCGACACCGGGATTCCGGCCTCGGCGAGCTTGCGGATCGCATCGAGGCGCTTTGCCGGCGTCGCGGCGCGCGGCTCCATCTTGCGCGCGAGGCGCGGGTCGAGGCTCGTCACCGACAACGCGACCTTGGCGAGGCCTCGATCGGCCATCGGCGCCAGGATGTCGATGTCGCGCGTGACGAGGTGCGACTTCGTGACGATGCCGACCGGGTGGTTCGTCCGCGACAGCACCTCGAGCACCGCGCGCGTGATCCGGAACTTCTTCTCGATCGGCTGGTAGGGGTCGGTGTTCGTCCCCATCGCCATGGTCTTCGCGGCGTAGCCGGGCTTTGCCAGCTCCTTCTCGAGGAGCTCGGCGGCGTTCGGCTTCGCGAACAGCTTGGTCTCGAAATCGAGCCCTGGCGAGAGCCCCTGATAGGCGTGGGTCGGACGCGCGAAGCAGTAGACGCAGCCATGCTCGCAGCCGCGATAGGGGTTGATCGAGCGGTCGAAGCTGATGTCGGGCGAGTCGTTCCGCGCGATGATGGTGCGCGGCCGCTCGATCGTCACCTCGGTCTTGAGCGGCGCCGGCTCTTCGGGAAGATCCCAGCCGTCGTCGAAGCGCTCGCTCTCCACCGGCTCGAAGCGGGCATGCGGGTTCGACACCGCGCCGCGGCCGCGCCGGGTCTCGCCTTCCGCGATCGCGCCCGGCTCGAGGCTGAAGCGCCGCGCCGCCTCGGCGACCGCGATGGCGCTGCGCACCGCGGGCGCGCTGACGACGGCGTCGGCGCTGGCTTTTCTCAGGCGGGCGCTCATGGCGGGCTCGCTTCCGAATTGGTGTGGCTTCAAGGGTCGATTAGAACAAATAAGGAACAAACAATCAAGCCCGATAGGAAAATTTGAGCGAGCGCCCTGTGCTTCGGCGAGTTACAAGGCGCCATGATCACGGCCTTGATCCTGACCGACAACGGCATCGAGCCGCTTGCGGCGACGCTCGCCGCCCTCGTCCCGGCAGTCGCCGCCGGGCTCGTCGCCGACGCCGTGGTGCTCGATCTTAACGCCGCGAGCGAGATCGCAGCGGTTGCCGACGGCGTCGGGGCGGCGCATGTCCGGATCGCCGCGCGCCGGTTGGCCTTTGCCTCGGGCGCCGCGGTGGCGCGCCGCGACTGGCTGTTCTGCCTTGAGGCCGGCGACGTGCCGCAGGAGGGGTGGATCGGCGCCATCGAGGCGTACCTCGCCGGCGCTTCCGGGCCCGGCCTCGGGCGCCCCCGCCGCGGCGGCGGGCCTGCGGCCCGGGCCGCCGTGCTCTGGGAACGGCTTGCCGGCGCGCGCCAAGTCCGTCCCGGCGATCTCGTCCACCGCGCGCTCGTTCTCGGCCCGAGGCTGCCGCGGAGCCTCCGGCCGGTGTGCCTCGACGCCCGCATCGCCGCCCCGCGCAGTCCAAATCACAAGCAATAACATATGCTTACGCCGATCTCACGGTTTCTTGACACCCTCCCCCCTCGAAACTATGGTGCGCCCGGCTTCGGGGGGTTGCCGGGACCGTTTCGGCTTTCTTTCGCGCGGGTTTTCGCCATGAGCGGTGACGACGGGCGGGAGAGCGGGCGCGGTGCCGATCGACATCCCGACGGCGATCTCTCCGAGAGGCTCAAGCGCCTCGAGACGCAGCTCGACCGCAAGCGCGACCCCGCGCCCGGCGGAGGGCCGCGTCCCGAAGCGTCGACTTCCGATCCCTCCGCGATCGGCCGCGCGTTCCGCATGTCGTCGGAGTTCGTGGCCGGCGTCATCGCCGGGGGTGGCCTCGGCTGGCTTCTCGACCGCCTCCTCGGGACGTCTCCTTGGGGCCTGATCGTGTTCCTGCTGCTCGGCTTCGCGGCGGGCACCTTCAACGTGGTGCGGGCCGCCGGCGCGACGACCACGTCGGGCGGAACCGGATCGAAGCCGCCGAATTCGTAGTGTCGCGCCGGCCATCGGACGAGGCCGCCCGGCCCGTGTGAACTCAAAGGAAGGGACCGAACCGGCGATGGCCGATCCGATCCACCAGTTCGAGCTGAAGCCGATCCTCCGCCTCGGCCATATCGGCAACACCGAGATCGTGTTCACGAACGCGTCGCTGTTCATGTTCGGCGCGCTCGGCGTCATCGCGCTCCTGACGCTCGCCGCGACCCGCGGCCGCGCGCTCGTGCCCGGGCGGATGCAGTCGCTCGCCGAGATGTCCTACGAGTTCGTCGCCGCGACGGTGCGAAGTTCCGCCGGCCAGGAGGGCATGCGCTTCTTCCCGTTCGTGTTCTCGCTGTTCATGTTCATCCTCGTCCTCAACCTGTTCGGGATCATCCCCGGCGGCTTCACGGTGACGAGCCACATCATCATCACCTTCGCGCTCGCGGCGCTCGTGATCGGCACCGTCCTCGTCTACGGCTTCGCCAAGCACGGCCTGCGCTTCCTGCGGCTGTTCGTGCCCTCCGGCGTGCCGGTCTACATCCTGCCGCTGGTCACGATGATCGAGGTGATCTCGTTCATCTCGCGGCCGATCAGCCTGTCGGTGCGCCTGTTCGCCAACATGCTCGCCGGCCACATCACGCTCAAGGTCTTCGCCGGCTTCGTCGCCTCGCTCGGGGCGCTTGGCGCCGCCGGCTGGCTCGGCGCCGTGCTGCCGCTCGGCATGACCGTGCCGCTGACCGCGCTCGAGCTTCTCGTCGCGGTGCTCCAGGCCTACGTCTTCACCATCCTGACCTGCATCTACCTCAACGACGCCCTTCATCCCGGCCACTGACGCGCGCGCGCCGGACGTCTTCACCTTCAACCCTTCAAGGAGCTCTCGACATGGATCCCACCGCTGCGAAGTTCATCGGCGCCGGTCTCGCCTGCCTCGGAATGGGCGGCGCCGGCATCGGCGTCGGCCTCATCTTCGCGAACTACCTCTCGGGCGCGCTGCGCAACCCGTCGGCCGCCGACGGCCAGTTCGCGCGGCTGATCTTCGGCTTCGCGGTGACCGAGGCGCTCGGCATCTTCTCGCTGCTCGTCGCGCTGCTCCTGCTCTTCGTCGTCTAGCGCTAGGGCACGGAGTCGAGCCTTGGCCCAGCCCACCCACGCGACGACCGGTGCTGCGCCCGCGGCGCATGCCAAGGGCGCCTTCCCGCCGTTCGCGAGCGAGACCTTCGCGTCGCAGCTCCTGTGGTTCGGGATCGCCTTCGGCCTGCTCTACTGGCTGATGGCCAAGGTGGCGCTGCCGCGGATCGGCGCCATCCTGGAGGACCGCACCAACCGCATCGCCGACGACCTCGCCGAGGCCGAGCGCCTGCGGGCCGAGTCGGAGGCCGCGGGCGCCGCCTATGAGAAGTCGCTCGCCGAGGCGCGTGCCAAGTCGAAGGCGATCGCGCAGGAGACGCGCGACGCGCTCGCCGCCGAGTCCGACGTCAAGCGCAAGGCGCTCGAGGCCGAGCTCAACACCCGGATCGCCGCGTCCGAAGCGACGATCTCGAGCCGCACCGCCGCGGCGATGACGAGCGTGCGCGGCATCGCCGCCGAGGCTGCGATGGCGATCGTCGCCCGGCTCACCGGCCAGGCGCCGGAGCGCGCCGCGGTCGAGGCGGCGCTCGACCGCACCATGGCGCGATAAGGACGGGGCGATGTTCTTCGAAGCCGAAACCTGGGTCGCCGTCGCCTTCTTCATCTTCGCCGCGATCCTGTGGAAGGTCGGCGGCTTGCGCGCCATGACGGACGCTCTCGACCAGCGCGGCAAGCGCATCCGCGCCGAGCTCGACGAGGCGAAGCGCCTGCGCGAGGAAGCCGCGAAGGTGCTCGCCGATTATCAGACGCGCCGCGGCGAGGCCGAGCGCGAGGCGCAGGACATCCTCGCCGCCGCGCAGGACGAGGCCCGGCGCACCGCCGACGAGGCGCACCGCCGCATGCAGGATTTCATCGAGCGCCGCACCCGCGCCGCGGAGGCGAAGATCGCCCAGGCCGAGACGCAGGCGACGGCGCAGGTCCGCGCCGCAGCCGCCGACGCGGCGATCGCCGTCTCGGAGACGCTCTTGCGCGAGAAGCTCGCCGGCGACGCCGCCCAGGACCTCGTCGCCAAGAGCCTCGCCGACGTGCGGCGCAAGCTGAACTCATGATCGCGCTGGAACGCGCTCGTCGAGTCGTCATCACGCTCCAGCTCTTTCTTTGAGCATGATCTTTTCCGAAAACCGGTAGCCACTTTTCGGGATCATGCTTTGGAGCGCGATGACTTCTCGTCGCGTCGTCATCCCGCTCTACCTCTTTGCTCGGGCATGATCTTTTCCGAAAACCGGTAGCCGCTTTTCGGGATCGTGCTTTAAGGACGCGCCTTGTTCCCGCGGCCGCTTCGGCCCGAGGGGATGATCGAGGAGCATCCGCGGTCCCCGAGGGGAGCGGGAGGCCTGGTCCGTGCTCGCGTCCGGGCGGACGTGCACGGGAAGGATGAGGAAGGAAGGCGACCCGCCTGGGGCAGAGCCGAACCAGACCTCCCGCGCGGCGCTCTTGGTCCCTGGCCTCGCGACTTCGGCATTTGTGGCGGCCGTCCGTCGCCGGCCGCCAACGCCTTAAGTGCGTTCGCACGGACCCGGCGTGAAGCCGGGACGGGCGAGGCCGCCGCCAGGATGCCGGGGAACGCGCCCTCTTGCGCG
>Ga0126306_10000270_pt1 | contig 21965 bp, 17 predicted proteins | sample Plot27_FD_92592 | JGI IMG/M metagenome (GOLD analysis project Ga0126306, IMG submission 92592) | Serpentine soil microbial communities from UC McLaughlin Reserve, CA, USA - Plot27 | ecosystem: Environmental > Terrestrial > Soil > Grasslands | place: USA: UC McLaughlin Reserve, Lake County... | reverse complement strand
GACGGAGGTGCTGCCGCGGCTCGTCGTCGCGCATCAGGCGCGCGAAGAGGACGCGCTCCGGGTCATGACCGCCTATGCCCGCTCCGTCGGCCACGCCGATGTGCAGCCCTTCTTCAAGGACCTACCGCAACGCATCGCCGAGTCCCACCTCGTGATCTCGCGCTCGGGCGCCTCGACCGTGGCGGAGCTCGCGGTGATCGGTCGGCCGTCGATTCTCGTGCCGCTGCCCGGCGCGCTCGATCAGGACCAGGCCGCGAACGCCCGCACGCGCGCCGAGATCGGCGCCGCGACCGTGATCCCGCAAGCCGAGTTCACGCCCGAGCGCCTCGCCGCCGAGATCATGGCGCGGATCGCCGATCCGTTGCGGCTCGAGCAAGCCGCCGCGGCCGCGAAGGCCGCCGGCATCGCCGATGCGGCCGAGCGGCTTGCCGCGCTCGTGCTGCACACGGCGCGCATCCCGCTCCCGGAGGCGCCGACCGCGGAAGCTTAAGCTTCGCGAACATGTTCCTAGAGGCAAGCCCGGCTGGCCTGTGTTAGTGCGACCGCGTTCCCCTCCGGCCCCCTTCGATTCCCGATGACGAGACCGCAATGAAGCTGCCGCCCAAGCTCGGCCCCATCCACTTCATCGGCATCGGCGGCATCGGCATGTCGGGCATCGCCGAGGTGATGGCGAACCTCGGCTATACCGTCCAGGGCTCGGACGCCTCCGACAACTACAACGTCAAGCGGTTGGCTGAGAAAGGCATCAAGACCTTCATCGGCCACAAGGCCGAGAACATCGACGGCGCCGAGATCGTCGTCGTCTCGACCGCGATCCGCCGCGACAACCCCGAGCTCGCCATCGCCCGCGAGCGCCGCCTGCCGGTCGTGCGCCGGGCCGAGATGCTCGCCGAGCTGATGCGCTTCAAATCCTGCGTCGCCGTCGCCGGCACGCACGGCAAGACCACCACGACCTCGCTCGTCGCGACGCTGCTCGACGCCGGCGCTCTCGACCCGACGGTGATCAACGGCGGCATCATCAACGCCTACGGCACCAACGCCCGCATGGGCGAGGGCGACTGGATGGTGGTCGAGGCCGACGAATCGGACGGCACCTTCCTCAAGCTCCCGGCCGACGTCGCGATCGTCACCAACATCGACCCCGAGCATCTCGACCACTTCCAGACCTTCGACGCCATCAAGGACGCCTTCCGCGCCTTCATCGACAACATCCCGTTCTACGGCTTTGCCGTGATGTGCACCGATCACCCGATCGTGCAGGACCTCGTCGGCCGGATCGAGGACCGGCGCATCCTGACCTATGGCGAGAACCCGCAGGCCGACGTGCGCCTCATGGACGTCGAGCAGGGCGGCGGCCGCACGCGCTTTCGCGTCCTCATCCGCGACCGCCGTCCGGGCATGCGCATCGAGCTCGAGGACCTCGTGCTGCCGATGCCGGGCCTGCACAACGCCCTCAACGCCACCGCCGCGATCGCCGTCGCGCACGAGCTCGGGGTTGACGCCGAGGCGATCCGAAAGGCGCTCTCGGGGTTCGGCGGCGTCAAGCGCCGCTTCACCCGGACGGGGGCCTGGAACGGGGTCGAGATCTTCGATGATTACGGCCACCACCCGGTCGAGATCACGGCGGTGCTGAAGGCGGCACGCGCCGCGACCGAGGGCCAAGTCATCGCCGTCGTCCAGCCGCACCGCTACACGCGGCTGTCGTCGCTGTTCAACGAGTTCTGCACCTGCTTCAACGACGCCGACGCCGTCATCGTGGCGCCGGTCTATGCCGCCGGCGAGCAGCCGATCCCGGGCGCCGACCGCGACAGCCTGGTGCGCGGGCTCAAAGCGCGCGGGCACCGCAACGCCATCGCTCTCGAGCGCTCGGAGGACCTCGCCGGCCTCGTCCGCGGCCTCGCCCGCCCCGGCGACTACGTCGTCTGCCTCGGCGCCGGCAACATCACGCAATGGGCCTACGCGCTTGCCGGCGAGCTCGCCGGCATGGAGAAGGCGGCGTAGCGCCCGTGTCTTCCGATCTCGCCGCCGATCTTCGGGCCTCGATGCCCGATCTGCGCGGGCGCCTGCTCGCGGGCGCTTCGCTCGCGGATGTCACCTGGTTCCGCGTCGGCGGGCCGGCCGAGGTGCTGTTCTCGCCCGCGGACGAGGAGGATCTCGCCTATTTCCTCGCCCATCTGCCGGCCGAGGTGCCGGTGACGGTCATCGGCCTCGGCTCTAACCTCATCGTGCGCGACGGCGGCGTGCCCGGCGTCGTCATCCGCCTCGCCGGCAAGGGCTTCGGCACGATCGCGGTCGAGGACGGCGCCCGCGTCCGCTCCGGCACCGCCGCGCCGGACGTGAAGGTGGCGCGCACCGCCGCCGACGCCTCGATCGACGGGCTCGCCTTCTATCGCGGCATTCCGGGCTCGATCGGCGGCGCGTTGCGCATGAATGCCGGCGCCCATGGCGGCGAGACCACCGACGTCCTCGTCGAGGCGCGCGGCGTCGACCGTCGGGGCGAGATCCGCGTCTTCAGCCATGCCGACATGGGCTTTGCCTACCGTCACTCCTCGGCGCCCGCCGACGTGATCTTCACGCAAGCCCTGTTCCAGGGCCGCCCCGGCGACCAGGCGGCGATTCAGGCCGAGATGGAGCGCGTCACCGAAGCGCGCGAGGCCGCTCAGCCCATCAAGGAGAAGACCGGCGGCTCGACCTTCAAGAACCCGCCCGGCAACAAGGCCTGGAAGCTCATCGACGCGGCAGGGTGCCGGGGCCTCGTCATCGGTGACGCGCAGGTGTCAGAGATGCACTGCAACTTCCTGATAAATCGCGGAAATGCCACCGCCGCAGACATTGAGAATCTGGGTGAGGAAGTGCGCCGCAGGGTGCGCGAGAACTCCGGCGTCGAGCTCGAGTGGGAGATCAAGCGAATCGGGATAACTGCTTGAAAGTGTGGGAAGCGATGCTCTACGCCGTCGTGATCGAGAGTGCCGCCGAGACCTATTCGGCCTACGTTCCCGATCTGCCCGGCTGCGTCGCGACCGCTCCGACGATCGATGCGGTCGAAGAGCATATTCGAGAGGCCATCCGGTTCCATATCGAGGGATTGGAGGCCGACGGATTGCCGGTGCCGGCGCCGTCCAGTCTTGCGAAGTACGTCGACGCCTGAGGGGCGGCCGAAGCGGGGGCGGTTCGATGACGAAACACGTCGCGGTGCTGATGGGCGGGCGGTCGGCCGAGCGCGAGGTCTCGCTCAGCACCGGCAAGGCCTGCTGCCAGGCGCTCGAGGGGGAGGGCTATCGGGTCACGCCGATCGACGTCGGGCCGGATGTCGCGACCGTGCTCGAGAACCTCGCGCCGAAGCCCGATGTCATCTTCAACGCGCTGCACGGCCGCTTCGGCGAGGACGGCACGATCCAGGGCCTGCTCGAGATCCTGCGCCTGCCCTACACCCATTCCGGCGTCCTCGCCTCGGCGCTGGCGATGCAGAAGGACCAGGCCAAGGTCATCCTCAAGGCGGCCGGTGTCCCCGTCCCGGAGGGCGTGACGGTCCACCGCAGCGAAGCCGCGACCCGTCACGTGCTGCCGCCGCCTTATGTCGTGAAGCCGGTCAACGAGGGCTCCTCCGTCGGCGTCATCATCGTGCGCGAAGACCGCACCCATCCGCCCCAGGAACTCCTGCGCGAGGACTGGCCGTTCGGCGACCTCGTGCTCGTCGAGAAGTACGTCGCGGGGCGCGAGCTCACCTGCGCCGTGATGGGCGACAAGGCGCTCGGCGTGATCGACATCCGGCCCGCCACCGGGCTCTTCTACGACTACGACGCGAAGTACGCCAAGGGCGGCTCGATTCACGTCCTGCCGGCCGAAATTAAACCGAATATTTACCAACGGGTCCAAGAGTTGGCGTTAACGGCGCATCAAGCACTTGGCTGCCGGGGCGTCAGCCGCGCGGACCTCAGATACGACGACACGCCGGGCGGAACCGGCGAACTCGTCGTGCTCGAAGTCAACACGCAGCCCGGCATGACCGAGACCAGCTTGGTGCCCGAGATCGCGGCCCATGCGGGCTTCTCGTTCGGTGAGTTGGTGAGATGGATGGTGGAGGACGCCTCGTACGACCGCTGAGCGCCGGCGTCCCCGGCGGCACGGCCGTTGCGACGAGCCCTCGCTCCCAGCTCCCCTCGATCCGCTTCCTCCGCTTCCTCGCCCGGCCGCGGTTCCGGCGCGGGCGCTCGGTCGCCGTCCCGCTCGAGCGCCGCCTGCCGCGCTTTCTCGGCACCGGGCTCGTCTTCGGCTTCCTCGGGCTCGCGGGCGGCACCGGCCTCGTGCTCGGCGGGCATGTCCAGGCGCTGCGTCAGACCTACGGCGAGCCCCATCATGTCCTCGCCCGCGCCGTCGGCCTCGGCATCGAGCAGGTCACGATCGTCGGCATCGCTGCCCTGACGGAGGTCGAGGTCCTGAACGCTGCCGGCATCTCGCCGCGCGTGTCGCTGCCGTTCCTGAGCGTGCGCGAGACCCGCGAGCGGCTCGAGGCGTTGCCCCTCGTCAAGAGCGCCTCCGTGCGCAAGCTCTACCCCGACGAGCTCGTCGTCACCCTCGTCGAGCGCGACGCCCACGCGCTGTGGCAGAAGAACGGCGAGCTCTTCATCATCGCGGCCGACGGCACCGTCGTCGACACCTTCGACGAGCCGCGCTTCGCCTATCTGCCCCTCGTCGTCGGCGAGCAGGCGAACCTCCACACCAGGGACTACCTCGCCCTGATCGAGGCGGCGGGGCCGCTGAAAGGCCGCATCCGCGCCGGGACGCTCGTCTCCGGGCGCCGGTGGACGCTCAAGATGGACAACGGCCTGGACGTCCGCCTTCCCGAGCATGGTGCGAAGGACGCGCTCCTGCGCCTGATCAGGCTCGAGCGCGAGCAGGGCATCCTGCAGAAGGACGTGATCGCGATCGACCTGCGCATGCCGGACCGCGTCGTCGTGCGGCTCACCGAGGAGGCCGCCGCGGCGCGCCTCGACAGCCTCAAGAAGAAGCCGATGCGCGGCAAGGGGGTCGAGACGTGAGCCTCCTGCGCAACGGCCTGACGCCACGCATGAAGCCGCTGTCGTCGCGCAAGAGCGCGACCCTTTCCGTGCTCGACATCGGCACGAGCAAGATCGTCTGCCTCGTCGCCCAGCTCCTGCCGATGGAGAACCGCGACACGCTGCGCGGGCGGACCCACCTGGCGCGCATCCTCGGCATCGGCCACCAGCGCTCGCTCGGGCTGAAAGGCGGCGCCGTCGTCGATCTCGAGGCCGCCGAAGGCGCGATTCGCCAGGCCGTCCACGCCGCCGAGCGGATGGCGAAGGTCGAGATCCAGTCGGTGATCGTCAACCTGACCGGCGGACGGCTCGGCTCGCAGCATTTCGAGGGCTCGGTCGGCGTCCGCCATTCGGTCGCTCCGGCCGACGTGCAGCGCGTCCTTGCCGCGGCGAGCGGCCACACGTTGCGTCCCGGCCGCGCCGTCCTGCATGCGCTGCCGACCGGCTATACCCTCGACGCCCAGGCCAACATCGTCGAGCCGTGCGGCATGATCGGCGAGCGCCTCGCCGTCGATCTCCACGTCGTCAGCGCCGAGGCTGCGGCGGCGCGCAACCTCATGCTCGCCGTCGAGCGCTGCCATCTCGGCATCGAGGCGGTGATCGCGACGCCTTATGCCGCCGGCCTTTCGGCGCTCGTCGACGACGAGGCCGAGATGGGCGTCGCTGTCGTCGATATGGGCGGCGGCACGACGAGCGTCGGCGTCTTCGCCGGCGGCCACCTCGTCCACGCCGACGCCATCGCGGTCGGCGGCCACCATGTCACGATGGACATCGCGCGCGGGCTCACGACCCGGGTCGCCGCCGCCGAGCGCCTCAAGACGCTCTACGGCTCCTGCATCGCGACGAGCTCGGACGACCGCGACATGATCGCGGTCCACCAGGTTGACGAGGACGAGCGCGACGTTCCGCACCACCTGCCGAAGTCGCAGCTCGTGCGCATCATCAAGCCGCGCCTCGAGGAGATCCTCGAGCTCGTCCGCGAGCGCCTCAAGAACGCGGGCTTCGCCGCGCAGGCCGGCCGCCGGGTCGTGCTGACCGGGGGCGGCTGCCAGCTCGTCGGGCTTCCCGATCTCGCCAAGAAGGTTCTGCAGGGGCAGATCCGGATCGGCCGGCCGCTCGGCATCAAGGGCATGCCGGAGGCCGCCAAAGGGCCGGCCTTCTCGGCAGCGGTCGGGCTCCTCGTCTATCCGCAGGTCGCGCATGCCGAGCACTTCGAGCCGCGCTCGGGCGGCTTTCGCGAGAGCACCGGGACGGACGGCTACATCCGGAAGGTCGGGCAATGGATTCGCGAGAGCTTTTGAAACGGGTTGCGTTCGGGCGCGGTCGGGCAGCCGCCGCCAGGGTTGAAACAGCCGCGCCGGCCGGGCGCTAGTCGGGGACAGCCGAGAAGAGGGCGAGAAGATCATGACCATCAGCCTGCAAGCCCCGGACATCCGGGAACTCAAGCCGCGCATCACCGTGTTCGGGATCGGCGGCGCCGGCGGCAACGCCGTCAACAACATGATCGAGGCCGGTCTCCTCGGCTGCGAGTTCGTGGTCGCGAACACCGACGCCCAGGCGCTGTCCTCGTCGAAGGCGGCGCGGATCATCCAGATGGGCGTCGGCGTGACGCAAGGTCTCGGCGCCGGCTCGCAGCCGGAAGTCGGCCGCGCCGCCGCCGAGGAGGTGATCGACGAGATCCGCGACCAGCTCTCGGGCGCCCACATGGCCTTCATCACGGCCGGCATGGGCGGCGGCACCGGCACCGGCGCGGCGCCGGTGATCGCGCGCGCGGCGCGCGACATGGGCATCCTCACGGTCGGCGTCGTGACGAAGCCGTTCCAGTTCGAGGGCATGCGCCGGGCCCGCGTCGCCGAGGCCGGCGTCAACGAGCTGCAGGAGGCGGTCGACACCCTCATCGTGATCCCGAACCAGAACCTGTTCCGGGTCGCGAACGAGAAGACCACCTTCGCCGACGCCTTCGCGATGGCCGACCAGGTGCTCTATTCGGGCGTCGCCTGCATCACCGACCTCATGGTCAAGGAAGGCCTGATCAACCTCGACTTCGCCGACGTGCGCTCGATCATGCGCGGCATGGGCAAGGCGATGATGGGCACCGGCGAAGCGTCCGGCGAGAAGCGCGCCAACCGCGCGGCCGAGGCCGCGATCGCCAACCCGCTCCTCGACGACGTGTCGATGAAGGGCGCGCGCGGGCTCCTGATCTCGATCACCGGCGGGCGCGACCTGACGCTGTACGAGCTCGACGAGGCTGCGACGCGCATCCGCGAGGAGGTCGACCAGGACGCCAACATCATCCTCGGCGCGACCTTCGACGAGAACCTCGAGGGCATCATCCGCGTGTCCGTCGTCGCGACCGGCATCGACCAGGCGCTGATCACCGCCGCCCCCGAGCTGACCGCGACCGAGCAGAAGATCGCCGAGGTCGCTGAGCGTCTGCGCGCCGAGGCCCGCGCCCGCGTCGCGCAGCTCGCGCCGGCGCGCGTCGCCGAGCCCGCGCCGGCGCGAGGCGAAGCCGCCGCCCCGGCCAGGGCCGTGCCGGTCCGCATCGAGGCGCCGCGCGTCGAGGCGGCGCAGCCGGTCGTGCGCGACGACGTCGTGCTGACCCCGGCGCAGCCGAAATACGCCACGGCCTTCGAGCCGGAGGCGATGCCGCAGGCCGTGGCCGAGGCGGCGCCGGCCTCGGGCGAGCCGTTCATCCCGCCGCAGGCCGAGCGCGTCGTGCGCGCGCCGCGCATGCCGCGGATCGATGAGCTGCCGCCGCACATGCACGGCCAGATCCGCGCCAGCCGCGGCGATGCCGAACCCGCCGCCGCGGCGCCCGAGCAGAAGCGGATGACGCTGCTCCAGCGCCTCGCGACGGTCGGTTTCGGCGGCCGCAAGGAAGAGACGGCGGCGCCCGCGGCCCCGGCCGAGGTGCCGCCTCTCGCCGTCGCGCCGGCGGCGCCCGAACCGGTCCAGCGCCAGCCCTCGCCGGCGCATGCCGAATATGCGAAACGGCCGGCGCCGCAAGGCTATCGTCCGGCGCAAGGCTCGCTCGACGCGCCGGGGCGGGTGACGCCGCCGCAGCGTTCGATCGAGGACGAGCAGCTCGAGATCCCGGCGTTCCTGCGGCGCCAGGCCAACTAGCCGGTCGAGAAAATACTCACAGGTCGCAATCCCCGGACGCGCCCCGTCCGGGGATTTTGCTTTCTTAAGAAAGCCTAAATCTCTCAAAGGCTTAGTAGCTCGCCGCGCGCTGTTGCGATTTGTAACAGAGCGTAAGAAAGCGTGATTTGGCGACGCCCGTGGTCACGACTATGGTGCTGCCAAGTCAAAAAGAGGGCGGACTGCTTCGCGACCGAGGCAGCCACCGTTCAAGGGGCTCAAACAGCGGGACCTGAACTTTCTCGACGCTGACGTAAGTCACGTGAACGGAAGCTCGCCCGAGGTTCAAAGAATGCGACAAAACCAACAGACGACGCTCCGCGCTCCAGTAACCTTGTCGGGCTGCGGCGTTCATTCGGGCGACGACGTCCGATTGGTTCTCCACCCCGCCGAATCGAACCACGGCATCGTCTTTCTTCGAACCGGACTTCCCGGCGGCCGCGACCGCCTCATCGACGCCCGCCACGTCGCCGTCTCCGCCACCGAGCTCTGCACCGTCATCGGCGAACGCGAATCCGGAGCGGTCGCCACCATCGAACACCTGATGTCGGCCCTCTATGGCGCCGGCGTCGACAACGTCCTCGTCGAGATCGACGGCGTCGAAGTTCCGATCCTCGACGGCAGCGCCGCCCCCTTCGTCGACGCGATCGACCAGGTCGGGGTCGTCCTCTGCAGCGCGCCGCGGCGCTATCTCAAGGTCATGAAGCCCGTCCGGGCGACGCAAGGCAAGGCCTTCGCGGAGCTGCGCCCCGACGACGCCTTCCGGCTCGACGTCGAGATCGATTTCGGCGACGACGTCATCGGCCGGCAGCGGCGCGCGCTGACGATGACGAGCCAAGCCTACCGCCGCGAGGTCTCGCGGGCCCGCACCTTCGGCTTCATGCGCGACGTCGAGCGCCTCTGGAAGGCCGGCTTCGCGCTCGGCGCCTCGCTCGAGAACACCGTCGCGGTCGGCGACGACGGGGTCGTCAACCCGGAAGGCCTGCGCTATCCGGACGAGTTCGTCCGCCATAAGATGCTCGACGCCATCGGCGATCTGGCGCTCGCCGGCTCGCCGCTGCTTGGCGCCTACCGGTCCTTCTGCGGCGGCCATCGCCTCAACTTCGCGGTCCTCGAGGCCCTGTTCTCCGACCGCTCGAACTATTCCGTCGTCGAGGGCGGCACCCGCCGCGAGACCGGCTATGCCGAGATCGGCAACGGCATCGCGGTTCCGGCTTTCGCCGCCGATACGCACTGAAGCTTCGGTTCCTCGCCGCTTTCGGGCTTCGGCTGCGCCGGGACGCCGCCGCCTGCCCGATTTTCGCCTTGCGGCTGTCGCACCATCGGCCGCGATGGGGTTGGCGCGAAGCGCGCCCTTGAGATAAAGAGCCCGTGGGGAATCCGCCAGCGCGCGGATGTGGTGGAGAGGACCTGAGGACATGGCCTTCGCGAAAGCGTTCGCAGGCGCGCGCGGCGCGGCTCGCGCGATGGTGTTGATCGCCTGCGGCGGCGGGCTCGCCGGCTGCGACACGCTGGCCTCGATCAATCCGTTCGACCGCACCGAGAAATACAAGATGGAGATCGTGCCGGAGGTCCCGGCCGAGCAGATCTACAACCAGGGCCTCGCCCGTCTCGAAGGCCGCGATTTCGAGGGCGCGGCGAAGAAGTTCGCCGATCTCGACAAACAGTACCCCTATTCGGAATGGTCGCGCAAAGCGCTGATCATGACCGCCTATTCGCATTTCGAGGGCGGCACCTATCCGGAGGCGATCTCGACCTCGAAGCGCTACCTGCAGCTCCATCCGGCGAGCAAGGACGCGGCCTACGCTCAGTACCTGATGGCCTCCTCCTACTACAACCAGATCCCCGACGTGACGCGCGATCAGGAGCAGACCGAGCGCGCCGTCGTCGCCCTGCAGGAGCTGATCGACCGCTATCCGAAATCCGAATACGTGGCGGACGCGCGCTACAAGATCCAGGTCACCAAGGACCAGCTCGCCGGCAAGGAGATGGAGGTCGGGCGCTACTACCTGCAGCGCCGCAACTACACCGCCGCGATCAACCGCTTCCGCGACGTCGTCGGCAAGTACCAGACCACCCGTCACGTCGAGGAGGCGCTGATGCGCCTGTCCGAGGCCTACATGGCGCTCGGCATCGTCAACGAGGCGCAGACGGCCGCCGCCGTGCTCGGGCACAATTTCCCCGGCAGCCAGTGGTACAAGGACTCCTACACGCTGCTTCGCTCCGGCGGCCTCGAGCCGCGCGAGGACGCCGGCAGCTGGATCAGCCGCGCCTTCAAGGGCGTGACCCGCACGGTGGGACTTGGCGGCTAGCCCGACGCGGATGCTCGCGAAGCTCGCGATCCGCGACATCGTCCTGATCGACCGGATCGAGCTCGACTTCGACAAGGGCCTCTCGGTCCTCACCGGCGAGACCGGAGCCGGCAAATCGATCCTCCTCGACGCCTTTGCGCTGGCGCTCGGCGGCCGCGGCGACGGCGGGCTCGTGCGCCACGGCGAGACGCAGGGGCAGGTCACCGCCGTCTTCGATCTGGCCCGCGACCATGCGGCGCGCCGCATTGCCGAGGGCGCCGAGATCGACACCGACGGCGACCTCATCCTGCGCCGGGTGCAGTTCGCGGACGGCCGTACCCGCGCCTTCGTCAACGACCAGCCGGTGAGCGTGCAGGTGCTGCGCGCGATCGGCGCCACGCTCGTCGAGATCCACGGCCAGCATGACGAGCGCGCGCTCATCGATCCGGCGACGCACCGCGCGATCCTCGACGCCTCCGCCGGCTTGCAGGCCGAGGCGCGCGCGGTCGAAGCGGCAGCGCGCGCCTTGCGCGAGGCGAGGGCGGCGCTGAACGAGCATCGCGCCCGGATCGAGCGCGCCCGCAAGGCGGCCGATTTCCTGCGCCATGCCGTCGAGGAGCTCGGCACGCTCGCGCCGCAGCCCGGCGAGGAGGCAGCGCTCGCCGAGCGGCGTCTCGTCATGATGCAGTCCGAGAAGGTGGCGCAGGATCTCGCCGATGCCTTCGACACGCTCGCCGGCCAGGGCTCGCCGGTGCCGACGCTCTCGGCCGCGCTGCGCAAGCTCGAGCGCCGCGGCGGGCAGGCGCCGGCGCTCGTCGATCCTTGCGTCAGGGCGCTCGACGCGGCGCTCGTCGCGATCGAGGAGGCTCGCGGCGCCCTCGAGCAGGCGATCCGGCAGACCGAGTTCGATCCGCGCGAGCTCGAGCAGGCCGAGGAGCGGCTGTTCGCGCTTCGCGCCGCGGCGCGGAAATACGCCGTGCCGGCCGATCGGCTCGCCGAGCTGCGCGAGCGCTACGCCGCCGACGTGCAGGCGATCGACGCCGGCGAGGAAGAGCTCGGCGCGCTCGAGCGCGCGGTCGCGGAGGCCGACGCGGCCTACGTCGCCGCGGCGCGAACGCTCTCGGCCGGCCGGCGGCGCGCCGCGAAGGCGCTCGACGGCGCGGTGCAGAAGGAGCTGCCGCCGTTGCGGCTCGAGCGCGCCCGCTTCATCACCGAGATCGCGGCGGACGAGGAGGGCCGCGATCCCGCCGGGTTCGAGCGGGTCGAGTTCTGGGCCCAGACCAATCCCGGCACGAAGCCTGGACCACTGATGAAGGTCGCGTCGGGCGGCGAGCTCGCGCGCTTCATGCTGGCCCTGAAGGTGGTGCTCGCCGACAAGGGCTCGGCCCCGACCCTCGTCTTCGACGAGATCGACACCGGCGTCGGCGGCGCGGTCGCGGACGCCATCGGGCAGCGCCTCGCGCGTCTGGCGCTTCGCGTGCAGGTCATGGCCGTGACCCACGCGCCGCAGGTGGCGGCGCGGGCCTTGAGCCATTTCCTCATCACCAAGGAGGCGGTGGCGCGCTCGAAGCGGGTCGCGACGCGGGTCATGCCGCTTGACGCCACGCCGCGCCGCGAGGAGATCGCCCGCATGCTCGCCGGCGCGACGATCACCGACGAGGCCCGCGCCGCGGCGGCGCGATTGCTGCAAGCGGCGGGTTGAGGGCGCGTATTCGCGCTCGCCATTCGCCCCTCGCCTTGGCTATGGTGCGCCGCCCGCGCAGCCACACCGATGCCGACGAAAACCTCCCAAAAGCCTGACCTGGACGCCCCGACTCTCGCCGACGCCCGCGCCGAGCACGACACGCTCGGCCGTGACATCGCGGAGCATGACCGGCGCTATTACGAGGAGGACGCGCCGACGGTGTCGGACGCGGAATACGACGCTCTGCGGCAGCGCTACGAGGCGCTCGAGGCGCGCTTTCCCGAGCTTCGGACATCGGAGAGCCTGACCCGAAAGGTCGGCGCCAAGGCTTCGGAGAAATTCGTCAAGGTGCGCCATCGCGTGAGGATGCTGTCGCTCGCCAACGGCTTCGGCGAGGAGGATGTGCGCGAGTTCGTCGAGCGCATCCGGCGCTTCCTCGCGCTCGGCCCGGAGGCGCCGCTCGTCTTCGCGGCCGAGCCGAAGATCGACGGCCTGTCGCTGAGCCTGCGCTATGAGAAGGGCGAGCTCGTCTCCGCCGCGACCCGCGGCGACGGCGCGGTCGGCGAGGACGTCACCGCGAACGCGCGCACGGTCGCCGACATCCCGAAGAAGCTGCGCGGCAAGGGGATCCCGGAGGTGGCCGAGATCCGCGGCGAGATCTATCTCCGGCATGCCGATTTCGCCGAGATCAACGCGCGCCAGGCGGCGGCCGGCGACAAGGTCTTCGCCAATCCGCGCAACTCCGCCGCGGGTTCGCTGCGCCAGCTCGACGCCTCGATCACGGCGTCGCGTCCGTTGCGCTTCTTCGCCTACACCTGGGGCGAGATGAGCGCCCTGCCGGGCGGCATGCAGTCCGAGGTGGTGGCGGCGTTCGGGCGCTGGGGCTTCAAGGTCAACCCGCTGATGCGCCGCGTCGCAAGCCTCGACGAGATGCTCGCCTTCCATCGCGAGATCGAGGCCGAGCGCTCGGGTCTCGGTTACGACATCGACGGCGTCGTCTACAAGGTCGACGACCTCGTCCTGCAGCAGCGCCTCGGCTTCGTCTCGCGCTCGCCGCGCTGGGCGCTCGCCCACAAGTTTCCGGCCCAGAAGGCGACGACGGTCCTGGAGGACATCCTGATCTATGTCGGCCGCACCGGCTCGCTGAACCCGGCCGCGAAGCTCCGCCCCGTGACCGTCGGCGGCGTCGTGGTGCAGAACGCGACGCTGCACAACGAGGACTACATCAAGGGCATCGGCGGCAACGGCGAGCCGATCCGCGGCGGCGTCGATATCCGTGTCGGCGACACGGTCGTGGTGGAGCGCGCCGGCGACGTCATCCCGAAGGTGCTCGAGGTGGCGCTCGACAAGCGCCCGCCGGGCGCCAAGCCCTACGTCTTTCCGACCGTATGCCCGGCCTGCGGCAGCCACGCCGTGCGCGAGGTCAATCCGCGCTCGGGCAAGGAAGATTCGGTGCGGCGCTGCACCGGCGGGCTGATCTGCCCGGCGCAGGCGCGCGAACGCCTCAAGCATTTCGTCTCGCGCCACGCCTTCGACATCGAGGGGCTCGGCGCGCAACGCATCGATGAGTTCTACGACGAGGGCATCATCCGCGCGCCCCAGGACATCTTCACCCTCGAGCGCCGCAACGGCGAGCTGCGATTAGAAGAGCGCGAGGGCTGGGGCGAGACGAGCGTGAAGAATCTCTTCGCAGCGATCGACGCGCGCCGCTCGATCGCGCTCGCGCGCTTCGTCTACTCGCTCGGCATCGCTCATATCGGCGAGACCAATGCGCGGCTCCTCGCGCGCCATTTCGGCAGCTTCGACAACCTTCGCGTCACCGCGCGCGCGGCGGCCGATCGCGAATCGGAAGCCTACGCCGACCTGACCTCGATCGGCGGCGTCGGCGAGGTCGTCGCCGACGCGCTCGTCGAGTTCTTCAAGGAGGCGCATAACGAGGAGATGCTCGATGCGCTGCTCAAGGAGGTCACACCCGAGCCGGCCGAGCAGGCGGCGAGCGATTCGCCCGTCGCCGGCAAGACCGTGGTGTTCACCGGCGCGCTCGAGCAGATGACCCGCGACGAGGCAAAGGCGATGGCCGAGCGGCTCGGGGCGAAGGTCTCAGGGTCGGTGTCGAAGAAGACCGACATCCTCGTCGCCGGCCCCGGCGCCGGCTCGAAGCTCGAAAAGGCGCGGGAAGCCGGGGTGAAGGTGATCGACGAGGAGGGGTGGTTCGCGCTTGTCGGGCGCGGTGTATAGTCAAGCTCGAAAATCGCCCGCCCGCAGGTGAAGAGAGACAGATGCTCAGCAACGACCGCGCCTGCAAGCCGATCGCCGCCTGCCGCAAGCTGGCGTCCGCCGTCGTTATCGGCATCGCGGCGCTCCTGTGCGGCGCCGCCCCGGGCCGCGCCCAGGACCCCGTCGCGCTCGCGCAGGAACACCTCTATGCCGGCACGCTCGCGGCCGGCGAGACGGCGCTTGCGGCGCTGTCCCAGCGAAGCCCCGCCGACGACAACGCACGCTTCGGGCTTGCCGGGGTGCAGTTCATGCGCGCCGTCGAGCGGCTGGGACAGGCGCTCTATCGCCACGGCCTCGAGGCCCCGCGCTCGGGCCTCGTGCCGATCCTGCGCCTGCCGGTGCCGCGCAACCCGCGCCCGGCGCCGCTCACCTATGAGGGCTTCCGTGCCATCCTGCAGAATTTCGTCGATGACCTCGCGCGGGTCGACGCGACGCTCGGCGAGGGCGGGCTTGCCCAGGCGAAGCTGCCGATCGATCTCGCCCGCATCCGCCTCGACCTCAACGGCGACGGCACCGTCGCCGATGACGAGCTGTTCTGGAACATCCTCGCCGGCGTCGATCCGCGCGCCCGCGGCGTAAAACCCGAGAGCTTCGTCGCGGCCTTCGACGCCGGCGACGCGCATTGGCTCAAGGGCTATACGCACCTCCTGCGCGGCATCGGCGAGTTCTGGCTCGCGCATGACTTCCGCCCGATGTTCGACCAGGCCTTCCAGCTGTTCTTCCCGCGCGCCCAGCTGCCCTTCGCGCCGCCGCGACCGCGCACGCCCGGCTCGGACGGAATGGCGAGCGAATACCCCTCGATCGCCGACGCGATCGCGCTGGTCCACCTGTGGAACTGGCCCGTCGCCGAGCCGGAGCGGCTGCCGCGCGTCGTCGCCCACCTCAAGGCGATGGCCGAGCAGAGCCGCAAGAGCTGGGCCGCGATCCTCGCCGAAACCGACGACGATCAGGAGTGGATCCCAAGCCCGCGCCAGACCAGCCGCTTCCCCGACCTCCCGGTCACGCAGGAGCGTGTCGATGCCTGGCTCGCGGTCATGGCCGAGCTCGATGCCGTCGTCGACGGGCGCAAGCTCGTGCCGCACTGGCGCTTCGACAAGGGCATCAACCTGCGCCGCGCGATCCTCGAGCACAAGAATTTCGACCTCGTGATGTGGCTCACCGGCGCCGGCGTCACGCCCTTCCTCGAGGACGGCGCGGCGGTCTCGTCGGAGTCGTGGGACCAGATGGTGCGCGCCTTCGAGGGCAATTTCTTCGGCTACGCGATCTGGTTCAACTGACGCAGTCGGGGCCCGGCCGAGCGCACTTTTGTCCAAGACGCGGGGCCGGCGGCCGTGGCACGGTGACGCGATGCTGGTAGCTCCCGGGGTGGTGCTCGATCCGGCGCTGAAGGCGGCGGGCGACAGCGCCGTGTTCTGGCGCGTGCCGCGGCTCGGGCTCGATTGCCTGAGGGCGCGCTTCCGCCGCCATGCCTATGCGCGGCACACCCACGAGACCTATGCGCTGGCCGCCATCCTGGAAGGATGCGAAACCTTCTTCCATCGCGGACGGCAGCATTACGCGACGCCCGGCGCCATCGCCCTCGTCGGCCCGGACGAGCTTCACGACGGGGCGCCGCACGACGAGCGCGGCTTCGTCTACCGTACGCTCTACCCGTCGGTGGACCTGATGCGCGAGGTCGCGGAGGAGATCTCGGGGAAGCCCGTCCTCCATCCGCCGCGCTTTCGCGAGTCCGTCGTCCACGACCCGGAGCTCGCCGCTCTTCTTACCGAGGCGCATCGGACGCTGGAGCGTCCGCACGAGCCGCTGCTTGCCCGCGACGCGCGGGTCGTGAGCCTCCTGTCGCTGCTCATCGTCCGCTACACCGACGCCGGCGCGGCGCTGCCGGCGAAGTCCGAGCCCGGGCCCGTGGCGAACGCCCGCGCCTATCTCGACGCGCGCTTTGCCGAGGACGTCGACCTTATCGATCTCGCCCGTATCGCCGGCCTGTCGCGGACGCACCTCATCCGCGCCTTCCGCCGCGAGACCGGGCTTACGCCTCACGCCTATCTCCTCGACCGGCGCTTCCGCGCCGCGAGCCTCGCGCTCCGGCGCGGCGAGGCGCCGGCCTCGGTCGCATTGCGCTGCGGCTTTTGCGACCAGAGCCATCTCAACCGCGTCTTCAAGGCCCGCATGGGCGTGACCCCCGGCGCCTATCGCGCGGCTTGAAGGCGCGGCACTTTCATCCAAGACGGGCGCGGCGATCTCCGGCATGGCGGGGGCATGCGAACACGATTGTCTCTCTCCACCGAGGCCCACGACGGCCTGCGCGACATCGCCCCGGTGATGATCGCGGCAGCCCCGATCGGCGGGCTGTTCGGGGCGATCGCCGCCTCGAAGGGCCTCTCGCTCGCCGAGGTCGCGCTGATGTCGACCCTCGTCTTCGCCGGCGGGGCGCAGTTCGCGGCGATCGAGCTGTGGAGCTACCCGGTCCCGGTCGCGGCGATCCTGTTCTCGACCCTCCTCGTCAACGCCCGCCACGTGCTGATGGGCGCCTCGCTCGCGCCGAAGACGCTCGGCTTCTCGTCGGCGCAGCGCTATCTCGGCTTCTTCTTTCTCACCGACGAGGCCTGGGCGCTCGCCGAGCGCCGCGCGCTCGCCCGCACGGTGACGCCGGCCTATTGGTTTGCCTGCGCGGCGGTGCTGCCGGCCTCCTGGATCGGATCGTCGATCGCCGGCGCCGCGCTCGGCGCGTTCCTTGGCGATCCGAAGCGCTTCGGCGCCGACTTCGCCTTCACGGCGCTGTTCATCGGGCTCGTCGCCGGCTTCAACAAGGGCCGCATCACGGCGGCGACAGTCGCCGCGAGCGGCGCCACCGCGGCGCTCGCCCATGTCACGGTCGGCCCGCCCTGGCATGTGCTTGCCGGCGCCTTCGCCGGCATCCTCGCGGCCTATGCGGCGGCGCGCCCGGAGGATGCATGAGGGTCGATCCGGCGACGCTTTGGACGATCCTCGGCATGGCGGCGGCGACCTATCTGACCCGCATCGCCGGCCTGCTCCTCGCCGACCGTCTCGTGCTGTCGGGCCGCGCCAAAGCCGCCTTCGAGGCGATCCCGCCGGCGGTGCTGATCGCCGTCATCGCGCCGACCGCGCTCGCCACCGGCTGGCCCGAAACGGCCGCCGCCGCGATCACCATGATGGCGGCGCTGCGCCTGCCGCTGCTCGCGACAATCGCCGTCGGCGTCGCCGCCGTCGTGGCGCTGCGGGCCATGGCCTAACCTCTCCCTTCGGGAGAGGTAGGCGCAAGCGCCCGCGTTGCCTCGACAAGCCACGCCCGCGTTGCCTCATCCAGCTCCGACGTCAGCATCTCGCGCACCCGGGCGTGGTACGCATCGAGCCATTCGCGCTCGTCCGCCGTGAGCAGCGTCGCCTCGACGAGCGCCCGGTCGATCGGCGCGAAGGTCAGGGTCTCGAAGCCCATCATCTCGCGCTCGGCGCCGGCGATCTCGCGCCTCTCGACGAGCACGAGGTTCTCGATGCGGATGCCGTATTGGCCGGTCTTGTAGTAGCCGGGCTCGTTCGACAGGATCATGCCCGGCTCGAGCGGCTGCGTGCCGAGCTTCGACAGCCGCTGCGGCCCCTCGTGCACGGACAGATAGCTGCCGACACCGTGGCCGGTGCCGTGGTCGAAATCAAGCCCGGCCTGCCACAGCGCCTGGCGGGCAAGCGCGTCGATCTGCGCCCCCGACGTGCCCTTCGGGAACACCGCCCGGGCGATGGCGATGTGGCCCTTCAGCACGCGCGTGAAGCGGTCGCGCATCTCGGCCGTCGGCTCGCCGACGGCGACCGTGCGGGTGACGTCGATGGTGCCGTCCTCGTATTGCGCGCCGGAATCGAGGAGGAACAGCTCACCGGGCTTGAGCGCGCGGTTGGTCCGGTTCGTGACGCGGTAGTGCACGATCGCGCCGTTCGGCCCCGAGCCGGAGATCGTCGAGAAGGCGAGCTCCCTCAGAAGGCCGGTCTCGTCGCGCAGGGCCTCGAGCTTTTCGACGGCCTCGATCTCCGTGAGCTTGCCGGACGGCGCCTCGCGCGCGAGCCAGGCAAGGAAGCGCGTTACGGCGGCGCCGTCGCGCCGGTGCGCCGCGCGCGTGCCCGCGATCTCGGCGGCGTTCTTCACCGCCTTCATGAGCGAGATCGGGTCGGGCCCGACATCGGCCATCCCGCCGGCGCTCTCGATCCGGCGGACGAGCGCGACGGCGCCGCTCTCGGCGTCGATCCGCACCCTCGCTTTCGCCGATCCGAGCGCTTCGAGCGCGGCCGGCAGCGTCTCCTGCCGCGCGATGTCGGCGACGGCGCCGAGCGCGGCGCCGGCCTCGTTCGTGACCTTCGCCGGATCGAGGAACACCGTCGGGCGTCCGTCGGCCGGGATCACCGCATAGCCGAGCGGCAGTGGCGTATGCGCGACGTCGCCGCCGCGGATGTTGAAGGTCCAGGCGAGGTTGTGCGGGTCCGAGACCACGAGCGCGTCGACCTTTGCCTTCGCGAGCTGCTCCCGGATGCGCGCGAGCTTCGCCTCGCTCGTCTCCCCGGCAAGCTCCGCCGGGTGCGGCCGCACCGGCGCCTTCGGTGGCGGCGGCCGCTCGAGCCAGATCACGTCGACGAGGTTCATCTCGACGGCCGCGAGCGCGGCGCCGGCCTGCGCGACTGCCTTCTCGAGCTTCTTCAGCCCGTCGGCGGTGTGGAGCCAGGGGTCGTAGGCGAGCGTCGCGCCGGCGGCGAGGTTCTCGCCGATCCACGCCTCCGCCGTCTTGTCGGCGAGCGGCACCACTTCGACGACCGCGGTGTCGACCTGCTCGCCCGCCTGGAGCGTGTAGCGCCCGTCGACGACGAGCGCCGCCTTATCGGCGAGCACGATCGCGGTGCCGGCCGAGCCGGTGAAGCCGGTGAGCCATGGCAGGCGCTCGGCGTTCGCCGGCACGTATTCCGACTGGTGCTCGTCCGCGCGGGGCACGACGAAGCCGTCGAGGCCACGCCGCACGAGCTCGTCCCGCAGCTTCGCGATGCGCGCCGCGCTATGCGCGCCGTCGGCAGGGTCGTCGAAGGTCTGGAAGCGGGCCATGCTCGAAGAATCCTCGTGTCGGCGATCTAACCTCTCCCGGAGGGAGAGGTCGAGACGGCGCGGCAGCGCCGTCCGGGTGAGGGGTTCGACGGAAGTCGGTGAGGGCACACCGTCCGCCGATCCCTCTCCCGGCTCGCGCTCCGCCCGAATCGGCCCTCTTCCTTCGGGCTGGCGCGCATGCGCAGGTCATGGGCCTGCCGGATGCGGGTTTATAAGTCACGCTCCTAGGCGTAGCGCCGTCTCACCGACGCCACCTGGAAGCGAGCATCCCCGTCCGGGCTGTTGAGGGCCGCGCATGCTGGTGCGCGGATCAATTGGACGAGGCGAGGACCGACGAGCTTAGCCCGAGCGACTGCGGCAGTGGATCACCGGCCGATCGCGAATGGCCGAGCGCCCTCGCGAGAAATGCCTCGATGCTCGCCGAGATCTCATCCGTCGCGGCGGAGTTCGATCCCCTGTACCATCCGCTTGTCGTCAGGACAGGGATGAAACTCGGGCGTGGGTTGAACGCATGGTATGAGACGGCGATCAGGTCGTCGCGGGCGCCGGAGATAATCCGCAGCTCGTAGGGGCCGCCAAGGGCCGCATAGATTTGGCCCTTCTTGGCGAAGGTGCTCGCGCGTCGGACCTTTAGAAGGAGATACTCGCCCGGCAGCGCCGTGAGCGCGGTCTCCTGTCGGCGGCGGCCGCCGTCCACGCGCGTGAACTGCATCAGGCGGGACGAGTAGGCGCCTTTCGAGACCACCCGCTCGATACCCGGCACCGTCCAGGCAGCGCCCATCCCGCTCGTGCTCGAGGATTCGAAGACCAGCACCGGCGGAATGCGCGATACCCTGACGGTCGGCACCGCCGCGATCTCGGTAGCCTCTCGTGCATCCTCGCGCGCGGTGGCGAGATGAGAGTAGCCCCAATGCAGGAATGGCAAGACGGCGGCGGCAAGACACGCGAAAGCGGCTGGGCTCCAGCTTCGCGCCGCCGAGACCGCCGCCCAGATCGGCGCGAGATAGAGAAGCAAAGTCGGAAGCACGATGCTGACCGCGCCCGTGAGCAAAGCGATCGGCACCAGCACGCCGCCGCTGTCGCGCCCGACAGTGATCGAGAAGGCAACGAGCGTGATGGCGCCAGCAACCAGGACCATCGACAGGTTCGGTCGCGCAAGCTGCGGCGCGACCGGAACGCTGGGGCGCAACGGCATCGTCCTCCGGGCTCCGCGACCAATCCAGGCCAACCAGGCGAGCAGTCCTCCAAGCGCCAGCATGGCGGCTGGCAGGAGCATGTGCGCAGGACGCAGCAGCATCGAGAGCGCGAGCTGTAACGGCAAGAGCAGAGCCGCGAGAGCGGGCGCGGCGCTCAGCGCCTGGAGCGCCGCGAAGATCGACACGAATACGGCAAGGCCAGCCGCGACGCGCCCGGCCAGCCCGAAGCCCTCGCCGTCATCGGCGCGTGACGGCAGGAGGCACATCGCGCCGATGCACCACAGCGCCATGATCGTGAACCGGGGCACGGCGGTGTGGAGGACCCCGAGACTGAACCCGAGCGACCATGGCGCGCCGAAGACCGTCAGTACGGCATGATCGGCCGCGAAGAGAAGGGGGACGAAGAGCCCGACCCATCCCGGCACTCCCGCGTCCCGCGCTCGGCGCACCGAGATGCCGGCGAAGGAGAAGATGAAGGCGACGGCGACGAGCGGCTTGTATGCCATCGCCACGACGAGGCCCAACGCGCCGCACGCTCCGCCGACCCCGCGGCAGCCGGACGCGTTCGCGATGCCCCACAGGAGCAGGGGAAAGATCACGATGCTGACGATGAACAGCCCGATGCGAATGCCGGCCGCGATCGCAAAACGCTTCGGGTCGAGGTAATTCGAGAATGTGAACACGGCCGCCGGCTCCGCGAGAACGGCGGCCATGATCCCGCGCTGGCCTTAAGGCTCGGCTAAAACCATCGTTCGAGTCGCGAGGGATAGCGGCTTAGCGCGAGAACTTCTTATACTTGATCCGATGCGGGATGTTTGAATCCGTCCCCAGCCGCCGCTTTTTGTCCCCCTCGTAATCGGCGAAATTCCCTTCGAACCACTCGACGTGCGAGTCGCCCTCGAAGGCCAGCATGTGGGTCGCGATGCGGTCGAGGAACCAGCGGTCGTGGCTGATGATCACGGCGCAGCCGGCGTAGTCCTCGAGCGCCTCCTCGAGCGCGCGGAGCGTGTCGACGTCGAGGTCGTTCGTCGGCTCGTCGAGGAGGAGGACGTTCGCGCCCGACTTCAAGATCTTGGCGAGGTGGACCCGGTTGCGCTCGCCGCCGGAGAGCACGCCGACCTTCTTCTGCTGGTCGGCTCCCTGGAAGTTGAAGGCCGAGCAATAGGCCCGGGCGTTGATCTCGCGCTTGCCGAGATAGAGCATCTCGTTGCCGCCGGAGAT
>Ga0126306_10000269_pt1 | contig 22025 bp, 24 predicted proteins | sample Plot27_FD_92592 | JGI IMG/M metagenome (GOLD analysis project Ga0126306, IMG submission 92592) | Serpentine soil microbial communities from UC McLaughlin Reserve, CA, USA - Plot27 | ecosystem: Environmental > Terrestrial > Soil > Grasslands | place: USA: UC McLaughlin Reserve, Lake County... | reverse complement strand
TGGGCCGTGCGCCTCGTCGAGGACCTGTCGCAGCCGCCGGAGGTGGTCGGGGTGCAGGCCCGGCTCACCGTGCCGCTTCCGGTCGGTCGCCGGCCCACCGACTGGGAGCGGGGGACGAGGGGGCTCCAGCGAGGCTGGTGGATCACCGCAGACATGGCCTACCGGCGCGACGCGCTGGAGCGGGTCGGCGGCCTGGACGAGCGGTTCCCGCGCGCCTTCCGGGAGGACGCCGACCTCGCCCTCCGGGTGAAGGCAGGAGGTGGCCGGCTGGTTCGCGGTGACCGGACGACGATCCACCCGGTGCGCCGTGCGGACCGCTGGGTGAGCGTCCGGGTCCAGGCCGGCAACGGCGACGACCCGCTGATGCGACAGCTGCACGGACCGCGCTGGCGGCAGGCCGCGCACGCGGGCACCGGTCGTCGTGGCCGGCACGGCGCCGTCACCGCGGCTGCCGTCGGCGCGGTCGCAGCCCGGCTCGCCGGTCGGCGCGGCGCGGCGGTGGTGCTGGCAGCGGGCTGGCTGGCAGGGACCGTGCTGTTCGCCTGGGAGCGGATCGCCCCGGGGCCGCGGGACCGCGACGAGGTCACGACCATGCTGCTGACGAGTGTCGCCATCCCGCCCGTGGCCACCTGGCACTGGCTGCGCGGGTGGTGGCGGCACCGGGGCGCCGGGGCGTGGACGGCCGAGGTGCCGGTGAGCGCCGTGCTCTTCGACCGGGACGGGACCCTCCTGCACGACGAGCCATACAACGCCGACCCGGACCTGGTCCGGCCGGTCGCTGGTGCGCTGCAAGCGGTCGACCGGCTGCGGGCCCGGGGAGTGCTGACCGGCGTGGTCACCAACCAGTCGGGGATCGGACGGGGGTTGCTCAGCCAAGAGCAGGTGCGGCGGGTGAACCGGCGGGTCGACGAGATCTTCGGAGGGTTCGACGTCTGGGCGCTCTGCCCGCACGTCGACGAGGACCGGTGCCGGTGCCGCAAGCCCGCACCGGGCATGGTCCTCAAGGCCGCCCGGCAGCTGGGTGTCCCGGCACGTGAGGTCGTCGTCATCGGGGACATCGCCGCCGACGTGCACGCGGCGCTCGGGGCAGGTGCCCGGGGCATCCTCGTCCCCAACCACGCCACCCGGCCGGACGAGGTCGCTGCCGCACCGCTCGTCGCGCATGACCTGTCCACCGCCGTGGAGATCGCTCTGGGCGGTGCCCGGTGACGCGCGGCGAGCCGACCGTTATGCCACGACGCCGGGTGCTCGTCGTCCGGCTCGACGCGGACGGCGACGTGCTGCTGGCCGGGCCCGCGGTCCGGGCGGTCGCCACAGCCGCCGACGTCGTGCTGCTCGTGGGACCTCGAGGACGGCAGGCGGCCGGCCTGCTGCCGGGCGTCGCGGACGTCATCGAGTGGTCGGCACCCTGGATCGAGCCGGCACCAGCCCCGCGGGTCACGCAGCAGCACCTCGACCTGCTGGTGCAGCGGGTGCGGGCGGCCGCCGTCGACGAGGCGGTGGTCCTCACGTCCTTCCACCAGTCGGCGCTGCCCACGGCGTTGCTGCTCCGGCTGGCCGGGGTCGGCCGGGTGACCGCGATCAGCGACGACTATCCCGGCGCGCTGCTGGACACGCGCGTCGTCGACCCGGGCGACGTCCCGGAGCCGGTCCGCGGCCGCACGGTCGCCGCATCCGCGGGATTCGTCCTTCCCGACTCGGACGACGGTCGACTGGCCGTGCGACGGCCGCTGCCGGACACCACCCCGCTCGCCGGCCCGAGCGGCTACGTCGTCCTGCACCCCGGTGCCTCCGTGCCGGCGCGCGCCTGGCCGGCCGACCGATGGGCGCAGACTGCGCGAGCGCTCGTCTCGTGCGGGCTCCGGGTCGTCGTCACCGGCGGTCAACACGAGTGCGACCTGACCTCCGAGGTCTGCGACGGCAACGACGCCCGCGACCTCGGCGGACGGACGACGATGCCGCAGCTCGCGGGCGTGCTGGACCGTGCCGCCTCCGTCGTGGTCGCCAACACAGGGCCGGCGCACCTGGCGGCCGCGGTGGGGACTCCAGTCGTGTCGCTGTTCGCGCCGACCGTGCCCGCGGCCCGCTGGGCTCCCTACGGCGTGCGGCTCCAGCTGCTCGGTGACCAGGAGGCCCCGTGCCGCGGCAGCCGGGCGACCAGCTGCCCGGTCCCCGGCCACCCCTGTCTCACCCGGGTCGGCGCGGACGACGTGGTGCGGGCGCTGCACGGGCTGGAGGAGGACGTCGCATGAGAGTCCTCCTCTGGCACGTGCACGGCTCGTGGACCACGGCCTTCGTGCAGGGTGCGCACCACTACCTGGTGCCGGTCAACCCGGCCCGGGACGCCGACGGGCTCGGCCGCGCCCGGACGTACGACTGGCCGGACTCGGTGACCGAGGTGCCCCTCGAGCAGCTGGCGGATGCGGAGCCGGACGTCGTGCTGCTGCAGCGGCCGCGCGACCTCGAGCTGGCCAGAGCGCACCTGCGCCGAGAGCCGGGAGCCGACCTGCCGGCGATCTGGGTGGAGCACAACACGCCTCGTGGCGACGTGGCGGACGCCACGCACCCGCTGGCCGACCGCTCCGACGTGGTGCTCGCGCACGTCACGAACTTCAACGAGGTCTTCTGGGACAGCGGGCGGGCGCCCACCACCGTGATCGAGCACGGAGTGGTCGACCCGGGGCTGCGCTGGACCGGCGAGCTGCCCCGCGCCGCCGTCGCCGTCAACGAGCCGGTCCGCCGCGGGCGGGTCACCGGCACGGACCTGCTGCCACACTTCGCGACAGAGGTGCCGCTGGACGTCTTCGGCATGGGCGTGCGCGGCCTGGGCGAGCACCTCGGGCTGAGCCCGGAGCTCCTGACGGAGCACGACGACCCACCGCAGGCACGGCTGCACGAGGAGATGGCGCGTCGGCGGGTGTACCTGCACCCTCTGCGCTGGACATCTCTGGGGCTCTCCCTGATCGAGGCCATGCACCTCGGGATGCCGGTCGTCGCGCTCGCGGCCACCGAGGCAGCCGAGGCCGTGCCGCCTGGCGCAGGTGTGGTCTCGACCAGGGTCGGTGTGCTCCGCGCTGCCCTGCGGGAGCTCGTCAACGACCATGCGCTCGCCCGGGAGACCGGGCTCGCAGCACGGCGCGCTGCACTCGACCGCTACGGCCTCGGTCGCTTCCTCGACGACTGGGACCAACTTCTCAAGGAGGTGACGTGATGCGGATCTCGATGGTGTCCGAGCACGCCAACCCGCTCGCCGTCGTCGGCGGCGTCGACGCCGGAGGCCAGAACGTGCACGTGGCGGCGCTCGCCACCGCACTGGCGGCCCGAGGGCACGACGTGGTGGTGCACACCCGGCGGGACGACCCGCGCGTCCCCCGGCGGGTCCGCCTCGCCGACGGTGTGGTGGTGGACCACGTACCGGCGGGGCCCCCGGAGCCGGTCGCGAAGGACGACCTGCTGCCCTTCGTCCCCGAGCTCGGCCGGGCGCTGGCTGACACCTGGGCCGAGCACCGCCCCGACGTCGTCCACGGGCACTTCTGGATGAGCGGGCTGGCTGCACTGGTCGGTGCCCGCCACCTGGAGCTGCCGGTCGTGCAGACCTTCCATGCGCTGGGCACGGTCAAGCGCAGGCACCAGGGAGCGGCCGACACCAGTCCGGCGCAGCGACTGCGACTGGAGGCGGCCGTCGGCCGCAGCGTCGACCGTGTCGTGGCCACCTGCGCCGACGAGGTGGACGAGCTGGCGCGGATGGGCGTCCGTCGCGAGTCCGTCGAGGTGGTGCCCTGCGGCGTGGACCTGGCTCTCTTCACCGAGCACGGCCCGGCGTTGCCGCGCAGCGGACTGCGCCGGCTGGTGACCATCGGACGGCTGGTCGAGCGGAAGGGCGTCCAGACGGTCATCGAGGCACTGGCCGCGGTCGGCGGCACCGAGCTCGTCGTCGCAGGCGGGCCCGACCCGGCGGACGTCGACGCCGATCCCGACGTACGTCGGCTGCGTGCCGTCGCGCGGGAGCACGGCGTGGCCGACCGGGTCGAGTTCCTGGGCCGGGTGCTGCGCGAGGACGTGCCGGCGTTGCTGCGCTCGGCCGACGCCGTGGTCACGGTGCCGTGGTACGAGCCGTTCGGGATCACTCCGCTGGAGGCGATGGCGTGCGGACGGCCGGTCGTCGCGTCCGCCGTGGGCGGCCTGACCGACACGGTCGTCGACGGGGTCACCGGCATCCTCGTGCCACCGCGTCGCCCGGACCTGCTCGCGGCGGCGCTGCGGCCGCTGCTCGCGGACCAGGTGCAGCTGCAGGGCTTCGGCTTCGCCGCCGCCGACCGGGTGCGGGTCCGCTACGGATGGGACCGGGTCGCCACAGACACCGAGCGCGTGTACGACCGGGTCGCGGACGAGCGGGCGGAATCCGCTGCCGGCACCGACCACCTGGCGGTGGCCCGGTGAACCGCGAGATGCCGACCGGCGCCCGCCACGTGGAGTCGCTGTGCGCCGCGCTCGCCAGGTGTGGTGATTCCATGTCGGACACGACAGAGCGCTGGGGCCGACACCTGGCGCAACGGCTGCCGGCAGGCGGCCGGCTGCTCGCTGCCGGCAACGGCGGCAGCGCCGCCCAGGCGCAGCACCTGACGGCGGAGCTGGTGGGCCGCTACCGGGACGACCGTAGGCCGCTCTCCGCCATCGCCCTGCACGCGGAGACCTCGTCGCTGACCGCGATCGTCAACGACTTCGGGCCGGACGAGCTGTACGCGCGCCAGGTGCTCGCGCACGGCCGACCCCGGGACGTGCTCGTGCTGATGTCGACGAGCGGGCGGTCGCCGAACGTCGTGCAGGCAGCCTGCGCCGGCCGCCGCGCCGGACTCACCGTCTGGGGCATGACCGGTCCGGCACCCAACCCGTTGGCAGACGTGTGTGACGACGTGCTCGCCGTCGACGCCGACAGCACGGCCACGGTGCAGGAGGTGCACCTCGTCGCGCTGCACCTGGTGTGCGCCGCCCTCGACGTCGGCCTCGGAGTGTGCCCGCGCGACGTACTCGACCTCCGGTCCCGGGAGGTGGTGGCGTGACGCATCCACGCCTCCGGCTGACCGTCGTGGGTGACGTGCTGCTCGACCGCGACGTCGTCGGCACGGTGGACCGGGTGTGTCCCGACGCCCCGGCACCGGTGGTGGACGTCATCGACGAGGTGCTCCGCCCGGGCGGTGCCGGTCTGGCAGCCGCCCTGCTGGCGGCCGACGGCCACCGGGTGCGGCTGCTCGCCACTGTCGGGGACGACCCGGTGGGCCGGACGGTCGCCGACGTGCTCCGGCGTCGCGGGGTCGAGCTGGTCGCCCTGCCGACCTCGGGCTGCACCCGGGAGAAGATGCGGGTGCGAGTCTCGGGACAGTCCCTGGTCCGCCTGGACAGCGGCACGGCGACCCCGCCGGAGGGCATGCCCGACAGTGCCCGCTCCGCGCTGAGTGACTGCGACGCCGTGCTGGTCTCGGACTACGGGGGTGGGGTCCTGGCATCGCCCGAGGTCCGCGACGCGGTCGCCGCCGCGGCCAAGGACCGACCCGTGGTCTGGGATCCCCACGTCCGCGGCGCCGAGCCGGTGCCCGGCTGCCGGCTGGTGACGCCGAACAGCCAGGAGGCGGCCGCCCTGGCCGCGGCCGTCAGCGCCGACACCAGCGCGCTCGCTGCCGCGGGCCGCGACGCCGAGCTGCTGCGACGCCGGTGGCAGGCGGCGGCGGTCTGCGTGACGCTCGGTGCGCGCGGTGCCCTGGTCGGCTACGGCTCCGGTGCCCCCCTGATCGTGCCCGCGGAAACGGTGGAGCGCGGCGATCCCTGCGGTGCCGGTGACCGCTTCGCCGCCTCCGTCACCGCCGCGCTGGGTGCCGGCTCGGTCGTCTCCGACGCCGTGCAGGAGGCGGTGCGCTCCGCTGGCGCCTTCGTCGCCGGAGGTGGGGCCGAGTGCTTCGTGACCACGGCCTCTGTCGGAGGTGTCACGACCGACGTCGTCCCGGCCGGGACAGCCGCACCGACGGTGGACCAGGTCCGGGACGCCGGCGGTCTCGTGGTGGCGACCGGAGGGTGCTTCGACCTCCTCCACGCCGGCCACGTCTCGCTGCTCTCAGCCGCGCGAAGCCTGGGTGACGCCCTCGTCGTCTGCCTGAACTCCGACGACTCGGTGGCCCGCCTGAAAGGGCCAGGGCGTCCCTTGGTGCCCGAGAGTGACCGCGCGCGCGTCCTCGAGGCCCTGGGCTGTGTCGACCAGGTCGTCGTCTTCGACGAGAGCACGCCGGACGAGGCGCTCCGGCGGGTCCGGCCGGACGTCTGGGTGAAGGGCGGCGACTACGCCCTGACCGACCTGCCCGAGGCAGCGGTCGTGGCGTCCTGGGGCGGGCAGACGGTGATCCTGCCCTACCTCGACGGTCGCTCCACCTCGTCCCTGATCGGTGCGGCTCGGACCAGCAGCCGAAACTTGACCCACGCCGCAACAGCGAAGGAGCACTCGTGACGGGACGACCTGGGACCGTGCTGGTGACCGGAGGGTCCTCCGGCCTCGGCGCAGCCACCGTGCAGGCGGTGCAGGGCGCCGGAGGACGACCACTGGTGCTGGACCGGGTGCCTCCGCCGTCGGAGGTCGCGCACGTGGTGGTCGACCTGGCCGACCGGCCGGCCGTCGAGGCTGCCGTCTCGGAGCTCGCCGACCGGGCCGGACAGATCGATGGTGTCGTGACAGCGGCGGGCATCGACCGGTGCGGCACGCTCGCCGACGTGCCGGCGGAGGAGTGGGAGCGGGTGGTCTCGGTCAACCTCCTCGGGACCGTCTCCGTGGTGCGGGCGGCTCTCCCGCACCTCCAGCGTTCCGCAGGGACGGTCGTGACGGTTGCGTCGACTCTCGGCGTCAAGGCGGTCTCCGACGCGACGGCCTACTGCGCCGCGAAGTTCGGGGTCGTCGGCTTCACCCGCGCCCTGACCGCGGAGCTCAAGGGCCAGGTGGGTGTGACGCTGCTCGTGCCTGGTGGCATGCACACCGCCTTCTTCGACGACCGGACCGAGCAGTACCGCCCCGGTCCGGACGCCAAGCTCAACCGGCCGGAGGACGTGGCCTCGACCATCCTCTTCGCCCTGACCCAGCCCCCCGGGTGCGAGATCCGCGAGCTGGTCGTGACCTCGTCCGAAGAGTCGTCCTGGCCGTGACCCGGCGGCCGAACCGCGGGGCACCCGGGGCGGACCCTCGCTCGGTGCTGGTCTACCGCGCGCTGGGCCTGGGCGACTTCCTCACCGGCGTGCCGGCCTACCGGGCGGTGCGCCGGGCCTACCCCGACGCCAGGGTCGAGCTCGCCGCACCGGCGGTCCTGGAGCCGCTGGCCGCGCTCACCGGCGCGGTCGACCGCCTGGTGCCGACGCCGGAGCTCACGACGCCGCGGTCGGAGAGCCGCCCCGACGTGGTCGTCAACCTGCACGGGCGAGGGCCGCAGAGCCATCGCGCTCTGCTGGCGCTGGCTGCCGATGAGCTCGTCGCCTTCCGGTGCGTCGACCCACTGGTCGAGGGCCCGGACTGGCGCCCGGACGAGCACGAAGTCAGCCGTTGGTGCCGGCTCCTGGAGGAGTCGGGCATCGCCGCCGACCCGACGGACCTCGACCTGCCGCCACCCGAGTCCCCGTCGGTGGATCCGGGGGCGACCGTTGTCCACCCCGGCGCCGCCCACCCGTCGCGGCGCTGGCCTGCCGAGCGCTTCGCGGAGGTGGTGCGGCACCTGGCAGACGAGGGGCACCGGGTCGTCGTCACGGGCAGTGCCGGCGAGCGGGACCTGACCGAGGCGGTGGCCGCCGCCGCCGACCTCCCGGACGCGGCCGCGCTCGGCGGTCGGCTGGAGCTCGCAGAGCTGGCGGCGCTCGTCGCCGGGGCGAGACTGGTCGTCTGCGGCGACACGGGCGTCGCGCACCTGGCGACAGCCTTCGGCACACCGTCTGTGCTCCTCTTCGGTCCGATGTCACCGGACCTGTGGGGCCCCCCTGTGGACCGGACGCAGCACCGCGTCGTGTGGCACCCGGAGGCGGACCCGGCCCTGCTCGCGATCGAGCCGGACGAGGTGGTCACGCTCGCCGCGGCGGCCGCCCGGGTATGAGGCCGCGCAGCCTTTCGGATGAGACGGCTCAGGCCGCGGCGGTCGCGGCGGCGAACCACTCGGCCGTGCGCCGGAGTCCCTCCTGCCATGGCACCGCCGGCTCCCAGCCGAGGCGCTCCCGGGCCAGCGTCGTGTCCGGCCTGCGCACGCCTGGGTCGTCGACCGGCCGATCGACGAAGACGATGTCGGACGACGAATCGGTGAGCTCGATGATGCGGCGGGCCAGCTCGAGCATGCTCATCTCGTCCGGGTTGCCGATGTTGACCGGTCCGGACAGCTCGCTGCGGGCGAGAGCGACGATGCCGGTCACCAGGTCGTCGACGTAGCAGATGGACCGGGTCTGGCTGCCGTCACCGGCCACGGTCAGCGGCTGCCCGGTCAGCGCCTGGCACAGGAAGGCGGGGATGGCCCTGCCGTCGTCCGGGCGCATCCGCGGGCCGTAGGTGTTGAAGATGCGGACGATGCCGGTGTCGACGCCGCGGCTGGTGCGGTAGGCGGTGACCATGGCTTCCGCGAACCGCTTGGCCTCGTCGTACACGCCGCGGGGGCCGACCGGGTTGACGTGGCCCCAGTACGACTCGGGCTGCGGGTGGACCTGCGGGTCCCCGTAGACCTCGGACGTCGAGGCGAGCACGAAGCGGGCCTCCTTCTCCAGCGCGAGACCGAGCGCGTGGAGGGTGCCGAGGCTGCCGACCTTCAGCGTCCCGATGGGCAGTTTGAGGTAGTCCACCGGCGACGCGGGGGAGGCGAAGTGCAGCACCAGGTCCACCTGGCCGGGCACGTGGACGAAGTCGGTGACGTCGCAGCGCACGAAGCGGAAGCGGTCGTCACCCTGCAGGTGCGCGAGGTTGGCCGGGTCGCCGGTCAGCAGGTTGTCCAGGCAGACGACCTCCACATCCTCCTCGACCAGCCGGCTGCACAGGTGCGACCCCAGGAAGCCGGCCCCGCCGGTGACGACCGCGCGCCGGACCTCGCGGCTCACCGCTCGCCTCGGCGGGTGGCGCGGCCGAGGTGCACGACCTTGGTGGCGGTCAGCTCGTCGAGCAGCTCGGGGCCGTAGCCGAATCCCTCGCCGCTCCAGCCGCGCGGCTGGGCAGCACCGCCCGGCGCACCGCCGAACACGGCGTTGACCTTGACCGTGCCGACCGGCAGCTTCCGCCACGCCTCCTGGGCGTGGTCCATGTCCGCCGTCAGGACGGTGGCGGCGAGGCCGTACGGCGACGACGCCGCGGCTGACAGGCCGGCCTCGAACGAGGGAACTGCGACCACGGGCAGCACGGGGCCGAAGGTCTCGTCCGCGAGCACGGAGACCCCTGGTGGGACGTCGGTCAGCACCGTGGCCGGGTAGAAGCTGCCTGCTCCTTCCGGCACGAAGCCGCCGGTCCAGGTGCTGGCGCCGGCCTCCTGGGCCTCCCGAACCTGGGCGTGGACGGCGCGGCGGGCCCGCTCGTCGACGAGGGGACCGAGTGTCGTCGCCGGGTCCTCACCGGGGCCCATGACCAGCGACTCCGCCTCCTTGACCAACGCCGCGACGAACTCGTCGATGACCGACTCGTGGACGTACACCCGCTCTACCGCCGTGCACAGCTGGCCGGAGTTGATGAACCCGCCCAGCGCCGCCTGGCCGGCGGCCCACACCGGGTCGACGTCCTCGTCCACCAGGAGCGGGTCGTTGCCGCCGTTCTCCAGCACGACCTTTGCCCCGGTGGCCGCTGCGGCCGCGGCGATCGCCCGGCCGGCCGCCGTGGACCCTACGTGCACCACGACGTCGACCCCGGCGTCGACGACCGCGGCGCCCACCTGGCCGTCACCCTGGACCACCGTGAGGACGCCGTCCGGCAGGTCCTCGGCGAAGAGGCGGGCGAGCTTCTCCCCGGTCAGCGGCGACCGCTCGGAGGGCTTGAAGACGACCGTGTTGCCGGTGAGCAGCGCGGCGGCGAGCAGGGCGGCCGGCACGGCCACCGGGTCGTTCCACGGTGTGATGACCGCGACGACGCCGCGTGGCTGGGGGAGCATGAGGTCGACCGCGTCCCAGGCTCCCTGGAGCGACCGGCCACGGTGCAGCGGCGCCAGCTCGGCATACTGCCGGACCGCTGCCGCCGCGGCCTGCACCCCGCCGCGCGCGAGCTCGGCCGGCCGTCCCATCTCCGCCGTCGTCGACCGAGTGAGGGCGTCGCCGTGCTCGAGTATTCGTGCCGCGACTGCACCGACCAGCTCGGCACGGTCACCGGGCGCACGGCGCGCCCATCCGCTGCCTGCCTCCCTGGCCGCCTGCACCGCGTTGGCGACGTCCCCGGGCGAGGCGACCGCGACCTGCCCGACTGCGCGGCCGGTGGCCGGGTCGTGGATGTCGACGACCTCCCGCGGCCCGGGTCCAGACCGGCGGTCCGCCGTCGGGTCCTCGGTGCGGTGCCGCGCCTGCTGGACCACGAGCCGCTCCATCCCGTCGGGTAAGCCGTCGAGGACGCCCTACCCCCGTGCGCCGGCTCGATGCGCGGACGACGAGACGGTTCTCCGGGCGGGGTCAGGGGAGGGCGTCGATCTCCAACCGGTGCTAGGTGTTCTCGGCGCGGCCGGTGAGCCGGTCGCGGAGGCGGTCGACGAGCCCCACGCCGGGGCCGACGAGCAGGTGGAAGGGCTTGGCGTTCGGCGCGTTGGGGTGCGGCCTGGTGGGAGCGAGCCGCTGGGCACGCTCCACCTTGGCGCCGATCTCGACCAGCTCGGCTGCGGGGATCCGGGCCCGCAGCTGAGGGAACTGCTCCTGCTCCTCGTCGGCGACATGGTCGTCAAGGACGTCCGTAAGCCTCCGGACGACGTCGCGGAAGTCGCTGCCGGCTGCATCCGCCTTCTCCAGCTCCTTGAGCAGCGACTCGATCTCCTTGTGCTCCTCGATGTCGTGCTCCACCGCCTTGTCCCCGTCGGGGAGGTGCTTCCGCATGGCCGGGTACACGTGCATCTCCTCGGAGACGGAGTGCCGCACGAGCTCGGCCACCACGGTGTCGGCAAGATCCCGTGCACGCTGCGGGTCGGCCTCGTTGCTGATGACCGCGAGCAGCGCCGTGATCTCGGCGTGGTCGCTGGTGAGGACGTCCACCACGTCGCGAGCGCTTTCGGTCCCTTCACGGTCGCCCCCCGACCTGGTCGCGGCGAACCCGGTCGCGACGGCGGCGGCCCCCGCCACTGCCGCGCCTGCCACGACGGTCGGCGACACGCCGGCCTTGCCCGCGTCGCCCCTCGAGCTGGCGGCCTCCGCCGTCCCTGGCGTCCCGACAGCCGCGCCGGGGCGCACGTCGCCGCGCCAGGCGCCCGTGGGAACGTCCAGGCTCTCGATGAAGGACTTGAAGCGGGACAGGTCCTCCTTGGCCTGCCGCTTGACCAGCCCGAGGGCGTCACCCGCCTTCTCGACCAGGCCTTCCGGCTCGTACTCGAGCTCGAGGCGGACCAGGGTCCGCCCGGGGTCCACCGACTCGAAGTAGACGGCACCGGCGTTCGTGGCGCCCTCGGTGGCCGCCCAGGCGACCTTCCGGTCAGGCAGCTGCTCGAGGATCTCCGCGTCCCACTCGCGCCGGACGCCGGCAACCTCCGCCACCCAGTGCAGCCGTGAGTCGGTGACCTGGTCGACCGACACGACTCCGTCCATGAATCGTGGGAACTCCTCGAACTGCGTCCACTGGTTGTAGGCCAGGTTGACCGGGACCTCTACCGTGACCTCGTCCTTGACCTTGGTCGTCATCGACGTCTCCTCCTGTCCTCCTGCTGCGCTCGGGTGACCAGGCGGATCCCCGCCCGCCCGGCAGTGAAACCTGCAGCGCCCCCTGCGGCGGGTGTGGTCTAGAGTGAGAAGTCCGCGGGCGCCCTTCGTGTGGTGGCTGGAACAGCCTTCCGTCACAGGCTCGACGTCTACCTCCCTGAGAGAAGCGTCGCGTCATGCCTCATTCCGGTGCTGCCCACCCCACCCCCTCACTGATCGAGGCGTTCAGCGAGATCGCCCAGCACGTGCAGTCATCGGAGGACCCCGACGACAGCATGCAGCGGATCACCGAGACCGCTCGGGACGCCATCCGGGGCTGCGACTCCGCCAGCCTGAGCCTGCTCACACCCGACGGTGCGGTCACCCGGGCGGCGACCGACCTGCTGGCCCGCGACGGGGACCAGATCCAGTACGAGGAGCACGAAGGTCCGTGCCTGGACGCCGCGATGCAGGAGCGGTGGCTCTACGTACCCGTCCTGCGCAGCGACCTGCGCTGGCCCAGGTCCGGCGCCCGGATGGCCGACGAGGTCGGCGTCGGCAGCATGGTGAGCTGCCGGCTGACCCTGGACGCCGCACCGAACCACACGCTGGGCGGGATGAACCTCTACTCCACCAAGGAGAACTCCTTCACCGACGAGGACCAGATGCTGGCGATCCTGCTCGCCTCGCTGGGCGCCGTCGTCGTGGACGCCTCCCGGCAGCAGGCGCACCTACGGGCCGCCATCGAGTCCCGGCAGGTCATCGGCGAAGCCATCGGCATCATCAAGTCGCAGGGCAGCGTCAGCAGCGACGAGGCCTTCTCCATGCTCTCCCAGGCCTCGCAACGGATGAACGTCAAGCTCCGCGACCTGGCCAGACGCATCGCGGCCGGAGAGCAGCCGGTCACGCCCGGCACCAAGGCCGTCCCGCGGCCAGCACCCCCCAGCACCGCTCTTGGGCGCCCGGACGCCGACTAGCGGTAGGGGCGGCGGCTCAAGACGGAGGGCCGCCGCCTCGTCCCAACCCCTTAGGGAGCTTGGCCGAAGCGGCCCAAGCAACGAGCCGCCAAGGCGCCGGTCCGCCAAGACCCCGCGGGGCCGGTGGGTCAGGAGACGGCCGCCTTCACGAGGGCGACGACCTTCTTCTCCACCGCGGGACCCCACCGCTTGAGGGCGTACGACACGGCCCACAGGTCGCCGTCGTCGAGGTTGGCGGTGTCCTGGAAGCCGAGCGTCGAGTAGCGGTAGCCGAACTTCCCGGAGTCCTGGAAGAAGATGACGATCTTGTCGTCCTTGTTGGCGTAGGCGGGCATCCCGTACCACGTCTTGGGCGACAGCTGCGGCGCGTTGGCCGTCACGGCGACGTGCACGCGCTCGGCGAGTGCGCGGTCCTCCGGCGCCATGTCGGCGATCTTGTCGAGGACCGCCTGGAGCCCGTCGGCCTTCTTGGCGCCCTTCTTGCCTTCGGCGCGCAGCTCCGCGGCGCGCTCCTTCATCGCGGCTCGCTCCTGGGCGGTGAAGCCGTCGGACGCTGTCGTGGCGGTCTTCGTGGGCATGTGCGGGCTGCCTCTCGACGCTGCGGCCTGGCGGGGCGCCGGGCCATCTGCAGCCAACGCTAGGTCCGCCGGGACCCCGGGTGCTTCTCGATTCCTGACCGCTTCCCGGCTCGGCGTGCCGCCTCAGCGCGGGGTGTCGGAGGTCACCGAGAGGAGCTCGAAGGCCTCCACCGGCTCCGACTTCCCCTTGAGGTCGGTGGGCCCGAGAGGGCGCACGTCGAGAGCGAGACCGGTCCCGGAGCCCGCCTCGCACACGGTCCGGCCCGAGACGGTGATGCGGCCCGGCCGGGAGAGACCCTGCAGGCGGGCGGCGACGTTGGTGGTGTCGCCGATCACGGCGAAAGAGCGCTGCGCACCGGCGCCGACGTTCCCGATCACCGCCACCCCGGTGTTCACGCCCACACGGAACCGGGGCCACTCCTTCGAGGTCCGCACGTCGGAGGAGTGGTCCCGGACGGCGACGGCGGCGCGCACCGCTCGCGCCGCGTGGTCGGGATGGTCACCCAAGGCGTTGAAGACGGCCAGGATCGCGTCGCCGGCGAACCGCTCGATCAGTCCGCCCTCACGGTCCACCACGACGGGGACCACCGAGCCCCAGTAGGCGTTGAGCATGTCGATCACCTCGGTGGCCGGCCGGCCCCCGGCGAACGTCGTGAAGCCGGCGAGGTCCGCGAACAGCACGGAGACCTCCTGCTCCCGCCCGCCGAGCCGGGCCAGCGCCGGATCCTCGTCGAGGCGGTCGGCCAGGTGCGGCCCGACGTACTGACGCAGCAGCCGGTCCATCCGGGCGAGCTCACGCGCCGAGTCGGTCATCACCGCGACCTGGTCGGCGGGGAATCCGCGCGAACGCAGCAGTTCGGCGGCCTCGGCGACGGTGCCTGTGGCGTCGGCGCGGACCAGCTCGGCCATCGCGACCGACTGACGCCGGTCCAGCCGCTCCAGCGTGCGCTCCAGGTACATGCCCCCGAAGGCTCCCGACACCGAGTGCGCAGTGCGGTACTCGTGCCGGGCGGCGACCAGGATCGTGGCGAAGGCCACTGCCATCAGGACGTGCCACTCCCACCACGACGCCCGCCAGGCCCGGCCGAACGCCATCGCGACCAGCGCCTCGGCGAGCAGCACGAACCCAACCGCCACGGCGAGGGGCAGCGGACGGCGGCGCGCGCGGTAGAGCCGCAGGTAGCGCCAGGCCGCGAAGGCGTACGCCGCCACGCCGAACGGGACGAGCACCAGCAGCCACGGCGCCCGCTCCGACTCGATGACCCGGTCGAGCGGGGGGACGCCGGCCATCGAGGCGACCGCCCACCCCCCGAGCACGACGACCAGCCCGACCCGCATGGGCGTCTCCAGCCGGCGCACGGTGTCGGCGTGGGCGTCCACCTCGAGCGACGACAGCGCGGCGAAGACCGACGCAAGGAGCAGCCCGACCGGCGTGGCCAGGACGAAGCCGGCGTTGGCTCCGCGGAGCAGCACGCCGGGCGTGGCCAGCGCGTGCAGGCCGAGGAAGGCTGCACTGGTGAGCAGGACCATGGAGACGAGGAAGAGCCGCTCGTCCAGGCTGCGCCGCGCTACCTCGCTCACGACCAGACCGAGGACGACGTTCAGCAGAGCGACGCCGGACACCAGCCAGAAGTGCGAGGGATGATGCTCCCAGTGCCCGTCGGACGACGGCACGGCGAGCAGGAGGGCCAGGCCGGCCATCGGGAGCGCCAGGACCAGCCACCAGACAGGCGACGGTGGTCCCGTCATGGACCCGCGGGACGCCATGCGCCGATGATAAGGCGGTGACAGCGGCCGACCCGCGTCCGGACGACCCTGCGCTTCGGGCCATGGCGCACGGCGTCCTCGACGCCAACCGCTACCTGGTCCTCGGCACGAGCGAGCGCGACGGCCGACCACGGGTGTCGCCGGTCTACTTCACCCACGACGGCTACCGCCACCTCTACTGGGTGTCGTCACCGGCGTCGACGCACTCCGGCAACGTAGCGGCGGACAGCCGGGTCGGGATCGTGGTCTTCGACTCGTCGAGGCCCACGCAGGAGACCGAAGCGGTCTACGTCACCGCGACCGCTGCCGAGGTCGCGTCGGACGAGCTCGTCGACGCCTGCGCCGCCGCGTTCGCCCGGCTGAGTGGGGGAGCGCGACCCTTCACGCCGGAGGAGCTGTCCGGGGACGCCGACCTCCGGCTCTACCTGGCCGTCGTCGAGACCGCGCAGGTGCACGTCCGCGGCAGCCACCCGGTGTGGGGGTCCGGCATCGACCGCCGGGTGACCGTCCGGCTGGGCTGAGACCGGTCGCCGTACGGCGCTGCCGGCCGCTCGGTCCGGCTGACCCGGCCCGTCGGGATGACCCACTTCCTCCCGGTCTCGGGCCTAGTACGCCGGACGAGTCCCCGTCAATGAGGCCAACGCTCTTGTCGCCGTGATCTTGGCGGACCAGAGTGCGAGAGTGCACGGTCCGGCCGCGCGCGTCCATCGTCCATGGGAGGGACCTGTTCATGCGTTCACGCTCGATGCTCGCCGCGCTCGCCGCGGCCGCTCTGGCCGCCGGGATGGCTGCCACGCCGGCCCAGGCGGCCGGCCCGCTGATCCAGGGGCTCGCCGGGCCGCTGGCGATCTCGGTCGACGACGGCAAGATCTACGTCGCCCAGTCCTTCGGGGGGATGCTCAGCCGTTACGGCACCGACGGCAGCGGCGGCAAAACCCTCTACCAGCGCAAGCCGAAGGTCGAGATCGGCGCCGTGCAGGCCGCCGGGCCGGGCACTCTGTTCGCGGTCACCGGCAAGAACGCCGACGGCAAGTTCGCCAAGCTCAAGCACCGCGCGTCCGACGGCACCGTGACGACCCGGGCCGACCTGCGCGGCTTCGAGAAGCGGTTCAACCCGGACGGCCACGTCACCTACAATTTCCGCGACATCAGCGCCACGTGCGCCAAGAAGGTCCCGGATGAGGTGGGCGGCGCGTCGTACAAGGGCATCGTCGACTCGCACCCGTACGCCACCGCCATGATGGCCGACGGCACGGCGGTCGTCGCCGACGCCGCGGGGAACGACATCATCACCGTCAGCCCGAGCGGCTTCCGCACCGAGATCGCGACGCTGCCCGGTCAGCCCGTTCGCGTCAGCAAAGCCCTCGCGGGGCAGTTCGGCCTGCCGGGCTGCACCGTCGGCCACAACTTCTGGTTCGAGCCGGTGCCGACCGACGTCGAGGTCCACGGCGGGATGCTCTACGTGTCCGTGCTGCCCGGTGGCCCGGAGGACCCGAGCCTGGGTGCCCGTGGCCGGGTCTACACCGTCGACCCGGACACCGGTGAGGCGACGCTGATCGGCAAGGGCTTCGCCGGGGCGACCGACCTGGCCGTCTCGCCCAAGGGCAAGGTCTACGTCACCGAGCTGTTCGGTGGCCGGGTCTCCACCATCAAGGACGGCATGGCGAAGAAGGCCTTCGCCGCGGAGCAGCCCGCTGCCATCGAGTGGTACAAGGGAAAGCTGTACGTCGCCGGCGGTCTCGAGGGGCCCGGCTACGTCCGGAAGGTCACGCCCTAGCGGCTCACCCACTGGCGCGCTGCCGAGGTCGCTAGTCTCCATGCCGGTGGACGGCATGGAGGACCCGGCGGCGCGCCACGAGCCGTTGCCGGTCGACCCCGACGTGCTCGGCTCGGAGCGGCTCGCCGGCCGGCACGGGCTCGGTGCGCAGCTCGCCGAGGTGCTGGGGTCGCGCACCGACGTCCTGGCCGTGATCGCGCTCGGCGGCGCGGCCGGCGCAGTGCTGCGGCACGGCGCCGAGGAGCTGCTGCCGCGTGACCGGGAGGGCTTTCCCTGGGCCACCTTCCTCGTCAACGTCAGCGGTTGCCTCGCGATCGGCGCGCTGATGGTGGTGATCGCCGCCTGGTGGCCGCGGTCGCGCTACGTGCGCCCGCTGCTCGGGGTGGGCCTGCTCGGCGGCTTCACCACCTTCTCGACGTACGCCCTCGAGAGCCGTGACCTCGTCGCGGCGGGTGCCGCACCGACCTCGGTGCTCTACGTCGTGGCAAGTCTCGGCGCGGGCCTGCTGGCCGTGGTGGCCGGCATGGCCGCCGGTGAGGGACTGATCCGGCGCCGGCGGCCGACGCACCGGGCGGCGCCGTGACCGTGGCCCTGGTGCTGCTCGGGGCCGCCGTCGGTGCGCCGTTGCGCTACGTCACCGACCTGCTGGTGCAATCTCGGCACGACTCGGTGCTGCCGTGGGGGACCCTGGTCGTCAACGTCAGCGGCTCCCTCGTGCTGGGGGTCGCAGCGGGCGCCCTGCCGGGCCACTCGTGGGCGCTGGCCCTCGTCGGCACCGGCTTCTGCGGTGCGCTCACCTCGTTCTCGACGTTCGGCTTCGAGACGGTGCGGCTGGCGCAGGACGGGTGGGTGAAGGCCGCCGTCGCCAACGTCGTGCTCGGCGTGTGCCTCTCGCTCGCCGCCTGCGCGCTCGGCTGGTGGGTGGCAGCCGCCCTCGTCTGACCCGGTCGGTGGCTGATGCAGGCGGGCCGTTGGTCCCGCAGCGGCCCGGTGCAGGCGGGCCGTTGGTCCCGCAGCGGCCCGGTGCAGGCGGGACCTTGTGCCCTGCCCCTGCCCGCCGCCCGGGACGACTCTGGACGCACTGGTTCGGAGGAGGTGCGTCATGGCTGCTCACCTGGGCGACGAGACCGCTCACCGGGACGACGAGGTCGGTCCTCACGACCACCGAGGACTCCGGGTGCTCACGCTCGACGAGTGCATGCGCCACCTGCGCGGGACCCTCGTCGGCCGGATCGCCTTCCTGCACGAGGGCGAGCCGGTGATCTTCCCGGTCAACTACGCCCTCGACGGCCTGGACGTGGTGTTCCGGTCGACCTGGGGGTCCAAGCTGGAGCACGCCCAGCACGCCGGCACGGTCGCCTTCGAGGTCGACGGCTTCGACGACGAGCAGCGCCTCGGCTGGAGCGTCCTCGTCAACGGCGTCGCTGACGTGGTCTACGACGAGCAGGAGTCCGACCGGCTGGACCGCCTCCCGCTCCGCGGCTGGGCCAGGACTACCGAGCCGACGTTCTGGGTGCGGATCCGGGCCGAGCAGGTGACCGGTCGGGCGATCGACCCGCCCGGCACCGGGTCAGCACCGGCCACCTGAGCCAGCTCCGCGCGCGGCGGATCAGGCCGCCTGGCAGCGAGGGCACCAGAACAGGTTGCGGCCGGCCATCACCGCGGTGGCCACCGGGGTCCGGCACACCCGGCAGGGCAGCCCGGTGCGCCGGTAGACGTAGTGGGCGTCGTCCCGCCGGATCCGGCCGGCCGGCCGGTCCCGGTGCGCCGGACGGGTCGTGACGATGCGGCCGGCGCGCAGCCCGGCCTTCATCAGGGTGACCAGGTCGACCCACATGGCGTCCCACTCCGGCCGCGTGACGAGGCTCCCGGGGCGGAAGGGTGACACCGCGGCGCGGAAGAGCACCTCGGCCCGGTAGACGTTGCCGACGCCTGCGACGACCGCCTGGTCCATCAGCAGCTGGCCGACGGCGCTGCGGCTGCGCGACAGACGGTCCCACGCGTCGTCGCCGCGTGGCCGGGGGCGCAGCGGGTCCGGGCCCAGCCGGGCCTCGAGCACCGCCTTCTCCACCGGCGTCCACACCTCGCAGGCGGTCGGGCCGCGCAGGTCGGCGAAGGAGCCGTTGCCCTCGAGGCGCACCCGCAGCGCACCCCTGGGGACGGGCGCGGGCGACGTACCGAACGTCCAGTGGCCGTAGAGCCCCAGGTGGACGTGGAGCCACCGCTGGTCCGGGAAGCCGAGGAACAGGTGCTTGCCGTAGGCCTCGGCGGTGCACAGCGGACGGCCGGACAGGAGGGCGGCACCGTCGACGAAGCGGCCCTGCGGGCTGGTCACGTGCACCGCGGTGCCGCCGAATCGCGCGAGGTGCTCGCGCGCGTTGCGGTGGACGGTATGACCCTCGGGCACCGGCACACGGTAGCCGGGCGCCGTGCGGGTCTAGCTCTCCCACCACCGCGTCTCGGGCTCGCCCTCGGCGGCCAGGATCGCCGCGGACGTCGGCCCGTCGATCAGGGTCAGGTCACAGAGCAGGGCGAGCGGCACGTGCTCGTGCAGCAGGGTCATGACCACCGTGTCGGCGAGGTCGAGCACGGCGGTGCCGGTCGTGGTGCCGGTCGTGCTGCCGGTCGTGGTGCCGGTCGTGGTGCATGTCGTGGTGCTCATGGTCCGGCCTCCGGTCTACGGGTGCCACGGGACTACACCCATGGTGTCGACAGGACTAGTCCCTCGGCTTGAGACAGCGGCCGCAAAGCCGCGGCAAAAGGCGAGCGCCCGGCCCCCCGAGGGGGACCGGGCGCTCGACCGGGCGAGCCGGTGTCAGACGGGGCGCACCTGGTCGGCCTGCGGGCCGCGCTGGCCCTGGGTGACCTCGAACTCCACGCGCTGGTTCTCGTCCAGCGAGCGGTAGCCGTCGGCCTGGATGGCCGAGAAGTGCACGAAGACGTCGGGGCCGCCGCCGTCCTGGGCGATGAAGCCGAAGCCCTTCTCGGCGTTGAACCACTTGACGGTTCCCTGGGGCACTGTCTCTCCTTCGGAGGAAACGAGTTTCGGTCGCCGCACCGCGCGGCGCCCGGGTCGTCAGATCGCGTTCCCTCTTCAGGTCCCGACACGGGGTCAGGGCCGTCTCACCAATCACGCCCGACCGTTGGACGGCCGGGCGTTCACGACTCAGAGGCACTCACAACTTCCAACCGGGGCACACGCTAGGACATCCCTGCCGGGAATGTCCATGCCGCCCCGGGCCGGATGACCGGGCCTTGACCGACCCGGCCTCGACCGGCGGTCACCCGTGGACGACGCGCAGCCCCCAGCGCAGCCGGTGGGTGTCGCCGGGCTCGAGGACGACCAGGTCGGTCCCGCTGTTGAAGGCGTCGGCGGGACAGCTCATCGGCTCGACCGCGATGCCTTCGCGGCGGCGCGCCGCGTCCGGCAGGGTGTCGCCGGTGAACACCTGGACGCAGCGGGTGGCCGCGTCGGCCCAGAGCTCGACGCCGGTCCGGCTGCGCGGCTCGGTCAGCCGCACCCGCACCAGTCCGTCCGGCCCCGGTTCGAGACCCACGTAGGCGTCGTCCAGCCGCAGGTCGCCGACCACCCGGCCGGCGCGGAAGTCGTAGGGCGTGCCGGTGACGTCCTCGGACCCCACCGGCAGCGACCGGTCGTCGGTCAGCAGCCGCCGGCTCGCCGGGAGGGTGAGCACCGTGTGGTCGGCCGGGACCCCGGCGGTCAGGTAGGGGTGCTGCCCGACTCCGTAGGGCGCAGCGCCGGTGCCGTCGTTGCCGGCCGTGAGCTCGACCGTCAGGCCGTCGTCGTCGAGCGTGTACGTCGCTGCGAGCCGCAGCAGCCACGGGTACCCGGTCTGCGGCCAGACGGTCGTCGTCAGCGACACCCGGTCGGCCCCCTGCTCGGCGACCACCCAGCCGACCCACCGGACGAGCCCGTGGATCGCGTTGCCTGCCGCCACCTCGCTGACGGCGAGCTGCTGCTCCGCCCCGTCGAACGCATAGCGGCCGCCACGAACCCGGTTGGGCCACGGCGACAGGACCTGGCCGCGCCCCCCGTCCGGCCGGGCGGCCTCCGGGAAGCCGTCGACGAGCAGCCGGTCGTCCACCCGGTAGTCGCGCAACGTCGCGCCCATCTCGGTCACCACCGCGGTCTGCTCGCCACGCGTCAGCACGTGCTGCGCGCCGGTGGGCGACGTGCGCGTCGACGGCATCCGGGACCTCCGCTCGGCCGGGCGCCGAGGAGCGTACCGCGTGGCCGGCCGGCGGGCGCTCCTCCTGGGGCCGCCCGCCCTCAGCGGACCTCGTCCTCCATGTGCTCGATGTCGCGGAAGCCGGTCTTCTTGGCGCGGATCCCCCGGTTGGTGAGCCAGGTGAGCGCCCACAGCACGACGCCGATCGCGAGGAGACCGCCGGCGATCTGGCAGACGATCACGTCGCGGTCCACCCACGGGCCGGCCAGGAAGAGACAGAGGGCCGCGGCCAGCGCCGGCGTCGGCCCGGGGTCCGGAAGCGAGACTCGCGCCCGTCGCCGCGCAGGACGAGGCACGCGATGCTGACGACCGCGAAGACCATGAGCAGCAGCAGGGCCGTGGTGCTGGCCACGTTGAGGACGATGTCGCTCTCGGCGCGCGACGAGACGTACCAGGTCAGGCCCAGCGCCAGGGCGGTCGAGAAGGCGATGCCGGCCGTAGGGGGCGCGGCTGTTGGGCGAGACCTTGGCCAGGGACCGCGGCGGACCTCCTGCTTGGCCAGGCCGTAGAGCAGCCGGCTCGCCATCATCATGTTGATCAGGGCCGTGTTGGCGACCGCGAAGACGGCGAGGAAGGGGAACACCCGGTCGATGGGGAAGTCGGGCGCCCCCGCGCTGACGACCTCGAGCAGCGCCGCGCCCTCCGACTCGTTGATCTTGGCCAGCTCGTCGGGCGTCAGCACGGCGACGACCGCGAAGGCCACCAGCACGTAGATGATCACTGTGATCCCGAGGCCGGTCAGCATCGTGCGCGGGAAGATCCGCTACGGGTCGTGGCACTCCTCGACCATGTTGACGGAGTCCTCGAAGCCGACCATCGCGAAGAACGCCAGCGA
>Ga0126306_10000268_pt1 | contig 22064 bp, 18 predicted proteins | sample Plot27_FD_92592 | JGI IMG/M metagenome (GOLD analysis project Ga0126306, IMG submission 92592) | Serpentine soil microbial communities from UC McLaughlin Reserve, CA, USA - Plot27 | ecosystem: Environmental > Terrestrial > Soil > Grasslands | place: USA: UC McLaughlin Reserve, Lake County... | reverse complement strand
TTGATGAAATCATCCGCCTTGTGCAGCAAGGTGTACTTAAGGCTGTGTCAGTGCGCTTTCGTGCCTTGGGCAAGCCCGAGATGATCGACGGTGTGCCGCACTACAAGCGGCAGCAACTCTTGGAGGCGTCGATCGTTGGTGTGGGCTCGAACCCAGACGCACTTGCGATTGCGCGCTCTTTGAATATCTCCGGCGAGACTATGAGAGTGGTGTTTGGCGAGCAAGCTGAAGCACCCTCATCAAAAGCTCCTGGATCAACTGCCGGGTCCGGCACTACATCTCCTGTTCGGAAAACTCCTACAATGAACGAACCTCTTTCGAAGCGCATCGAGGATGCGACGACTAAGCTGGATGAGCTGCGTGATGCGCTCACCAATCACCTTACTGAGTCGGGCGATGAGCCTGATGATGCTGCTCTCACTGTTCGTGAAGAGATGACCACGAACATCGCGAATGCTCAGCGCAACCTTGACTCGCTCAAGGCAGCGGAAGGCCAGCTTGCTGCTCGCGCAGTGATTGCTGCGGAGTCTCGTCAGGGCTCTGCTGTTGCTCCGCGTCCGTTTGCTGTTCCCAAGCAGACGATTAAGCCAGAGGATCACTGGCTGCGCACGGCGGTGGGTCTGGTCGATTGCTTCGTCTCGGCGAAGCGTGGTCAGCCGATCAACCTTGAGCAGGCCATTGCTCGTCGTTATGGTGACGATGGCAAGATTGACGATGGTACGCGCATTGTCGCGTCTGTCGCCACTCGTCCAGAGGGCATGTCAGTCGCTGAAGCTATCTCTCTGTCTCGTGCGGCTACTGCTCCAGCGACCACGACCACTTCTGGCTGGGCCTCTCAGCTGGTGGAGACTTCGTTCACCGCGTTCATGGCGCTGCTTATGCCAGCTTCGGTTTATCCTGGTCTCGCTGGTCGTGGCTTGCGGATGAACTTTGGTCGTACTGGCCTGATCAGCATCCCCACTCGTTCAGCTACGCCGACCATCGCTGGGTCGTTCGTTGCTGAAGGCGCGCCCATCCCAGTTCGGCAGGGTGCGTTCACTGCTCAGACTTTCACTCCCAAGAAGATGGCTGTGATCTCCGCGTTCACTCGCGAGATTGCAGAGCATTCTACTCCGGCGATTGAGGGCCTGATTCGGAACGCCATTCAGGAGGACACGTCTGTCGCGCTTGACACCGTGCTTCTTGATGCCACCGCTGCTTCGGCCACACGTCCTGCTGGTATCCGTAATGGTATCACAGTCGTGACGGCGACTACTGGTGGTGGGTTTGCTGCGCTTGTTGGCGATCTCAAGGCGCTGGTTGGTGCTTTGATCACTGCGAGCAACGGCAACCTCCGCGCTCCGGTGTGGATCATGAACCCAGTCAACGCGCTGGCTATCGCGATGACTCAGAATGCGGGCGGCGACTTTCCGTTTGCGGCTGAGATCAACAATAACCGGTTCAATGGCTATCCAGTGATCCTCTCGTCCACTGTAACGGCGGGCATGGTCATCCTTATCGATGCTGCTGACTTTGTCGCGATTGAAGGCGGTGCTCCGCGCTTTGATGTCAGCGACCAGGCCACGCTGCACTTTGAGGACACCACGCCTCTGGCCATTGGTACGGCGGGCTCGCCTGCTACTGTGGCGGCTCCGGTTCGTTCGCTTTGGCAGACTGACACGATGGCGCTCCGGATGATCATGGACGTCAACTGGGGCCTGCGTCGTGCTGGTGTCGTGGCTTGGACTCAGGCTGTTACCTGGTAAGCAGCATCTTTCGCCTCCCTTTTTGGTGCTGCTAAACTTGGGGAGGCAGTGAAAGCTGCCTCTCCCTTTTCTCAACTGAAAGGAAAAGCCAATGGCTCGTGACAATGAACACCCGGCTCTTAGGGGCGTCGATGCCCGCGAAGCAGCCAAGAACACTCAGGTGGAAGAGTACTATGCCGCTCAGGAAGGGCTCCAGCCTACTCCGACGCAGCGTGAGAACGATCTTGCGAAGGTCGGTGCTCATGACCTTGACAACAAAGAGGATGACGGTAGTGAGTGGGAGGATGATGCTCACACTCGCGTCATGACTGCTCGCCTTCCTCAGAACAACCCCTATGACACGCGTCAGATTGACGCTTCTGCCGAGCGTGAAGGAAGTGCTCCGCGTCGCGCTGGTCGGCCGAAGAAGTCTGCTGAGTAGTTAGTTGGGCATTCTGACACGTGTAGGCTCGGCCCTTGGTCTGGTTCGCCAGACTGAGGGTCAGCCTCGTCCAGGCCCTTGGTATTTGCCGTCCACAGGGGGATGGCTGACTGAGGATGTCGGGAAATACTTCAATTGGTGGCAGATGGGGTATGACCCCATTCCTGGCAACTCAACTGCCATGGTTGAAGCTTGTGTGTCTGCCTACTCACAAACTATCGCCATGTGTCCAGGCGATCACTGGCGTGCGACGAAGAACGGCGGCAGAGAGCGGGTTCCTCTCAGCGCTTTGACTCGCATCCTTCGTAGGCCCAATGACTATCAAACAATATCAGACTTTTTGTTAAACGCCACACGATCACTTTATCTTAATGGTAATGCTTATGCCTTTGCTTTGAGAAATGACCGAAACGAAATTTCTGAATTGCATTTGATGAACCCCAAGACAGTTACGCCTGTTGTGGCAGAGACTGGCGATGTTTTCTACCGCATGTCAGGCAACCGGGTCATTGATGAGCAATTCGACAATTTGATCATCCCGTCTCGGGATGTGCTTCACATTCGGCTCCATACTGATGTGGATGATCCATTGATTGGTAAAAGCCCTTTGGTGGCTGCTGCGCAAGACGTGTTGGCCAGTGGAGCTATGACCCAGCAGCAGATCGCATTCTACTTGAACCGAGCACAACCTGGCTTCGTTCTCTCTACTGATCTGATCTTGACCAAGGAACAAGCGACACAGGCACGTGACGCTTGGGATGCGGTCAGTGGTGGATTAAAGGCGGGTGGAACGGCTATCGCCACTGGCGGCCTCAAGCCGCACATGATTGGCACTTCGGCGAAAGACGGCGCATTAGCTGATTTGCTGAAGCTTTCCGACGAGCATGTGGCGCTCGTGTTCCGCATCCCACTTCAGGTCTTGGGCATAGGTCCAACCCCGTTTGCTTCTACAGAAGCGCTCTATCAGTCTTGGATCGCCAGCGGCCTGGGCTTCGCTCTCAATCACATCGAGGAAGCATTCGGTCAGTTGTTCACCCTCAAGGGTCAGCCTGACGAATATCTGGAGTTTAACACTCAGGCGTTGTTGCGCTCAGCTCACAAGGATCGCGTAGACGCTTACGTGCGCGGCATCCAGGGCGGCTTGTACACTCCGAACGAAGGTCGTTCAGAATTTGAATTGCCTGAGGTCGATGGTGGTGACGATGCACGCGTCCAGCAGCAGCTTGTGCCGTTGAAAGACGCGGTGGCGCCGAAGCCAGCGCCTATTGTTCGACCACCATCTGATCCGGCACCAGCGCCAGCAGCCCCGGCTGCACCAGCGCCAGAGGTTCCGCCGAAAAGGGAATTGACTGATGGAAGCCACCACGATCCAGAAGCAATCGCCAGGCGGCTCCATGGACTCAGCCTCTTACATTGATGCCTTGGAAAGGGCGCTCGCGCGCGTCATTGCCGATACAAGAACGAAGGCTGATGAGAGACTTCAACTAATCGAGGCACAATATGAGGCGCGCGACGCGAAGCGTGATCGTGACCTTGCTGAGTGGAAGAGATCATTTGAAGATGACCTCGCGAAGCGAATCATTGAGAGGCTTTCCACTCTTAAGGATGGAGAGCGCGGCGAACCCGGCGAGCCAGGCCCTCCCGGCCCCGTAGGAGAGCCAGGAGCGCCAGGCGAGAGCATTAGAGGGGAAACCGGCCCTCCCGGCGAGCCAGGCCCTCCCGGCCTTGCAGGAGCACCGGGAGCGCCAGGCGAGCGCGGCCCTCCAGGAGAAGCAGGAGCGCCAGGCGAGCGCGGCCCTCCAGGAGAAGCAGGAGCGCCAGGCGAGCGCGGCGAACCCGGCTATCAAGGCCCTCCTGGTCTTTCCGGTGAGCGCGGCGAACGCGGCGAGCGCGGCGAACGCGGCGAGCCAGGAGCACCCGGCAAGTTGCCTTCGGTTCGTTCATGGAAGTACGGTGTGTGGTATGAAAGTGACGTTGTGACTCATCGCGGCGGGCTTTTCCAAGCCACCAAAGATACTGCTCAAGAGCCAGAGGTGGGGACAGATGACTGGGTTCAGATTGCCGCGCCCGGCACGAATGGAATTGATGGGCGTAGCTTGCACATACGTGGAACCTACAATCCCGAGAAAGACTACAACGCTATGGATCTCGTGGCGTGGAATGGGGGAACTTGGACGGCGCTACGTGACGCACCTGGTGAGCTACCAGGAGCAGGCTGGCAGCTTATGGCCAGCCCCGGTAAGCGTGGTAAGGCGGGAGAAGCCGGACAACGTGGATTGAAAGGCGACAAGGGTGATGGTGCGCCAGTGTTTGCCAATTGGATCATTGACACTGAGCGGTATGTAGCAACTCCGGTCTTGTCAGATGGTACGACAGCACAACCGCTAGAGTTGCGGGCGCTGTTTGAGCAGTTCCAAATCGAAACTAGAGGAGACTAGCATGGCGGTTCGCAGAGCATTTCATCAGCTTGATCCTAAGAGCTTTGGTCAAAAGGCTCTAGACAAGATGGAGTTCCGTGAGGACATCAAGGGCGAGAAGTACGAGCCCAACAGGGTTTATCGTTCTCGCAGCTATCCTGGCGAGTATTTCACTTGGCATCCGTTCTCTGCTGACGAGCGGAAGCAGCCAGGGAATGAAGGCGTTAAGGGTGAATGGCGTATGGGTGCCTTGGGCGAGGAATAACCCTCAGCCTCTAACCTCGCTCACACGAAAGGAAGTAGAACATGGCACAGCAGTTTTCCGTCGCTGTTCGTAATGCTCGCGGCAATGCTTTTGAGGCGACTGTCGGGACGGCGGCGCGGTTGTCGATCCGTTCTGGTGCTCCACCAGCTACTGCTGCCACCGCTGACAGCGGAACTGAAATCATTCGCTATGTCCTGGCAGCAGATTGGGCAGCGGCGTTTGCGGCCGGCGCAGCTTCGCCTTGGTTGAATAACCTTCCGCTAACTGGCGCCGCGACAGGCGCAGCGGCTCCGGGTCACTATCGCATCTATGCTTCTGATGGCACGACCTGTCACATGCAGGGCACCATCACTGCTACGGGTGGCGGTGGCGATCTTACTGTCGACAACGCAGCGGCGACGACCGTTGGTCAGACAGTCAACGTGACCGGTTGGGCGATCACTGAAGCTGGCGCCTAGTAGCAGCAATGGTTTTTGCTCTTCTCTTTGAGCAGACTCATGTCCTTTATCGGACGGGAAAATGGTGCTTGTAAAAGTTCGTCCTAACTTCGATCTCAGAGATGACGGTTGGACTACCAATGCTGGTGGAACAAACCTTGTCGATGCGATTGATGAGACGACACAAAGCGATACTGACTTCATCAAATCCTCAGTTCAAGGATTTAATGAGGTTGCCGAGTTTCGCTTGGGCAATCTGGGAACTCCAACATCATTCTTGTCGGATGGTATCGTAAAGCTCGCGGTTGGTAAGGCCGTCAACAATTCTGAGTCTGTCAATATCAAGGCCTCTCTGTTGCAGGGCAACATGGAGGTAGCGTCTTGGCGCTACCCTGATGTGCCTTTTGGCCCTGTCCTCAAGACAGAGATGTTGTCTCCTGCGCAGCGCGCATTGATCACTGACAGATCTGATCTCCGTGGGCGTGTGGTCGCTAATCCGATACCTGAGCCGACCATGGAGCTTGACTTCAGCAAGCCAGGTCAGACCATTGACAGCCGCGTTAGCTGCTATCGTTCCAGTTCGGCCACCTATGTCGACAAGAATGGAGTTATTCGAACCACTGGATTGAACCTATATCCTCGTGCTGATTTGTTGACGTTATCGTCTGGATTGAACGATGTGTCTGTGACGCCTGGCGAGATCGCGCCAGATGGTAAAGCAACTGCTTACTTGATTATGCAAGGCACGACCAACAATGTCCATAGATTTATCCCAGATTTTACCATAACAGCATCAGTTGTTTATACCCACACCGTTTATCTTAAATATTTGAACTGGCGATTTGTTAGTTTTGCTAGTTATGATGCCCCATCTCAGGGATACTACGCAATCATAGACTTGCAGAATGGGCTTATTCATAGGACTGGGGTCGAGGGTTCAGCCACGCTGGTTCATGCGTCTATCAACGCGGTCGGGAATGGTTGGTATAAGTGCATCATTCAGGGAACCAATCCAAGCACGACCACTCGGCACATTGTAAGTTTTGCGCCGGATGGGTCAGGTGCTCCTTACGCTGGTTATGGCAGTAACCCCTTTGCAGGTGATCCGTCAAAAGGTCTTCTCATGTGGGGGCCTCAGACTGAACTTGCTGATGGCACAAACCCCTTTGGGGTACACTATCCCAATATCACTAGTGGCTTCACCTACGGTCATCGCATTGACCATGACCCAGTGACCCTGGCCTCGCGCGGCCTGCTGCATGAGCCACAGCGAACGAACTTGCTGCTCGGGAATAATATGGGGGGTGGCAGTGCTGGAACTGTTACAACTAATCAAGGAGTAGCTCCGGACGGTACGAATGATGCCAAGAAATTGGCCTTAAATGCCACTGGTTCTAATCTTAATGCTGCCGCTAGCTCAGGTGCCGGTGGAAATCCATCCCTGACTAACGCTCAACATGTTTGCTCTTTTTATGTGAAGGCGGGAGTCTCAGGCAATTATGCCCAACTTAAAGTTCAAAGAGATTCAGGAACGGATTATTCAATAGTTGTCAATCTTGACACTGGATCAATGCTGGCTGAGAGAGCTGCGACATTAACCAATACTGGCTATAGAATAGAAAATGCTGGCAATGGTTGGTGGCGTCTGTCTGTTACGTGGCTTAACCCGGCCGCTGATACTGGTACGTACATTGTTTTGAATATGACTGATGTCACGACAGGGTATGATGCATTTGGTAACTTGACAATCACTGGTGCCACCGGTGAATACATTCTGTTTTGGGGTGGTCAAGTCGAGGCTGGTTTTGAACCCACGTCGTATATTCCGACCACTACCACTCAGGTGACTCGGGCAACCGACAGTGTACAGGTTTACTCAAGAGACTTGCTCCCTGTTTTGAACGCTGTTTCCGGCGCTATTGTCATTGAGGGGGCGATACCACCCAAACAAGATACCTACTTAGTGACCTTAGATGATGAAACCTGGGCCAATTATTTTGGTATTTATACGAGCGCTTCTGATGCTGGCATTGGCGTTGTCGGCACAGGTATAGCTACTACGCAAAGAAAAGGCCCTCTGACTGGAAACAGTCAGGGGTTTGCCATGTTCTGGGGTCCACCCGATGTTGGAACAATTGTAGATGGTGGCTTAGCTCTGCATACCAGCAACACGCCCGTCCAAACTCTTACGAGGATGGTGATCGGCAGCTCGCCAGGAACGGATTATTGTATTGGTCGCTTCAGAAACATTAAACTATTCAACCACAAGCCGTCCGACCGCATGCTCCAGTTCCTCACCTCCAAGAGGTTGGATCTGGACTTTACCAATATGGGTGGGAAGCTCGATCCTCGCGTGGTGAATACGCGATCTTCTATAGGCATGGTCATCGACAGCAATGGCAAAGTGACCTATGGGCCGAATAATTTAGCAGTTGAGGTTTTTGCCAATAACTGGTGGACCGGTCAAGTTAATGGCACTATTACTCACAATGCGACTCGCGGTCCTAGTGGATTAATGTCTGCAACTCTTATGACAGGCGCTACTTCTGGCGAGTTGAGGCCCCGGGTAGATGTCGGCTACGCTGGCCTTGGCAAGGGAAATTATGTTGTTTCAATATATGTCAAGAAGGGTGGATCGACTCCTACAAAGTACGTTAGGTTCGGTGTTAATGACTCATTCGGTGGGGTAGACAATCTCGGGTTTTTTAATCTTGATACTGGCCTAGTCGATTTGTTAATTGGTACTGCTACCGCAATTATGACGGCTGACAATGACGGCTGGTATCGTATTAGCCTCGCCGTTGAGGCAATTGTCGGGGATCGGTTAGACGTTGGTTTGTCATGGGCTAAAGATGTTCTACCTGAGTTGGATGCTGTAGCAGGCGCCACGTCTTATTTCACTCAGTTTCAAATTGAGAGGGTCACCTACGAGAAAGCTCCTCGAGCATTCTACGCAGCCACTGGCTCTGCCTATTATGGTCCGCGCTTCGACTATGATCCTCACAGCGGCGACCTGGCTGTGCCGGCTGCCCGCAATCTCATAATCCGCGCTAATGAGTTTGATTTTTGGGCTCTTGCGAGAGTCACAGTCACGACAAATGCTACAATAGCACCAGATGGAACCTTGACGGCAGACAAGATAATCGACACCACAGACAACGACTCGCATGGTCCTTATCAATCTGGTATAACTACTCCCGATAATTATTACTGTGGGTCGTTCTATCTGAAGGCGGCTGAGAGGACATTTGCCACTGTAATCCTTCAGGCTACAGCATACACGTTTGATCTAGGTAATGGGGTTCTGGGCGTCGGTCCTGGAACCAATCAATATGCCGGGTATCCCCCCACTATGGAGAATGTGGGGAATGGCTGGTATCGCTGCTCAGTAACAAGTCAGCTAGGTTTGGGTGGAATTACCCTCGGCGTGTTCGTGGCCAGGACTGACATAGCGGGTCCTTCACCAGATAGAGACATTTATGCTGGTGATGGCACGTCGGGTCTCTATGTGTGGGGTGGACAGCTGGAACTGTCACAGGGTCCTAATACAGGGCCCACGCCGCTCATTGTCACAGGAAGCGGTTATCTCACACGCCCCGCTACCTTCAAGCGCAGTGCGCGCAAGGCGTATTCAGTTAAGAATATCATTTACGGCGACAGTGAGAACTTCACTGGTGGCGATTGGGGTGCCAATAATACGACCCTCACAGTCAATGCCACCACTGCTCCTAATGGAGCAAGCAACGGAACGCTGCTCACAGAGACCGCTGCCGGAGGCGGTGCTTGTACTCTGATTCCGGCGGTCATGTCCAGAATTGGGCATGGATATAATACCAACACAGGGTCGATTTATGTAAAACGTTGTAATCATGACTGGATTGTCATGGTCTTGAATGATAATGGTAATTCTAGGGTCCGTCAGTGGTTCAATCTGGGTACTGGTACACTTGGGTCGGCGATTGCAGAGTTTGCAGTTCACATAAATTCAAAGATCACTGATGTGGGAAATGGATGGTGGCGCATATCTATCACAGCTAGCTGGATCGGCGGAGACAATGCCACGAGGTTCTACATCCATAGTGCGAGCGCAGATTTAGACCCGAACACAGCAATCGGGCGCACGAGATACCATTGGGGCGCTCAAATTGAGCTTGGTTATGGCCCGAATGAGTACACTAAGAAGACAGGTGAAGGTCAATACAACGGGTTCCCCTTACAGTTCGCCTACGATGAGGCTCCTCCTCCGCCAGAGACGTTTGCGAGGAACCTGCTAACCAAATCTCAGGATATGGCCGGAGCTACGTGGGCATCTGATGCTGGAGCTAGAACAGCAAATGTAGCAATTGCTCCAGATGGTACTTTGACGGCGGATCGAATAGAGGGCAATGGTGGAACAGCAAATGCTTACATAGCTGGTATAGGCGTAGCAATCATCCCTCATACTTGGTCAGTGTATGTCAAGTATGATGGAACGACAGATTGGTTTGCCTTTGGAACTTATGACGGAACCAATGAGATTAGGCAGTATTATGATATTCGTAATGGAGTGTTGGGCTCAGCAGAGGCAGCAATTGGTTCAGGCACTGTCACTAGAGCCAGTATTGAAGGCGTAGGTAATGGTTGGTACCGTTGCTCTATGACTCGCACCCCTGGGGCTGGGGGTGCTGTTCGTTTTCAATTGAATGTCGCAAATGCTGATCTGAGTGTGACTCTTGTTGGCATTCGGGGTTTATTGGTTTGGGGTGCTCAACTCGAAGCAGGTTCAATCCATACACCATACATCCCCACTGACACAGTGCCTCTCACGCAAGCTCTGCCTATGGCCTACAAGCCTAAGGGACTGCTGATTGAGGCTCAGGCCACTAATCTGTTGTCTGGCTCTAGTGACTTCTCCGCAGCGAGTGGCTACTGGGTGCATGGCAATGTCACCGTCTATCCCAATGATGCTGGAACTGCCGCTCCGGATGGTACCTACACAGCAGATGCAATTGGTGTGTGGGCGGCCACTGAGACGCATGTTACGACCCCCCAAATCTCTATAACGCCAAGTGTCCCATATACGTTTTCCATTTATGTGAAGAGACAAAGCACGACTTGGAAATGGTATTACATATTTTTTAGTGTACCAAGTTTCGAGGGTGGTGCATCATTTGATCTAGAAGCCGGTGTTGCTGGATTTAAAAGCCCCACTATTGTGGATAGCAACATCCATTATGTTGGTAATGGATGGTACAGAATACAAGCCACAAGTCTTACACCTGCGAGTCTCTTTTATGGCGTTAAGGTTGCATCATCACTTAATGATGCGGACTTCTTTTGGTCCGGGGGACAGGCCTGGCTTTGGGGTGCTCAGTTAGAACAAAGTCCTTCTGCCACATCATACATCCCGACTGTTGCTTCTGCGGTCACTCGGGCCGCTGATTTTGCGACTATATCTGGAGCCGCATTCTCCTCATGGTTTACAAGTACAGAAGGAACAGTCTCATTCGTGATGGATCAGAGTGGTGCGTATGATGCCCGAGAACTCTTTGCCTTTAATTCTGGCAATGAGGACAATAGCTATACCGCCACTATGATAGCTAACAATGAGGTTGAATTTTATTCAAGAGCCGCAACGGCTGTTCAGTCCACATTTACGATGGGATCAATTATTCCGAATGCTGCTCACAATGTCGTGTTTGGTTATCGAGAAAATGGTCTTATTGGGTCCGTGAGAGGCGCCACGCCTGTACAAGACACTAGCGCTCTGTCTCCGATCGGGTTGTCTGAGTTGGCTTTTGGAATGAATGGAGGTCACGGGCACAATATCCTTCGTGCTCATTATAAGAGGCTCACACACTACCGCAAGCGCTTCCTTCGTCAAATCATCCAGGGTCTCAGTCGATGATCGATGTTTATCTTAGATGCTTCAACCGCGCTCGATGGCTCGCTGTCGGAGTCAACCGCAACTTGATCGATGCTCAAGGCACACCAATGCCTAATGTGGCGATTGACGAGTTGGGCAATGTGCTTCTCACTCCTGCTGTGTTCGATGCCGGAGGGGTTCTCGTCACTCCAGCTGTGCTTGATACCTGGTGGTGCGTCAATGTCCGGCTCTTTGGGCAAAGGTTCGCTGATGATCTGGACACAGCGGTCTTTCCTGGTGAGACTGGCAACTTTCGGTTCGTCCGATCTAAGCTGGTGAAATTTGTTCGCGACAATGGTGCTCAGATCAGTTTGCCATTCAGAGGAGAAACCATCAGAGCTTATCAGTTTGGCACAGGTGATCAGAGGGTCCAGGTCTTGGATCCAAGAGACATAACAAATCCCCCTCGCGTTTGGTTGGGTGGTCAGTTTCTGTAATGGCGTGGGTGAGAGAAGGATATTGCTGCATGTGCGGGGACTGCTGCCGAGGACCAATTGATGGGCTCCCGGAGCAGTCTGACGGCGCATGTCCTTATCTTGCCAAAGAAGATTCAGGCAAACGTCTTTGCTCTATCCACAACACAGTGGACACATATTGGTCGTTCGGGTGTAACGTTTGGCCAACGCATCCGAGCAACATAGCGCACCTTCCGCGTTGCACCTTCTCATTCAGGGAGGTGCCCGATGGCCACTAGATCATTCTATCTAAACAATGCTGCCGTTGGCGGTACTCAGTATGGCACGCTGCAGGAAGGCACGTCGCCGACCATTACAGCAGGCACTACAACGCACGGCTGGGTCGTTGCAAAACTTGCAGCAACCCGCTATGCTGTTATGGATTTTGGAACAGAGCTTGGGTCCGCGACTTTTGTAACGACCGATCCTCTTTCGACCACTGCGCTAAGCAATACCGTAGGTAATGCGTGGCGATCTGAGAATGCATATAGCGGAGTTTTTGCTTCTGCTAATTGGACGTTCAGCCTTGCGTTCCGTCCAAGCACTACTGGTGCGATTGGTCGTCCTCGCATTCAGCTCTGGAAAGGTTCTGCGGCTGACGGGTCCAATGCGACTCGTATTGGAGCAGTTTCAGTTCCTGCTGCGGGTCAGACTCTTAATTCAACTGCGGCAACTTTCACATTTACGAGCACAGTTAATCCTGGCGCGCAAACATTCTCGAATGAATACTTGTTCGTTCAGGTTGAATGGGAAATCACAGGCACCGGTGCTGCGAATGGTAGCAATTCGCGTTGGTATATTGCTGGTACTGGTGCGACAGCGGCTGTTGTAACCTCCGATTTTAGTCCAGCAGTTGTCGCTAGCGCCATCCAGACTACATCGCTGCCATCACAGACAGCTACAAGTACGATTGTTTCAGTAGTTGCAGCCACTGCTGATCAAACCACAGCACTGCCGACTCAAGCAGCAACGGGTACTGTAGAAGCATACAATCAAGCTGTCGTTTCGTGGTTTGAGCTTTCATCTAATTTATTGACAGACCTTACTGCCACATCATCTCTTGATCTCGATTTTACAACAGGGCTTCTCGATAGCCGCGTCACCTTCTCGCGCCCGTCGATGGCGACGATATACGACAGCACAGGCAAGCTGGCGTATGCACCGCATAATCTCGCGCAATACTCTCAGGACAGTAGCGGTTGGTCAGTAAACAACGGGCCGACGTTCACGACGGGGATTGACGATCCTCTCGGCGGCAATAACGCGGTCAGAGTCGCCTTTACTACGCTGTCTCAATCTATCGGGGCCATTGTCCCGGCACAACCGGGCGGTACCCTTCTTGTATCATTCTGGGCGCGTTACCCTTCTTCTAATGCGTACCCAGGCTCATTGAATTTACGTGACGGTGGCATCCAAGGGCAAGCGAGGTTCAGAGAATTTACGCCAACGACATCATGGCGAAAATTCGCTCTTAGTTTTCCGTCTTTGGCGGCGGGACAGGTTCAGTTTGAAGCTGGTCCTCAATGGGACCTTGTGTCGGCATCAACAGGGGATGTTGAATTCTTTGGTTGGCAAGTTGAGGCTACTGAAAGCCTCGTACCATCTTCTTATAATCCTACTAGTGCTTCAGCCTACTACGGCCCGCGCTTCGACCATGATCCGGTAACGCATGAGTCTCGCGGGTTGCTGATTGAGGAGCAGCGGACGAATATACAACCACGATCCCAAGATTTTGCAGATGGCTCGTGGTTGAAAGAGGCAGTTACACTCGGAGGTACTGTTACAGCCCCTGATGGCACTAACACAGGTCGAACTGTAAATGTCCTAGCTGCTGGTGATGCGTTACTCTGGCATCATTCTGGCACCTTTAGTGCAGGTGCAATCTATACTTTGACTTTGTGGGCTAAGAGTAGTGCCAGCGGCGGCGCTACCAAGTTCCGCATGAATTCAAACAATTCTTTCGCATGGAATACTGGAGTTGGACAAAAATATAATCTAACGTCTCAGTGGCAGCGTTTTGTATTAACTGGTGTATTTACGAACAGTGGTGATTGCAACATTCATGTGGTCGACACACGGTTTCCGGTGGATGGTAGCAATGATACCGATACTGCTCTAATCGGTAGCATTGACATTTGGGGTGCCCAGGTTGAACTTGGCGCCTTTCCCACCTCATATATTCCGACGACGACTACTGCTGTCACGCGCGCACTTGACATCGCGATGATGACCGGGACGAATTTCTCGTCCTGGTTCAATCAACCAGAAGGGAGCGTTGTCGTCGCGGCGCGCTTCATGACCCTCGGGGTCATGGTTGCTAGCAACCCGTATATTTTCGCTGCGCACAATGCGGCGGCGACTGAAGGCATCTACCTAAGGGGTTCTGGGACAGTCGGGCGGTTTGACGTGCTCCTCTCTGGGGCGCTATCCGAATTGAACACAGGGGCTGGAAGCTTCGTAACCTTAGGGCCGCATAAGGTGGCGGTGGCTTATAGGAGCAATGATCGGGCGGCGGTTGCGAATGGGGGCACAGTTTACACGGCGGTCGACGCTTACACACCTCAAGCGCCTGATAGAGCATCTCTCGGGGGCATTGGGGGGGACCCCAGCTTCCAGCACAATTCTTGGATCAAGAGCTTCCAGTTCTTCTCCACGCGCAAATCCAACGCCGAGCTGCAGGCACTAACAGCACCCCTAGGTGGGGTGGTAACAAACGCCACAGCTTCACAAACCACTGAGCTGCCGACACAGACAGCAACAGGGACAGTACCTGTCACAGCGGTTAGTGCTACAGCGACGCAAACAACAGCGTTACCAACGCAAACTGCTACAAGCACGATACCGGTTACAGCGGTAAATGCTACAGCAACTCAAACGACAGCGCTGCCGACACAGACTGCGACAGCTAGAGCCATTGTCGGTATAGTCGCTGCCGCTCTGAATGCCATTCGCAATGGAACCTTTGACTCTGATACTGAGTGGGTCAAGGGTACCGGCACAACTATTTCTGGTGGTGTTGCGACTGCTTCTGGTGGCACGAAGTTCTTAACGCAGACGAACTGTTTGCAAATTGGCATTCTCTACAATTACTCGTTCGACATGACCGTGTCGAGTGGGTCTGGTCTGCGTATCAGCAATCATCCTACTAATAATGCTGATGATGTTGTTGTCGGACCTTTTGGCGTTTTCAATGGAACTAAGACCGGTTCATTTACTGCGATCAATACAGCGTTCTCGCTTGAGGCTGATACTCAAGTCTTTAGTGGAACGATTGACAATGTTGTCGTCGCACAGCCTGGCGTAGGCATAACCGCACTACCGACTCAGACGGCGGCAGCATCAGCTCGCGTCTCAGCTGCTGCTATACAAACAACCGCGCTGCCGACTCAGGTTGGATCGGAAATTCTTCTGGTCAACCACGCGGCTGTTCAGACTACGCCACTACCTACTCAAACTGCGACTGGAACAATTCCCAGCGCAGTGGTCAATGCTGCTGCGGCTCAGACTACTCCGCTGCCGACACAAACAGCTACTGAGACGGTTCGGGTTTCAGCTACTGCGGCTCAAACGACCGCGCTATCGACTCAAACCGCTACCGAAACAGTTCTAGTTGCAGTTACTGCGGCTCAAACAACCGCGCTGCCGACTCAGGTAGCCACAGAGACGGTTCGCGTCTCGGGTACTGCTACTCAGACTTCAGCACTACCAACCCAAACTGCGACCGCGACGCTTCCTCTTACTGGCCTCAACTTTACTACAGGTCAGACGACGCCGCTGCCGACCCAGACCGCGACCGAGACGGTTCGGGTTGCTGCTTCTGCAGCCCAAACGACAGCGCTGCCGACCCAGACCGCGACCGAGACGGTTCGGGTTGCTGCTTCTGCTACACAAGCTACGGCGCTTCCTACGCAGACGGCGACACAGGTCGATGTGGTATCGGCGGTGGCGGCTCAAGCTACCGCGCTGCCTGCGCAGACCGCGACTGGTACAATTATCATACCAGGCCTTAACGCGGTCGCAGTTCAAACGACCTCGCTGCCCGCTCAAACAGCGACAGAAACAGTTCGCGTTTCGGCGACAGCTACTCAAACGACGACAGTTCCGACTCAGACCGCATCAGCAACGCTGCCACTACCAGGCGTCAATCTCAGTACTGGTCAAACTACGCCTCTGCCGATTCAAGTGGCGACAGAGACGATACGGGTGGCGGCTGCAGCGGCCCAAACCACCACCGTTCCTATTCAAGTTGCGACAGCTTTACTACCAGAGTTCAAGAAAGACCTGGCAGCGGCCCAAACCACTGCCTTGCCAGTCCAAGTTGCTGCCGCTAGGGAAAGCGTCGGTTTCTCGATTGTCCAAGTCACTCCCGCCAATACGCCGACCAATCTGGTCAAGATCACACTTCGTGGAGCCGCAGTTCAGACCACACCCTTGCCAGTCTTTGCCGCGATCATTCAGTATGGGGTGTTTCGCAGGACGACGTTTGCTCGTACACGCTCTGAGGATTACACTCCATCAGAACGCCCAGCAGTTAGATCGGAAGGCACTCGACCATGGGCACTAGGTTAGTCACAACTGAACCGACTGTTGAGCCTATCACCTTGGCGGAGATCAAGGCAGATTTGCGCATTAGTCATACAGACGATGACGCCAAGCTACAGCGATACATTGCTGATGCGAGGGCTTGGGTCGAGCGTCGGGTACAACAAAAAATAGCTTCACAAACTTGGGAATTTGTGATCGACGAATTTCCTGCTGCTGAGATAAAGTTGCCATTCAGCCCTGTACAGGAAGTGGTCAGTATCGCGTATGATGGCACTGATGGCTTGGAGGCAGAAGTTGACCCAGTTGACTACTATCTGGACAATGTCAGCTTGAATGCTTGGATCTTTCCGAGTGAGGCTTGGCCAGCAACGTTGTCTGCTGTGAATGCTGTTCGCGTTACGTTTGTGGCAGGCTATGCTTCTCCAGCCGAAGCGCCTGGCCCTCTCAAGCAAGCAATCCGGTTAAAGGTTCAGGAGTTTTACGATAGAGAGGATAATGAGAGAGCAGTTCACGATCTGCTGACCAACTACTACCAGTACTCATTCGGGTACTGAACCCAAGGAGAAAGCAAATGGCGAAGAAAGTCGTTTTCAATTCTGACTATGATCTCTGGGTTGGGCCTCGCCAGGTCAAAGCCTACAAGAAGGGAACCGAAGACACTCTCAACGACGATCATGCTGAGGAAGTCTTAGCAAAGGGCGTCGCAGAGGTAGTGGAAGATCGTACACCGACTAAGAGAGGCAATAAGAACGACTGATGGCCCAGCAGCCTGTTAAGTATGAGGTTCTACCTCATCTGCTGAAGTTCCAAGTCAGGCAAAACACGCCTGATGAATTTGGGAACTCACAGACTGAGTTTATTGACCAGTTCACGGAACCAGCGCGGCTGATTTTCGCCTCGTTTGGAAACGAGACAGTCGTTGCGAGCAGGCTGGAGGGTCGTCAACCAGTCATCATCAAGTTGCGCTTGAATTCGCGGACAATTCAGATCCAATCGAACTGGCGGGCTGTGGACGCTCGGAACACTGAGATCATCTACGCAATCAGCGCGCCGCCAGTAGACCGGGATCAAACTCGCCGTTGGTTGGAGATACCAGCGGTTCTGGGGGCAGCAGCATGAGCTCACTAGAGCTTCAAAAGGCTATGGTAGCGAGGCTGAAAGCTGACGCCACTTTAATAACGTTAGTGAATGGAAGGGTCTATGACTCACCTCCGCCAAGCCCTACTTACCCATTCATCAGTCTTGGCCCTGATCAAATCTTACCAAGTCGGGCGGACTGTTACGATGGAAGTGAGATCACCCTGCAAGTTGACGCCTGGTCCAGATCAGTCGGTTACCCTGAGGTTAAAAGGATCGCGGACGCTATCCGTGCTTCTCTCAACGACGCGCCATTGGTTCTGGCAGGTCAGCGCTTAGTAGACATTTACGAGTCAGAAACGCGCACACTGAGAGACCCTGATGGTGCGACAAGTCACGCCGCAATATCGTTTCGGGCATTGACAGAGCCCGTCTAAGTTTCTGTCAAATCGAGGAGAACAACGAGATGGCTAAGCCTACCACCTATAATGGATCAAAGCTCTACATTCAGTTGGGCAATGGTGCTACTCCAACTGAACTCTTTACTGCACCTTGTGGCTTGACCACTAGAGGTATCACCTTCACAAAAGACACGAATGACGTAACTGTTCCAGATTGTGATGACCCGGACCTTCCGGCTTGGACAGAAAGAGCAGTGGCTTCGTTCAGTGCAGAAGTGACTGGCTCCGGCATCTTGGCTGCGGAAGCTTTGCCAACTTGGCGAACTTCCTTCCTCAACGCGGTTTCGTCTAATGCTAGGATCGGCATCAATGCGCCACTGGCTCAGGCTGGCGGCCACTATGCTGGCAAGATCCACATCACTTCATTCGCCATCACCGGTGAAGTTGGCGATAAGATTAATGTGGCAGTCACTCTTGTTAGCGATGGCGCGCTCACTTGGGTTCCTGCTTCGAGCTAACGCTGGTGGTCGCGTTTCGGAAGTCACGCACCAACAACGCTGAGTTTGAGAAGTTGTTGGACAATATGTCAGATGCGATGCACGATCGCATTTCTGCTGAGCTGCGCAAGAACGCGAACAGCTTGGCAGAGGACATACGTTCTTCAGCTCCAAGCGAAGATGGCGATCTAAGAGCAAGTGTCAGGATAGAGGATAGAACTGACCAAAGAAACCCAAAAGTGTATGTGAGGGCTGGTGGTCAAAAGACGACGAAGACAACTGCCGCTGGGCCTTATGATTATGCCAACGCAACTGAGTTTGGCACAGCTAAGCAATCTGCCCGGCCTTTCTTTTATCCGACTGTGAGGAGAAGATTGCCTGGCATTCGAAAGAATATTGACCGTGCCTTACGAACGGTTCTTGATTTGAATGTCAAGACAGGGAGGACACGATGACTACAGATGGGACTATCAGCCTTATCATCTGGGGCGATGATGAGCACCGCTTCAAGTTGGCGCTTGGCCAACTGAGGGAATTGCAAGACAAGCGAGAAGCGGGAGCAATTGAAATCTTGGACAGGTTCCGGGAGAGAAAATGGAGAGTTGATGATGTCAGGGAAGTAATTAGGTTAGGCTTGATTGGTGGGGGCATGGCTCCTGTGGATGCGTTTACACTCATCAATCGTTATGTTGACAATCGGCCAATCATGGAGAGCTTGCCAGTCGCGTTTACAATCCTGGCAACAGCCTTGCTCGGCCCGATGGATGATCAATTGGGAAAAGCCCAGACGGAGGAGTCATCGAAGGTGGAAGGCTCCGCTTCTCCGAACTTTATGGTACAGGAGCCGCGCTCGGATTCACGCCGCAGCAAACGGATGCAATGACGCTGTGGCAGCTCAAGTCTTGTGTAATTGGCTACAATGCGTCTCAGGGCGTTGAACCGCCACTTGATCCGCTGTCTGTCGAAGAGTACGAAGCTGACATGCGCAAAGCAGGATATCACTGATGGCTGGTGAGGCATCACTTAATACCGTCCTCCAGATCAAGCTTGATCGCTTTCAAGCCCAGCTATCTGAAGCAGGCAGCTTGGCTGATAGCGCGGTTAGGGATATCGAGGATCGGTTCTCAAGAGCCAATCCCGCGTTTGGTGGCGGGTTGGCGAATGCTATTGGCGGCCTTACTAGAGGAAGCATTGAGGGCGTTCTGAGCGCTTTGGGTTCAATTGTTACTGAGTTCCAAGCCATAGAGAAAGCGGCGCGTCTGACTCAGACGTCAATGAATGATGTGTTCGCGATCCAGCAGACGATCGGCGGCAATTCTGAGAAGGTCAGAGACGCATTTGAGAGCGTCGCCACTTTGCTTGATCGCGCTCAGAGGGGAGAGAAGAACAAGCTTGCTGATATTGTCTCAATCAATAAGGATAGCTTGGCTGATATCAAAACTGCTGGCGATGCTTGGAACTACGTCATTGATATTATTGCGCGCGCAAGGACGCCTTTGCGCGCTCGTGAGTTTGGTCAAGATTTGGGCATCAGTGAAGATGTAGTTGACAATATCCGTAAGCTTGGTGACAATTATCAAACGATGTTTGCACAAGTTCAGTCCGGACAGCCTGATCTAGAGCGATTGGCCATAGCAGTTAAGCAATTAGACGATGCCATCAAAGGCGTCATTGATACGGTCAAAAAGTATTTGGTGGATAATATCCACATCGCATTCTCAACAATAGGTCAGACTATTGAGACTACAGGCAGAGAAATTGCTAACATAGCTAAGACGCTGCTTGACTTTGGTAAGTCTTTTGATTCGATTTTCAATACAACTACTAAGCCAGGAATCATCCAAGATATTTATGATGTTGGCGTAGCGATTCAAAATGTTGGTAAGCAGATGGCTGCTGCCAGATCGAATGTCGAGGCAGCGCAAGTTGCGACAGGGCTTCTTGGCGGAACGCCGTTCGGAGCAGGTGGCGGCGGGTTTACTGCTCCACCAGCAGGTCGTGCGGCTCCAGCTAGAGGGTTCTCCACCAACAGAGACTTAACACCAAAGGCCAAATCGACAAGCGATGAGTTAGACGCATTCGAGCGCGAGCAGCGCAGGGCTACAGAGCGAACTGAGACGCTTAATAAGGAAGCGGAGCTGGTTGGCAAGACAGTTGAGCAGCGGACGTTTGAGCTTGAGGTTGTTCGTCTTACTCAGATGGCTACTAGAGAGAATTTGACTCTGGATGAGAAAAGGGTTCAGACAATCGAGAGCTTGGCGGACAAATATGCTCAAGCGAACAAGAGGCTGGACGAAGCTAATAGGCTCAATCGTCAGAACGTGGAGCTTCAAAACTTAGCAGGTAGCATCCTGGTTGACTCGCTCATGAAGGCGACAGAAGCTGGCGCCAAGTTCTCAGACATTATGGCTGATATCGCCAAATTGCTCGCCAAGGCTGCTCTTCAAGCGCTCATTCTTGGTCAAGGTCCGCTTGCAGGCTTGTTTGGTACAGCGCCTGCGGTAGCTGGCCAAACTGGCGGTGCTATTGGCGGTCTTGCTGCTCTTCTCAAGGGTGCAGGTCTCAGCTTCCAAGATGGAGGCATAGTGCCTGGTGCGGGTCCCAAGTTGGCTATGGTTCATGGCGGAGAATATGTGGTGCCTCCGAATGTGGCTCGAAGTGGAGCCTTCGGAGGAACGACACTTCAGATCAATCAGCCTATCGACGCGCGCGGTGCGCAGATTGGCGTGGGAGAACAAATCGCTGCGGCCCTAGACGCAAACAACCGTGCTATACGGACTCAGCTTCCGGCCATGATCCGAGACGCGCGCTCGCGGAGCTCACTGTGACGATAACTTACCCCAGAGCTTTGCCTTGTGGAATTGTTACATCCAATTTCCGCATAGCTCAAGGCGTCAGCATCAATCGACTGAACAGTGGCGTGTCACAGGTTCGTCAATTTGCTGAGCCGCGCTGGACAGCCGAGTTCACTTATGCTGGCTTGATGCGTCGGGAGCACCAAGCGATAGAGGCTTGGATTGATAGCTTGCGTGGTGGCCTTCTAGACTTTTATGCTCATGATCCTTTGAAGCCGTATCCTGTGATGTATCCAGGTGGCGTGTATCCGGCCGGAACTGTAGGAGCAGCTAATGTCACGAGCGTTGGCGTCAACACAATAGGCATTTCAGGATTGCCAGCCACATTTGCTATAAAGGCAGGTGATCATGTAGGTCTGGTGGAAGGTGCTAGGCGCGGTCTGTTTCGTATCTTGGAAGATTTAACTGGCTCCTCTGGCACACTCAACATCGAGCCTCGTATTGTAGGAGGACAATTTACAACTGGGTCATTCGCTCAATTCAGCTTCCCAGTCTGCACGATGACAATAGATGTTAGCACAGTGTCCGCGAGTAGAACAGCAGGCATCCCTTCTCCCATTAGCTTCTCCGCAGTTCAGAAGGTCTATTGATGCCAAGGGCATTTAATACCACCACACAAGCCGCTCTCAACGCTGGTCGCGTTGCAGATCGACGGCTCATCCTGTTTGATTTGGCGTCCGGCATTTATGGCTTCCACAGCGGCATGGGACCGTTTACTTACAACGGTGTGACCTATGTCGGTTCTGGTTCACTCATATCAATAGAAGGGGTGAAGCAGTCGTCTGATCTTTCTTCTGTCCAGGTCACAGTACGGCTAACTGCTATTCCCAACACAGCGCTGACGCCAGACGTTCTGGCTACAATCGAGGCGGAAACATACCATCAGCGTCCGGCTGAGATCAGCACTGCATACTTCAATCCTGACACATGGGCGCTGATGTCAGTTGAGTTGGAGTATCGCGGCTATATCGATCAGGTCGTCCATGGAGACAATGTCGGTGGTGAGTCATATATCGAAGCTCATCTGGAGAGTAGGTTTCGTGA
>Ga0126306_10000267_pt1 | contig 22073 bp, 21 predicted proteins | sample Plot27_FD_92592 | JGI IMG/M metagenome (GOLD analysis project Ga0126306, IMG submission 92592) | Serpentine soil microbial communities from UC McLaughlin Reserve, CA, USA - Plot27 | ecosystem: Environmental > Terrestrial > Soil > Grasslands | place: USA: UC McLaughlin Reserve, Lake County... | reverse complement strand
CAGGTCGGCGTGCCCGGGCCGGGGCAGCGTGATGGGCTCCGGCGTGTCTTCCACCGGCTCGGGGGACATGCGGTCTCGCCAGTTGGCGTAGTCCCTGTTGCGGATGAGCATGGCGACCGGAGAGCCTAAAGTGTAGCCGTGGCGAACGCCGCCCAGGAACTCGACCTCGTCCTTCTCTATCTTCTGCCGGCCGCCCCGCCCGTAACCCTTCTGCCTGCGGGCTAGGTCCCGGTTGACGTCCCTGGCGATGAGCCCGAGGCCCGCCGGGACCCCGTGCACGAGGACCACCCCGCCGGGTCCGTGCGACTCACCCGCCGTCGAAAAATCGAATCTCACCGCCGCGCAACCTCTCTAACCGCGTCCGCCGACAACCTCGCAAAGGCTAATATAAACCACGCGCGCCCGCCGGTTAAACCACACGCGCCCGCCAGTTCAGCACGCGGGCCCGCGCAGGGCGGTCTCTGCTAACGAAGGGGGAGCTCTCCGCCACTCTCGGGGAGGTCGTCGCCGTTCTGGCCCGAACGACCTCCTCCACCTCCTGCGCCGGGATCGCCCCCGGCGCTGTTCTGGCCTCCGGTATCCGCGGTGGCGCTGGCGCCACCGCGGCCAGCGCCGCCGCGACCAGCGCCGCCGTGCGCCTCGTCGTCCTGACCATCGAGGATACCGTCGCCGTCGCTGTCCGGGTTCGCCGGGTCGAGGCCGAGGTCGAACTCCCTCTGGTCGCCCAGGCCGTCGCCGTCGGAGTCCGAGCTGTCCAGGCCGCCTCCACCGGCGTCACCGTTCCCCCCAGCGCCTGCGCCGCCACGACCCCCGTCGGCGGGTGGGCCGGTCGGGGTCGTGGTCGGGGTCGTAGCGGTAGTCGTCTCGGCCGGCGCGACGAGCTGGCGGAAGGGGTCCTTGAACTTGTAGGCGGCGTAGGAGTCCGCGTCGCGGTTCTCGACTTCGGGGGCGGGAGGATCTGCGAAGGCGGGGTCCCGCGTCTGGGCAACCTCGGCCCGGTTCGAGACCTGCTCCCCGTCGGGCCCGCCGAGAAAGGTGCCCGCAATGATCCAGGCGAAGACCAAGAGCGCGAGCAGGGCCAGCACCGCGGGGATGACCTTGTTATCGCGCAGGAACATGTCGACGAAGCTCGAGCCGACAGCGGAGACCCGCCGCTCCAGGTCGAACAACGACCCGCGGAGCCTACTGAGCATCCGTCGCTTCCTCCTGCGTCTCGGTCGTGGTTTCCGGTGGGGCGGGGGCCGCGGGTGCGGCGCCTGAAGGTACGTCAGAGGGCTCGACCAAAGGCTGGAAGTATACCTCGGCCTCTACCTCCACCTGCAGCACCTGCTCGATCTCCTGCAGGGTGGTGCCCTCCCGCGGCGCTTCCTGGTAGGTGACCCCGTTGGCGGTCACCAGCCGGGCCAGTTGGCCGGTCCTGCGCAGAAAGTCTACAAGCTGCTCGTAGGTGCCTTCAAAGGACATTGTAACCGGTACGACAGAATAGCCGCCACCCCCGGGCGGCGGTCCGGGGGTTCCGGGCTGGATCGAGAGCTGGGTCACGCCCGCGGCGTCGGCGGCGTCCTCCATCTGGACAACGAGCGTGGGGATCTCAGGTTCGGTGGGCACCCTCTTGGATAGCTCTAGCAGCTGGCGCTCGGTCTCCGGGGCGTTGCGCTGGACCGCTTCGAGCTCGGAGACCTCCTGGCGCAGATTCGCCAGCTGGGCTTCCATGGCGGATCGCTCCTCAATCCTCTCGTCGAGGCGATCCAAGAGTGGGCCCAAAAACAGGAAGTAGTATCCCACCACGATGAGCAAGACGACCAGGAGGCCGAGGACGAGGATGTTGCGGTCGGTGCGCCCCACTAGCGCTCGCCCCCCAGGCGCCCCACGCCGGCCTGGTATCGGCCCTCCGCGGCGGTGTCGGCAGCCTCGGTGGGCGGCTCGTTGTCGAGCCGAACCTCGGTCCCGTTCTCGCCTACCACCGTGATCAGCTCTGAGGCCACCTCGAAGTTTATTGCCGGTTGGACGAAGGCCTCCCGGTCGAGCTCGGCGGAGTTGAGCTCGGCGTTGGCGAGGAACCGCAGGTTGTTGATTTGCACAACGAAGTCCGCCACGTTCTGGTAACGGGGCAAGGCAATCCCCGTGAATGTGATGGCGCCGGGCGGTTCGAGCGGCTGCTCGGTCGGCGCCTGGATGCTGACCGGAGCCGCCTCGCCGGTGAGGGTCTCGAGCGCCGTGCTCTCCGGGATTACGAAGGCGAGTCCCTGCAGGAACTCGTCCCAGGGGAAACGGGTCCTGAAGATGCCGTCGGCCACGGGCTTCTTGGCCTCGAGGCGAGCCTGGAGGTCCCCGTAGGGCGCCAGCTCGGCCAGGCGCCCGTCCTGGCTGGCTATCTCCCTGTCCAGCCGGGCGATCTCGTCCTCCACGCCGTTGAGCCTGAGTAGGAAGAGCAGGTACGTCCCGACCATGAGGATGAGCGCGGCGGCCCCGACGATGAGGAGTATCCTCGGCGCCCCGCCTCGAAGCCTCTCGGCGGCCCAGCGGCGCTCCTCGGGAGGGAGAAGGTTAATCCGCCTCATTCGTCCTCCAGCGCGAGGCCGAGCGCGACCGCCAGCACCGGCTCCATAGCCCCGAGTTGCTCGTCGGAGACGTTCGATCTATTGGCGCTCAGCTTCTCCACCGGGTTGGCGCGTCGCGTCGCGACCCCCAGCAGCTCGCCGAGGTAATCGTTGATGCCGGGTATCAGCGCGCCCTCCCCAGAGACGAACGCCTGGGAGACGTCCCTGGTCCCCGGCTGGGAGTGGTGGTACTCGATCGAGCGGTGCAGGTCCTCGGCCAACGCCTGCACCGCCTCCTCGAGGCCGCGTCGCACGTCGTAGACCAAGGCGGGGTCGAAGTCCTCCTCCGCCTGGCTCTGTTCCGCCGCCCTTTCCTCGCTTTCGGGGTCGGAGCCGAGCCCGACGCGCGGGTCTAACACCTCCTTCTCGGCCTGTTCGGCCGGCAGGTCGGCGGCCTCCGAGACGGCCTCCACGAAGCGATCCAACCCCGAGGGTATAAAGCGGGTCAGGGTGGGGTTGCTCCCCTGCGTGATCGCGAGGTTCGTGAGCTCGGTACCGACGTCGATGAGCAGCGTAGCCCCCTCGTCGAAGAACGTGTCAGGCAGCGCGGAGCGGGTTAGGGCCAGCGCTTTTACGTCTATTCCCACGAGCCTTAGGCCGCCGGCTCGCACCGCCGAGGTGTAAGCCCCGATCATATCCCTGTGGGCTGCGACGACGAGTATTCGGTCGAGGGCGGAGCCCTTCTGCTGCGGGCCGAGCACCAAGTAGTCGAGGACCGCCTCGTCAAGCGACATCGGGATGTGGTCCTGGGCCTCGAAGATTATGGCGCTCCTGAGGTCCTCCTCTTGCATGCGCGGGAAGTCCAGCAGCCGCACGACCACCCTCGCGTTCGCGACGCCGAGTACGACCGACTTGCCCTTGAACGAGTGCGAGGACCAGAACTCTTTGATCTCCGCCGCGAGGAGGTCGGCGTCGGCCACCTCGCCCTCGACTATCGCGCCGGGGGGCAGCCTGTGGTACCCAACGTGCCTTAGAGTGTAGGCGCCCGCGCTCCTCGCTGCCTGGACCGCCTTGAGGGCGCCCCGGTCTATGTCCAATCCGATGGTTCGGGATCCCCCCAAGCGTCCGAACCCGCCTAAGCGCTCCACGCTCCCCGCACCTTCCGGATTAGTCCCCGGCGAGCCGCCCAGAGCTCCGTGCTGAGAGACGACGGCGCCGGTAGCTTCAAGCGTCCTCCCGGTCGACGTGCCGTAGGGCCCGAACCTCTGTGTCCCCGCTCACGACCGCCTTGCGACCGACGCTCGAGTTCTGCCCGAGGACGACCCGGGCCCCGACGTGGGCACCCGGCCCGACGACGCTACCGGCGGAGATCCAGGTCCCCGCCCCCACCTCGGCGTCGCGGTCCACCACCACCCCCGGCCCCAGAAAGCAGTGGCTCCCCACCGCCGCGTCCGGGTGCAAGACGGCCCCCGCCGCCACCACGCACCCATCCCCGACGACCGCCGCCTCGGAGACGTATGCCTCGGGGTGCGCCGAGGTGAAGAACCGAGCGCCCAAACCCCGCAGCGAGTTAGCCACCCGCAGCCGCGACCCGTTGTCTGTGATCGCCACGACCACGTGCACGGGCTCGACGGAGAGCATACTCTTGAGTACGCCGACGTCCCCGAGGATCGGCACCCCACGCACCTCGCCGGAAAGGGCGGCGTGTGCGTCGTCGTAGAAGCCGAGCACCCTGTCGCCGAGCCCGCCAGCGAGCAAGATGTCCAAGGCCACCCGCCCGTACCCGCCGGCCCCGACTATCGCTACCCTCACCTCTTCGTCGAGGTCTACACGCTGCATCTCGACTTCCGGTTCAGGCGTAGAAGTAGTTACCTCGGGCTCTCTTATATTGATCTTCTCCCCGTCAGAACCTCGCCGGATCCTCCTGGCAGTTTAGCACCCTTTCTGCCATCTTGCGCCTATCCCTGCATCTCTAACCCGTCCTCGCTGGGCACGCGGCCGACGGCGCCTCTACCCGTCAAACGCACCCCGCAGAGCGCTGCCGCGGAGGAAATCATGCGCCGCAAGCCGCTGCGCTCCCGGCATCTGCAGCTCTAGCACCTCGAGGACCCCCGCACCGCAACCCACGAGCAGCCGGCCATTTTCCGTCCGTATAGTCCCCGCCTCTAGGACGAGTGTCTCCCGCTCCGAGATCCTGGCGCGCCAGACCTTGACGGGTCCCTCCACCTCAGGATGGAACGTCCTGGCCCCCACGTGCGGCGAAAGCGCGCGCACCACGTTCGCTACCTCCACTACGTCCCGATCCCACCCGATTACCAGATCCTCATCCGAGAGTTTAGGCGCGTAGGTTGCATTAAGACTGTCCTGTTCGGTGAGGTTTATTCTTCCGGTCTCGATTTGGTCCAGAACCTCTATCACAGCTTCAGCTCCTAAACGAGCGAGCAGCTCCGCGAGTTCACCGCCGGTCATGTCGGGCGGTATCTCGGCGAGGCGTTGCGAGGCCAGGGGGCCTGTGTCCAGTCCTTCGTCCATGCGGATTATGGTGACGCCGGTCTGGCGTTCGCCGTTCATTATCGCCCGTTCGACGGGGGCGGCTCCGCGGTACTTTGGAAGAAGCGAGGCGTGGACGTTCCAGGCGCCCTCTTTGCCGGCGTAGAGAGTGTCGGGGCGCAGTACCTGGCCGTAGGCGGCGACGACCAGGGCGTCGTGGTCGGAGATCTCCCCCGAGACCTCGGATATGCGGGCCGGCTGGCGCAGGGGTAGCTCGAAATCAAGCGCTAGCTTCGCCACGGGCGTCGGCCTCGTTTTGCGGCCCCTGCCCCTGCGGGCGTCGGGCTGGGAGATGACGAGGCCCACCTCGTGGTCGGAGGCGGCGAGAGCGCGCAGGACGGTGGCGGCGAAGTCGGGTGTGCCGGCGAATGCTACCTTCAAAGCGCGTCGGGCGGGGGTATAAGCTTAGCTCTGGGCGAGCAGGCGCTCGCGCATCTCGCGCATGGCGGCCTTGCGAGACTCGCGGTCGGCGCGGTCCAGGATTAGGACGCCGTCTAGGTGGTCTATCTCGTGTTGCAAGATCCTGGCGAGCAGGCCCGAGGTCTCTATACGGAGCGGGGTGCCCGTGGCGTCCTGCCCGGAGACCGTCATGCTGGTGGGCCTCTCGACCTCAACCTGGATCCCCGGTATCGATAGGCATCCCTCGAGCTCCCTCTCGGTGGTCTCGGCGGCCTCCTCGACTACCGGGTTGACGATGACGTACTCCTCGTCCTCCGTGGCCGCGACCAGGATGCGCTTCAGTCGGCCGACCTGGTTGGCGGCGAGCCCCACCCCCTCGTGCTCGTGCATGGTGACCAGCATATCCTCGGCCAAGTGCGCGAGCGCGGCGTCGAAGCTCTCGACCGGCGCGGCGCGGGTCTTGAGCACTGGATCTCCGAACGTCCTGACGTCGAGTGCCATGTTCTTCTAAACCTCCTCAGGGTCGACATCCACGCGCACTCTCAGCCCGCGTGCCTCCGCGGACAGGCGGGCGGCCAGGTTCGCGGCGCGGGCCACGACCGGCCGGTCCCCGGATCTCAGCAGCACCCTCCAACGCGGGGGTCCTGCCGCATGCGTGAAGGGGACCGGACCCGACATCTCCACGGCCGGCTCCAGGGCCGGTCTCAACCGGGATTCTACCGCACGCCGGACGGTCTCCCCGGAGCCTTCCAGGATTACCGAGGCCAGGTGCCCGAATGGGGGATAGCCTAGAGCGTGGAGCCGCGGGAGCTCCGCCGCAGCGAAGGCCGGGTAGTCGCCGCGCACCGCCTCCCGCAGAGCGTAGTGCTCCGGGAGGCGCGTCTGGACGAGGAGGAGTTCTCGGGCCGCCTCGGCGGCGCGGTAGACCAGGCGAAAGGCGCGCTCGACCGCCCCGATGCCGATCCCCATCAGGGAAGAGTCAGCGTCGGGCAGGATCACCGCGTCCCACCCCTCGTCGAGGATGCACCGGGGCGTGCCTACGACGACGGGCACGTCCACCAGCTCACGCTCGCCGGCGGTGATCAGGCCCACCGGTCCCCCCAAGCGGCCGGAGATCTCCTCCCGCACCCGCTTGACGGCGAGCCCGATCGGGCTCGCGCGGTCCGATCCGCACACCCCGCACCCGCCCGCTACCCTCTCTTTGTGCCCGCAGCGGTTGCAGACGAGCAGCCGCGCTCTCTCGTGCAGGACGAGCGGCAGACCGCACTCGGGGCAGGAGCGAACGTTTCCGCACCCGTTGCAGGTGACGGCCGTGGCGTAGCCGAGCCGATTCACTACCACGCCGACCCGCCCCCCCTCCCCCACGACCCGGCGGCAAGCGTCGAGCAAGGTAGAGCTGAGGGCGGCCCCCGATCTCCGCATGTCCACGATGCGGACGGAAGGCCAGCTCGCGGGCGGCCGCGGCGGGAGCTCCCGGACCCCGGTCCGTTTCTGGGAGAAGAGCTTCAGGGACGGGAAGGGCGAGAGGCAGAAGATCCCGGTGCCCTCGATGCGGCCTCGCTCGAGGGCCACATCCCGGACGTGGATCGGGAGTCCTTCGTAGCCAGGCTCGGCCCGATGCGCCTCGTTGGGTTCGTCGACGACGCAGATGGTCCCGGGCCGCGCAAGCGGCAGCAGCGCCGCCGTCCGGGTCCCCACTACCACGTCCACACTTCCCGCGCCGGCCGCTTCGTAGACGGCGGCGCGGTCGCGTCCTAGGACGCTGTGGTAGGGTGCCACCGTGAAGCCGGCGGGGAGAGCCCGCTGCAGGCGTCGCACCAGGCGCTTCGCCGCCCCTATCTCAGATACCAGCACCAACGCCTGCTCACCTCCCTCGACCGTCGCCCGCGTCAAGGCCGCGACTGCGTCGGGGTACTCTGCGGTGGGGATCCTCCACATAAAAGCGCCGCCGCGCCGTACGGCCGGTTCCGCGTGGCGCAGGAACGGCCCGGGGCCTCCAGTTTCGCTGCCCCTCGTGGCGGCGAAGAGGGAGACGGATTCCGGGCGCTGTATGAGCTGTATCGCGCCCTTTCGGACGAGCTCCCGCAACGTGCTCCTCGCCGCACCGGCTTCCGGCAGGAGCGTAGAGGTCGTGCAAGCATCCCCGCGCTCCTTCAGCAGCTCGAAGAGTCTCCGCTGCCGGTGGGCGCGGCCCAGGTCCGGGGAGGCTCCGTCCACAATCATCGCCCACTCGACCGTGGCCCGTTCCGGGGCCGCGGGGGCGAGCGTGATCCTCCCTTCCGCCTCGACCTTACGCAACCCTTCGGGGCCAAGCGTGCGTTTGAGGATCGCGCGTCCTACGACGTCGCCGCTCTCCCAGGGCCAGCCGGGCGCGGGCTCAAGTACCCGGTAGCGGCCGGTGTTGAGCCCGGGGGGAAGGGCGGCGCGCAGCACGACGGGTAGCGGCACGGCGGCGGCCTCCGAGACCCACCCGCACAGCTCGACGAGATCCGGCGAAAGCGAGAGCCCCGTCACAACGTCGCGCAGGTGCTCGCGCGCGTTAGCGTCTTCTGCCGCCGTGGCGACCGCTATACCGAGCCGGAGGTGGCCTGAGAGCGGCGCGACGACGGCCGTCCCGACGCGGATTTTGTCCCTCAAGCGTTCTGGTACGCTGTAGCTCAAGGGCGGCAGCGCGTGGGTGGGGATGAGGAGGCTGACCCGGACCGCGCGCGGACCTCGCGAAGCGCGGGTTGTCAGGCTTACGACGGGATGGGACAACTACAGACCGGCGGCGCGGCGGAGGTCGGCGGCGCGCGTAGTCTCCTCCCAGGTAAAGCCCGGCTCACGGCGTCCGAAGTGACCGTAGGCCGCGGTCCCGGAGAACACCGGCCGCCGCAGGTCCAGGTCGCGGATTATGGCGCCGGGCCTCAGGTCGAAGTGCTCCCGGATAAGGGCACCTATGGTCGCCGAATCCACGTTGGCCGTCCCGAAGGTCTCGACCATCACGCTCACGGGCCAGGCCACGCCGATGGCGTAGGCGACCTGGATCAGGCACCGTCGGGCGAGGCCCGCGGCGACGACGGTCTTGGCGACCCAGCGGGCGGCGTAGGAGCCCGAGCGATCCACCTTCGTCGCGTCCTTGCCCGAGAAGGCACCCCCGCCGTGCTGGGCGGCCCCGCCGTAGGTGTCCACGATGATCTTGCGCCCGGTGAGGCCCGTGTCGCCCTGCGGTCCGCCGGTGACGAAGCGCCCGGTGGGGTTGACCAGTATCTCGGCCGCGCCCTCGTCGAGGAACTCCTCAGGTATCACGGGGCGGATCACCGCCTCGATAATGTCGTCCCTGATCCGGCGCTCCTCCCCGTCGCGGTGCTGGGCGGAGACGAGTATCTTCTCCACACCCACCGGCCTGTCCCCCTCGTAGCGCACCGTGACCTGGCTCTTACCGTCGGGCCTCAGGTAGGGCAGATCGCCGTTTTTACGGACCTCGGAGAGGCGGCGGGTCAGCCCGTGCGCCAGCGTTATGGGCAGCGGCATGAGCTCTTCGGTCTCCTCGCAGGCGTAGCCGAACATCATGCCTTGGTCGCCGGCCCCGATCTCCTCCAGGTCGTCGCGCTCACGCGCCTCGAGTGCCTTGTCCACCCCCTGGGCTATGTCCGGCGACTGGGGGTCTATGGAAGTTATTACACCGCAGGTTTCGGCATCGAAACCGAACTTGGCGCGCGTGTAGCCGATCCGGGCGACCTTCTTGCGCACGAGGTTGGGGATGTCCACGTAGGTCTCAGTTGTCATCTCCCCGGCGACGATGACCAGGCCCGTGGTCACGAGGGTCTCGCAGGCGACCCTGCTCATCGGATCGGCGGCGAGAGCGGCGTCGAGGATGGCGTCGGAGATCTGATCGGCTATCTTGTCTGGGTGCCCCTCGGTGACGGACTCCGAGGTGAAAAGGTGCGACGTCCTGAGCTTCTGATCGTCAGCCGCCTTCCACGCGGTGGTACCGACCGTCTTCTCCGCCATCCTAGCCGTGCCTCCCCTTGTCCATCTCCATCAACATGCTATCCAATATAGCGTGGGCCACCTCCACCTTCGAGGTGCGAGGGACGAAACGTTCGCTCTCACGCCCCACCACGTAGACCTCGTTCTCGTCAGATCCGAACCCGATGCCCAACCGGGAGATGTCGTTGCCGACCACCAAATCTACGCCCTTGGAGCCGAGTTTCTCGCGGGCGTCGGCGACCGGGTCGCCGTGCGTTGCGGCGAATCCTACCACAAAGAGGTCAGGATACCTCTCGCGAACGGATTTCAGGATGTCCGCCGTGGGCGCTAGCTTTAGGCTCAGGGCGCCCTCGCCGCGCCGGATCTTCTTCCCTACCCGCCAAGCGGGGGTGAAGTCCGAGACCGCGGCGGCCATGACGAGCGCGTCTGCCTCCTCCGCCCGCCTCAAAACCTCCGTTCGTAGCTCCTCCACGGTCTCGACGTGGTAAGTATTTGCGCCGGGCTCCTCCGTCTCGACGTTTGCCGCAACCACCGTTACCTCGGCGCTGAGCCGCAGGGCCTCACGCGCCACGGCAAGCCCCATCTTCCCCGACGAACGATTCCCTATAAAGCGCACGCTGTCTATCGGCTCGTGCGTGCCGCCGGCGGTGACCACCAGGTGCAGCCCGCTCATGGGGCCGCCGAGAACCCCGAGGAGACCGGCGACCACCTCCCCTGCCGGCGCCATCTCCCCCTCTTTTCCCAGGATGATTCGACATCCGTCCTCGCGCAGGAGCGCCAGGTTTTCCCTTACGGCGGGGTGCTCGCCGGTGGACGCATCGAGGTCTGGGGCGAAGACGAGCCGGGCGCTGACGGTACCCCGGTCGGTACCCCGGTTCAGACCGCGGGCGAGGCGAGACAGGATGCCGGCTGTCGCCGGCGCGAAGAGGATGACATCGGGGGGTTCGGAGGGTGCCTCGACGGGCAGCACGAAGTCCCCAAAGGCGGCGGGCCCGACGAAGTAGCGGGTATTGGGCTCCAGGATGACCTCTACCCAGTGGCCAGCGCCGGCGATCTCGCGGGAGATGCCGGGCGCCGCGAGCGCTCCGGGACCCGGCCCGACGGAGTGGAGGATCAAGGGCGGAGGGCCTAGGCCGCGCCCTCGTCCTCCCCTTCAGAGGTCTCATCGGCGCCGTCGAGGACGGCTTCTGTGTCGGGTGCGTCGTTCAAGAAGCCTTCGCCGCCGGCCGCACCGACCTCCTCGGTCTCCTCCGCCCGCTCTCTGAACCCGACCTCGAGCTTGTCTTCACGCAGTTCCTCGATGGCGATGCTAAGGGGGTGCTGGGATCGGGTGTGGACCTGCGGCCCGGGGATGCCAAGGGCGTCATTGAGGCCCAGAGTGGCGGTGTACTCGTTGATCTGTCGAGCCCTCTTGGCGCTGGCGACGACCAGCCCGTACCGGGAATCAACCTTATCCAAAAGCTCGTCGATCTTAAGGTCGTGCATCGTGGCCTCCTTCTGCGACTATCCTCTTTAACGTCTCTACCATCTGTCTTCTCGCCTGCTCGCGGTCCCCATTGACGACCTCGTGGTCGAACTCGTCGCGGGCCGCGATCTCTTTTATCGCGGTCGCCATGCGGCTCTCGACCGACTCGGTGGTCTCCGTCGCCCGGCCTTCGAGCCGGCGCCGGGTCTCCTCCAGCGACGGCGCCCGGACGAAGACCATCACGGCATCGGGGCGGCGCTCCTTCATCTGCCGCGCACCTTGGAGCTCGATCCTGAGTATTACGGAGAGTCCCTTCTCCAGGAGATCGTCCACGCTCTGCTTCGGCGTACCGTAGAGGTTACCAGAATACTCCGCCCACTCTAAGAGGCGACCCTCCTCTATCCACCGCTCGAACTCCTCGCGGGAGAGGAAAACGTGCTCCCTGCCGTTCACCTCCCCCTCGCGCGGTCTGCGGGTCGTGGCCGAGGCTATGAGCGCGAGTTCCGGGATGGCCTCAAGGGCGTCGCCTATCAAGGTGTCCTTGCCGGCTCCGGAGGGCCCAGAGACGACGATCAGCCTTCCTCTTCGCACCCCAGAGCCCTGATCAAACGGTCCCGCTGGCCGTGGGTGAGCCCGACGAGGGTCTTGGAAGGGCTGACCCCGGCCTCCCGCATGATGCGCGTGACCTTTATGCGGCCCATCCCGCGCACGGCGAGCAGCATCTCCTCGACCTTGGCGCCCTTGAGCTCCTCGGAGGGGTCCATGAGCAGGTCGTAGATCCCGAGCTTCCCGCCCTTGAGGTGGCGCTTGGTCGCCGCCCGCGCGAAACGTACCCGGTTGGCCTCCTCGAGCGCGCTCCGCCGCTCCTGGGTCGTCCTCTCTGGTGCTCGCCTCAACATCGACCCGCTAGTATACCACCGAGCTTCCCTAGCCGCGGTCAGGACCCCATTTTATCCTGCAAACCGCCGGTCAACTCCGCGGCGTCGAGCCCCAGCTGGTAGAGATAGTCGGCGAACTCGTCGAGTATCTCTCTCGGGTCCCTAACGAAGGTCGCCGTTCCAACCTGCACCGCCGTCGCCCCGGCGAGCATGAACTCGGCCACGTCCACCCCGCTCGCCACGCCGCCGCTCCCGACCACCGGTATCCCAACCGCCCCGAAGACGTCGTATACGGCCCGCAAAGCCACAGGCTTTATGGCCGGACCTGAGAGCCCGCCGCGCACCAGCACATCCCGCCGCCGGGCGTCTACGGTCAGCGCCGGGATGGTGTTCATGACGGTCAACGCGTCGGCCCCCGCCGCCTGTGCAGCCCTGGCGTTCTCGACAACCCCCTCGAAGGTGAGCTTGGCGAGGAGGGGCTTACCCGGGGCGGCGACGCGGCAGACCGCCACCACCTCTTCGACGGAGGCGGAGCCGGCGCAGAAGGTGAGGCCGCCGCATTCGACGTTGGGGCAGGAGAGGTTCAGCTCTATAGCCGCGACCCTTTCGTCGGCGCAGACCTTCTCGCAGAGCGCGCCGAAATCCTCGACGGTGTCCCCGGCCACGGAGACGAAGACGGGTATACCAAGGTCGAGAGCGTCCAGTTCTTCGAGGAACCTATCGACGCCGGGGTTCTGGAGGCCTATGGAGTTGACCATCCCGGCTGGAGTCTCGGCGACCCGCGGCGGCGGGTTGCCGGCCCGCGGCGCCGGGGTCGTGGTCTTGGGCAGCATCGCGCCGTACACTCCTTCTACCTCGCCAAGCGCCTCCTTCGCAAGGGTCCCCGAGGCGGGTAATAGTGGCGTCTTCAAAGGGATGCCGCAGAGCTCGACATCAAGCTTCACACCCGCCAGTCGCTCGCGCACTACCACGCCAGGGTCTCCGCACGGAAGACCGGACCCTCGACGCAGGACCTGACGTACCCCCCGCCCCGCAACGGGACAACGCACCCGTTGCAAGACCCGTTGCCGCACCCCATCCTCTCCTCCACAGAGAGCTGGCAGAGCACCTCTTCGTCGGCCGCACGTTTAACGGCGGCGAGCATGGGGGTAGGCCCGCAAGCGTAGACCGTCCCGTACCCCTCGAGGTCGGGGACCGCGTCGAGGACCGTGCCGCGCGTCCCCACCGACCCGTCCATCGTTGCCACCCCCGCGCCGGGAAACTCTGGGGCGACCCCGGCCGTCGGGGCGTCGGCGAAGCCCAGGAAGACGTCGTAGCGCACGCCGAACTCGATCAGGCGCCGGCGCAGGATCTTGAGCGGCGCAACCCCCACGCCGCCGCCGAGCAGGGCAGCCTTCTCTGCGGAGGGCTCGATCCAAAAACCGCGGCCGAGAGGAGCGCTGACCTCGATCCTGTCCGCCCGCTCCAGGAGAGCCGTTCCGCGCCCGCGTACCTCGAAGAGGAGGCTCGCCGTCTCCCCGTCGTGGTCGTAGAAGGAGAACGGGCGGGCCAAAAACGGGTCGAGGGTTACGGGGTAGCCGGCCGCCCGCGCCATGACGAACTGGCCCGGCTCTACCGGCCCGCGCCAACGGTAGCTGATCAAGGTGTAGTTGCCCAACTCTTTTCGTTCTTCGACCGGAACGCAGTGGAACTTCACGTCTGAGTTGCGGCGTAGAGGCCCTGGAGGGAGTTGACGCGGCGGGCGCCGCCCCGGATCTTGGCTTCTATCCCCTGCACGGCGGCCGCGGCGGCGGCTAAAGTGGTGATGCAGGGGACGCCACGCATGAGGGCTTTACGCCGGATCAGGTACCCGTCCGTGCGGGCTCCGCGTCCCCAGGGGGTGTTGACGATCAGGTCTACGCCTCCCGCCTCGATCATGCCCAGCACGTCCCCGCCGAGCTCCCCGATCTTGGGCACCACCGTGACCGGCAGCCCGTTGTTCTTTAGCACCTCCGCGGTTCCCTCGCTCGCGGCTATTTCGAACCCGAGGTCGGCGAACGCCCGCGCTATCAAGACCACGGCCCGCTTGTCGCGGTTCGCCACCGAGACGTAGACCCTCCCCGCAACCGGTAGCGTCTGCCCCGCCGCGGTGAGCGCCTTGGCGAAGGCTCCCCCAAAGGTCCTGTCTATCCCCATAGCCTCGCCCGTCGAGCGCATCTCAGGCCCCAGCAGCGGATCTACGTCCGCGAAGCGGTCGAACGGGAAGACCGGCGCCTTGACGGAGAAGTGCCCGTTGTGGAATCTCTGGAGTCGCATGTCGCCCAGCTTCTCGCCGAGGAGCACCCGCGTGGCGACCTTTGCGAGCGGCACGCCGGTCGCCTTAGAGATAAACGGCACGGTGCGTGAGGCGCGCGGGTTGCACTCGATGATGAGCACGTCTTCCCCGCGCACCACGAACTGCACGTTCATTAGGCCGACGACCCCAACCGCCAGCGCGAGGCGCCTAGTGTACTCCTCGATCTTCTCCAGGAGCACCCGATGGATGGTGATGGGTGGCGTGACACACGAGGAGTCCCCTGAGTGCACCCCGGCTTCCTCGACGTGCTCCATGACCCCGCCGATGTATACTTCTTCCCCATCCGAGACGGCGTCCACGTCCACCTCGACGTAGTCCTCCATGAACTTGTCCACGAGGGTCGGATACTCGGCGCTGGTGTCCGCGCTGGCCCCCAGATACAGGTCGAGATCATCGTTGTCGTAGACGATCTCCATCCGTCTGCCCCCCAGGACGTAGGAGGGCCTGACGACGACGGGGTAGCCGAGCTCTCGAGCGACCTGCCGCGCCTCTTGGGGCGTGGAGGCGGTCCCGAAGCGGGGGTGCGGGATGCCGAGCTCGGTCAGGAGCCTTCCGAAGCGGGAGCGGTCCTCGGCCAGATCTATCGCATCAGGGGAGGTGCCCAGGATCTTCGCACCGGCTCGCTCCAGCTCGCGCGCCAGCTTCAGCGGGCTCTGGCCGCCGAATTGCAGGACCACGCCCTCCGGGTTCTCGCGCCGGATGACCTCCAGCACATGCTCGGCGGTGAGGGGCTCGAAGTACAGCCGTGTGGAGGTGTCGTAGTCCGTGGAAACGGTCTCGGGGTTAGAGTTGACCATGACCGCGTCGAAGCCGCTCTCCTTGAGCGCGTAGCTCGCGTGGACGCACGCGTAGTCGAACTCTATCCCCTGCCCGATGCGGTTTGGGCCGCTCCCCAGGACCACGACGGAGGGGTTGTCTCCTCGCTCGACCTCGTCCTCAGTCTCGTAGGTCGAGTAGTAGTACGGCGTCCGGGCCGGGAACTCGCCGGCGCACGTGTCCACCGACTTGTAGGTCGGCGAGATCCCGAGGGCGCGCCTCACACCGCGCGTGACCTCGGTCGAGGTGCCCGACGCGGCGGCCACCGCCTCGTCGGTGAGACCAGTCCGCTTGAGCTCGCGCAGGGCCTCGGCGCTCAAGGGTCCGAAGACGGAGCCTTCGGCGGCCACGATCCTGGCCATCGACGCGATAAAGAAAGGGTCTATGTGAGTCTTGGCATGAATTTCGCGCACGTCCATCCCGGCGCGCAGCGCGTCGAAGACGGCGAAGACGCGATAAGGGTTGGGCTCATTGAGCCTCGCCTGCACGTCGCGGGCGTCCAGCTCCAGCGAGGCCATCGCCTTCGAGAGACTCTCGGTGAAGGTACGGCCTATGGCCATGACCTCCCCGACGGAGTGCATCCTAGTCGTGAGGCGCGGCGCCGCCCCGGGAAACTTCTCGAAGGCGAAGCGCGGTATCTTGGTCACGACGTAGTCGAGCGCCGGCTCGAACGAGGCGGGCGTCGCCCGGGTTATGTCGTTGGGAATCTCATCGAGCGTGTACCCAACCGCCAGCTTCGCAGCTATCTTCGCGATCGGGAACCCCGTGGCTTTGCTCGCCAGAGCGCTCGACCGGCTTACCCGCGGGTTCATCTCGATCACGTATAGCTCGTCGCTTTCCGGGTCCACCGCAAACTGGATGTTGGATCCCCCCGTCGATACTCCTATCTCTCGTATTATGCGGAGAGCAGCGGTGCGGAGTGTCTGGTACTGCCTGTCGGAGAGGGTCTGGGCCGGGGCGACGGTGATGGAGTCACCGGTATGGATGCCCATGGCATCGACGTTCTCGATGGAGCAGATGACGACGACGTTGTCCGCGAGGTCGCGCATGACCTCGAGCTCGAACTCCTTCCACCCGGCGACGCTCTGCTCGACGAGGGCCGAGCCTACCGGGCTCGCGTCGAGGCCGTCGAGGACCGCGCGGCGAAGCTCGCGGTGGCCGTTTGCTATAGAGCCGCCCTTGCCGCCAAGGGTGAAGCTGGGACGGATTATCAGGGGGAAACCGATCTCCAGGGCCAGGTCCTCGGCGTCGGCGAGGTCGCGCACGGTGCGGCTCTGGGGGACTTTGAGCCCTATGTGCTCCATGGCTTCCCTGAAGAGCCGGCGGTCCTCGGCCTTGCGGATGGACTCTACGGAGGCCCCGAGCAGCTCGACCCCGTAGTCATAGAGGACGCTCGCCTCGTGCAGCTCGATCGCGAGGTTCAGAGCGGTCTGGCCCCCCAAAGTCGGAAGGAGGGCGTCGGGGCGCTCGCGGCGGATGATCTCCTCGACAGCGCCGGCGGTCAGCGGCTCGATATAGGTCGCGTCGGCGACCTCGGGATCGGTCATTATCGTAGCGGGGTTCGAGTTCAAAAGGATTACGCGGTAGCCCTCCTCGCGGAGGGCGTGGCAGGCCTGGGTGCCGGAGTAGTCGAACTCGGCGGCCTGCCCGATCACGATCGGGCCCGAGCCGACGAGCAGGACGGTCGAGATGTCGTCGCGGCGTGGCAAGGACTACGCGCGCGCCTTCTCACAGACGCTCTCCACGAACCCGTTGAAGAGGTAGCCCGAGTCGCGGGGGCCTGGTCTGGACTCCGGATGGTACTGCACGCTCGAGGCACGCAGCTTCGGGCTCTCGATGCCTTCTACGGTGCCGTCGTAGAGGTTGCGGTGCGTCAGCTCGACGCCGGCGGGCATCGTATCTTCGCGCACGGCGAAGCCGTGGTTCTGGCTCGTGATCTCGATCCTCCCCGTGTTCAGGTTCCGTACCGGGTGGTTGGCGCCGTGGTGCCCGAAGGGCAGCTTGTAGGTCTCGCAGCCGAGAGCCAGCCCGAGGAGCTGGTGCCCGAGGCAGATTCCGAAGACCGGGACCTCGCCGAGCACAGGGCGCAGGTTGCTTACCACACTCTCGAGGGCAGCGGGGTCTCCCGGTCCGTTGGAGAGAAAGAGGCCGTCGGGGTTCGACGCGAGGATCTCCTGCGCGCTCGTCGAGCCGGGCATCGCCAACACCGAGACGCCTCGACTCCTGAGCTCTTCGTAGATGGAGCCCTTCACGCCGTAGTCGAGCGCTGCAACCCGACAGCGCTCCTCGCCGAAGGCAGGCAGCAGTGTCGGCTCGTCCAGCTCCGAGCTCGTGGAGGCGAGGTCGAGTCCGACCATCGAGGGGTGGGCCCTGGCCCTCTCGCGCAGGGTCCTCGGGTCGTGCTCTAAGGTCGAGATCACGCCCCGCATCGCACCCTTGTCCCTGAGGTGGCGAGTCAGTGCGCGGGTGTCGGTGCCCTCGACCCCGATCACGCCCGATTCTTCGAGGAGGGCGGAGAGAGACCTTTCGCTCGCCCAGTTGCTCGGGTGCGGCGTATACTCGCGCACCAGGACGCCTCTGGCCTGCACCTTGCGGGATTCCTCGTCGCCGGGGATCACGCCGTAGTTCCCGATCAGAGGGTAGGTGAAGAGCACGATCTGCCCGCTGTAGGATGGGTCCGTCACTGTCTCCTGGTAGCCGACCATGCTGGTAGTGAAGACGACCTCGCCCGCCACCTCGCCCTCGCCGGCGAAGCTCCATCCCTCGAAGACGGCCCCATCCTCTAGGACCACCGTCGCCCGGCTACGCCTGTACACCAAACTTCGCTCCTAAGCGATCGTATACCAACTCTCCGCCAACTATAGTACCCACTACCCGGCTCGTCAGCCCCCGCCCGAGGTAGGGGGAGTTCGACGATCGGCTCACGAGCGTCTCCCGGCCCACCGTCCACTCCTCCGAGAGGTCGATGAGCGCCAGGTCCGCAGGACCCCCAACCACGATACCTTCTCCCTCGCCGACCCACCGTCCCGGCGAACAGCTCATCGCCTCGACGAGCCGCGGAAGTGAGACCGCACCTCTTAGAACCAGCTCCGTGTAGAGCGCCGCAAAGGCAGTCTCGTGGCCCAAGAAACCCGGCGCGGCCTCCTCGAAGGGCAGCTCCTTTTCCTCCGGGGCGTGAGGCGCGTGGTCCGTCGCCACGAAGTCCAGCACGCCGTCGCGCAGCGCATCGGTTACGCCGTCGCGATCCGTCTCCGGCCTGAGGGGCGGGTTCACCCGGAACAACCCGTCGAGCGTGGCGACGAGCCCGTCCGTCAGCGTGAGGTGATGCGGGGTGGTGTCCGCGCTTACGTCCGCCCGGCGCTTGAAGAAACCGACGAGCGCCGCCGATAGCGCGGTCGAGACGTGGGTAATGTGTACCTTCGCCCCCGTCTCCGCCGCGAGCACGAGGGCTGTGGCTGTAGCCGCGTCCTCGGCGCTGGCGGGGGAGCCCGGTATTCCGGCGAGGGCGGCGTAGGCCCCGTCGTGCACGACGCCGGTGGCAAGCGCGTGGTCCTCGCAGTGCAGGATCACCGGCAGGCCCGCCGACCGGGCGTAGAGCATCCCGTTGCGCAACACCCCGGCCGAGGCCGTCCCCAGCCCGTCGTCCGAGACGCAAAAAGCGCCGGCTTCCCCGAGGAGGCGCATCTCCGTGAGGCGCTCGCCCTTAAGCCCCGCATGCAGGGCGGCGGAGACGTAGGCCCGCACCCTGGACTCTTTCTCGACACGCCGGACGAGGCTTTCTACGATGACCGGCCTGTCCACGACGGGGTCCGTGTTCGGCATCATCACAATCCCCGTGAAGCCCCCGGCGGCGGCCGCCGCGGAGCCGCTCTCGATGCTCTCCTCGTCCTCGCGACCTGGCGTGCGCCAGTGGGCATGCACGTCCACGAAGCCGGGGAAGAGGTGAAGCCCGTCGACGTCCAGCTCACACGCCCCCCGCAGCCCCTCGCCTACCTCCGCCACACGGCCTTCGCGGAGGCGCACGTCGGCTACGCCGTCGAGGCGGTTACCGGGGTCGAGGACGTGGACGTGGCGGATGACGAGCTCTGCGGGCGCCCCGTTCCGCCCGCTCAAGCGGCTACCTCGTGGGCGGTGCCCGCCGCCAACGCGAGAACTGCTGAGCGGACGTGGATCCCGGCGGCGACCTGGTCCGGGATCAGGGAGTGGCCGTCGAGGACGACGTCGCCGGAGATCTCGACCCCCCGGTTGACTGGTCCGGGGTGCATGACCAAGACCCCGTCTCTGAGGTGCCGCCCGGCGACCCCGTAGAAGCGCGCGTACTCGGAGACCGAGGGAACGCGCGCTCCGGTCATACGCTCTCTCTGAAGCCGCAGCGTGTACAGCACACCAGCCCCCCAGAGGAGCGCATCGTCCACCGAGGACAGGACCGGCAGGTCCCAGATCCCGGCGTCTTGAGGCAGGAGCGTGCGCGGGGCGACGAGGGCTACCTCCACCCCGGCGGCCAGAAAAGCGGGGATGACGCTCCGGGCCACCCGGCTGTGCAGGATGTCCCCGACGATGGCGACGCGCCGGCCCGCGAGCTCGTCGAACCCACCCACCGCCTCGCCTAAAGCGTAGAGGTCGAGGAGCGCCTGCGTCGGGTGCTGGCCGCACCCGTCACCCGCGTTGACCACTGCCGCACCCGTGTGGCGGGCGGCGAGGGTCGCGGCTCCCGCTGCCGGGTGGCGTAAGACGAGGGCGTCGACCCCGAGGCAGTCGAGGGTGACTACCGTGTCTATGAGGGACTCGCCCTTGGCGATCGCCGAGCCCTTCTCGGAGAGCGAGATCACGTCCGCCCCACACCGCCGCGCGGCCAGCTCGAAGGATACCGCCGTCCGGGTGGAGGCCTCGAAGAACGCGAGGCAGATCGTCTTGCCGGCCAGCGGTCGATCCCCGTTCCCGGCCGCGTGGATCCGCGCCAGGTCCAGTATGGCCCGAAGGTCCTCGCGCCGGGCGCCCTCGAGCGTCAGAAAATTCCTAGTCATGAACGACGATCACCCCGTCTTCCCCGTCGGTCTCGGTCAGGTTCACCAGCACCCGCTCGTCGCGCGATGTGGGCACGTTCTTTCCGACGTAGTCTGCCCTTATCGGCAGCTCCCTGTGCCCGCGATCCACCAGGATCGCGAGCCGGATCGCCGTGGGGCGCCCGAGCTCCAAAAGCGCGTCCATGGCGGCCCGCGCCGTCCGGCCGGTAAAGAGCACGTCGTCCACCAGCACGACCGCGCGTCCCGCGACCTCGAAAGGCACGTGGCTCCCCCTCACCTTCGGCTCCTCGCCCGCCAGGTCGTCGCGGTGCAGCGTGATGTCTAGCGAACCCACGGGCACGTCGAGCCCCTCGAAGAGCCGGACGTTCTCTGAGATGCGGCGCGCCAGCGGCACCCCGCGCGTCAGCACCCCGACGAGCGCGAGCCCGTCGAGGTCGGACGCGTTTCTCTCCAGGATCTCGTGCGAGATGCGGCGCAGCGAACGGTGAATGCCGTCGGGGGTGAGCACTCGTGAACGCGCGTGCTCGTGGACGCTTGGTCGGTCCAAGCCGTAACCTCCTTCGCGCCTCGCTGGACGCCGTTAAAGGTCGGTTCTCTTAGGCGGGCACGCTACCAGAGCGCCAGAGAGGCGTCAAGGGCTAGCGCGGCCTCCCGCAGATCCTCCGGAATCTGCGACCCGAAATCCAGTTCCTCTCCCGTCACCGGGTGGACGAAGGCTAGGTTCTCGGCGTGCAGCCAGAGCCGGCGCCCTAATACGGGCGTCCCGTAGAGGGGGTCGGCGTAGACGGGGTGGTCGATGGCGGCAAAATGGACCCGGATCTGGTGTGTCCTCCCGGTCTCGAGGCGCACCCCGAGCATCGCGTGCCCCGCAGTCTTCCGAAGCACCTCGAAGTGCGTTACCGCGGGCCTGCCGACGCCAGCGGCCATGAGGGTCGGGTTATCGGGGTCCCGTCCCACCGGCGAGTCCACCGTACCCGTCTCCGGCAACCCCTCACCAACGACCACGGCCCGGTAACCGCGCCGGACCCTCCTCCCGGCCATCATCTCGACCAGCCTGGAGTATGCCGGCTCACCCTTGGCCACAACCATCAGCCCTGAAGTGTCCCGGTCGAGGCGGTGGACAATGCCGGGCCGCACGGGGTCCTCCCCACCCGCTATGCCCCTCCCGAGCAACGCGTTCGCCAGCGTCCCCGACCGGTTCCCCGCGCCAGGATGCACCACGAGCCCGGCTGGCTTGTCCACGATTACCAAGAACTCGTCCTCGAAGAGCACCGGGACGAGGATCTCCTCCGGCGCCATTCTCTCATCGGGCATCCATGCCTCGACGCGCTCCCCGCCGCGCACCCGGTAAGCCGGGCCCGCCGCCTCACCGTCCACGAACAATAACCCTTCTTGTATTATGCGTTGAACTATGCTCCGGCTGGTCTCGAGGCGCCGGGCGGCCAGGCGGTCGAGGCGTTCGCCGGCCTCCGTGGTGTTTACCTCGAAGCGTCGTAGGGGCACGGGCTCTAGGGGAGGTAGGGTGCGAGGGCCTGCTGGGTTTCGGCCCGTGCGAGGCCTCGCACGAGAACCGTCTTGTCTCTGCTCGACGTGCCCCGGATCACGGCGACGTCTGAGCGCGGGACCCCGAGCAGTTGGGCGAGGAAACGTTCGACTTCGGCGTTGGCCTTGCCGCCCACGGGGGGTGCCGCAACCTTGAGCCTGATGGCGCCCTCGCCGTAGGGACCTTCGATCGAGGCGCGCTTCGCGCCCGGCGAGACCCTGAGGTTGAGGAGGGTTCCATCCTTTGCGGTGCTAAGAACTCCCCTACTCACGCCGGCGCAAAAAGCGGCTGGCGCGGAAGATGCGGCTGTCCTCCCCGCCCTCCTGGGAAGTCTCTCCCCTCTCCTCGCGGTCGAAGAAGCTCTGCGAGCTACTCTCCTCGGCCAGCGTCGGCTCCTCGCGCTCCACCTCACCCGCTGGCGCGTGCTCCTCGGGTGGCGCGGATTCATCCAGGGCCGCGGATTCATCGACGGCCGGGGGTTCATCGACGGCCGGGGGCTCGGCGGGGGTAGGCTCGGCTCCGGTTGGTGCACCGGGATCCGGGGTCTCCGT